>JAAUXU010136224.1_pt1 | contig 19489 bp, 19 predicted proteins | sample 7278151 | NCBI WGS metagenome assembly JAAUXU01 (sample SAMN14350113, study PRJNA611818) | marine sediment metagenome | isolation source: surface marine sediment (1.8m) | place: French Polynesia: Moorea | collected 2018-08 | reverse complement strand
TTACCTCCTGCCCAATCAGCCCCCAAATGACCCCTGCCCAGTCTGAAATTGATAATATTTGGGTCACTGTCACAGTTCCCTGGTTTGAATGAATGACTGAAAAATGTGTCCACAGCAGCAATGACACAGTTTCTGGCCAACATTCAGTGTAAAACTGCCTATAGTTCAATCAGCTTGAATCGTCATAAGTCCCCATGGCCAGAAGTTCCCCTCAAATTTTGTCAAGTCCATTGTAGTGCAGCCACTTGTAGACATATGCAAAAGACATATTTGCCCATGAAAAATTGTTTATTTCAATGCGTGGTGGAGAAATGTGTCCCAGGCAACGATTTTTCTTGACAACATTGGCCACTTTGTATCCCAGTCTAAAATGCATGCAAGTGGATGGAATGGGACTCATCGGTGCACATTCGATAAGCTCATGCTTCACGGGTAGCTTTGACTCTTGCTGCGTGTCACTTATTTGCTCAAATATTCGTTCTTGAAGGCCCCCGGGCGAGCAAACAACGTTATCTCCGCTCCAGGCAAGTCAGACCTGCAAAAACTAACATGTAGACAAGTCATCGGCTACGGCATAATTATCCCCTAAAAGTTTTCGTGCTCTGTCCTTATCTTCGCATTCTTGGTCACTGAATGTGAGCAATAGCGCAATTCTTTAAGATAACAGGCATTAAAAGACTGATGTTGATGAGTAATAGAAGGTAATAAGGACGACCTTAGCGCGGGGGGGAAGGGGGTTGACTCGACTTATTCGGACCCCAGGGAAAAAAATCCAAAGTCTGATGAGTCCCTATTTTTTTGGCTATTATTGTCTTTTTTCTCAGAGGATCTGGAGCGCTTCTCCTACGGCTGCGGTACTCGTGAAGCTCGTGACGCCTGCGAGCGCGCAGAAACCCCCCGGGGGGACGTGGAGAGGTGCTACTGCAGCGAGGACCTGTGCAACGGTGCCGACGCCGCCGCCAGGGGAAAGAGTCTCTTCGTGGTGATGGCAGCCGTGGCCGCCGCCTTGAGGTTTCTTCAGTAACTTAAAAAAAAAAAACCAAGGTGTGGCAACGCTTGCACACGCACTTATACACAAGCGCCCAGTCTTCCGTGGTATTTGCTAAATATATTATGTACGTACGTGAGTTGCTTCTTCCTGCTTTCATTCTCGAGAGTCTTCAGAGGAGTCCGAGAGCAGCGATTCCATTGTACAAATGAGTCATTAGACGATGGTAATGAGTTAATGAGGGGAAGGAAGGGGAACGTTGGTGACTTATCGTACTTGCAAGTGCGTTCTAGAGCCTGTACCGCCAAGGAACTAAGTGTGCATTTGCACAGGGTGGACTGGGGAGATTGCCCACGTTTGTGTTGCTTCCCACCCTGAAAATGAGATGCAAATCCATCCTGCATGAAGTGGTGACTGCTCCAGCACATTTCTTCGTAAATGAGTGATTTTAGACACTGGTCCTTAGTGGTGCCATGTCCACAAGTCCTCCGGAGTCAGTAAGATCCTCACCGATAGCATCGTCGTTGCTGTTGCTGAAGCGAGCAGTTTCATCACCATCGACATTTCCGGTTTTGTTCTCCATCTTTCCACTTGTGATCATGATTGTGACAGCAGAAACAACGATGAAAACGTTATAAAAATACTCGTCACTGTTCTGCTGGACGTTTTGCCTGTGCAGAAGCTCGTTCAACTTTACGCTCAAGTAAGTATTGGGGTCGTTGGTATGAATTACGTCTTGATCTCTCCCATGAGGACCAACTATGCCGCTGTTGTTGTTGTTGCTGCTGCTGTTGACTGCACACTTTGTGACAAGCAGCAATTACGTAAATAGTGAAGTTACGAAACTAGCCAAAAAGTTACAAAATTACACCTTCGTATCTGTTGTGTACTAGGGGAATTTAAACTTCAACCATGACCCAACCAACTTAGACCCTTCAACCATGGTAGATTTGCCTCTGACAGAGACACAGACCAGGTTCAAGATGACTAATAGGGTCTGACTGGAATTCTTTTAAGACTACTCAATGACTTGAGACCAACACAGAGCTTTTAATAGTAACACGGTACTTTATTCTTCTACTTGGAGAGGAGTACACAAAATGTCTTATGCAGGGAAAGGAGATAAGACAACAAACTTGTACCTTAAATCCTCTAATATAGAAAAAAACGTACAGAAACAGAAAACAAAGAATACAAACAAACAAAAACAAAAGAAATCATCACGAACAAACAAAACAATGAGCTCACAAGCACACAAGGAATTGGGCACTGATTGGTCACAACAGCTGATCTTTCTCTTTCCTCTTCCCTCACACGAAGTCATAATTGTCCAGGTGGTTCAGGGCCACTTGCTGCACGTCGTCACTATTTCTTCCTGCGTGGTACAGTTGGCTAACTAAAATGCTACGCTGGCCCCTGAAATAATGGTCAATCCAGGCCAGGGAATCCAGGACCAGGTGGTGCAGCAGGGCAGAAGAGGAGCATGGTAAATTTGGAAAAAGGCACCCTTCGAAAGCAGACAGATCATTCTTCTGCAAAGTAAAGAGGGTGGGAAAAAAGTCCCACTGCATCCGGATGCGCCACAAGGAGGTCCAGACACCCAGATCTGCTGGTGCCTCGAACTCCTCCAAGACCTGAGTCATCCAGGCAGCATCTAAAGGATGACATCCGGAGAAGTGGCCCCTACACTGGCATGTGTAGCACAATGTGTGTAAGGTTGGGCATTACCTAGTCATGTGCGACCGTGGGCGAGAGGCAGCTGCCGACGCAGCATAAGGAGCGGCTGCCCATGCAGTGGGAGGAGCTGCAGGAGGCACAGCTTGAGAGGTTATGGCTGGTAGTACAGAAAGTTGTTGTGAATACTGGTGTTGCTGAGCAATGGATGAAGCCGTGGAGAAGACATCGCAGGGGGCATACTCCAATCCTGCCCTGAGAACAAATGGACAGAGCAGGTGGACCGTAGCATCTGCCAAACTCTCACCTGAGCAAGGACACCCATCGATCGTGTCACGCTTGAGCAAAACCAGAAAGAATGCCAGAGGCGTCCAGACATCCTGCACCAGGTACCAGGTATTCAGGGCCCGTCTGCCGGACCAGGTGTACAAATGGCCCTGATCTCTTTTGCATGGCTATCCCCCTTCTGGATAGGGCTTCACCCCCATCCATTCGGCAAGAAGAGTCTGTGATGCTTGAGCTGTTTTGGCCAACTGTGGCTTGTGTGCATAACTATTGGCAGCCATGCCTATGAGAGCCAGACCTTTCTTAGCACGGGCCGAGGCACAAACATCAATCGGTTGTACTGCCTGACAATAAACCTCCTGAATGTCAACCATGTGTGGGAGATGGCCAAATGTAGCTTCCTCTTGCATGCCTCCCAAAACAATTTTGAAAACATCGTTCCAGCACAAAACCTCTAAACGAAGAAGAGGTCGAAGGGTGTCCATCACCGGTTCGGACAGAGCACCCTCAACACCTGACTGCAGGTGCTCACATTGTAGCTGATGCAGGTGAAAAATCACGACATGGCAGTAGTGGCCGAAGGCCACCTGGACAAAGTTCTCTGCTGTCTCTCCATGAGTGGGGTGAAGAACGCACTCTGAGTTAATAGAGACCACGGGAAATGTTGGAAATCCTTGAAGAAGACCCGCGTGTATGCTTTCGTATCTCTTGGCAGAGTAGACATGGTCCACCAAATCCTCTTGCAAAGGAGTCAACTTATCCACCCATGGCTTAGGACGGATCCGCGCATGAGCAGACTGTAGCCACGAAAGATGAGCACGCTGCTGATTGCTCAAGCATTCCCGGGAGAGGCGAGCGAGAGTGGACGGCTACCAGGAGTGAAGAACTAAAAGAAAAAGACAACATAAACTTACATGGAGACCCTGAAGGCCTCCTCCTCCTCTCCATACCCTGAAGGGGAGCGGATTCCTCAAGCTCAGCCAGCAGCAGGGCAGGGAGAAAAGAGGTCAGATAAGAAAGATAGCCTGAAGAGTGACTTGGCAGGCCTTTACCATGACCCAGTAGATCAGGAGGGGGGCAGCTGATCCAGAGGAAGTGAGAGAGTCCTAGCAGATTGAAGGGAGTATCCCTTCCAAATCTGCATGAATGACTGAGGATTTGCAGGAAATTTCCCTCCTTTTATACTCCATCTTCACTAAGAAGAGGATATGACGAGCCAGGCTAACCCTCATGTAGCTCAAGCTACCCCTTCTTCCTAATGTCCTTCCTCACTGCAAAGCAGCGACAAGCCTCCTTGGACACAGATGACCCACCTCGTGGTGAGTTAAATCTGAACCACATCGGTTGTTGTGTTGTTTTGCAGTCATGTTACTCTACAGGGTGTCCTGAACAAACTTCAGGGTGTCCTGAATTGCAGACATTGCATAAGAGAAGTAACTGTGCATGCGTGAAGCTATGCATGACCTCGATGACACTCTGCATGTGTCACAGGACGACTGAACTTCAACTAAAGCATGTCTGTTCGTTTCCACCTACAAAGGACAGCGTAGTTAAATGATCCTGGCAAAAAATCCTATACAGTGCATTAACATGAGCTTAATGGCAATCTCAATCAGGTTAGTTTTACACTGTTATGTAAGAACTGATGCTTTGGCATAATGACCGACACTTTAGGTGCAGTTTTACTTGCAGTGAACTTTGTTGTGAAGCTGAAATGAAAATAAAAATGAAGTGCCTGCTCTACAGCCTTTCACGTCTTAAATGTTTATCTCAATTGAAGCCGCAACGTGTTCTGCACTTGGAATGGTGATTCAAGTCATAAGAGTCTCACGTAAACACTTAAAGAGGCAAGGTTCAAAAAATTATGTTAGGCAAAACCCCACCGTCGACATAATTCATAATGTGCTACGTCAACACAAGTGTAACTTCAGTGAAATGACAAAAATGACTCATTTCGATCGCGCGAGCCCCAAAATTGTGTGGAATTACTTAATCTGCATCATATTTAGTTTTAAAATTCAAACTGCCTCAACCCTCCCGTCCGTGCACAAACTTTCGAGGTTTCAGCATCAATTGTTCAGGAGTTCAGCGCTGACCGCAGCTGTCGACGAGGCTTTGGCAACAAATTTGCAAATGGCAAAAAAATGTGCATTACGATTGCAGCGTAGATGCCGCTACTCATGCAAACTGTCACTACTACGGTGAGACTACGAGATAAGGAGGGATGAATCAGTCGCTCTGCCCAAGGATCAAATTCGAGGCTTATGTACTGATGCGTGCGAGGTTGATAGTCCGAATGTGATGCAGTTGCCAGGAGACACACCATAAGATGTCTTCTAAATCATACTTGTTCTAGTAGCTTTCCTAAAAAAGTTCCTACGAGTCTCTACATTCACCTCCACTTGGCACTGCTCTTACTTGTAAGATATATCAGGTCCTAAATCAGCAGTGCTTCTGTTAATTCCAAACAAAATGACACATAACTTCGTATAGAGCGAGCAAAACGTCACATGCGTCATTCTTGGATAGGAGCATCATACACATCATTCACCCTCAGACCCCCACCCCCACCCCCCGCTCCGTGCCCTCCACCCTCGCGTCGTCCGAACTGCAAAATGCAAAATCATGCCTATGGTAGGGCTGCTATCCAAGGCCTATGATAGTTGTAGCTATAATGGAGGACTTCTAGTTGCGAGTCTGTATTTTTTGGCCACCTTACGGACTCAATTCTGCACGACGTCTTCTCGGTACACTTGTATTGGAGCTTCTATACCACACGCTACAGCTACTGGCACGCTGTAAAGCAGTATTAGGCCAGTAAACTAAGAATCCGCCGCTAACTATATATGGCCTTCCCATATTGTGGTTCTGCAGTTCCCCGTTTTGACAGATCAATTGACCTGTCCGAGGGCTTAGGTCTATTATGAACATTGTCAGAGGCATGTTATAAAAATTGGTTTTTTATCCACGTGAGGGAAGGAAAAACTGACGTTAAACTAAAAATTGGAAAACTGTGTTTTTCAAGAAGTTTGATCAAGGCCATATGACCTGTCTCTGGTCCTTTACTGGCCGATAAAGGGCCGAGGCCGAAAAAGGATTGGGGCGGGTGAAGGGGAGGAACCAATAAAGGACTGAGGCCAATAAAGGACCAAGGCTAATAAAGTATGGCAACCAAAAAGGACCGAGGCCAACAAGGAATGAGGCCAACAAAAGGCGGAGGCCAATAAATGACTGAGGCCACTATAGGGTAGGTCGCAATAAAGGACCTCGGAAAAGTGCAATGGCCTTGCCAACAATCTTAAAAACAGTCCTCCTTTACCATCCTGCCATGGACAGTTGCCAAGCTGCTGCTTCTTTTCCCATTTTTTGCTGCCCATGGGGTTTGTATGGAAATTACACTTACTTATACAGAGCTGTCATCAGACATGAGCACAGCCCCCCTCCAAATGGTCCATTTTTTAGGGTGGTGGTGGTACAGCTTTCCTAGTCTAGGCACCTAGAGAGGTGAAAAAAAGACAAGTTCATGAAGAAACAACAGAGGACAGAGGCAGGACACAGAAAGGGGCAGAAAAAAGGTGACAAGAAAGTCAGTGGAAAAAGGTCATCTACTTTGCCAGTAAGTTAAAACTCAACCACATATAGTACCCTATGAATTAGTCATTTATATAAAGTGCACCCAGACTGGCACAACTCCAGGTGTCTAGACACTAATTTTAAGTGAGTTTATAACCTCTACCAACGATTTATGACCTAACAAATAATGGTAAGCCAAATGTGCACTCAGACTGGCATTCAGCAGTAGAAATGACACAACCTCGTATAGTTTCCATCTGTCTCGGTGTGATGGAACTCATTTTAAGTGATTTTGTAACCTCTAACAACAATTCATTACCAAATAAATAGTGGTGAGTCAGATGTGCACCCAGAGTGGCACTCACCAGTGGAAATGACACAACTTTGTCTTGTTTCCACCACTCTAGGTGCCCAGGTACTGATTTTAAGTGAGTTTATAACCTTTACTCATGATATTTCCCTAACAGCATGTATTTGGGCCAAGTATGGCCCCAGATTTGGTCAGAGGATGCGTAGGAGGGTTTTGTCTTCTTGCCATGGCTGTATGTGCATCATTGATGGTTTTAAGTAAGCCAATAACCTTCCATATTCAAGTGTTAATAACTCACTTAATAATAGTCATTTCACTAAGCCACACACATATCTGTGCTGAGCAGGACTACAACTTTGGTGTAAAAAATTTTTGCACCGGCGTGAGAGCCCAATAAATATAATACTAATTATATATTTCATTATGTTATAGAACTTTCTAAACATTAGTGGTATTTAAAGGAGGACCCCAGAGAACTTCCTAATTTTTAAAAATGTAACATTTTTGTGTAATAAAATCTCTGTGCAGTGGACAGGGAAAGCTGTACCCCCCTAAAAAATGGACCATTGAGGGGGGCTGTGCTTATGTCTTGCTGTCATGCATGTGTGTCCGCTGATCTTGCTGCTGCAGCTCCTGGTGACGCATACGAAGTGAACTTTTCACCATTTCCTACATGATTTCCTGCAGCCACTGACTCGTTCTTGCTTTGCTCCCTGGTCAACTTCATCAAAGACAACCGCGAGAAGGAGGTCTCATTCTCCTCACGTAGCTACCCAGCAATTTCGCGTATGCGCCAGTCTATGACTTCTTGTGCATGTTGTTACTGTGCAATCAAAACAGCGTCTTCAGCCAGTCCATCACAGTGAACGAGCAAAGTTATACACTTAACAGACACTCATTTACGTCAGTCCTCTACAAGAAGGCATGAAAAAGGCCAAACTTGCTTATTCTGCGCGTTGTCCAAGTGCTGCCTTACTAACGTACTAATCCCCTAAAGGCATGGGCATTATGCTCTGGTAAGAGTTGCCGCGAAATTCCCTTTACTTTGGGGGGCTTTGGGTGGCGGCTGCACTCGCCCAAAAAGCCATTCCTCCCCCCCCCAAACACACGCACAAACACACCCATACACACACACAACAGAGATAAGGACTCAAAACAGGGCTTGAAGCACAATATCAGCTAATCAATTTTCATCGGTGGAAAAGTCGTTCTCCGCCTGTGTACGTGCAGCTGGTTGTTTCCCCCTCCTCTTCAGTTTCGTGATCAACGACGCCTACGACGTGACCGTCAGCGCCGAAGACTGCTGAACCGAGCATGAAGGCCGCACTAGTGTGGGCTGTAGCGCTAGCCCTGATCCCCTGCGGTATGTGATTCGTGTACAACATCTTTTTGAGGCACCTTGGTAAAGCAATTCGTCCTTACTGAATCGCCCATCGTTGCTGAACAAGTAGGCACTCACGATTTGGTCATGCCTTTACTTTTATTCGGCAGCCCTGGGGCTCCAGTGCTACCACCAGATCCTCACCGACTCCGACGACGAGCCCACCCAGACCAAGATGTGCCCGCTCACGGCCAGGGGATGCACCAAAGTCAGAGTTGGTAAGTCAGAAGAGATGTTGACGAATGTTGCGACCAGGACTTGCTGCACACGTCAATTTTTTTTATCTTTTTGACGCAGAGGGAGACAACTTGCTGGTGGAGTACGACTGCGCGGGGAAGAGCGAGAGCGAGGAAGACTGCGCCACGACGAAGAGCAACGGCAGAAAACGCACGGCCTGCTACTGCGAGGGAAACCTCTGCAATGGCTCTGACGCCGGGGCGGTGGCGCAGCCCATTCTTGCATTGGCGCTAGCGCTCATATCTTACAAAATGTCCCACTAATGTATTTATTATCTTTGAGGCTTAGAATAAATATCTTGGTGTTTTTGTGTAAATCCTGGTTGAATCATGGCGACTCGCTGTATTCATCAGCAGTGCGGCGCTGCATTGTCGGGCTCCATGTACACAGGGTGCAACAAAATTGAATACCCCACGTAACATTACGTGAAGTTGACCAATTCCGAGAGTCTTCGAACATTCCTCTATGAAAAATTGTGCTGCATCAGTATTTAGTGACACGCACAAAATGTTCCAACTTTTTTGCAACCTTGACTTTCAGAGACAGAAACGGAGCTCGAATGACACTTTTTTCTTGCCCCTAACAAAGGACGGACCAACATTTTGGCAACCCTAAAACTGAGAAGCAGAAACAGACAGAGGTTATGAGAAACTAACATAAGTATATGGGACTTGATTCCTGCAGCCACCACCCCACTCAGGACACATTTTGGCAACTCTGGAGACAGAAGCAGAGCAAGATGAGAGAGAAGAGCGCATTCATTGAAGCGCGGTATTCTTGAGACCTCCCTTAATATGCTGGTCAGTGCCTGGCTTATGTCTATGGGCAAAGACCTTTAAGCATTAAAAGGCAAGGTTAAAATTTTCCTTATGAAAGGAGATTTTTTTCCTGCCCTTCTCCCCATGCACTGTCAAAAATTTAATCTAAGTCCTGTTATATAAAAAATGTCTATCGGGACAACATAAAAAGGACCAGTCATCCAGGCATTTCTTCACCTCACGCATTACAGTTGAGTTACAAATTGTTAAGTAGCCTCTTTGGCCAACAGCCATGACGGCTGTTCCTATGAAGAACTCTTCTGAGCGTTCATCATAAGACAACTGCACCAGACTCGCCCAAGTTATGGAGTTACTTTGGACACAAGCCTGGGGCTGTTGTGAACAAGCAGCAAGAGCTGTGAGTGACGATTGGGCTTCCTGACGCTCTCCTCGCCACAGTATGATGTCGTAAGAGTCAGGAACTTGCTGAAGAAGGCCAAGTCTGGATAAGTTCATCTGTGCTCGCATTTGAACAATGGCCGACCCCCCCCCCCTCTGGTGCATGCAAACCCTGTCGTCTAGACCGCATGTTAGACTGAACATTGGGCTGTGTACTTGTGCAGTGTCCTTGGTCACGTTCAAAGCGCCTGATCACTTATCCAACACGTAGTTCGTCACTGAGGACTCTTTTGTTTCCTCTCAGTCCGTAACTTGTCCACAACTGACTCGCAAGGCCCAAGCTGAACAGCTCTGGCACATCAGGAAGATGGCTTTGTCCTCCTTCTGAACTTGGGGATGCTTGTGCACGTTCGTCCAAGTGCGTCGTCTCAAAGGTCTCGTCCGGTTCACTTTTAACCTCTGACTCCAGCTCGTCATTGGGTGCTGAGCGATATAAGGCTTCAATCTCATTTCTTTTCCTTCTTATACCATTTTGAGACATTGCCATTACTTCGACCTCAGATACAAGATGCACTTCCTTCTCAGCCTGTACTTCTACTTAATCTTGAGAGTCGATCTCACCGGTGTTCAATTCCCTGGCAAGCTGTCTAAAGGAGGTGCTCCTACTTCCTAAATGCCTCGACGCACCTCTAACAGGGTTGCCAACTGGGATTGTTGAAGTCAGGTATGAGGAATTCGCTTGCCACTGATTTCTTTTAGGAAATTTATGCTGCACCGGGCTTATTTTCAATCGTAGTTATCACTAAGTAGGCAGCAGATGTGGCTTGGACTTAGAGTGCCCTATTTTCTGTTTGTGTCTTTCTGGCTAGAAGGTTGGCCTTTTTATGATGACAAAAAGCTGGCAACCCTGACCTTAATTAGGGTCAAAGATGTGCTAGTCTCGTTTACTGGTGAGGTCAGAGTACCTGACAAAGGTGTGATGTATTAGGTGGAGTGGACATCTCAGCGTGTTGTACAGCTGCTATCAAGGTCCCTGCAGGACAGGGCTGCCAGTTTCTTTGTAGAATGAAACCTCCTTTTCGCTGTTGTCTCTGACGAAGTTGAACAGGGGGCAAAGTAAGAACAAGTCCGGGGCTTCAGGAAATCATGTACGAATTGTCGGAAATGGTGAAAAGTTTACTTTTTACGTGTCACCAGGTGCTGCAGCAGCAAGATCGGCGGACACACATGCATGACAGCTCTGTATATGAAACTGTAATTTTTATGGTTGTTTGGGCCTGGTGCAACGAGAACCATTTCTCGTCACCAAAAATGATGTCTTGCGGAAAGTTGTCAGGCTGTTCAAGAAGCCAGTCGCAGAAAGTCCTTCTTCCTTCCTCGTGTCTCTCCTCCAAAACGTAGCCAATTGATGGCTTGTACAGCTCCATCTTGATTTTGGTCTTCAGAATCTTCAGCAAGCTGGATCGTCTGATTGTCAATTCGGCCTCAGCCTTTCTCAAAGAATCATGGGGATTGTCCGTAAAATGCTGCAGGACAGTTTGGATGTCTTCCTCCCCAGTTGGAGTACAAGCAGGTCCGTGAGCCTTCAACCGATCAATCACCCTCTTGAACTGATGGGGCTGTTTTTTACAAACTCTGGCTAACCCCAACTGATGATGAAATGCCTCATAACAACGACGGGAGACTGACCAACATTGATCCAATTCATGATGATCCAGGTCTCTACTTCCAGCGTGAAAATGCTGTTTGAGTGACGTTTTTCAGGTGCCATTTTCTCCTATCAATGATTTCCCATGTAGCAGATGCGTCGACTTGGCTTCTTGAGGAGGTTTAGAAGCAGTACTTGTCACAAGTGGATCGAACTTTGACGTACTTCGTAGGGACATCTTTTGACAAATTATGCATAAAAATGGCAACTTTAACACTTTTATCACAATTGTCAGTCACTTATCTTCATGAGTAGCCACTTACCCGTACGCATATTTTATACAACAAGGCTGTAATTCGACCCAGCAAAAAGGAAGGTCGCATTTGTCCACCCTCTGTATTATCAAGCTGCTGGGTACCAATGGAAAGACTAATGTCACGTTTAACACTTGATGACGTCCGCATCAATCGTGTACATTATAGGGTCGTGAGGTCCAGCAGTCGTTTGTTGTGGGATCTGAGCAGCCCTGACGAAACTTTGCCTGATGCGGCCCTGCCAAGTTGGCCCTCCAGCCCAACATGTCCATTCCATCCATAAATCACCTCCCTTGGGTATCCTGACAGCTGAGCTGCTGGTGTCGAAGAGAACACCAATAAAGGATGCAGCAAAGACTGTTCTGAAACAAAGCTTGCCTGTGGACTGCACTTCTGTTCTGCTTTGTTTGCTACTGTTTGGTCAGCAAGCACCTTTGATTTTCGTCCTTTTCCAAAGGCCAAGCTTTGATTTTGCCATGCACTTGGCCTTTGAGGCTGCGGCTCGTGGCTCTCGCTGGACGTGATGTTCTGTTCGATGGTCTCAAAGGCTGTCTTTAGATTCTACAACGTATGTTCGTGTTTCTTGCCCCAACGATTCTTAGCAAGAAGCTGGTCTTTTTCTTCCATTTCCAGCCTTTTTTCCGCTAGTGACTCAAAGATTTCTACGAAAGTTCCATGGACTACAATTGGTTTTTTTTTTTCAAAAGTCCTTTGTACGCTTCTCTGAACTCGTCCAATTCTCTGCCATGGAACTCACACAAAATGTCCTCCATGTCTTCCACATCAAAGGTGTCCTCCACAAATGGCTTTAGCTTCCTCCATTCCTTCAAGTGACGGACATTCACTAAACAAGAGAGCTGTCAGCAACACTTAGCTGTTCTCACTCAGCTTCCATCAAGGCTCTAAAGCTTTTCGACTCTGGTGAAAGTAATCACGTTCCCACTCGATATTGCATTCTGTGCACTGCTGGCCCACAAAATGATACTTGATACTCGACTCAAAGCTCAGCACACAGTAGTCTCCAGTTATAGTCATCACGTCAGGACGCAAGGACACAGATGCGTTCTTATAATCAATATGAGGAAATACAAATGGCTTTTAGTACAATGGACCATCATCACCTAATAGTTACGTGCCTTCAGTGCGAAAACTCTTATGCATTCCAATCTTAGTTGAAATATTAGAATGTCAGCAAAATGATGTCTTTACATATTGAATTCGTAAGAAGTCACTGTCGTCAGAATTTGAATTACCCACAGAAATCCGAGAAATCTTTAAATTTTCCATAGGTAGCTTGATGACTGAAAGTGGAGTCTGGCGACTTCACCTATAAAAATCTCCATATTATGAAGTAACATGCCCAGGAAGAGTGATGTGGCTGTAATCGAGATGACCAGAATATGGGCCTGCTATATTGATTTGAACTTAGTAGATGTGTGCACACTGAAGAGTGTCACGCTACTTTCTTTTTACTTCAAAAATTTTGCAAAGGATGCCTTCTTTTGCTCTGCTCAGCATTAAGGAAGATCACTCTAGACAGTTCAGAAGACGAAGGACAAGGCACACTGACATTCCTTCACTTCCAGCCTTCAACTTAGCTGCCAAATTCTACAGCAAAGTCTTCCTCGAAAACCCAATTTTTCACATTTCAAGTAGACTTCGGTGCCAAATGCCAGCCTCCCTGAAGCTCAGACGCTTCCTAGACAGACATTGTTTGTCTTCACGTCAAGGTGTCCTCTGCTGCTGCAAGTCCTCAAGGGCAGTCACTCATTGCTAAACAGGAAAACGTGTTGAAGAGCAACGTCTCGTCCCTCTCGAGCCCCAAGTTGGGGGCCACTTTTGTCAAGTTTGTCTACTGACAGACAAAGGAAACGTTTGCTGACTGCACTTTGGGGCTGGTGTCACTGGGCTCAAGAGTCGACTCTTCAAAGACGAGACCATGCGTTTGATACTGAATTAAGCTACGTTATTTCTGGATGGAGAGTACAAAGATACCATAAAAAGTATGTACGGAACGTCTCTAAAATTGCAGTAGACACCTAAAGATAACTTCACATTCCTGCGGACAGGTCAAATTGCCAAGGACGACGAGGAAGATTTTGTTCTCATTCTTACCAGGCAGTTTGTAAAGATAATGCGAAATGAATGACATCATGAGTGGACTGAGCAAGACTGGCTGGCTGGGCCAGGCCGGGTCGGGCTCGCCCGGACTGCTCTTCTCGCTCTTAAGCTCCCTCTCGTTGTATTTCCCGGCCGTTTCCTCGCTCTCCCCATGCATCCCAGCTTCTTCAGAAAGCAGACGATATATGATCTTAAGATATATCCCGTCCCCATTAAAAAATATCGAATGTGCAGCAACAATGTTGCATCGAATATTCCAGATTTTTCCACAGAACATAGTGATTTGAGCAAGTGTGACCACAAAGTATTTTTCCACCCTCAATGAAAGAAAATCGAACGCATTGGTACGATTTAAAGTTTAGGTTATCCACCATTGAAAGAAAGTAATAGGGGAAGATATTGGGAAAATTTTTTTTCGAGCTAAAAAATATAGGGCAGCACTAAGAAAGCCATTTCGTCAAACATAAATATATTTGTCTATGTGTAGGGAAGCCTGACCCACTCTGCATGCCTGACCTTTCCAAAAGATGCGTAACTAAATTATTCGCGTGAACTTAAGTCACATCAAAGGGGGATTCAGATCATATCTTCCTTATCTGTGAAAAAAAATGACATTTGCTCCTGCCTTTGTAGTCTTCCGACTGTCCTGATTCACTTCCTTAGATCTGTATTTCCTAGGTCAACATTCGGAGTTAGAAAAGGGGAGCATCCGAAGCGCTTCGTCTCCAGTCCACTTTCATCTCGATCTCCATCATGAACTCCTTTGACCTCACGTTGGTCACGTTGTCCTTGCTGATGGCGTCGGCGTCAACAGGTTCTGGCCTCACTTAATCTGACTAAAGCCCGTTCCAGACAGTGGCAGAGCTGCCATCTGGATTGAGATCTCGCAGACTGACTTTAAACAACTATTGGTGGGAAATGAGTGGAATGAAGTGACTTTTTACATAATGTTCTTACTGCTGTGAGATAAAGTCAATTTTTCAAAGAAAAATAGTCATGAGTACGAATACAGTAGGTACCGAACAGAACAGATAATAACTGCGTGTGACTCCATCTCTAGTTGTGTCGTTGTCCTGCTACCACGACAGCGTCTTCACGGAGGGCGACGTGCCCACAACCACGAGCAGGAGCTGCGTCGGGTGCATCAAGGAGCGATACGGTAAGAGCTACTACACATATGGTTGGGGCCGGTGATCTTGGCCACTTTCCTTAGCCATTTCTTCCCTCCAATACGGCTCAGAGTTCAAGAACGAGATGGTCCGCAGCGACTACTCCTGCTCGGACGGCCGCGCCGACCTGCCCAAATCGGGAAAGTGCAAGCACGAGCGCGACGGCGGCACCGTGGCGGGGGACACCGGCACGGGACTGGTGTTCTCGGACACGCGCAAGACCACCTGCTTCTGCGACGACAGGGACTTCTGCAACGCCGCCGAGAAGCAAGCGGCTGCCAACGTCGCTGCGGCCGTCGTCAGCCTCCTCTTGGTTGCGGCTGCCAGGACCCTCCAAGGATTCCAGCAATGATGCCGATAACAAGAACAAGTGCTGTGCCATAGATACCATGAAAAAATAATATATGTTTAGACAGTGGTCCCCGCTTAAACAGACACAGGATATAGCGATCATCAGATTGTACCGACAACATTCTCAGGTCCTGATTCCCTGCTGAAAACGACGCTTCAGATTCACCAAAATTTTCCTTGCCCATGAGGATATTTTCGCATTTTTCGGGATAAAAAACTTTATTTCCCTGGCAATCAGGCATTAACTTTGCCTAATCTAACTTTTCTCCATGATTGAGCATTGAATACTCACCCGAATGCTTCGATCCACACTGTTCTTTCGAGACAAACAACTGCTCAGGAGTTCAGTGTTGCCACTGATACTTCTTTAGAGACACCAACACGCCGGATATACCGACGATTTCTCCTGGTCCCAATGGTGTCGGTATCAGCGGGGGCCACTGCAGGGGGCCAATCCTCATACACTTTTGGGGGAAGAGGCAGCTGTGGGAGCTTCTGGAGTAGGCGGAATCTCAGCCCAAAATCGCTCATTGATACACTCATTAATACGAGTGGAGATCGAGCAAGAAGGCCTCGACTCCTTATATGCTAAACTCCAGCCGTGATTTTTTTTCTTTTTTGTGAATCATTTTAAACAACTTCTATTTAATTCATGTCAGCTGATCGTTAACACACCGTAAGCACTTAACGGGAGACATCCTACAAGATCTTCATCACTTTGAATGAATACACAGATAAAGGACAGGTTCAGATCTTCATGGAGGATGAAACCTACTCTTTTGTGGAATCAACTGATTTCCTCACACAAATCATTGATGGAGACTCATTAATTCTGCTTCACAGTGTTGCTAAAAAGCTTAAATATTCCTCCTTGATCCAGAGTTCACGCTTCCTGCGCGCTCAACCTCTCTCACACTTGACATAGGGAAAATAATAGTTGTTTGGAAGATGATTCTCAAAAAAACTTCACTGCATGAAGTTGTCATATACTTGTATGCGGCTTTGTGACATCCAAATCTGATGCTAGAGCTTCCAAAGAAGGAGCTTGATCATTCTTTGCAGAGTTCGTCCATCTCCATCTGGCAGGACTTGTAGAGGGGCATGGAAGACAAGAATCGCGGCGGATGAAAGCTGAGAGTATTAGCAAAAGGATTGCACTAATATTGGCAGGACATTCAAAGTGGTAAAGTGGCTGCAAAAAAGTTTGCAAGGATAAATGGCGGATGTGATCTACGAAGTCGACCTCTGATGATATGTACACTGTTGGACCCAAATCTGTAGATGACACATTGACCAGTGATGGCTGCAGAGCAGCAACTTGGAGTCTCAGAAGTAGCTGCAATCCAGGGTTAGCAACAGACAAGAGTCTGCTGTGGCTTAGGGTATATTGACAAATGGTGCTCTGAAATTTGTGATGTGAGATCTGTTTTCTTGGCATCAGGTGTCTTGACATGTACGTAATAACCTGTGACTCTGGCAATGCGGTACTAAATAAAGTCTATGTTTTTCTGCAGATGAAAACTGTTTGATTACTCAATGTCTGGTTAAGAAAGTCAGCTGTTGCCATCACATGATACAATCGGAAAGGAGTCATCTACACATTTTGGTCCAGCTGTGAAGCTGTCGAAAGCAGCACTAAGTTTACAAAATCCAGAGCCTCCACAAGGCAAAGATGCTACAATAGGGAACAGAATTGTTGGATTTATCATAAAAAAAACCATTGGTGCAGATTTGAACAGATTCTAAAGAAAGATGTCATCTAGCTCTACTTTTTCTACTGGAACTCATCCTTGAGACACGAGACTCCTAGGAGTGCAAATTACCCTTGCTGCAAGCCTGGCAATCTTGACGCGCTTTAGCCAGTGCAGTCAAGCAGTGAGAGGTTGTCATATTAACTGTGATTAGCTTGGCTACATGGGTTATCATCTAAATGTCACCATATCTCTCAAAGATGTACTTCATGAAAGCAAAAGGTGGGCCTTGCAAAATAGGACAAAAACAATGGCTTTCGTATCGTGAAATTTCCTCAAAAGTAGAGAAAAGTTTGTAAAATAGCATTTTTCTTGCATTATTAGACTTCCTGAAAGTGTAGTTCCTCTGCATTCTTCTTATGAATGCAATTGTCTACGTACATGGGGCTAGATCGCTCTTTTAGGTCCACTTTTGTCCGGCTTTACGGACTGAGAGAGCTGTTCTTTTGCACCCAAGGACTGCAGGATGTGGAATCTATCACGAGAGAAGGGAGTCAAGAATTGTTTTTGCTTCAAAAGTCATTTATTTGTGTCTTCACTATTTGGCACTGGTAAGAAACCTAAATTACAGTGACATATTCCAAAATTTTCATTTTTTGACTCACCCTTACATAGGTTACTCGCGCCAATTAAAACTGCGTTTTCTTTTTGACCTTTCTGACTGCTAATGCGGATTGCATTGGAGAGCATATTCAATTGGTAGATTTTCATCTTCACGATTCCTCATTTTTTCCCTAACTCTTCGCGCTGACCTGGTTTACCTTCACATTAGATCTCACTTTATTCATCTCTTTACAAATCATGCACTATGATTTTGATTTCTTCAGCTACTTGTACCTCTGATCTGCTCTGTAGGCAATTGACTTGTCATCCTGGCTTGCACGAGGAGAGGTTATTATTTACACATATTGCAAATATGTTGCGGTTTCCACTGAAGAGAGGTTTCAATTCGCGCTTGTGCGATATGTACTATATGTGGTCATTTTTTATGTAGGGGTGCCAAAAGGTACCAACAAAGTGCTCAAAGACGCCCTTATTAAATCCTATACCTACTAAATGCGCACCCGGTATGCAAGTTGTGGATGCCGAAGACTGGTCAAAAGCCTCAGTCAACTCAGTTAGGTTTATGTACTGCCAAATGCGTGAACATAAAAGTGATGGTCAATTTCTTAATCAGTTTTTGGTGAATGAGCTTTTATGTACTTACAGTACACAATGTAGCACATTCGAAGAGAGGAATGTCAAGATTGCCATGATAAGATAACTCAGCTGACAGCTGTCTTATCTTATCGTGCGTAAAAGCTCCCTAAAAACTTCTGAAGACTGTTGATGATACACCCTAAGCTTAATAGACTTGACAGGAGACGAGCATAAGATTATGCAACAACCACCCCTCATCATGGTTGGGGTCGGTTCAGTTGCTATCACACTGTTGGACCAAAATCTGCAGATGACTCATTTTACATATTGTACAGTGATGGTTGCAGAGCAGCAAGTGGGAATCTCAGATGTAGCTGCAATTGAGGCTTGGTTACAGCCTAATCTGCGGCATCAAGTATGTGAAGACCCTGACATTGATAATAACCACACATGTTAAGCATTCTGGCATCAGCTGCCCCGACATGGAGTTAAAGCGAAACCTGTGACGCTGACAGTGACGCACTAAAGTATATGTCTTTCTGCCAAGGCCAAGCAAGTCACCTTTGATTACTAAATGTCTGGTGGAGAACGTCAGCTGTTGTCCAAAGAAACTGACACCACATAGGGCAAAGGGAAAGGAGCTATAGACAAGTCCGACGGTGGACGTCATATGCAAGCTTCAGAGACTGCCAAGTGGGCCTTGCCCACGATCATCATGCATAAGTGCAGGACGAGCGAGATGTGCAGGGTGTCCGATGGCCTCGAGAAGCTGGAGCAACTGTCACAATTGCATGGCATGGGTGTCACCAGCAAGGACTTGACCAAGTCACAGCGAATGACCCAACATCGACAGCGGACGCCTCCTTGACGTTGTTAGGCTTTTTTCAAAATTCATGTCACGATTCACTGTAGCAATGTCATTGTGAATGAGTATTTGAAAAAGTCTCTCAAAACAGATTTTCACCCATGTCATCCATTTTTGACTATGTTCACTGCCCTAAAATAAAAATCAGTACTTGATGATGCCGCATCAGCCTAAACTTTTAATCTCTGTCCTCCCCCTAATCCAACTACCCTTTTTGGATTATGTTTTTGTCGTCTGAGTCATCAGTGATTACTAATAATGACTCAATATCTCCCGCTGACAAGGTTTCAGTGAAATCGATTAAGAATGACGTGTGCTGGATGATGATAAAGACCTTGGCGTAAGTTATTTTCGGTGAGAAGACACTTAGTGCATAGGCTGTGTGGAGTCGTTTTTGAGTGGAGTTTTTGCATGGAATGAGTTCTTCAGACAGTGACACATAACTTTGAGTACATTGGTTCACAGTTTTGAGTGCCCACAGTGACACTGGAGCACTCAAACTGTGGCGACTCACAGATGACCCCA
>JAAUXU010021062.1_pt1 | contig 19492 bp, 27 predicted proteins | sample 7278151 | NCBI WGS metagenome assembly JAAUXU01 (sample SAMN14350113, study PRJNA611818) | marine sediment metagenome | isolation source: surface marine sediment (1.8m) | place: French Polynesia: Moorea | collected 2018-08 | reverse complement strand
TGTTTTTACCGTTATTTTGGGGTATGCACAACTCGTCCTTCATGTTTTTTTGCTTTCCCATTTCCCCATTGCTCCCACCCCAAGATTGCAAACACGACGTTTCCATATCCCCCATGCACCGCGACTAACTATACATATGCCCTCCTTTCCCCTCCTCTCCTTGTCCTCGTCCTGCGCACGCGCCAACAGGTGGAGACCGTGATGGAGAACAGCCGCGGCGAGACCCTGGCGGAGGCGGCCGAGGAGCGGGAGGGGGCCACGGGCGGCGGACGCTCGCCGGGCAAGGTCACCTTCTCGGAAGAGGTGAGGGTGACAAGAGTCGAGAGCGGCGAACGGAGAAAGAGGATCCAAGAAAAAGATTAGAAAGCTATTAAACCCTTCCCCCTTTTTTGCAAAAGGGTATCTTTTTTTTGCCTTTTTTAGTTTTTGTCTTTTGAAGAGTGGCACTAAAATGCACTTACTATTATACACTACTACTGCTACTTGCAGCTTTTCATGACGACGAAACACTGAATTTTTTCCCCCAAGACGTAGAAATACCGTACTAAAAAAGCCTGCTTTAAGAAACATGCGACACCCGCCAAGTTAAAAAAGTACTGAAAGGATGTACTATATCTACCTACAGAAGATTCATACAATGTTTTTGCGACTGTGCCTTTTCGTCTGTTAAATAATGACTGCTCCTTTTGCTGCAGGGCAAGGAGGAGACCGGCGAGGGCAGCGAGGACAAGGGGGGAAAGAACTCACTGAACGTCCCCAAGTCAAAAAGGTGAGAACCAAACGGCAGAAAAAGGGCTGCACTTTGTACTTTGATACAAAGACGATTTGGCCAGCAGGGTTTTTTTTTTCGCCGGCAAGAAACCGATCCCACCCCGGGCCGCTTCAGCTAGCAGTTGAACGCGCCAGCACTCTCGTGTGCTTGTGTAGGGCTTCCGAGAAAGTCCCCTACTTTTAGCTCTCGTGACATCGAAAAAGGGTCCGCGGCACGTTCACGTCGGGGGAGATCCTTTTCTACAAAATTTCCCCCTCTTGGACAGAATAGACATGCAGGACATGCTCTGTGTAAGTGTACGAAGGACGAGGAGTAAGTGATACGCAGACGATTGACAACAAAAAGGCCTCTTACAAAAACGGGACGAAAGAGACCGGGGTGGGCCTGAGACGAGGGACTTCTTATGAATAATGCATTCGCTCTCAGGATAAGGAAAGTAAGCAAAGAAAGCACAGAAGAGAGATGGGAGAACTGTTGGTTTTACTTTCCCTTCCCGGTAATGATGTTAATTCGCGTGGGAACTTTTCCCACATGTACGAACAGTCGTCTTACACACGTCAATCCATGTTCGTCGTTCTTTGCAGCCGTAACGACTCTTCCAACGTCCGCCGGATGCACACCGCGGTCAGGCTCAACGAGGTCATCGTAAGCAAGTCGCACGAGGCCAAGCTCGTCATACTCAACCTTCCCAGCCCGCCAAAGACCATCGGACCGGACAGGGACGCAAGCTGTGAGCACAATACAAAAAAACTGGTTTTTTTCGGGAAATAACGTTCTGTCACTTTTGTAGACATGGAGTTCCTGGAGGTCCTTACGGAGGGCCTCGACCGCTGCCTCATGGTGCGAGGCGGAGGCCGCGAGGTCATCACCATCTACTCATAAAAAGAGACAAGCGAATGGAAAGTGGCCGAGGGGGGAACATATTTCTTCCGGGCCCTCCTACCAGTAGTATGTAACTGCATTACCGCCGAAGTCGCAGCGCCCCGAAAAGGCAACCACACGGCGGCAAAGATCAAGAGTGAAGGGGAAGAAAATAAGGAGGAAGGAATGGAAGATCCAGAAAGGGATATGGAGGTGGTGATGGCGTCTGCGCCCCTCTTCGCATAACGACCCCTCCTGCTCTTCTTTTCGTCGCTCGATCCCCCTTTCCCCCCTCCCCCCCTCGCGGTATGTCTTTTTTGTGCGCCCCAGAGAGAGGCCTTTGTGCCCCTGCCTCACAACTCAGCGGGGAGCGGAGCACACACAGAGACGCACACACAGCCAGCCGCGAGAAGAAAAGATGCCTTAACGACCTTTTGCCACGGGCGGCGGCTTCGTCTTTGCGAGGAAGGGAGAGGAGGAGGGGGACGCAACCGCGCAGCGTCTACCTCCTCCTCCCCCTCCCCTCCGCTTCCGGCCCCACCGTTTGAACTCTCACCGCCAACAAAAAAAAAGAAAACTCCAACTCCATTTCCTCCTCTTCGGCCTTTTTCGTCGAAGGTGAAGCCGGAACCCTTTCTCCAAAGAGGGGAAATCCCCTCTCTTTCATCCATCACTTTTGCCTTTTCGCCCTCTCCCCTCCTTCTTCCTCCTACTCTTCCTTTTCTTTACCTCTTCTTCTTCTTCTTCCTCCTCCTCCTCCGCACATCCATCTCTCCTTCTTTCCCTTTCCCCCTTCCCGACCTGACCTCAGAACAGAACCTTTAAAAAAGATCGAGGTGGTGGCTGTGGCCGTCGTCCCCTGTGATGGCGCCGCCGCCGGAGGAGAGAGAACCTCTTTTGTCATCTCGGCCTCTCCTTTGTCCCCCACCCCACCCTCGATCCCTCCTTCCACCTCTTTCACAGCCGCCGCCCACCCATCTCGGAGACGGCGGCGCCCATCGTAGCGTACTCAAGGAGCGCTAGTGTACTCGTAGTATCGCTCCGTCAGACGAAGACTTGAGGAAACTGGGGAATAGTGAACGGCACGCAAAACTTTTTTGACGGATTTTTTTCTCGAACAGGGGCGCGAGTAAAAACCGCGGCCCGACAGGAAACAAGAAAAATGGTGCGGTGCGGAGAAAAGCAAGAGGAAATGAAAAATTCTACACTAAGAGCTGCATTTCGGAGTCGACAAAAATGGTGCTGAAGAAGAAGAACCTATCTCTTTTCTGCGTACTGTACAATACTGCAAAACTATACAACTCTACTACACACGGACTTTCGTTGACTCGTTCGTTCGTAAAATCGGCAAGGGTTTTTCCGCGATGGGGCGAAGAGAAAAGGGCCTCGTTTGAAATGTAATTTACCCGGTGAAAAAAAAGAAGCAGAGAAGAGAGAGCTGGTGAAATAAGTAGAAAGCGGAAGAAGATAATGTGTGTGCTGAGTGCTATTATATCGTGAGATTCGTGCAAAGATTGGCGAGGAAGGGCTAAACGAAGATTATTCCTTTCTTTTCTTTGTCAAATAACGCTGTCTCCCCGAATCCCCCCCCCACCTCTAGTAGCGACGGAAGATAGGAGGTCTCTTCATCCCCTAGACGTCTTGGCAACTTAGCCGGAGGAACGTTCATCACATGCGCTGAACTTAGTGGTTCTAACGAATTTCAAGTTTCCCTTCCCCCGCTCCTCCTTTTCTTGGCCTGGAGGATTTCATGCATCCGTTGTTTATCTTGCATATGTATCACGGCGAGCTAGGCCTCCTGATCCTTTCCTTTAAGTTGGCCACCTAAGTTAGCGCTTTGACGTGGAGTAGAGATACCTTTCTACCGAGACTCTATATGTCCTTTTTCGCAAACATTAGTAGAAGAAGACTGTAAAAGAACTATTTATGAAAAAGCGTACTTAACCACAGATCATGCATGCAGCAGTACGTACGTACTTTACTAGGGTGACGCTCAAACCAAACGAAAAAACCTTTCTAATAACGGTATCTATCGATGCTCCATGCGTACGTTACAGCCTATCTTACAGTCAGTCCTTGGTGACAAAAGAGCAACAACAAATGGCACTTCCATTCCTATCCTGTTATAGCCCTCCCTTCCGTGTCTTACTTTCTAACGCTACTTTGAAAAAACTAACCTACTTTATTTCCCCGTCGTTCACACAGAAAAAGATCTTTGCTTTCTCCCTTCAGTAGAAACTGGTAGCGGTGTACATAAAACAATCGAGTAATAACCTACGAGGGCAAAGGCGATTTGTGCGCCCGTTCAACAACCCCCCTTTTTACACTAGTGAAAAGCGAGCACGAGTTCACTAAAGCGGTATAAAGCATGCAAATGAAAGGGAAAACCTAACAGTAATTGTGGGGCTAAATTAAGGAAGAATATAAAGGGTGCGTACGTGTGAAGCCATGAGAGGACGCTGGAATTATGGTTGAGTTTTTCGAAAGCTCCCACACATCGCTGCCGAAAAAGGACAAGAAAGTATTGAGAAGGCATAATGCGTAGATCTCTCCCTCTGAAGAGCCAAAGAGATATTAGCCATATTTTTAGGGGCAGCTTTACTTATTTTTGCCTTCTTGAAAGGAGAAAAAAATCGCACCCGGCCATCTGGGCTCGCAAGCTAAAGTGGGAGCTTCTTAGGAAAAAAATCTTAGGAAGGCTGTGAATGTGCGAGAGAAATGATTATAAGAGACCCTCCCCCCATCCCATCCCCATTCATATTCGAAATATAGAACAGGATCGAGGACGAAAGGAAGCGCATTCTGAAAGATGAGTTTGAGTAACTGTGATTTTTCAAAATGCTGCGAACCACGTCTGAAAAATGTTCTATAATCGTACGTGTACTACAGTAATATGTGAGGATAAGAGAAAAAAGAGGAAGATTTAACAAATAAAGTTTCGTTTTACAAAAAAGCACTGATACGTGCAGCATGTACGTAATCGCCGCCCTTGATTTCACGCGCTCTCATAAATGTGCAAAAAGTTTGCACCCTCCCCGCAAGAAGGGCACTTCTCCTCCTGGTGCCTGAGGTAGGAGTCTATGCAGGCGAACCCGAACCTGTGCCCGCACCGCATCAGGTAGCTACTCCGGTGGGGGTCCTCGTCCTCGGCGCAGGGGATGTCAGAGGACTTTGCGGTGTCCTCGCCGCACAGGGCGCAGGGGCCAACGCTGCCGCCCCCAATGGCCTCTTCAATGTTGCCGTCCTGACGCCTGGCCTTTACTTGCAGTGCGCGCCACATCCACTTGGCTATCCGGCCCAACATGACAATCAGGACCACTATGAGGGGCATCTGCGGGGGCACGAAAAGCAAAGCGGTGCACCCGGCCGCCAAGAACACCAAATTCATGTTTCGGTCCAGGAAGAGGACGAAGTGAGAGTAAGTCTCATCTCTGGGAGTATTTGTATTCTTATTCTTGCTGTCAAACACGTCTCCTTGCTGTGGTTGTGTGAATGAGGTATTGACGGTGTCTGCGGATGCATTCCCTCCCATCGTCCAGAGGAATATGACCATCAGAATTGAGCAAACAGTCATGTGACGCATTACAAAGAGGGACTTGTCAAAATCCATTCTTGGAAATAAAGTTCTGGTGATAGGCGATATCTTCACAGTCTACCTCACAATACAGAGTGTGCACCAACGAATCCGCAGGAACAAAAACTAGAGGCCACCCGTAGATGTTTGAAAATAATGTCCACTTTCAGTTTCAACAAATGGCAAACTGCAAACTGCTGAATTCCCTTATAATTATTTCGCATTTTTTAAAAAAAAAAATTGATGGAAGGAATTTCTTGAAAGGCGCTTTCCAGCTCTGCCGATCTATCTTCGAATGAACGTTTCTGTACTATGATTGATACGAACTTCTAGTCGGTATATTGTCAATGATCAGGATGTATGCGGTATTAATAGAGGCCAAACCGTTTTGACATGCATATGTGGCATGCAGCATACACGAAAGGGCGCACCACTTTGATATTCGCCGGACGAGGTCCGAATGTCCTAATCTTTTCTTCTTACACGAGGACAAAGTAGCGGAAAAAATCCGTTGACAAAAAATTTGAGTACATCTGAATCACGACGAATCATTGATGATATCATGCCGCCGAACGCACATTAATTAATCAAGGCACTCTGGTTGGATACACTAGGCCTCATTTGCTTTTCTGAGTCGCTCTTATTCATCTCATTTACACATCACACCCTCTTCTTCCTTTTGAACCACCCGGCCAGTCTGGTGTCTTTGGGCATGGAGACGGACCTGGACACTTTGTTCGGAGCCCTCTGCACTGTCCTTCTCTCCTCCCCGATCACCATGGGCTCCTGCACCTCCTGGTGCACAAAGTGCGGGGTGCCGCCGCCGCCCTGCTCGTCTCTCAGCAGGTTAGTAGAAGAGGCAGACTTCTTGTCCCTTTGCATGGTGGAGGTGGGGATTATGATCCTCTGCCGCTGAGAGGGAGGGGGCGGTCTGGGAGGCTTGGCAGAGGACGAGGCCATGCCGCCTCCCTGTCCGTAGATGTTGTTGTTATCGTAGTGGATCTCGCCCGACTGCAGTTGCCCCGCCGCCCTCTGCTGCTGCCTGGCCTTCCACGGGGTCAGCAGAGAGATTGAGCGGGAGATCTTCTTGGACTTTTGCAGGTTGGATCCTCCTGTGCCGTTGCCCATCTGCTGCTGCTGAGGCCTGCCTAGCAGGTTGTCCCTGCTCTCGGCGGACTGAGCCCTCTGCGGTGGAGGTCCGGCAGGTTGCTGCTGTTGCTGTTGAGCGGCTGCTCTCCTCTCCACGGTGTTAGGAGGAATGTCGGCCACGCAGGCAGAGTGGAGGAAGACTGACCTCTGGCCGCCATTGGCGGCGTTCTCGCTCTCGGAGCTGTTGAGAGATGAGGTGAGGCTGGCCGGCAGCTTCTTCCTGGGCCCGCCGGGAGCGAACCTGGGACCAACCCCGGCCGTGGTTGCATTGCTGGTGCTGCGCTTTATCCTTGCGAGGCGCTGTTGCTGCACTGCCCCTGGACCACCGGGCTTGGCGCTGGAGCTGGAGTATCCGGAGTACTGTGAGTCCCTCTCGTCCGAGAGCGGTCTCGACCTGACCACCACCGGCCGCCCTGCTCCCGCTGGCGCCGTTGCCCTACTGGCTCTGCTCGTCGATCTCCCCACCGCGGCACCTCCACCTCCTGCGACGACGCCCCCGTGAGAGCCCCTCCTGGCGTGGGCAGCCTCCATCTCCAATACCTTCCTTCTCTCCTCCTCCCTGGCCGAGCTGGAACTCCTGCCCACGGACGGGGACGCATCGCTACCCGCCGAGGGACGTACAAGCCTCCTAAAAAAATAAAAAGAAATAAGATCAAGAAAGAAAGTTTCCAAAAGTGAAACTATACATATATTGGAACAATTACTAATAGATGGAAGTGTTTACCTGCTTCGCTGCTGGAGAGCGTCAAAGACTCCTCCGTCTCGTCCCCTAGCCTCGTTGTGTACTCCGCTCGTGGCCAGGTCTCGCCTGTAGTCCGAGTCGATGTCCGACGGGTGGGCGGAGGAAGACGCGGCGCCACCTCCAACCCAGCGGCGGCCGAATTCGCCCAGGGGCTTCTCCTGGAAAGGGAGCGGCGATATTGACTTTGCTTTTGCATAGGAAGTTTAGTTACCAGACCGATACAGGTTAGGAATGAAATTTAAGAGAAATTTATTCGAAGCATCGAAGAAGTTTCGATGTCCAAAGAAGCGCAAGACGAAAGTCCACAGAAGATGTTACGGGCCGCAGCCCTTATTACCTTGATGACCCCGTACGCGGGTGTCTTATCGTAAAGTATGACGTTGTTCCTCCTGTTCTGGTCCGCCGCTCTCAGCCGCACGATGGTGGCTGCGGTGCCGGTTGAAGTGGCCACGGAGGTGGTGCTGACGGGCCTAGCCATCACGGAGGAGGAGGCTACGCTGCTCGGCGCCAGCCTCTCAGAGACCGAGACCAGCTCGCCCACCTCCTCCAGCTCTTCCAGCTCGTCCTCGTCGTAACAATCCTCGTCGTCAAAGTAGTCGTCGACGACGTAGTCAGACGGGACCATGACCATCCCGGCCGCGTCCACCTCTTCCTCCGAGACGGAGGACCAGGGGCGCTGCGAGGGAGCCAAGGGGGTTTCAAAAGACTGGTTACGGTTATTGAAATTACTGGGTTGAGGGGTTGAGGGGGGAGGACGTATCAATGATCAATGGGAGTTTAAAGACGTTACAAATTAAAAAGAATTTCACGGGTAAATGATTTAACAGGAAATACGGAAAGTGTTTGAAGGAAGCACGTAACTGACCTTAAAATAATTATGACAAAAAACGGTACGGTAGTTACTTGACTCAGTTTCAATACGAATAAATAGATAGGGTATGGCCGAAGACAGTTAGTTACGGCAAGATGGTTTTGGTAAATAAATAATTATTTAATGTGTTAGCAGAAGCTGTCCACACTCACCTGGTCCGGATCGGCAGTCAGTCCCTCGCTCTCTGAGAAGCTGGAGTCAATCGCATCTCCCATGCTGGCCCTCCTATCGTGCCTCGGCCTCCTCTGAGGTGGGTGCTGCAGTCCTCCCCCTCCGCCTCTCTCCCTGTCGGAGCTGACGACGCGCCGCTCGGCCACCACACGAGGATACCCGGCGGCTCCTCCCCTGCGGTCCTCGCGGTCACTGGAGACCACCCTACGCACGACCATTCCCGGCTGCGGGCCGCCGCCGCGGTGGCCAGGGGGACTGGGTGCCTGTCGCTTGGTGGAGGCCCTCCTGGCCGGCGGCTGCGGCGCCGACCCCACCCTGGGCTGCCGCCTCAGCGTCGAGTTGCCGTTCTGCGGCTGCTCCTTCCCGTCCGTGTGCTCCCCCTCCGAGATGGAGACCCTGGCGGGCCTGACCGCCCTCCGCCCGGCGCCGTCCCTCCTCAGCGTGGAGGCGGACGGGGCGCGGTCGAGGACGGGTGCAGGGCGCGAAGGGGACGGAGGCAGGGCGTACATGGACCGGTACTGGGACGACTTGTAAAAGTCCCTCATGCTGTCAATATTGGCGCCAGGGGGGAGGCTGCGGCCTCGCTCGCGGGCGCTCACGTAGTCAGGATCCTACCAACAGACAAATGGTACAGTATATAATTTTCGGTAATTTCGGATGTGATGAACGAAATAAAAAGAGTGAATTCACACCTGATCTCCCTGCTGCTGTTGCTGCTGTTGATGGTGCCGCCTAGCCGAATCGTAGGCCACACTGCTTCCCCTTCGATGGACCCCGGCCGCCGCGCGCGGACTGTCCCCGTTCTCCTCGTGGCCGCCGCGATACTCGGTGAACCTCGCCAGTCTCTCCTCGCTGTCGTCAAAGTTGCCGCCCGTCGCCACTCTCCCGTTCTGCTGCGGCGGGGGGACGGTGCCTGGGCCATGCGCCCTCAGACGGTCGGCGGAAGTCTCCCTCCTGAGATTGTTGTGCACCCTCTGAATGTCCTGGAAAAGCGATTTTACGGAATGGAGTATTTCTGTTTTTCTACACAAATAAGAGGCGATTATCAGGGGTGTTTAAAAATTGGAAAAAACCCGAAGGCCACTTCTGCCGTAGAAAAACGTAGCAAAAAATGTTATATTGCGACTCTGCCCTATCCAAAGTGCTCGGAGATAATATTTTCACCGGAAGATTTTCCCTCTAAAAAATCTGAGGGCCACACAAAGTCATTGCTCACCTTAAATGGACTCCTTCCCGACGTGGAAGCGCGATTGCTCGGGTGCCTCTCGACGCCTCTGTTGGTCACTCTCCTGACGACATTGGTGATGAGCTCCCTGCCCGGACTCGACCTGGCCCTGGGCGGCCGCGTAGGGGAGGTGCTCGGGGAGCGGTTCTGGTGCTGGTGGTGCACACTGCTGCTGTAGGACCTTGCCGGCGGCCTGGGGCGGCTGTAGCCGTTCCTCTCCGGGCTACCCTCCCGGTCAGGGCTAGTGCTGCAGCCGGAGTAGGTCCTGCCCCTGTCGCGGCGGATCGTGCGGCCCTCGCGGTCCAGCTCGCGCGAAGAGGAGCCGCCGTCCAGGGGGTGCCTGCCGCCTCCGCCTCGGCCGTCGGGGCCCTTAACCAGGCGGCCAGAGTTCCTGTTGTTGTAAGTGTGGTAGACGGAGGAGCTGTGGTCGGAGTCCGTGCCCATGATGAGACCGGGGTGGTGGTGGCGAACGCCTCCGTTGCGCAAGTACTCCACCGGGACGGCCTTGCTCTTGGGCACCTTGTAGTGCTCGGACTCTGGCCGCCGGTACATCTGGTTCTTCTGGAAGAGCTGCCTCTGGTGCTGCTGGCCCCTGGAGGAGCCCCCAGGCACACCGCCGTTCCCGTGGTGCATCGAGCCGCGGTACTGGATGATGTCGTCGTTGGCCGTGTTGATTGTCGTCTTGTACGGCTTTCTGGCCGCCTGCGAGGGAGAGGCGCCCCTGTCCGGAGAAGTCACCAGGATGCGGGCCTTGAATGAGTTTTCCTTGTTATCGTTCCTGTACCTATCCAGGGAGCGACTCGGCGGGTGGTGGTAAGTGCCGGCGGACCTAGCTCCCCTTCCCGCCACGGACGAGGAGGGAGCGTCGGACAGAAGATCCTCTCTGGAGTTTGCGGCGGCCTTTGTCGACCTCCTGTCGTAAACTCCTCGACTACCCCCGACGGGACCTCCGTTGTGGTGCGGGTGGTGCAGTTCTGAGCGGCTGGTCTGGCTGGCGGAGTGTGCCACGTTCTCGTTCCCGTGATGCCTGTACTTGTCCGACACTGCGTAGAGCACCTCGGTGGGCGAGCGAAGGAGCTCGGTGTCTGTCATGCAGGTGCGGGAGGGGGAAAGCCTGGAGGAGGGCGACTCGCGGCTGTCCATCCGCTGGAGGTAGGGGTTGGTCACTGGAGGCGGCGGGTGCATGTGATGGCGAGGGGCGGCCGCAGCAGAAGAATAGATGGAGGAGGTGACGTCATCGTCCCCGCTCGTCTCCGCCAGGCGCCGCCTGAAGCGGCTGTCCTGCGAGAGCTGCTCCATCATGGATGTGACCATCTTGGTGGACCTCTCCGGCTGGGCGTAGTGCGGGACGTCACCGTTGGCCGCTGTGGCCATTCTTCGCACGCTGGGAGGGCTGGCACTCGGCGCTTTGCTACGCGGGGGCTTTGGGGGGCTGACGAAGCTGCCACTTCCACCGCTGCCGCCGCTGGTCGGACTTCGCTTGGACGGAGGAGAGTACTCGGCCGAGTTTCCAGAGCTGTCGAGGTACTGCTGATGTTGATGGTGAGGGTGGTGGTGCTGCGAGGCCCTCCTCACCTCGTGGTAGCTCGGCATGGAATTGACGTCCTTGCCGTTGACGGCGATGTCCAGGTTGTTGAGGGCGTGGAGGCCGAAAAGTCTGTTGTCGCTGCTCGCGCTCCTAACCTTGGGAACTGGGTTGCGGCTATTTCTAGTGATGCCGTCGCTGCCTCCGCCTCCGCTGCTACTACTTGCGCACTCGTTTGTGGTGGTGGTGATGGAGGAGGAGAAGGACTCTCCCGTTTGCATGGCGCTCTCGCCGCCGACACCACCGGATCCTCCTCCTCCGCTGTTGAGGCTGCTCTCGGCCTGCAGCCCGCTGTCCCCCGCCTCGCTACCGCTGTGGTTGTGCCACTTGTTGCCTCCTCCGCCCAGAATGGGATGCGGACGGATTATGCGCGAAGCCGCGTTGGACTGAAGAGGAGGCGGAGGCGGAGGATGGGGCGGGGGCGTACAAGGGCGGGGGAGGGAGACAGAAGAGGAGGGAAGATGACTTTGGTGTCGGTCGCCGTCGCCTTCGTCCGCCCCAATGTTGGAAGGAGGCGGCGAAGAAGGCGTGGGCGTTGCTGCACTGTTGGAGGGGGGCGGAGGAGAAAAATGCCGTTGTTGTTGCTGCTGCCTTGCCGCCTCTATCGAAATGTTGGTCTGGGGGCGGCGGACGTGAGGCGGTGGGTTGTTGGAGTTGTCTAGCGTGGGCGCGGCCCTGCACTGGACGCCCTGGAGGCGGCTCAGGATCCTGGCGGTCTCTACGGCGATCTCGTCCTCGTCCGAAGGGGGAGACTCGCGCCGGACGTTTTCGGCGAAGGGGCCGGAGTCGATCTCGGACGGGCGGGGAAAGGCGGGCTTGGGATGGAGCGGGGGAGGCGCAGGAGGGTGGTGTGGGTGGTGGTGGGGCCTCCGTGCGCTGCGCTCGCCGCTGCTCTTGGGGATCTTCTTGACCTTGACGTCGCTGTTGAAGCTGACTCTCCTGGCCTCGGAGGAGGCGTCCGTCTGGTCGGAGCGGAGGGAGTCCGAGCGGTGCAGGTGCTGCTGCAGGTGCGAGGGCAGTCGCCGCGGGGGGAGGCAGGGAGAGGAGTCAACGGGGGTGGGGGGGTCTAGCGTGTCCGCCTCACTCTGCATGGTCCCCAGGTCAGGCCCACAGGGAGACTGTCCCGGGGGAGGAGGCCCCCCCGGGTGGACGGCGGCGGCGGATAGTCATCCCGGACGGTAGGGGAAGAACCCGGACTCCTCATTCACCTCCTCCTCCTCTGCTCCTTCGACACTTTCAAGGTCGAGGTCACTCTCAGGCTGTAGGTAGCCGTCCTCCTCCTCCGGTTCTCCGTCCCTGAAACTGACCGGGGGAGACAGCAGTTCCTCCGGGTCGACGGCGGCGTCTTTTGGCCAAGTGGCTTTGTTGTTCTTGCTCCACTTCCTCCTCCGCTTTGGACGGCGAAGGAAAAGGCTGGAAAACAACAAGGACGGAAAATGGAGACCCACGTTAACGATTATAGAGGCAAAACGCAAGTAAACAACAGTTCATAGTTTTTTATTGTATTGTATATTATAAAAAAAGATAAGGACAACGTCACAACGAAACTAAGTTGAAAAATCCCGCTTGCAAACTCAGTACCATGAGTTTAGTGCCTGAAGAAGCACACTATAGACATCTCTGCTCGCGTTACAGCAGTAATTAACCCGTAATTGATCTGCCAGGAAGTGGGAAGAGTGACAGGGGTCGTACAGTGGTGGACTAAGGAATTAGTGACAGAAAATCATTTATAGTACGTACGGTAGAGCAGCAAAGACTCATCCTATTTAAATTATACGGAATTTTTTATTTATCCACAAGCAAGTTAAGTGTCCCAAGCGTCGAATGAGGCCACATAGTTAAGTGGCCAAACGGGAGGAGGCGGAGGAATCCGCGGGAGAATGAGGAAGGAGACGAGATAACATAAGAGGAGGGGGGAATCGCCCCTTGCGGCCAGGGCTTTAATGTCCCCCATTTACTTTTGTGGCGTGCGACACATCGAGACCCGCGATGGAGGAATGGGAATGAAGGACCCTTTCCTCTTCTTCCCCTTGTTGACTCACCCGCTCCTGTCCTTGGTCAACTGTCATCTCTTCCCTCCCTCTTTCTCCCCCTTCACGAAGGGTGCCCACTTTTTTTTAGTCCGGTCCCTCCTCCTCCTCCTCCTCCTCCTCCTCCAGTCAAGCGGAGTTGCCCCGATGGATGGAGTTGCTGCTTGCACTCTTTTTGGGGCGATAGGGGAGGGAGGGGGGAGGACCGCTTCTTTTGAAAGAGTAGCCCACTCCTTCCTTGGGCATGGCGACGACGGACGGCCGGACGGCGGATCACAACTCACGATTGCCCGGGCAACGGCCGCCTCCTCCTTCCCCACCCGCAACATCAAGCGCCACAAAAGCCGAAAACTCGAAGGAATAAGCGAATGGATGCACACCTGGGCCCCATTTTCGTCCTCCCCTTCGTCTCCTCATTTCTTTCTTTCTTGGGCTTCCCTGCCTCGCCCACTCAGCCGCGCCAGGAGGCTTCGGCGGCGTCGTTTTTGGGTATAAATTGCCAACATGTGTGGCGTCGTCTGCTGGGCTTGCGAGACGAGCCAACGGACAGGACACGACTTAACTCGGTCTTAGGGAGGAAGGGGTGTATTAATGAGCTAATCTGGGTTGCACTTTGCCAAGAAGTAAAGCTATCTTTGTTTGATGTTTGGCGGGGCAATGGGCTTCTCTGCGGCGGTCTCGTCTCTCCGTGGGAGTCTAATAATCCAGAACACCCACCAAGTCCTTCTTTCTCTTGCGCGCATGCAGCGAACTGCCAAAGTTGCTCTTGACATTATTGCAGTAAATTATAGACAGCAACGGGAGGACGGCACATCTGTCCTTTCGATAAGTCAAGACCAAGAACGGCTTTCCGAAAAGCTCAAATATTTTCCGAGTTTGTCGCGTCGGATCCCTCTTCCACCGTGCGATAAAAAACCCGAAGGTCCGACCGACCGACTCGTGCCTGAGCAAATAATGCCGAGACCCCTTCATTCATTAGCATGTTGGCTGCGACCGACTCCCACTGAGGCGTTTTTCCCCAACTTGCAAAACAAACAGGAGGATACCGACCGTTTTAAAAGAGGTGTTGACTGGGAATTTTAGCACGTCTTCGCAACGGCGCTTGCGAACGCGAATGACGCACTGGAGCTAGGGAGGAAGAGTCGATCGAAAACGGATGTTTCGTTGGTTTGCTTAGGACTGACTAGAATGTGCGATTTTGTTGTGTGGAGACTGGAGACTTGAGAGGACCATCCGTTTGATCGCCTTCGTGTGTTCTTTACCTTCTTCTCCTCTCGCCTCCTCCACTTTCGAGGGCGGGGGCGGCTTCTGTTGTCCTCTGTCCCTTTTCCGACGGCGGCCCGTCCTCCCGTCCTCCCTCCTCGCCGATATCGTAGTCTCGATGGTAACAGCAAACGAACCTGGAATTGAAAAGCAAAGAAACCGTCGTTATTTTAAGAGAGCTATGCGTTGTAGGTAGCCTTATTTTCGGACTTAAATCCTCCTCCTCTCTTTGATATCCAGCGCTCAAATCTCCAGTATGCAAATTGGACGTGATACGAGATAAAAAAGAAGTTTTTTGTGTGTGAGAGAGTCGGGGAGGAGAGAAACATGCAGCATCGAATCTCTGCCCCAGATCTGCTGCGTATATAAAGTCGGAGAGCTGAGAATGCATGCCTCGGGCCACGCCTCCAAAGCATAGTGGAGCAAAAAGAAAAGAAAAGGAATGTCTTGAATCGCACGTTGGAATTTCCTCTAATTTGCTGATGGCGATCTAGTTGTGCCACGAACAGTGGGGCAACTTTGGTGGTTCTATGTAGGACTCATACACATCCCTTCTCCCTTCACACGCATTCGGCTGGCCGAGATCCAACTCTCGACTTCGGCGTAAAAAAGAGTCGCTTGTTGAATTCGAGGAGAACTATCTGCGGGGAATTACATCCACACACAAGAATCGCGTGCGGGGCAAGGTGATGTTCTTTTCTCTCTCCGACACTTCTCCTCTTCTTCTCCTCATGCATCCATTAACAACGCCTTTTCTACGAATCTGAAAAGCCAGGGAGGGAGAAAAAGAGGAGAGCTTAGAGCCCTTCTCTCTCTCCCCAGCGCCTCCCTTCATTTTTTGAGGGAGAGATGATTAGGCTAGATCTATATTCGTGGATCAGGGAGGCGCCTTGGAGCAATTTCGGAATTGGGGCTGTCTGTCTGTCGATCGGGCGATTTTCTTCTCTGCGTCGATCGTGGTTTGCCATGTACGCTAGTAGAGGCTTCTTCTTCTTCTGCTACTCCCATTCTTTTGTCGGGGTGCCAAAGCCCAATCGAGGGAGAGAGAACCCAAAAAGATCGAGGTGAAGGAGGCCTCCCTCAAAAATACGCTGTCTTCCAGACTTCTGATTCTGGCTTCCGTCGCTACGGGCGCCAATGTTCTGTACGACCATGCACAATGCCAATGTACGAAACAGATTTAGCCTTCAGCTTTTTTATTCAGAGAGGGTAGCAGAGAGGAGATCAACAATGCCGCCATACAAGAGCCCGTCTTTCTGCCCAACTTCATTTGACCTAATCTGCATGAGCAAACGAAAAAAAGCCTTTTTTTACCTGAGCGACAAATTCATATTGGACGGGCGATCGAGAAAACGGAGGCGGCGGCGGAGGAGGAGTCTTCTTTGGCGAGGATGATGAGGAGGATGAACACTTGCACGCGGATCGAGAGTTTGCACAGGACTGAAGAGAATCCACCTCAATCTCACTTTGCTGTGGGAATGGAACTTCGAGGAGGAGGAGGAGGAGGACGCCGAGAACGAGGAGGAGGAGGATCTGTATCTGTCGGCCATCCGCCTCAGACTCACTTAGGGAAAGGAGGGAGGGAGGGAATTTTAACGAGTGGGGGGCATACTGCTTGCACTGCTGCGAGTGTCCTTCCCACAGTTTGACTTTGGGGTAGTTAAGAGCGAGGACGTGGGTAAAAGTGGGGAGGGATATTTAGCAGAGAGATCTCCAAGTGGGGGGGACGGGCGACGGCGACGTTGCCTGCCCAACCAAGTGGATAGATTCGCACGGCAGCGATGGCGGCAACTCGAGATGCGTGATCTGAAGAGTGACAATGAGGAGTTGGAGGAGACGGAAGAGGAGGAGAAAGAGGCCCTTGATGAGTGAATGGCGGCGGAGGCGCAATGCCATCAACCGAGGAGAGGAGGAGGAAGACTTCTCTTTTCTTTGTATGTTGCGAAGAAAAGGCACGGCAACAATGGCACACCACACGTGCTCCCATTATTTTCCCCTCTCCTCTTTTCTCTCCACCCTTCGCACATAATGACAATCACGCTGGAGCGACACTCTTAAGTTAAGAAGCGCATAGAAGACGACTGAGGAAGTGGGCCCGTCTCCAAACCAAAACAGGCCGGCCACCCCTCCATTCCAGGAATGCGTAATTGAAAAAGAGAGGATGCACGGCTGTGTATAACCCGCTTGGCACGAACGAACAGGAGGGACCTTGGGGAGAAGAAGGTATGTGGTGGCGTCGCCGTCGTCGTCGCCGTCGTCGTCGCCGAGGGGGCAATTTGCATGCGCAGATTTCTCAAGTGGCCTTGCCCCCTCCGACAGAGGAGGAGCAGCAAGCCCATCTTTCTCTTAGGCCGACGCGCTCTTGATGATGATAACTTCATCACCTCGCGACAGAGAAAAGCGGAGGAAGGACAATTGCTGCGAGAAGGAAACCAAGTGCATCATGCATACTTTTTTGCTCTTTGCGACTTGGCTTGAAATTCTTACATTTGCTCCAAGAGGGAGGGTTCGCGCTGCAAACTGCAAAGTTTTCAAAGTAGGTAGATATTTTCCCAATCCAGCGAGTGAGAAGAAGAAATCTCCCAGAAAATCTTAAACGGCGAGAAAAAGAGGGGAGGGGAGGGGGAGGAAGGAACCATACAGCAACGACGATGAGGGGGAGAGGAGGAAACACAAGAAGTTGCGAAGGGAAAAGGAGGGGAGGGAGCCGCGGGGCCGTTTATGTGCGCCGACAGACCGTGGTAATTCGCCATCTGTTCCCGCTCACGGTGGCGGCGGCAATTACGAACGGACTTACGGACTTACGTACCGCGATAAAGGGGGGTTTCCTTTTTACGGATCGAGGAAAAATGCGAGGAAGAGAGAAGGAGAACTCTGTTGTTTTCTCTCCTCTTCATCGCGAGGGGCCACTTTTAGGATTCAATTAGGCGGCGGCGGCGGCGGCGGCGACTACGTGTGACGGCGGCGGGGCCTCCATATCCTCATGGTGGCAAAGCTGCGGGGGTTCTCTTCCTCTCGAATACAGTTTAGGAAGGAAGACAAAGACTCCTCCACTCATCACCACCTCCTCCCTCCGCCTTCTTGGCGGGATTCCTTCAAAAACTCTATCATCCTCCACCGCCTACATGGAACAGAACAGAGGAGGGAGTAAAAAGTAGGTCCCTCCCTCCTCTCTTCTCACTTCCTCTGGCTGTCAGTCTTCGTTTCTTCCTCCTCCCCCCTGAGGGTGAGAATCCTTCATGCTCCATTGACCCCCCTTCGCTTCCATTTTCCCTCCCTATAAGAAACTGGGTGAGGGGGACCCACCGCCGTGCGCCATCACCTATCTCCTAGGATCCGTACCGAGTGTAAGCATACGCCGTGTGTAGGATATGCCCCCCTTCTCACCCGTGCCAGCTCCTAAAATCCCGCCCAAGGGGAAAAAACTAAAGGATAGGAAAAGGGAGGGAAAATATCATGCCGTGCTGTTCTGTCATGCAAGACAACGGGGGCGGCATTTGGTTACTCCTGCAAAAAAGTTAATATAAAAACAGACATGATTCAGAGCTGTCCAAAAATCTGGCACAAAATTGGGTGGAGTGTCAACTTTTTTGAAGGTGATTTTGTCTCTCTCCTTCTTGGCAAAACCCCTACGGCGGAGCCAGCAGGATATTTAAAACGAAGAGGGCAAAGAGGGGTTGTGACTACGCACGGTATCTTCGGCTAGCTCTCATTGAGAGCAAAGCATGACAAGGCTAGGACGAAAAGGGAGAGGAAAATGGAAGAGAACAACTAAGAGAAGGAAAAGGAGTTAATTGAAAAATCTCTCTGTAAGTTCGCAGGATGCTGCTTCCCAGGAGAAACCAAAACAGTTAAGAACGAAGGATGCTGCAAAATTGGCATCCTCCTTCCTTTTTCATTTTCATTTTGCAACAAACTTCTCGTCACTTCTCGTTCTTCTTCCCTCTTCCTGTTCACATCTTCTTCATTTTCTTCCTCTTTTTCCCTTGAACCAAGAAACGAGAACATTTGCAAGGCAAAAGAGGAAAGTTCTTTCTTCTTAATTAGGGGAAAGCGCGCTTTTTGCGTTTTGCCACCCATTTTGTCTCCTCCTCCTCCTCTTTTAAAGGGAAGCGCCTAACGGGCGGAGAAAACATCCTCAAGATAGAGGGGAAAATAATCTTCCGAGGTTGAAGGGCCAATTTCATCTTTCCCTTCTGGGTCTCGACCCTAGAGTGGGCGGAGGAGGTGGAAGAAAGACGAAGAGGAAGCGAAACTGTCCGTCTAGAGGAGGAGGGAGGAAACCGATGCCTCTGGGGCCTCCTCCTCCCTCCTCCCATCTCATCGCCCACGCCCATCCATGTCAAAACAGGGGGTCAGAACGAAATGAAATCCGGTACATGTTGGTCGGGCAAAAAAGCTAAAGTCGAGGGGAGAGAAGCCCTGTCTGTGGGATGCTCGCCCGAACTGACTTCTCCATTTTTTCCTCCCTTTGCGGTGGCCTATTCTCGCCCACGCAGACGGGCGGGGGCGCTGGAGAGGAGGAAGGGAAAGAGGTTTTTCTTTCACTCCCATATTTTTGTGGGCCAAGGAAAGAGATTTAAATTCGATTTTGGCCGACAAAAAACGCAAGGCGATAAAAAGACATCCCGCCGACAGAGTCCCACACTTCTTTCGGATCCGAAGGTCTTGCTTGGATTTAATTTTTTTGCTCTTCCCCGCTCAACTGCGCCAATCTGGGAAATCGAGACACGGGTGACAAACCGACGACATGTCTGTCTGCGCGTTCTCTTGAAAGAGATCGCCAGGTATGGAGGCAAGGAGAGGAGGAGGAAGGAGCTCCTCAATCTGCAAGGCAAAAAAGGCCCCCTAAAGTTTTTCTTTGGGTTTGTTGGTTGCCGAGAGGTGGGCGTATTGTAGAATACATACATAGGAGAAGGAAACTCTGAAGCCGTGTTTTTACAAGCAAGGCCCCCATACTTGTTTCTCTTCCTCTATTCTTTCCCTCTTGCTCACCACCGCGTTCCTTTGCATGTCTAGCGGGCCTACCTCATCTCCTAAGCCCCAAATCATGCTTCGCGTGCACGCAGGTTAGGCATGCATGCGCATGTGTGTATGTATAGCGTGAAGCACCAAGAGGTGATTCTGCAGGGGGTAAACCCGACGAACCACGGCATTGTAAGGTGCAATTTTTTTCATAGCATACAGAAAAAATTACAGAGTTGTAAGAAAGCCCCAGTGTCGAGTGAAGCGTGACACTCTGCTTTGTT
>JAAUXU010165012.1_pt1 | contig 19493 bp, 19 predicted proteins | sample 7278151 | NCBI WGS metagenome assembly JAAUXU01 (sample SAMN14350113, study PRJNA611818) | marine sediment metagenome | isolation source: surface marine sediment (1.8m) | place: French Polynesia: Moorea | collected 2018-08 | reverse complement strand
GGACTACAGAGGTAGGGGACTACAGAGGTAGGGGACTACAGAGGTAGGGGACTACAGAGGTAGGGGACTACAGAGACACAGACTGAACAGGCAGTGACTTTATAGTCGGGGGCTTCATTGGAACTACCAGCGAAGCGGGTCGGATCTGGTAGTATATATTATAGCATACACGTAAACATGCATACATCTTTGAGATCAGATGACCAACCTGACTTTATGGCAGCAATGATCAGTTCATAGCTGTTTCTGCGGCGTTTTCGGTTACTCCAATTTCTGCCAATCGGACCAAAATCGTCCATTTCTTGGGTTGGCTTTTCGAACGTGAGGGTCTTAAGAATGTCAGTTGAATTGATCAACATTTCATATGAGAGTTACCAAAACCAGGGACGAGTTACCAAAAACGTGGACCTTATCCTCGAAGCTCTCACTTATATACTTATTCTTCTTGTACCTGAGCAACCCGACAGCCAATGTTGACTTGTTAATGTTTTTTTTCCTTACTTTGCTAAGAGAGTACTGCTTTACTTAAATTCTAGGTGTAGATTGAGGTCGCAACAATTTCCTGTCCGTTTATCTAAATCTTTCTCTATATTTTTATACCGTAAAAGGAAGATGCGTTCTGATGACTCGGGTGGATGCCACAACGACTGGCCCAATTAAACTCTAATTCACTATGATAAATATCTATGACCCAGAGAGTGTCCATGAAGGAAAGAAATGGGATTCATCAGTTAATTTTTTAATTGGGATCCTTTAATTTCTCGGCCCTTTCAGTCAATTTCTGCTCGCCCAGCTCGGGCCGAAACAAAAATTTTCAAGCAAAAAGCAGCAGTGACCTTTGCAGCCCTTCAGTAGGCAGTCGGGACGGATGGCCGTAGTGGCAGTAGGCAGTTAGCTCGGAAGAATGGCAGAATTGGCTACTGCCAATTCTGACGGGGATCCTTTAAATATAAATATATGTATGCTCTTTTTGTAACTCTATTTTCCACTCAAGCACTGCCAGCTGCACCTGCTTCATATGCTTCTGAAACAGTGCCCCACACTGCTTTTTCCAGGCGACGCTAATGGTCGGTACCTTTGTGGTAAGCAGGAGTTCTATCATGTCCGACACTTGTGACGTTAATAAAAGACGCGAATGGCAAAGTCGACAGAGATTTCTCAGGGGCTTCCCGACATATGCAAATTGACGGTGAAAAGTGGCGCGTTACCTTTATTACTTTTTGTTCCTTTGTCACGTCCTCCTCAAGAGCAGAGGATCCCCAAAATCCAGGGAATCTGGCTCTTTTCACACACTCTATTGTCTTCCTCAGTTCTTTCATGTTCGGTTGCGCCGAAATTTTCTTTCAGAGCTCTTGAGAAGATGACACAGTAGCATTTACTTCAATGGACCACAGTATTAACTAAGCAGTGTGCATTGGCTCGGGGTGACGCAGCAGTGCTTGGCACGACATCTACCGTCCGGGCCAGACTCGTACACGTGTCAGAGTTCCCCCAGATTGCAGCGGACTGACATGACCATGGAGAAGGAGAAGGCGTGAGGAGGCGTTGCCTGCACGAAACTTGTGCTGGAGGACGTCAACTGAAATTTCTCATTCGTTTAATGAACCCGGGTACAGTAGATACAGACTCAACCTTATCGAGGACAACATGGGCCAGAAGTTGAGGCTTCTTGACGTCGTTGATCATGGGCGTGGTAGAGCCTTGCTAGATTCGACTTAGGCGGCATGAACAGACTTGAGGGTGATGATCTAGAAGCAACAAGTTCGGCCGCCCAAGTACTGAAGTTTGTGAATCAATCAATGCATTTTCCGTCAGTAAAGGTGCTCTCCTTGCAGGCGAGTTCCATGCCGCGGTGCACGGGCGATCGACGCATCTATCACCTCCACCGTTCTTCTGCTCCACCTTCTTCTCCTTCCTCATGGGGCTCTTCCCCGTCGTGCACTTTCTAATCGGCGACAACGGCAACTCCGTGTCTCCAGCGTGGTCATTGTAGGGAACTGCTGTAACAATCACGTGCCACTTGACGTAGTATGAAGCAATATACGTAAGCGTATAACAGTTCGACGTATATGGATGTGTATCATTGTGCAAAGGGTGACAGTTTACACAAAAGAAGATGTCGGTAATAAAGCATCCGCATTGTCTGTTCAAATCATTGACTAGTGTCGGAGTGTTTGAGTCTGATCCACCAGGGTCAACGCAGCCCTGGGGAAGAAAGCCTCTTGACATATGTAAAGGGATGTTTGAAACTCAGGTCATTGCTCTTGTATAGCATGGATTTCAACAGTTCTTTTTCTTAGAGCATCTCTGAGGTTTTGTATGGCGTGAGTTGGTGCATACAGCACTTGGGTGACCACTTCAATAGGCATTAGGCTAGGTCGAGAAGGGGGCAACTTTGGAAATTCGCTGACGACGACTGAGGTTTGTTACATGGGCTCAAAAGAGGAAGATGTAGTCAAATACTTTGGAAAAAAAATTGTGTTTACCTATGCCCAACTTGATTTGAAATTTATGTACTAAGCTACTGTAGTAAATTTGCTGTGAAAGTAAATTTCAGCTCTGGTGGCTGTCAGAAGCAGCGAAACTGGGTGAAAATCATTCACCTAAATGCTGATGTGCTCAAGTTTGTCAGAAAAATATTTTACAGCCAGTCCTGAAGCAAAAACATCCAACTTATTTTACAATGTTATGCAACTTCTGAATGCATTTGGGCATAGCTAAAACTCCTTGTTTTCACTTTTATTTGACTACAAAGTCTTCAAATGGTAGGTGGTTAAAAATTTTTGACACCCACCAGGAATTCCAATTTTCGACCTATCCTAATAGGCATGGATGAGGAATTTAGAAGGATATTTACAGAAGTTGTTAAACGTGTCCTCCATTTCCTTCGAGGCAAAGACAAGATGGTGATGAAGGAACAGCTGAGACCCAAGAAAGCGCGAGGACTCCCAGAAAAGTTTGGGCTCTCTTCCACTGCTTCATTAACTGCCTGTGCGTCATTTCACGAGGACTGAGATTTTGGTCACCAACTGTTGAGTCCACGCAAAATTGTTGTTTTTTGTTCAGGTCGTGTTCAGGCCTTCACAGAGAGCGAAACCTACTACTCCTCTGTCGCACCAACTAATTGTCTCACACAAATCGTTCATGGAGACTCTTTGATCCTGCTAGAAAATGTGGCAAATACGCTTCTTGACCAAGATTTCATGTCTGCCATGTACTCAGTCTCTCGTACATACAAGTGCAAGGGTTGTGTAGAGCATCTCTCTTCATGCACGTGTGTGAGAGGGGAAGTGAAGTAAAGATAAGTTGGTTGGGAAGGTTTAAAAAAGTGATTATTCACCAAGGAAATCACCGCTGAAAGGTGACATATGAGAGAGTGCAAAGAATAGTGTCATTTTTCCAAGTACGCCTGAATGATAAAGCGACCCTTTTCATTTTTTGTGCGTCTGTCTTACTCTCCGAAGCTGAATAATTAAAAACGCATTTTTAAATTTCTCAAAAACCAAGCAGGTCAAGCAATGAAACGGTCAAGTTTTAAAGATTGCACTGAATACCGCTAATTTTGCACAGTGCTGTACACGTGTAATGTAAATTGAACTGCTCTGCGGGGCTCTATTAGGATGGGGGGAGGGGGTAATGATAGGGCTGGGACAATTGGTGGGCCGCTCAGCGGGCGGGGTGAGTGGGCTTAGGCCCAACCATAAATACTGTTCGTCGGTATGTGAAATCGATACCGTTCTGCGCAGCCCAGGCCTTGAACGCTTAAACGACTTGGCAACTTTGAAACAGAGGCGCGTTTCTTCTTCCGCGTCCCCCCGAATCACAGGAAAGTGACCCCCTTTTGTTAACCCCCTTTGTCACCCCACTCCTCGCTCGCTGATGCAAGTGCGACGTCAACGCGGGGTTTCCTCCTCCAGTTTTCACTTCTTAATAACAACTCTTCTACGCACTCGTACTGGAAAACGCCACCGGAAATGAACTAGGATAAGAGAGCCCAAATCACTTGCTACGTGCAAGGACAAGAGAGCAATGTTGTAGCCCATAACTGCACTGCGGGCAGGCACGATGCTACTTAGTCAAGTGAAAGTATTCTTTGCATTGTGCCTCATTCTCTTCTGCTCTCCACGGAGCTCCCCGGTGAGGTTCGTGGACCGAGGCCGCTCTGTCTGTACCCTCGCCAACTCGTCGACCTCCAGGGAAGTCGCCTGTCGCTGCTCGGGCTCCAGAATCGGACTGAATATCTGGTGTCGGTGCAAGGTAATGTGAGCAGGCAGAAAGTACTGTACTGCAGCGGAGCCTTTTTTTTACATTACACGTAAGCCTCTCAGCATGACCAAAGACTTTGTGGTTAGCCGTCAACAATAGGACTGGGTGTGAGAAGGAGCAGCCACGACGAGTTGAAGATGTCCCTCAGTTCTTGGTACAAAGTCAACCACTTCTCCTTGAAAGGCTGCTCCGAGGTGACCTTCGAAGGAGGAGTTTTAGACGCCCCCAGGGCAGTCGCTCACGTTGAGGTACGTAAGTGCGTCTATGAAGTTGAATCCTCCTCCAAGAATCAAGTCACACCGGCCCATAAGTACTTCTCATTTTGCTCTGTTTCTGTAGCTCAAAGTTGAAGAAGTTCCACGGTTGGTCCCAGGTAGAGCATTTTGGGTGCAAGAATCCAATCCTGCCTGCTCTTACGAGCTCTATTTTTCTCCCTCAAAGTCAGGGTTGCCAAAATGTCGGATCATTTTGGGTGGTCGACTAAATACTGACGAAGCAACTTACCCGAGAGGAACGAAAATATGAAAGCTCAGCCGCTTTGGCAGCAGCAATGTCGGGGGAATTGATATTGTTACACCTTGATTGATGATGAGGATTTACCGTGATCCGTTCAGTCAATTTGACCAGACACCTCCTCACTCTGTCCGCAGGTTGCTGATGCCGAAGTGCTCATTCTCAACCCCAAGTCCTTCGTCAGTGACAAGACATTTAGGGGTGTCAAAAAGCTGAGCTTGACTCTCTCCCGCATCAAGAATCTCATACTTTCACCAAAATCGTTTGGTGGGTCGGCATTTGGCTCCCTCACCATCAGTCACAGCTCTGTGCATGGACCCTTAAAGACCGGCACCTTCGGGCGGATGGACCGTATGGAGAAGCTCCACATCACAGACAACGAAATCAAGGGAATGGAAAGTCATGCGCTGGGAAAAGACGACATCGAAACTGACGAGTTCGTCTTTAGCAATAACCAGATTACGGGAGAGATATTCAAGGATGCTTTCTCACTCAGTGTGAAGGACAAAGTGATCATAGCTAACAATACATTTGATTCCGTGGCATCTGGAGCCTTAAAGTCCATCAAGACCTTGTCTGAGACAGCCGAAATGAATTTCAAGCATGTGGAGATTGCAAAATTTGAGACGGGTGCTTTGCAATTTCACCCCTCCTACTTGGACAAAATCACCCTGGAGCACATCCGGATCCTGAATGCCACTTGCACTTGCAAAAAAGTTCCCGACTGGGTGGAACCACTGGTTGGTTTGGAAAATAGCGAGCTCCAGAGGAAAGAATTCATCCTTTCTCTGGTCGAGGCTGTGACATGTGAGTCAACAGACGTGGATGCCGTGGACAGGTAAGAATATGTATGTTCTTATGTTGTATACGTACGTACGTACAGAATGCGCAAGAATTAGGCTTCCCTAACCCAACCTAGCGTAACCGAATCAGACGTAACGTGGCCAGTGTCCCAGTTGCTTAAGTGCCACAGTCGTTAGTGTCCACCATTTTGGAAACCTCTAGATTCACTAGTATATGTGTGTTGTAATGGTATCTACGTCGGTACACAGAACTGCAAGCAAGTGGATGGCGCTGAAGGAGTACCAGTCCAGTCCGGCGTGCTCCAGGCTGGTTGGAGCAGACAGCATTTGCCAACATCCTGCGTGCGAGTGTGGAGAAGGGCTGGTGTCGTGTGACTGTCGAAGAATTCAGCAGCATAAAGTGAGTCTTAACCATGACGAAACGTCCTATTACTTGCTTCACCAGCATCTCAGCTTCTTCAGACCGCGAACATCTCGCTTGGGTATCTACACTCGATGCCCCTGCTTGTCAGTGAGCTCTCCATCCGTCACTGCTCCACCGTCGACCTCAAGATGGACGAGGTCGCCGGGAGGGTGGCCAAAGTTGACATCACGCACGTGGGGCTCCTCACGCTCGGCCCTATCACGAGAGGGAGAAGAAAGCAGGCCAGACTCTCTCCCAAGAGCAAGACAGTGTTTCGTGTGGCTCACGCGGATCTGGGGGAGACGATCGACGACGACACCTTCTGCTGCGGCCCTGGAGTGTTCAGCAGAATCGAACTCTCCAATGTGAACACGCACACGATGGACAGAAAAGCCTTGAACAGACTCTCTGGGGTAGACGAGATCCTCCTCGATCATTTCGTCGTTTCGAGAGAGATTGAAACGGAAGCGTTCTACCAGGTTGAAGTGAACAGGTACACTTAAAAGAACAACTCCATGTAGAGTGGGATATTAGGACTGTTTCAATCCGTCCTCATGTCCGCCTGGAATGGCCTGAACAAGTTGTTGACCAGCAAGAAGGTGCACGTCGACGCACTAGTCTTCGACAGATCGTCGGTGGATAGAATCCCTTGCCTTGGATTGGTTGATATCATTGACACAACTTTTAACCCGTCTACCCCCAATCCTCGCATACGTTCTTCCAAACATAAACAGTACATTGTATAATTGATATATGGTCCATATATGTCCATATAATGTGGATGTGAGTATCACTATACTGTGCAAGGACCATTTTCTCATTGACTAAAGCATATTAAGTGCGTTGACGGATGCAATGATGAGACTCTGATAAGGATCAATTCCACTAGTCCCAAAGTGGTGCTTTGGTGGTTTTTTCAGCGTACGCGCTTGATTTTGATCTACTTGCTTCTATTGGCGTACTAAAGCAGTCTTCTTTACGTCTAGATTCACAATTCGCAACTCCTGGATTGCAGAGTTGAGAGAAGACTCCTTTTCAGTCAGCATCCTGGATATCTTTGCTGTGGAGAACGTCAAGGTGTTGAAAACTGGCAGGTGCGCCATACCGACATGTGTCTGGATTGCGAGCCAGCCAGTCAGCTTTCCTGTTTCCTTTCATCAACAGGCACGCTCTGTTCAACGTGGAGGCTTCCAGCAACCGGTCCCACGTTCACCTCTCCAAACTCTGGCTCGGCCCTGCTTTTGACCCCGGCGCCCTGGCGCTAAGACCCGTGTTTGCTGCTTTTGGTGGTCATCTGACGGTAGCTGAAAGCAGCGTGAACGTCACCTGCGACTGCGACTTTCACGCGCTCTCCTCCGACAGCGACGAGCACGAGTCGGCAGGGCTGGCGGAGCTCATGACCTGCAGAAATCCCTCACATCAGGAAGACTTCATTCTATGGAGCGACTACGACATGAAGGAATGTTTGGGCAGAGCAGGACACCATCACTCAATGTCGCACAAGTATTACAGCGTGAGTATTCGTTATATCTCTGCTGCTTCGAAGCTTTGGTCCTACTCAGCACGACAAGTCACAGGTTAACTTAAAGCATTGTATGCGTCCAAATTATTTAAAAGTTCAGCTTGTGGGATGTAAACAATTAGAGACCACATTGGAGTAATTTCAGAATGACTTCTCTTCCATGAAACTTCGTGGAACAGAAAGTTTTCATTATGCACCATGAGCACACAAGACAATAAAAAATCCATACATCCCTTAATCCCTACAGTACGAACCCGACGGTTCCCTCGTGGTGACTCGCGTGGGCGTATATGTGATTGCGGCAGTCCTACTGACGTTGACGCTGGCTATGTCTCTGTTGCTCCTGGCCTTCTGGAAGACCAGAAAAAGGGTAGTGAATGTTGTGCCAATCCTACCCACCGGACGAGACGACGACAACTGGGAGAGGGCCAGTTTCGAAAGGATCGTCGACGGAGAAAAGAGGTATGTACAGGGTTTTGCAAAAAGAGTCAGGGTTGCCCAAATGAGATCTTTTCCATATGTACATTGTTTCAATCTCCCAAAGCTAGGGTTGCCAAAGTTGTCCTACGCGAGGCATTTTGGGTGCAAGAATCGCGTCCCACAATGTTCGTGTGTGCTCTATTTGTCAGGAATTGAGATGGCTTGAGATGCTGCCCAAAAGTATGGCGGAAACCAATATACATGTATGTCACCTTGTATAGAGACACATCTCAGCAAAGGCAGTACAAGCTCAATGTAGCGTATTTTTTCATGTCACAGTTTGCCAATATTTTCGTTGGAAGACGATGTGCGCAAGCGCTCCAGGTCCGTCGGTAGCCACCCCAACACCATCGACCACTTGTTCTTGAACGAGAGTCCATCGATGACGCTGATCAATCCAGAGCCGACTGTGGTGTTTCACCGCGCCTCCGCTGCAGTGGAGAATTCTGAGGACGACGAACTGGCGGAAGAGACCGAGATCTTCTTCGCTGGAGGAGGCGAAGGCCGTGGAGGCGACCTCAGAACTTTGGTGATACAAGACAGGAAGATGGCAAGACAGTCGCTGCAGGCATTCTAACTCCAATGGAGGTCACAGCCGTGTCCTCTGTCAGTCGCTCCACTGTCTCTAAAGAGGTGAAGAGGGTTCTCCGGCCTTTAGTCCGAAATTTACAAAGGGTAACCGGGCTGACGTCCAAGGACGGGTCAAGTGAGAGACACAAATGAAATATACGTTCAAATCGAGTCACCAAGGTCCAGAATCCACCTTCAATGCAGAGCGAGTTCTGGTTCCTCCGTCTGCCTCCAGTTTAAGACGTGGTGCACAACGAAGCATTCAGTATCCCTTTTTCAGTCACAACATGGTTGTCACGGGTTCGAAAAAGAGCTCACGTTATTAAACTGTTATTAGTACAACAGGTTATCTTAGGTTTATTACATAAATCAATCGGTAAATTGATCATGACAGCTCCAAAGCACATTGGTATACTACGAGAAGGTCTGATGGAAGAGTCATCATGTTTGACAGCCTTGTCATGACATCGCAGAGTCAGGACTGTTCCAGACAGCTAAAGCATTATTTCGAACTGCAGTCCAGATGCGATCTCCATGGGGCTGCTTTTTCCGACTGCAGGACCTGTGACTGAATCATTTTGTGACTGCAAAAAGCTGTGACGCAATAAGTCGTGTCTTATGAGGGTGCGACTGAAAATGCTGCAATTGTGACTGAAAATGGTGCGACTGAAAACGGCCATGACAAAACTAGGGGCGATCGTCCTTGTAGACGTATGCACGTAAAGAGTGTACATACGGTAGCTGGGCACGACCGGGCAGTGCACTTCAGCTCAGTCCTGTCCTTCTCCTCTACGTAGCAAGCACAAATCGATGGCTATACTCAGGGTTGTTCAAAGACCCTAGGACTCACTATCATTTTTGATTTTCTGTATTGCGGTCGCCCAGGTCGTAGAAGTACAAGTACGCATGTCTTTCTTCAGATCAATAAGGCTTGACTGTTGTGTGACGCGTATCTTTGGTACGTACGAACTTTAGTACGTACGAACTTTAGCACGTACGAACAGAGATGACTCACGTGAGTCACGGTGCGCGTACACATATTTCCTATGCCCACTTTTAGAGTTGCTTTTTCTCCATTGGCCTAGAGGAGCCTGCAGGAACTGTCTTATCATGCAATGAGCTATTATCATGTCCATGTTTGTGCACTTTTCCCCTTGCTCATGAGACGCACGACCCGAGCTTCCGGATGCTGCACCCACGATAAGTGAAGCAGTGCTGATAAGCATAGCTTGGGCAGTACTTGGATCTGAGGGTATCAACGTCTGAATTAGTCAATCCATTCGAAGCTGACGCGTGCAGGATCTCATGCGTCTAGTGCTTGTTCACTGCGTCGAGAGAGTGGGAACTTTGGCCGGGCGATCTTGACGCTTTCATCAAGTCGTGGCAGCTGCAGCAGCTACTCTCACCTTACCTCATTGCTGAGGCGTTGTTGTTCCGATCGGATATGTCTCCAGAACAGCCTTCTTGCTCCGTCTTAACGTTACACTCGTTACAACTCAACTGCTCTGTAGTGAGGACAACAATGAAACACAGAGCAGTGAAGCACCAACAGCAGCCATCCAGTTAGCGGACACCTTTTCTGCCTTCTTCTACTCCTTGCTTATGACTTGTGGGAGTACGTGCAAAACGTACATAAGTGCGTACACACGTGGAGGAATAATAGAATGTCAGTCAGGTGCTGGCAATATTGAGGAGAGACAAATGGAGTCGTCACTGACTCGATGATGGGCTCCATCGCCTCGTTCTGGGCCAAGCAGAGCCCCCCGGCCGTCTACGCCGGGAGCGACGTCACCACCAGGAAGAGCAAGAAGTTCAAGAAGAGGAGGGACGTGCACGAGGCGACCGACGTCAACTTCACCTTCATCGGCAGGATCTATGCTGGCCATCTGGAGCGAATGCAGAATGCAGAATCGAAAGCAGGTTTGTCCATACTTGTAAGGTACACACTGTGCCTGTCCACCTTCTGCACAACTGTACAATATACTGAGTGACATTAAAATGTCCGACCTTTTGTGTGCGCAAGCACCGGCTGCTCTATTCAAGCTGCAAATTGAGAGTAGAAACGTCCGACCCTTAACGAGAAAGGGACATTTAGTCTTGTTGTTGTAATGTAATGCGAGGCGCCTAAAGTGTAACGCCAAACATCGCCATTTCTGCCAAATGAAACTTCTATTTCCTCATACCTATAAGAGCACCTCTTCAGCATTAACATTTTTCCATGCGGCTGCCCCGGTTTTTGACTCCAGAGCATAGATGTAGCGGCACCTGGACCACTGCAGTCTGCAGTGCACGCCATGTTGCTGGCCAAGAGATGCAGAATGTCCTGCCGGGTGTCCACGCTTCGATAGCTGAGCATGCCCAAGCTCCAAGCATCATATGACATCAACTCTCTGCGTCGACACTTTGGGAGGCGGAAACTTGAAAACTCCGTGACCTGTAGCCAGAAAAGAAAGATCCCTGAGTGATTTTCTTAACTTTTAGAGTGTTTTTTTCAGGTTGTCTAGAGCACTGGAGCCCCGCTGCTGACAGCATCCTGCTAACCTTTCCCAGTGATGACCTACTCGACGACATTCCCTACATTGACGAAGACGACGACCAAGAAGAAGAGATCGAACAGGTCAAGAGGGCGCCAATGGATTCATTGTCAAGGGCTGAACCACAACTTGCGTGAATGAATTTCTTCTCATTTTTGCTACATATCTTCTATGCTTGAAGACGCAGACTTCATGTTTGTCAGAGACAGTTATTAAAACAGGTGAAGATAAGATACAGACCTGGCCGTAACTAATTTCAGTGGAGAGAATTGAGTGGAGTGCATGCATTGCATTGCAATGATTCTAAGTGAAATCTCCACCTAAAGCTACTTATTCAACCGATGCTTGCCAAGACAAAGCACTGTCAGCAAATTCATGATAGCCCCTTGTGATGTTAGGGTGCTCAAACAGGGGCACCTCGCAGAACAGCACACGCCGGGAGGGGCTGTTTTCGACGGGGGTCTGTTGATGAAATGTGCTGATATCTTTCTGAGGGTCTCCTACACACACACACACGCACTCCCCTCACATTGGGGTAGGGGAACCCCCCTCTCTTATATGCTTACTGTATTGCGGGCTGTGCACGCCCCGCGTGGCCCCTTTTTCGGCAGTCCCCGTGGCAAAGCGAGGACGGCGTGACGAACATGACTGAAGAAGCGTTTCACCACCTTGATGTGGAAGCACGGGAAAAAGTGTGCACTGGATGTCCTCGGAGGGGGTGGTTCCCCCACCCAATGTGGCGTGTGGGAGTCCCTTGGAAAACACATTTCATACCATCAAAACAGCGCGTGCCAGCACGAGCTGGTCCGTGGATTGAGGGTGGTGGATCAAAATGCGCTCTCACGTACTCAGTGTTGTGTCCCAATGTCTTCAGTGACTCGTTCAGCGCCATCACGTTTCAGTGCAGCGCGTGAACTCAATTTCTCCCCGCTGAAATCACTCACGGCGAGGTCTGGATAACATCGCCAAATGTCTGTCCTCGGTTGCGTTAAGCCGCGTCCTTTCTGTCGTAGGTTAGGACCTGAACCTGAACTCTGTGCTCTTGTGGCCAGAAAAAAGTTGACGATTCCTCGACATCACGGACGTGTACGTCCGGCATTAATGAAGTACCGTTGATACGCATCCACTAAACCTTTGTAAGTACGTACAGAGTAGGACCAAAAAATCAGGATTACTTTCCCACCGATTTTCGCAAGTTTGGTGACTTTTTTTGGCAGTGTTTCTGGCACGGGATGAAAGATCCGGAAATTCTCATTCTGTTGATGTACACATTGTTAACACTAAAAACACACCAGAGTCCGTCAGAAGGGCGACTGTTGTATCATTTCGGGACACAGCTGCTGAGATGATCAGGGTGACAAAATACCTTACACCTACCAAAGAGACTGTCTTGGGCATCAGGAGAGGCTCCGCAGGCAGGAAGGTGCTCGACCGCAGCGACGGCAAGACATTTAGTCTGGAATTTGTAGCGCTACCCAGTACAAGCGGGTGAAAGTACGCGTTTGGTGTCTCCGACTTCTTGTACTTTCTCATACTACTGTGTCACTTTTTACGCAATGTAAGAACATACGACTTATTGTATGCGTATATAGCTGTTCAAAAATGACAGATCTACCTCGCGCTCTCACGGAAGATTCTAATCGTAGCTTTAATTTGACATTGTCGTGATCGCAGCCGAAAATCAATCGAACATTTTGGACTTGCACAGGATTAGTATGGCGCCGCGCAGCACATGGGTGAGAGAAAGAGAAATATATACCTGACGGATGTGTTGTATCTCTCTCTCCATATATATATATATAAGTAGAGCCAGGGTGATGAACTCCAGTCAGACGAATTTTGGCATCAAGAAGAGCAAGTACCACCATGGGCGTTCTGAGTCGTGGCGACGCTACTCTGGTGGCGGAATCCTGGAAACTTTTGGCACCGGACCTCACTGCATATGGAGCCAAATTTTTCAAATCGTAAGAGAGGGATGCAATCAGTGATCAGAGTTGACGCATTTTCCCTCTCAGTCTGTTCAAGCATCATCCCAAGCTGCAGCAACGCTACTTTCCCAACATCCCTGAAGACGACACTGACGCCGTGGGGCACCATGGAGCAAGAGTCCTGGGGGCCATCGGCCGTCTGGTTGACGCAGTCGGTGCTGGCGACGACGAGAGACTGATAAGGGGAATTTCAATCGTAAGGTCAGGTGGGCTTTATCATTCAGACACTAATCCGTGGTGCTCCTTTTCTCCAGACAGTGGAACGCCATGTATCTCTCAATGTGGGCCTGGAGCAGTTCAAGGTTTGGATTCTCTGTCTGCCTCGTGTAGACTACACTACACTGTACAGTAGTGTAGTCGACGCTACAATAATTATTCCACGAACGTTGTAGATAAGATCATTGTAGAAAAGGATCTGACGCTTTTAAGGAAATGTTGCGTCGATGGAAAGAAAACTGGGTCTCAGTCAAAGCCTATGACTCAGAATTAGCAGAAACGGTGCTTGCTCAGAAAATCTGTACAGGGTGCACCAGGAGTAACTACCATCAGTTGGGCGTCCATAGCTTGGCTTCTTCAAGACGTAGAGAGGTGGGATTTGTGGCAATGAAAAGAGAAGATTCAAACCCTTCATAAAAACAGAGAAAATTCGCCCAGACTCAATTTTTTTATTGGGGTGTGTGTGTGTGTGAAAATTTTCCTGGGTTTTGCCCTTGGGGAAATTCTTCCAAAATAGACAAGGACCAGCGGGTTTTCTGTGTCAAGATGTGCATGAAGGGCAGATTGCCCTGCGAGTTCTAGCTGAAATGGAAGAAGTTTCCTGGAGAGCCAGCCCCGGCAGGAGAGACATTCAAGAATCATTGCTTCCCATAACTTCAATAAATTTCCCTCAAAAATCATCAACAACACATTTTCAAGTTTTGGCCTCTGGTAGGTCTGATTCATGCCCAAGGTTGGTTTTCATGATTAACACTGACGGTTTTGGGTCTCACCAATTCCTCCTCTCTACGTCGCACTCTAGGAAGCCAAGCTATGGATGTCCCAACCGATGGTAGTTACTTCTGGTCCACCCTGCATGTACCTGAAAGAAAGTTGAGTTTCGATGTCACAGGTTGACATCATGATGACTGGCCCAATTCAACTCCTACTTGCTTCAATGATTATCTATCACCCAGAGGATGACTTCGAAGGAAAAAAAATCGGATTTAATAGTTATTTTTCAGTTAGAAACCTTTATATTATTTCGGCCCTTTCAGCCAGTGCCCGCCCTGGCTGTCTATTCTAGCGATCACCTCTTGGGTGGGTGTACCTGCTAGTAAGAACTACGTGACACAAAGAAGGCCAGCGTCCGTCACGCTGCGCCTTCTGAGGAGGAAGTACTGCGAACACGAAGAATGAGAGAAATTCAGCTATTTTATCCAGCATGGTTGGACTTCCTCGAAAGATTTTGTGAAGTCAGTTGAAATGAGTTCAGCATCACTTTCAGCCAGTCAACACTTCCAGCGCAACCATCAAACACCCAGCTGGTGTCCAGACCCATCTGAGCAAGGCCTTTGTGCCCTGTTTCGCATTTTATAGCTCTTGGGCCAGTACGACCCTTCGGCCAACAACCCCAACCCCAACCTCTCTGTCTCCTTCTGGCCGTCGGGTCGTCGGGGCCCTAGAGCGGCAAAATTCAAAATTGAGTGTCAAGTGTTACTTGCCTAAATAGGTATGCATATGTAGTACAGTGCCTCTGCGTCCAGTTCTGCTGCTGCTGCTGATGATGACTTATGTGATATGTCACTTATACATCATATATCTCGATTTCAGTTGGCCACTCCAGTTCTGCACGAGCTGCTGGTTCAGGAGCTGGGTGATCAGCTAAGTCCAGAAGCTGCAGAAGCATGGCAAAAGTTTCTGGACGCTTTCATAGCCGTCGTTACAGACCAGACGGAGAAGATGAGACACAATTAGTTAAAATGGTCGGTAGTATTGTACCTACAGAGAAGATGTATGCAACACTGCACTGCACTTATATCTATGTTCGCACGTCCTGCACGTACGTAGGGAAAATAAACGTGATCTTCATTATCTTAGTGAGTGAAAACCTTTAAGACACAAAAACTTTTATATAAACTTTCATTACCTGGCCGCATTGGAAGACGATATTTTCCAAGTTTTGACTGAGGTGATATTGATCCGTCCGAGGTCTTATATTGTCCGAGGACAGGGGGCGTGAGGTGGGGGCGTTCAAGAATGAGGTGGTGGTGGAGGCCCGAGGGCAATGGGCAGGCAGTCTTAATAAAAGTGACGGCAAAAGGCCAAGAATGTCAAGTGCCAAGAGGAGTCGCTTTGGTGCAAAATGAACGTCAATCCTGCATAAGTTGCCCAAAAGATCTTGGGAGGGAGGGTGAGAGGGGTTAAAACATTAGTTTTCTAAGCAAAGTCAACAAATTGCTAAACAAGTCAAGAAAGTTATTTCATACTTTTTTGTTCAGAATAACCCTCAACGTCAATAAAATTAGGGGCAGCTCAATCTGACCAATGCCTATGCTGCTGAAATTCCCTGAAAAGCAGGGCTCTTTGGCAGCCAAGGGGCACATGGGGGTGAGAGAAAAACTTTTGCATCCAAGGCAGTCATTATGACCAGCCTCACCCTCTTTTGGCTATCTCTAATCCGCATATGCCCTTGGCACCCAATACAGGGTGCTCTATGGACCTGTACTGATAATTCAGCACAATTTGACTGTGCGCGCATACACACTCACTTTACTTTTTTACTGGCGGAGGTGCCCATGTGTTGCTCCGTGTCCGGTCATGTTGGCGCGCACCTTCTGGGCGCAGGGCACTGGAGCGCGGCCAGAAGAGCACATTACCTCTCATGAGCGCGTACCAGTACAGCGCATGACCGTTACAGTGCAACTGCCACAGGAGCACAGTTACCTGCAGAGCGCAGCATCCTAGAGTGCATTACCTCAAGAGTGCATCTCTGCTGCCCCGCTCCCTCTGGACGGTGGTATTGCTGCTGCTGCCACTGGTTGGTTCACCCAAGGCTTACTAGAGACACTAGTAAACCTTGGGTTCATCTACAGCTGCCACTCTGCTCAGTTTGCCTGGAGAGTGGGTGAGGTGCAGATGCTCCACTGAGCGGTTCGTCCACGGTTCCCGGACGTGTCAGTCCCCCGAACATGTCAGTCCCCCGGACATTTCAGTCCCCTCCCCAACCATCTCATTTTGTTTCTTCTTACTACTAATTCTGCGGATACAGGAATGTGTGTGTTTGAATAAGGCATGCATGCTTAGTAGGCTAGGTCGAAAAGGGGGCAACTTTGGAAATTCACAGATGGGGTCTGGGGTTTGTTATACAGGGTCAAAAGATGAAGATGTAGTTGATTACTTTTGAAAAAAAATTGTGCCTACCTCTGCCCAACTTGATTTGAAATTTATGTAGTAAGCTACTGTAGTAAATTTGCATTGAAAGTAGATTTCAGCTCTGGTGGCTGTCAGAAGCTGCCAAAGTGGGTGAAAATCACTGACCAAAATGCTGACATGCTCCAGTTTGTCAAAAAAATATTTTCAGCTAGTCCTGAAGAAAAAAAATGTCAACTTATTTTACAGTATTATGCAACTTTAAATGCATTTGGGCACAGCTAAAACTCCTTTTTTTCACTTTCATTTGACTACAAAGTCTTCAAAATGGTATGTGGATACACTGTACAAATTTTGGACACCCACAGGGACTTCCAATTTTTGACCTAGCCTAATGCTTAGTTATCTGATCCATCCCTACACCAGATCCATCTCTAATCATCCTCCCTGCACTTGAATAATGGAGTTGGGGGATGTACTTCAGCTCACTTTCAATCCTCGAGTCAAGTCAAGTATAGCTAATTTGGGGCCCAAAATTTTAACAGCATCTGAGCTGATGTTCGAGCTGCTTAGGTCAAGTGACTGCACAGCTCTGTTGACATTGTCAAGTATGAAAAAAATGAGTCAGGTCAGGGAGTTGGATCAGCTCAAAAAAGCTCAAAAACTCAACCTGAAGTTTCAAGCCCAGCCAAGTTGAGCCTGACAAGCCTGTCTGACAAATCTGTCAGACATCAAGTCGAGCTGAGCTGAGCCATGGCTTGACCCAGCCCTACTTCTCACTTCTTTAGTAGGCAAGTGGATCTTGCTGAATGCAGATTCCCTGTTCCTTTCTTCCAAAAAAATGAATTCTTGAACTTGCCTGAATTTCTACAGCACACAGAAAAAGTATGGAACTGTATAAGAGTTCAAGAGGTGGCAAGGTACGCTTATACAACAGTCATGAATATATTTCTGCACCACAAAAAGTCTGCTGTTGGAACAACAAAGTGGAAGTGTAGGAGCAGTATCAAGTTCAGGTGCAGGTCCACAATGATTACTGATGACAGAAATGAAGTTTTGGAAGAACCAACTGAGCATTTTCATGACACTGATCTATCCAAAGCACTTTGATGCTACAACAAAGTGGCATCAAAGATCTGTTCATGGGCAAGGAGTGAAGCAACAACAACTCGCAAGATTCTTGATTCAAATTTTGAAGGAATATCAAATTCTGCATTCGCCACACTTCCCAAGAAGTTCACCATTGAGAGACAAATTCATAGGCAATGTCTTAACGCAAATATCCCTCATGCCATTCGAAAAGACACTGCCTCTGAAATCCCTGCTGAATATACAGACATGGTACTCCAGGCTCAGATGATGACAAGCAGATCATTGTGCTTGGAAGTAGGGATGTGCTGGATCATGTCACTGTGGAAGAGTGGTTTGGTGATGGAACATTTGAATGTTCTTCATCAATCTTGTCTCAGCTCTACACCATTCACTGTCACATCGGCAACATCTATCCTCCCTTATACTTTCTGTTGCCAGACAAACAGGGGACAACATATTCTCAGGTGTTCAAGATTGTGAAGGATCTTCTTTCAAATTCTCACCCTGGCCACATTTTGCCGAACTTTAAGCTGGCAGCACATAACAGTTTCAGGAAAAAATCTCCTGGAGTTGGCATATGTTGCTGGTTTTTTCCGTTCAGGTCAATGTGCACTCATTGACTTCTCTGGCTTTTGTCCCATCCGCTGATGCAACTGAAGTATTTGACAATCTTGTGGATGAGTTTCCTGATGAACAAGAATTCAATGACTTGATCTCTTGAAGTCCACTTACATTGAGGGGCCCACTTTCTGCAGAAGGACTTGTCCTGCATGCTTTCCAATTGAACTCAGGAATCATAACGAGGATGGTTTGGCAAGGGGGAGGGGACTGAAGTGTCCGGGGAACTGAAATGTCTGGGACTGAACTGTCTGGGGGATTGAAATGTCCGGTCACCCTGTATCCTGTCTCGCACTGCCTGCAATCTGCTTGATAGTACCTTTGAATCATCCTGTGTAGTGTGCTCTTCAGGTAATTGTTCTTTGGCTGGTGGAGATGATTGTGCTCTGAGTTATTGTTCTCCAGGTTCTGGTAGCAGTTTTTCCCCAATGATGATTGTTGATGCGTGCATAGGCCTCCCCTAGTGTCTCTAGAGCATCTCAATCTTTTTTTTCTCTTAGTTGGTTTCTTATGCCATTAGTGGGATCTCCGATACAGCCTATCTCTTTCTGCGGTTGATCACCACGTCTGGATGACCGTTCATTGTCAGCACTTAACTTTTGAGAAGGTAACGTAACTAAGGATTGTCTCTTTGTCTGGCTATGATTAGGACAGTGCTCCGACTTGTTATGAGCTAAATCGAGAATCATACGCCCAACAGGTGTCTGTTGTTTCTTTCTCGTGCACTCTTACACGCAATGAGAGTGTCTTTAATTACATCTGCAGTCTGTCATGTGTACGTCAATTAGGCCATGTGTATCATATTAAGTGTACTTCCCACCCCTTGTATTAGTGATTAGAGGGGTGTAAGCGATACTGTGTATTAGTCCTGTACATAACTGTCTATGTGCATGTCTGTGCCTATGCTCCTCTTTGGCCAGATGAACTACTCAATCAAAAGGCTCGAAATGGTAGCTTTACTGTTATGGCTTTCTGGTTATGGCGTTCTGGAGTTGTGCAGGTCTCTGCCAACGTGCATTTCCTAAAAATTAAGGCAGGGCGATACTCACCCTGCATTGTGTATCAACACGGCAAGTTGAATATCGTATCGTGTATCGGCAAATGCCATCAACTCACGCTTGCTGGCAACCATCGAAACAAAACAAGAAACTGGAAGAAACTGGGAAAAACAGGCCTGCTTCGCTTCTCTTCTTTTTCGTTTGCTCTTCCAACTCTCATGCGGTCGGACTCTCTCTATTTTCTCCACTTGGACAAGATCCCCAAACTCGAATCTGTCTCCATCCACTCCATCCTTGAGGGAAGCCTTCTCAATTCCCCTAACCAAGACAGAGCTGCCTGCAATGGACTCCGACCAGG
>JAAUXU010073673.1_pt1 | contig 19495 bp, 22 predicted proteins | sample 7278151 | NCBI WGS metagenome assembly JAAUXU01 (sample SAMN14350113, study PRJNA611818) | marine sediment metagenome | isolation source: surface marine sediment (1.8m) | place: French Polynesia: Moorea | collected 2018-08 | reverse complement strand
CGACCTCCGCCCGCGATCCTTAACAGCGTCAACCAAAAATTAGTTTGAGTACTGACTGGCATACGCACACATGGGCGAGCACCCCAACCATAGGAGGGAGTCAAAATTTTCTCCAACAGGAGGTGGCTGGGTTTTGGGCAAGTAGAGTAAGGATCAACTTTGAGTAAACAGGGGGGGCGAAAGGTTAGGGACAATGAGACAAACCAAACTAAATTTTGCTACTAAGAGGGTAAAATCATCATTTTAGTGCAAACAGAGTATTTTTTATGGGTGTAGATTTCTTTCTTTGTGCCGCCGCATTCGGAATATTTTTCTAGAACAAGGTACCATAGAAAATAGAAAAATTTCATGGGGTTACGGGGATATTAGCCAAAACCGTTCAAATTTTCTTTTATGGAGGGGTGTCTGAGGCTTGGTTAAGGAAGGGGTTTGAGTATGGATGGGTACCACCCCCATTGCGCCTGTACGGACATACGCAAAAGCGCTTTGGTGACAGAATTTACTGAATTTTTCTAGTGCCGGCAAGAAGAACCGCTTGACCAACTGGTCCCATTTCCTCACTAGGGCGAAGTTTTCAGCGGCTGCAGACATGACGGCAGCGCCCACCTCGACCTGGCTGTAGCTTGACAAGAGCTGCCGGGAAATAGACATTTTCCAGAAAAAATGCGGAGGACAAACGATGTGTAGTGCGGCACCTTTTCGAGCTCATTGACCAGCTTCCTGCTGATGTCGTCTCCTTCCTCGCCAAGAGACACTTCGTCGAAATGTTCCGTCCTTGCGCCTTCTTCCCCGACGGCGAAGTAGTACCCCACTCCGTCGCCGTCGCCCGGCAGGTAGTCCTCTCTCAGCTCCCCCAGGGATTCAGACTCTAGACCTGGAATAGCAAGTTCTATGGCGGCACGGATTCGCAGAGAGGCTTTTTGAAAATTCCGTTAAGGTTTTTTATCGGCCTCCTTTTCGTCTCTATCAGGCCCTTCCAATTAAATCATAGCTATGTGTGTGTATACTACTCACTCTCGTATATCCTCTGGAAGGTGTCTGCGGCAAGCGCCTTGAGGAAGAAGCGAAATGTCTCTCTCGCCCCGCCATCCGCCCATTCTTGGCACCCTGCCCCGTCCTCCTCCTCCCCGTCCTCCTCCTGCGATCCATCCCTCGAACCGCAGGAGAGGCGGACTCCGCCAAGGAGAGACTCCACGGCAGCCCAAGGGTCGTACGACAGGGTGTTGCCTTCGATAAAGGACCAAAAATTATTATGTCTCTGATAGTTCCTTTTCCTTATTTTGACAACAGTGAAGGTTAGATATGCTCTGAAATCACTGGGAGTGGAGACTGCTGGTATTTTAGGTGTAAGTAAATAGCTGCAAGGAACTTTACTACGCTGAGTGAAAATCAAACTTTTAGTCCAGGACACAGTTCACACACCTGGGCAAACCGTTATAGCCATGTTTGGCACCCGTGGGTCCATGGTGTTTGTGGCCCCCACGGTCGTCGTCACCGGGTTCTCCCTCCAGCGCACAAAATTCTGCGTGTGGAGAATTGCCAGCGTGGTGGAAAAAGAAAGGCAGTTTCAACATCATTCTTCAAATGTACCTGGTTGATGACCAAGGTGCACAGGACGATGCTGGTAACGATTATCCCGACCCAGAGCCCCTTGGTCAGCAGAAGCTTTGACGACTTTATACGCCTAGGATAGCGAATTAAATTTGTCTATGTTGCACACACGATTTAAAAGAACGAACCCGAATCCGTTAATGGAGGTGGTGGAAAAGAACGAGGAGACCTCGTTCTCTGCGGCCCTCATCGCTCCCCCCGTCCTGTTTAGCTTCCTCTTGATCCCCATCTTCACTGACGTACGTATGTATGAAATGTATTCCGTCAAAAAGCACTAAGATCGACCCACACAGATCAGTATGTCTTAGACGTGCACTTTGTTAATGACTGCCAGGAGGGCGGGGCAGCCTTAGGACGCCTTTCGTAATTTTGTCTAATGTAAATTTATTTACCTACGTACCCGCGATGGTGCCTCCAATATATTGGTTTACTGTCCTGTTGTTAGTGTGGAACGAATTATGTGCAGGACTCAATTTCGTAGATTGGTAGGTACTGACGGTGGTGAAAAAAGGTAACGCAAATTTTATATAAAAAGTATTAATCTCCGATCAACTCATCAACTCATCTAAAAAAAGGTTTTTTGAGAGCTGCTGATGAACTCGATTTTTTTCTTGCTGTTTGTAGCAACGGGTCCTACCACACGATACTACAACATTTCTGTTACAATTACAGTAAAACAAATGGCACGATTCAACAACCGTCTCACCTACAATAATACACGCAACATCTGAAATATAATAGCAACATTGAATGTTGCAGTGAAGGTTTCGGGAGGCTGTACTGAGTGTACTCTCCTGTGAGAGGAGGGTGAAGGTAATGCTGTACAATACATACAGTAGAGGAAAAAGGAAAAGAGACTTCCTATGGGGAAGGATCACCTCCTAGACTTTCTGCAGCTTGCAGAAGTATGGCAAAGGAACAGCTGAACAGTGAACATGTACCGGCAACAAACAACCAACAACAAGCATTTACAGCAGTTGTCGAAGTAAGATACGTAGTTCAGCACGAATAGCTCTCGCTCGACAAAAGAAGCAACTGCATTATTGCATATGTGCCAAAAAGTGAAGTGTGTTGGCAGCGGCAGCTCCCAGCAACATAAATATAGACGTTAACTTAAAATGTTAATAGTAACTTTCATCGCACAGCAGCATCGAACATTTTAATGGAAGAAAGTAACTGTGTTGCTTTTCCCAAGTGTTCGACAGATGGTTGTTGTTAATGGAACCAAAGGACGATTACGACCACCCTGTGCCCGGCATCTTCTACTCCCCTGAGAATGTTCCAGGCCGCGGCTGCAACGAACAGGACTTCCAGGACGACCTGGCAGGTTGCACCTGTAGCGACGGCTGCAACAGCACCAGGTGCCAGTGCTTAGTTCTGAGCCGAGGCCCCAACTACGACGGCGGCGGCAGGTTGCTACAGCTCCTGGCTTCAGGAGACGACCAACAGCAACAGGACACCGCCGTGCCAATCATGGAGTGTCACCAGGGATGCTCCTGCTCCTCCTCGAACTCATGCTACAACAGGGTGGTACAGAGGGGCCCAAGGCCTGACTTGGCCTTGAGGGGCGCGGGGGAAGGACCCGAGAAGGGCCTAGGCCTCTTCAGCTCGTCCCCCGTCCCTCGAGGTTCCTTCGTCTGTTGCTACGCGGGAGAAGTCATCGGGGAGGCAGAGGCAAAAGCCAGGCTCAAGAGGCAGGTAAGGGATTCAACAACTGCCAAATCCCGTTGAGTTGCTTTTCGAGGTTATAGAGAAACTGCTGCTGAAAATGCAGAACTTATTTTCTCCCTCCTTCTCTTGGGCGAATCCCATCCCCCAGGACGAGAAAGGAGAGGACAACTACATCCTGTTCGTGCACGAGCGATCGGAATCGAGGCTGTTGAGCACGACCGTGGTGGACCCGACGGTCTTGGGCAACGTGGGCAGATACCTGAACCACTCTTGCGGCCCCAACCTGTCTGTGCACCCGGTGCGGTCGTCCCGGCGGGTGCCGCACCTCGCCCTCTTCGCCCGGAGGGACATCCGAGCGGGGGAGGAGCTCACTTTCAGCTACGGAGACGCCGGTGGCGCGGGAGGGCCAGAGGAAAACAAGTCCAGCAAGAAGTGCCTGTGCGGGGCGGAGGGCTGCAAGGGGTTCCTCCCCGCTTCAAGCAGCCTTCAGTTTGGATGACGCATGTTTCTCTGATTGAAAACCGACTGTGATGAGGAAACAAAAGTCAGTTCTTTCGCGTGGTACTGGAAGATTCGCTTTATTATCTGCATTTTATAAGGGTAGAACAAGATAATACAAAGGCAGAGCAGCCGCCAACCGTGGCGTATAAATGTTTTTCCTGCAGCGGTTGTAACTTTTTCTTGTTGTCCCAGGTGACGTCCTGGTATTTTTTTCTTCGACGACGAAAAAAAATTGCGTGTTCGTACGTAGTAGCAACGCGATATATCGGCACGAGCGACGAAATTCTATATTTTTATTTGAATTGGCAACAGGGTCAGAGAAGTAGAAGCGGTAGTAGGGGGGCTAACAACATGTGTGCATTCCAGGCAGGAGGGGAGGGAGGGGTAGGAAACACGTAATAAGAACAGGGGAATATCGTTCGAGCTATGATGGAGCCGCACGTAAGTGATTTGCATCGACAGAGCATTTTTCTCTCTAGGTATGGTAAAAATCAATCAATTGGTTTTTGTGGCACACGCACATCCCAGCAAATGGGATCGAGTTTTGCTGCCAAAAAGTTGCCGTGTTTCTCACTAGCGTAGCAATTTTACTTCTCGTCTCTTTTCTATAATATGTGATAGGGGAGAGGGAGCTGCTCAGGGGTGCATATAGTCTGCCTGAACGAAACAGTAGTAGTAGAAAACTTGTAATCCTTCGGCACCTCGGTTGGTTCTTCTCTTCGTTTCTTTTTTTTCCCTTGCAAAAATACCACTCATACGTCGTAGTAGTAGCCGTAGTTGGTTCGGCGCAATGATGCTTTTCATGACTAGGGGAGAGTGGCCGGTCGGACTTCCGCCGTCCTCGAATTATTTTAAAAAGGAGTGGTGATGCTGAAAGCCAATTGCCATAGTCGTCATTGTCCTCTTCATTGCCCGTCTTCTCTGACGGCGGGACCGAGAGCCGCTTTGCTCCCGTGCACCCCCGCTGCAGACGCCTGCTGATGCTGCTGGTCCTGCATGGCCGGGCTGGGCGGAGAGGACAGGTTGGAGCTGTTGTTGGAGCCCAGGGAGTGACGGGGGCTCGCCTCCAGGTTTGACGGCTGCAAAGGAAGAAAATTTGTTTTCAATCTCCAACAGTCCTAATCAAGTATTCCTTTCTCAATTATGCAAAATACATTTTAGGGATAACTACTTGAAAAGCAGGAATCAAAACTCACGTAAAGTGACGGGTGGTTGGTGTTTTGGTAAATGTTAACATAGACTTCTTGGTTAGAGCTGGATCCTCTGGACCCTATGGATCCGTGGCCTGAGCCGCCGTGTCCGCCTCCCAACCCAGCGCCTCCGCCTCCTTGCATCATCTGCTGGTGGTGGTGGTCTCCGCTGCCGTCGGGGGAGCGCGGGAGAGAGGTGGAAGACGACCTGATGCCGCCACCCCCGACCCCAGGCTGCCCCGGACCCCTGCGGCCTCCGCCTCCGACGTAGGAGGAGGGCACCGGGGGCGGCGTGGCGGAGGAGCCGCCGCCGCCGTTGAAGTATGAGCGCATACCGGCCTAAATTGAACAAACGGCCGGTCGTGACGAGCGGGTCGTGGTGATGGTGGCAATGTGAGTCAAATCAGGCGGGAAAATAAAACCAAAACGGAAAAAAGTCTCCTCTGTTAATTGCAATTAGGCAGCGTCAAGCATCCAAACCGGTGCGGTTAAAACGGCAAGTCCCTTGTGTTCTGTTCCTTGGGGCATGCTGTCCATAAACCATCTCCTTACCTCGTTGTGGCTGATTGATCTCTGCGGCGGCGGCTGGTGCGATGGCAGGCGAGACGGCAGTTTCCCGGCGGACTGCTGGAACATGGACTTGACCCTCTGCACTCCCTGCTGTTGCTGCACGGAGGAGAGGGACGACTGGGAGCTGCTGCTGAGCTGCTGCTGGTGGTGTGCCGCCATCGCCGCCCCCATGGCCACCGACGACACCGAGCCGCCGTGCTGTTGTTGTTGCTGCTGTTGCTGTGGCTGGTCCGCCGTCTCCAGGGTGGTTGGCAGGTCCATCAGGCGCTGGATTTGGATGCCGTCGCCGGGGCCCATGTGGGAGATGTGGTTGAAGTTCGAAGGGGCCGAGATCAGCTTGGAACGGCGGTCAGGGTTCCTAAGTGAAAACAGGATAATGTCGGTTAGCTCTTGATTGAACCAAACTAATGTCGAGGATAAACAAGTTAAAAAACTCTGGTCGGGACTTGGGATCTAATTACAAGTACGGTATCGTGTTTATGGCAGTGTCAAGGTGACCTCAAATGCTGTTTTAGCGTGGTTGGAATATAACTCTGTACGCTGTAGGGATTAGTTTCACGTTTGTATGATAGCTGTCTGTTTTGTGGCTAACTAGCATGCGACATTGTGTCCTGTTTGTTGTTGTCGACTGTGTGGGTGGGCAGGATCTTGGCTCATTCAACGGAGAATTGGAGAGGGGTCACACGAGTAACTAGCAATGGGCAAACCGGACTCTTGTACGGACTAACCGAGCGATGGTGCCGCCAATGCCGCTGGATATATTGCTCATGACGGGAGAGTCTAGCAACATTTTCAAGTGCTTCCCAGCCCTAGAAAACGCAGTGATGGAGAAGGAATACCGTATATTCGCCAGCACCATAATCATTCAAGGATGGAGAGAAAATATCTTTCACCAGACAAACGAATGACCGACAGAAAGAAACTAAATTGTCGTTTGATAGAAAAGTCAAGGAAGACCTTAATGCTAAGAAACAGATTACTCACGTCCTCATCTGTTTGTTGCTTTCCCTAACGGAAAACCTCCGCCTGGTCCTGTGGTGCACCGGGCGCCCGTCGCGTCCGACCACCATCTCGGGCTTGATCACATTGAGGCTGTCTTCTGCAGGAGGAAGAGGAAGAGGAAGACAATGACATATATGACATTCCATGACTAGTAAGGCTCAGCGCGTACCCTTGTGTATGTTGCTTAGGTACGTTATGTGCGGCATCTCCTGCAGCATGGACAGGTTGAGGTGGCCGGTCTTGACCAGGGGCCTGGTCTTCCTGATGTTGATGGTCTGCACCCAGTCGCCGGAGGCCGTGTCGAACACGTCGATGTGAGTGTCGCTGTAAACGAGGAGCTTTCCGTCGCACACGGAGACGTCGAGCGGGGCGGCCGGGTACATGATCTCCCTGTCGCGGGACTTACGGCCCTGCACGTCCACGTAGACGCCCAGGGTGTTAAAGACGAGGAGGAACTCGCCGTGGGCCAGCTCGATGGCTCCGAGGGCATCCACTGGGTTGTAGGCCAGGAAGCCGAGCATCTGGTTGTCGGGGTGGACCAATGCTGCAAAAGGGAATCAATAAACAATTCAAATAAAATTTATTTGAAATTCCAGAGTCATTAAACTTACATAATGGGTGCTGGTCTCCCAGCAAGCTGTAGATGGTGAATCCTGACTGGTACCCGACGCACAACCTCCCCTCGCTGAAAACGTCCAGCGATTGTGCCTGGGCCGGCAGCAGAACCTCCCGCAGCCTCTTGTGCCTGATCTTGAGACGGGTGATCTCGTAGATGATCACCTGCCTCTTGACGGCAACGCAGAGGCAGTATGAGCCCCCGCCCCCGCCCGCCACCATGGCCGCCGCCGACAGCCCGCCCGGGGAGGCGCCTCCGTGGTGGTTCTGGTGCCCTCCCGCGCCAGGTCTCATGATCCCGGTGGCGAAGACGATGCAACCCTTGGTGTCGGCCACCTTGATCCACTCAGTGTCGGGCTGGTCCAGCGCCTTCACCGGGATCAGCCTCATCTGCCGCTGCTTCCCAGCCAGCGCGATCATGAGCTGCTCGTCGTGCAGGTACTCCACTTGGTGGATCTTCTTCTGGTCGCCGATCCGGCAGATCTCGTCCTGGTCCAGGTCGACGCAGAAGAGACCGTCGTCGGTGCCCACCACCAGGCGGTCCCTGTCGACCAGGCAGGCCGACAGCGCGTTCTTGATAACGCCCACCGTGTTGTCCAGCACCTCCCGACACCGGAAGACGGTCCTGTCCGGCAGGCGGTTCTTCTTGAGTATCCGGTGGAGCTCGTTGAGCGCCACCACCCACTTGGTCTTCTCGCTCTCCGAGTCGGCCAGCATGAGGCACTGGTGCCTCACTCCGGGCGGGTCCATCAGGCTGGTGGTGACGCGGAAGATGCAGTTAACGTCCTTCTTGTTGGCGTGGATGACGTCGCTCTCGCGCACGCTCGACACCTCGAACTCGGGGTCCCTCATGTCCAGGATCTGGCTGACGGCCACCGAGGGCGCCGTCGCCTGCAGCTCGTACAGGAAGAGCTTGAAGTCGCAGACCACCACGAACTGCCGCACCCAGCCCTTCTTGACGCCCCCGGGCTTGGGGACCTTCACGTAGCCTTCATAGGCGGTGCCAATGCCGCGCGTGGGGTCGATGCCCAGAGGTCTCTTAGCTGCAAAGGGGAAAAAATAAACGTTAAATACAGATATGCGATAAGTAAACGTAAAATTGTCCACTTACTTTGATCTGGAGGCACCGGGCAGGATGTTGGCACTTTCTCTCTGCATTGTATGTGGCACGCGAACCCGCAGACCTCGCACACGACGCCCTGCCGCGTCAGTCCAACCATGAGCGAAGTGCAGTGGTTGCACTTGAGCGGCGAAGAGAAGGTGCGGATGAGGAACTGGTGGGACTTTGGGCGCGGCCCCACCTGGATGAGTCCGCCGGCACCGACTCCAAGCATCCCGGCGGCCGGAGGAGGGGGCGGAGGGGGCTGCGAGGGCAAGGAGGGAGGGGGCATTCTCTGCGGGGCGAGGCCGGGTTGCTGGGGCTGTTGTTGTTGCCGCTCAGAGGCAGAAGACTGAGGGGAGTTAAGGTCGGAGGTGTTGGAAGAGGACGCCTCCGCCGCAGAAGCAGCGCGGTTGTCCTCCACGTCTCCCTCGTCTGAGCCGACGGAGACCCCCCTCGGGCGCCCGCCCGCCCCGCCCGCCTCGGCGCCCGCCATGGCGGCCCGCTGGGGCGTAGGCTGCTGCTGGTACATGACCTCGCTGCTGTTGGCGTAGCTGGGCTGGTTGTTGGTGTTGATGCTGGCGGCGGCATTTGATGCCGCTTTGTTTTGTGTGGTGGACGACGACTCCTTGAGGAACTGCTCCAGGAAGGACATCTGACTGCTCGGCCGGTCGCCGAGAACTGAAACAGAGAACGTTGAAATTGTAATTAACCATGCTTAGTCATGTGTGCGCAATTTTGTCTGGAGTAAAAGAAATAAACTCAGCAAACTGGAAAGGACAAAGTAAAAAGGTCGTCTAGAGTACGGAATGGCTGCAAAGGAAAAATCATGGCACCTTTTTTTGGGGCACTGATTCTGTTAAAAAACGTGATATATGCACAGGTCAGTCGGCGCGTTCCTAAAAGACGGAGAGGGATCAGTTCTCGGGAGTAAATCCCGAGCTGTTTTCTAATTGTTTTAAAAGGGATGTGACGGCTGATTATTTCTGTTGGCACATTTGCCTTTGCTTGACAATGTGCCTTAGGGAGTTGAAGCTGCATGCAGCAGGGGGAAGCGCAAAGCGCAAACGACGTAAATTTAACGGAGAAGCTGGAGAAGGGGAAGACTTTTAACACTTTACCAGAAGACCTGGAGGCCGATCTCTTCCAGAACTGCAAACCACCACCGAAGCCACCTCCGGTGGAAGCTAAGGTAGAGAAAACAGCACAGACGGACTAGTTGGAAGGCGGTTTCAGGTTGGACAAGGGTTTCAGCAAGAGAAATGAACAAGTTCGGCACGTAGGCGCTGGAGGTAGAGGTGTACACACTGTACAATCGTTCCTTGGCCCACAGTATCTGTACAGGTAAGTTCTTAAAAAAGGAAGTAAAAAGACCTTGTAAGCAATGCTCCCCATAAAATAACTTGTTCTGCCCGAGGTGGGCACCAAAAATCTTTTTAGGAGACAGTTAGTATTTTATGGTAAGCTTCACGTCATGAAAAGGGCCTAGTGTAGCACCAGCAAACAGTGTACCGTGGCGAAGGAAATTTTCTGGGGAATGTCTTCAGCAGCAATGACATTAGTTCAGTTAGTGGAAATGTTTCAGGGACTGAGCAGTAATTACCAGGAAAGGTTCGGCCGTATTCATTGCTTCTTCAAACTTCATATCCCAGTTCATTCTCCGTGATCATGAGCTGCTTCCCGTCTTGCCCGTCTTAACTACTATACGATACACGTTCGGTCCTTCTTGTCCAATGTGATTCTCCCCTTGATACTGTCTTTTCCAAATCACAGAGGGAAAAGTCTCCGCAGCAACTTCTTTGACGTCTGCGGGCTTCGGCCAGGCCTTGTGGGAGCTGTAGGTTGTGGGGGTCTCTGTTGCACGTTTGGCGTGGCGATTTCGTCGTCAGCTAGGGCGACCGGCCGGACGAAGGACGGTTTTGGAATGTGCGACTGCTGTTGTTGCTGGTCCTGGCGCTGGTCTCTCTGGCTGGGGGCCGGCGGAGACATTGCCCGCGGCCGCCCCTGTCTTCTCACTCCTGGAACATCCTTTGGAGGGGGAGGAGGTCTGTTGGAGCTTGCGGCGGAGGGCGCTGGCGCCGGAGAGATGCCTCTGTCGCGTCTCCGGGTGATCACCACCTCCTTCTTCGCGGCCCTGGCGGCGGCGGAGCGCGTGCTTCCGACCAGGGACTTTTTCTTGGCGGCTGAGGCCGAGGCGGCGACATCCGACCCTCCCCCGCCCGCCACCAGGGAGGCGGTCGATTCCGCCGCGCCGGCAAAAGAGCTGCCGGCGTTGACCGCCACGACCGTCTGCTCGGCCAGCTTCTTACCCCGGGCATTGTACAACTGAGAGACGCGAACGCCGTTCCCTGTCGCGTCTAACGCAAGAAGGAGGAAGGAAGGAAGTCAAAGAAAAGTGTTGGGAGTGATGGGGAAAGGGACTATAGTGGCATATTTTGAAACCTGTGCTTTTCATGTTTGCTGGAATCCCAAGCTCATCATTAGGAACTACTACTGTGGCAGGCGCAGCTAACTTTTGCAAGCAAACGTTTTTCCGCCGTGGTACAAGTTTGTGGTGCCTCCAATCCGTCATCGCCAGCTTTCGACATTACAGCGCAACCGCCAACACCCCAATATATTATGTTTGTATATTACATAGGCAAGATGCTGCTGTCTAAAGGGAATAAATGTACAGAGCACTTACTTCCTTCTCCGTTCTCCAAGCGAGCCTGGAGATCCCGTATTTGCGCCTCCTTCCGGAGAATCTCCCTGCTGTATGAGTCGACGCGGGACTTGAAGTCGCTCACGTCCCTGAGAGAAAGAGAATTTATCGTGTAAAAAACAGCGCCTGTGCACATGATATGGGCTCTCCTAGCATACTTCCTGGCGGACTCCAGCTCTGATCTGACAACGCTAAGCTCCTCGTTGATGGCCTGCTTCGCGTGGATTTCGGACTGAAGATTGGACTGCAGGTTGAGCAGCTCCATCTTCTCCAGCTTCTGTGACCGCCGGTTCTTCCAGTTCTTCTCGGCCGGGGTCTGTTGGGCCTGAGCGGCGGCGGCGGCAGCTCCGGAGTGTTTCAGGAATTCCAGCTCCTCCGTCATTTTGCCTGCGAGAGCCTGAAATACACAACACAAAAAAGAATAAAACTATCGGCATTGAGAAGAGAGTAAGTTTTTCCACCTGTAGGTATCCTCTGGCGTCCTTCTCGTCGCTGACCCAGTTGATGATCTCCGATATCTGCTGCTCCCAGTGCGCGATGGCCTCCTTCTTGCTCCTCAGCTCCGCGTACTCCTCCTCCAGCTGTCGCCGGTCCACGTGCATCCGACCGTTGATGTCCGCCACCCGCTCCAGCTCCACCTGCAGCTTCTTGTTCTCTTCCACCAGCATGAGCTTTTCCCGCTCGTGGACGCCGCGCAACTCCTTCATCGTGTCCTCAGACTCTTGTAGCGAGTCCATCCGCGAGCGGTCGAGCTTGTCCCGCAGCGCTTGAACGTCGGACTCGTGCGCCCGCGACCGGCGCTCGGACTCCTCCAGCTGCTCCCTCAGGGCTGACACGTCGGAGTTGTACTTGCTCTGGTGCTCGAGGAGGCTCTCTTGCGTTGTCACCTCCAGACGCTCCAGCTCCTCCCGCAGCCTGGCCACGTCAGCAGAGTCCTCTGGCGTGCCTGCACCTCCTCCGCCGGATCCCATGCCTGACCTGACAGGAATGTCCTTCTCCAGCTGCTTTGCGTGGGCCTCCGCCTTCTCCCTCAGCTTCCTCTCCTTTGCCACCTCGTTCAGGGCGTCCTCCGCCCTCAGTTGAAGCTCCCGTCGCAGCTTCTCCGCCTTCCGGATGTCCTGCCGCAGCGTGTCGATCTTTTGCAGCGATGTGTCCAGCTCCTCCTCCTTATCGCGGACTTGGCGAGACATCTTTTGCTTCTGCTGCCTCATTTCGGATAACCTGCGGAGTGGAAAAAGAAGAATTTGTTACTTCATGTGGTATATAAGCAAGGAAAATGTCTTGGTACTCACTTATCGGTAACCTCCGAATATTCTGCCATCGCATTTTTCCTTTGCGCCAAGGCATCTTTGAGCTCTTTGGATTGTAGCTTAAGTTTCTCTTGGGCCTCGGTTAGGTCCCTGCTGAGGTCGTCTTTCTCCGCTTTTGTGGATTTGAGTTGCTTGTCCAAGTCTTTAAGTTGTGTTGTCTTTTCAGACTCTGCGAACTCCAGGTCTTTCTTCAGACTACTCATTTCTTTACTCTTTTGAGTAGCGTCAGCCACCAACGTCTCCAACTCTGGAAAAAAATCAGATATAATAATAATAACTTATCTTTCACGAAAGAGAAACAAGACCAACATACCGTTGTTCTTTTTCGTGAGCTTGTTCAGTTCGTCTTGAAGCTTGCGAAACTCCACCGCCGAGCTCTCTTGCCGGTTGGAGTCCTTCTCCCCGTCCACTGAGTCTTGTTGCAAGGCGGTTCCATGGGCAAACTTCTGCAAGGCACGATTGGAGTCACCTAGCTTTCGGGCGAGCTCCTTCTTCTCGTCCTCCAGGCGACTTATTCTCCTCTCGTAGGCGTTCCTGGAGAGAGCGTCCATGGACGCGTCCGAGGAGGCTCCACCGGACGTGCCGGGAAGAGCCGCCGCTGACTTTACTGGGCTCGAGGGAGCGCTCCCCAATTCCTCCGCCTTGTGCTTCCCTGGGTACCCCGACTTTCCCAGATCGGATAGCGTGCTTCCCATGGTAAAGGAGAAGCCGACGAAGGGGAGGTGTAAGCCGGAGAAGGCCGAGTTGTGCTGCGGGGGCTGGGTGTCGCACTGACGGAGGTCGTTGTCGTCCACGTCGAAGTTTGAGGTGTCGGTGGGCGAGCTGACCTCCGGGATGTACGGAGCTTGCTGCCACATGATTTTGGACCAGTCTACCCCGCCGAACCATGGGTGATTCTGTACGTAAAAGGAAAGGATGAGTGATACACATTATGCGGCTAGAGGTGCACAGTAATTCCTCACCTTGAAATCGTTTATGCCATTCTGACCGAGCCTCACTTCGGCGCTGCATATCAGCCTTTTCATCAGGTCTTTAGCCTCCTCGCTCACCTCCACTTCAGCGGGGAAGTCGAAACAGTTCTTGTAAACGAAAAAATATTGACATTGAAGCATTTTGTACCTTAAAAAAGCAACAAATGATACCTTGTGGTTCATGATCTTGCCATATGTTTCCACCAAAGACTCGGCGTAGAAAGGTGTCTCTCCGTAGAGCATTTCGTACATGCACACCCCAAGGGACCACCAGTCACACTCCGGACCATACCGACCTTGGCCGTCTTCCATAGCCTGAAAGAATAAACGACGAATTTAAAACCGAATACGGCGAGCGAATAATATTTTTGTTCGCAATAACGCCGAAGACCCGGATCTGTGCCAACGATGTATATTTGTTGTCAAGTGTGTCTAAACTACAGTTTAAACTACAGGGGCCTCAGCATACTGAAAAAGCCAAATGTTGCTAAAGCAGTTATAATGCTCTCGAGTCCACTCATTGGAACGAGGGAACTGTGACTTTTTGGGGACTTCAGCATGTGGTATATGACGAAGGTGAGCATGCTTGCTCCAGAGTACAAGCCAATCATTATCAGACTGTCAGTTTCATCATGGAGGTGTCTTCTGGTTTCGTAAATTGTCAACGAAACTACCTGGGAAGCAGCAGTACCAGCAAGGGCCAGATACGCACTTTTAGGAACAGCGTAGTACAGACTAAGAACAGCAGCAGTGAGGATGAATTCTGCAGCAGAAATTGCCCAGAAATTTCCCGATAGATACAAAGGGCTCTGTCCTCCAACCCGATTTCCCATAGGAGACCAACTGGACACACTTGGTTCTCCGTAGGAATACATTTGCATGGGTCTTTTCTTCTTGCTATGCTGACGAAGTCCACCTCTTGGTTCATCCGAGTCTTCTTCCTCATCAGACTGATCAGCATTGGAAAACAAACGAGACCCTCGCCCAAATGGTAAAACGAACTGCTTTGTAGCCTGTGGCACATTGTCCTTGTCTTTATCTTTGTCCTTGTCTTTGTCCTTATCTTTGTTTTCCTCGTCTCCCTCTTGTGATCCTGGCATTTGATCTTTATATGCTTCCCCGAGAGTATCTGTTCTATGCTCTAGGGGAACATTTTCTTTGTATTTCTTCATGGGATCATCCTCCTCGGCATCTCCCTCTTCTTTTGTGCCTTTTTCTGGTGTGACACCGGCTACTCCACCTCCAGGAGTCTTTATCATTTCTTTCTCCCCTTCCTTGGTGCTTGCGGGAGTTTCTGCAGCTTCGGTTGGTTTGTCAGTTTCTTTGCCTTTTTTGGGCCTCTTCCAGTAAGTTACACCCGGTTGATATTGATCTATGAGAACGTCCTTCTTTGGTTCATCTTTTTTCTCGGGCGCATCCGGTTTTGTTGGAACATACTGACCCTTAGTGCCGTCCTTCATTTTGTCCCAGTATTTCATTCCACCTCTATAGTGAGCAACACCGCCTCCAGGGGTTGTTACGGGTTCTTCAGGAGGTTCGCCGGTGTCTTTACTATCCTTCTCCTTATCATCAGGAATTCTACCATCAGGCCCTCTCGGCGCAGCAGATCCTTTGTCTAATGCGCCAGCTTCATCTAGCTGATCTTTGTACGCGGCACCTAGTTCCTTTTCTCTATACTCCAGCGGAACTTCTTTATGATACATTTTTACTGCATCGTCTTTGTCGGGAGGAGAAGAGGAAGAAGGCGAGGCTGGAGCATCCTTATCCTTATCTTCGCCTCCACTTTCTGTAGTTGTGTCCGAAGCTGGCTTAGATGTCGGTTTCGACGCTGGGCCGGCATTTCTAGCTTCGGATTCTGCTTTTGATAATTGTTTTTGGTACTGTTGGCCCAGGCTCTTCGTTCTGTGTTCTAGAGGGACATTCTGCTTGTACTGACCCAAGGTTTCGTCCATGGGTTGCGCCTCCTCAGAACCAGGAGCAGCCTTTGGAGAGGATCCAACAGTTCCCCCAGCGGTGGTGCCCTTGGCCGTTCCTTCGGTAGACCCAGTCGCCGGGGCAGTGCTTCCAGTCGTGTTTCCATCTGCAGTGGCGCTCCCAGGTGCAGCGGCACTCCCAGTTGCAGCAGCGCTCCCAGTCTTGGCACCAGCGGCGTCACTTCCAGTTGTGGTGCCACCAGCCGTAGCACTTCCGGTCTTGCCCTCAGTTTTCGCCTTCACATTGTCATCTCTAGGCGAAGATCCTTCTTTCATTTCCTGCTTGTATGCCTGACCTAGTTCAGCAGTTCTATGCTCCAAAGGGACATTTTGCTTGTACTGGTTTACTAAATCTTTGGCATTGGCTTCTTGTGGACCTTCCTGCTTGTCATCAGGGTAAAATTGCAAAGGTCTTGGCGGCTTGGCCTCTTCATTGCTAGCCGACGCAAGAACCAAGTTCTCATCCCCGAGAAGGCTTTGCAGCAATGACTGAGTTTTCCTCTTGCCATGACCGGACTTGCAATGTCCACCTACAGACAAACGCATGTGTTCGCTTTTAGAAGGATTCAAGCCGCTGCTCTTTCCTCCCTTCTTGCCCTTTGGGGGATGGCTGTGGCTCTTTATTTCGAAGTACATTGCTTCTCCTTCTTCTTTAACAGTGAACTGGTCCAAAGCCTTTTTCAGCAAATCATTGGCACCGGCCTCTTTGTCGACGTACTTGATTTTTCTTTTCTTGCGACCTTTTCTTTTGGAGGATCTATCCCGGTTTTCTTTGCTATTTGTCATTTCAACAGCCCAGCCAAACTTTCCCACTAGGAAATTTTTTCACAAATGTGACGTACCAGTACTTCGCACAAAAAGCTACAAAACAGATTATTATTTTTAGTTTTTAAAATTCAAATGGAATATTTTTTCGGCTTTTTGAATTTATCAGGCCTTGAGACAGAAAACTAAGCTTTATTACATAAACTGTAGCAGATGTTAATTTGTCTGTTTGTCCTGAGATGACTTGAGACGACCAGTTCAATGTATGGGAATACATGTACCCAATTTTTTGAGAGTTTTTTAAGTTGAAAATAAAACCTGTGATTTCCTATGGAATGGAACTCGACTTAACAATTTAAATTCATCCAAGGCAGAACGCATCACTTTCCCACAATGTCTGTCAGACTATACTACATTTACCGGTAAATAAACCCAATTGAATTTACTCATTAACAAACTTACTCTGAGTATTTCGGGGGAGATGTAATCAGGAGTTCCCACCGCTACGTTGCTCTGGACTGTGCCGTCCGCGGCCAGCCGCAGACAAGACCCGAAATCCGCCAGCCTGATGTGTCCCTTGGCGTCCAGCAGCACGTTGTCGGGCTTGATGTCCCGGTGGACGTACCTAAGCCGGTGGATGGAGTCGATGGCCAGCACCATCTCCACGATGTAGAACTTGGCCATGTCTTCCGGGAGGCGGTCCTCGAATTTGCTCAACAGGGTGAGAAGGTCGCCGCCGCAGTAGTAGTCCATCACCAGGTACTGCAAAACAAACGCATGATTCATGTGGTAGGTAAAGAAAAACTATAATGCACGTAAGGAACAGCGATTGCGTACCAGGTTTGTCTCGTCTTGGAAGGCGTAGTGCAAATTTGTGATCCATCTCCGGTCTCCCCACACCAAGACGTCTCTCTCCTCTTGGAAACAGGCGGTTTCCGCCCTCTTCAGCATCTCCCACTTGTTCAGAATCTTGAGGGCGAAAACCCTGTCCGTTCCTTTGAGTTTGACCACGCACACCTCTCCGAACGCTCCTCTCCCGATCACCTTCAGGATCTCGAAATCATCTTTGCGGAGGCGCAAAGCTTTCACCCTGTTTGCCACCGGTTTCACTGAAAAAAAAATGATACGGATTATTTTTTAAACCATTCAACTAAGGGGGAAAGTCAGTGCACTACAAATTTGTTGTAACTGAAGTGGACTTCTTTTTCTTGATGCCTCCCAAACAAGCAAATGCCGAACCAGGAAAGGTTCAGGAGGGCAAAATCGTCAAGCCACGATACGAAATTGAGCTTGACCGTGTAACCCTGGCCATCGGCGCAGCGTGGTTCCTGTACGGCCTCATCCTCCTCATCTACACTCGCACCAACGACAACGTGGACCCGTACGACCCCGCGTGCACCGTCGTCGACGGGAAGCTCCACTCGTGGCTGTCACACATGTCCTACATGATGCTCGTCTACGGATTCTTCGGGCTCGTGGTAGGGGGGTGCGTTCCAAAGACGTTTCAGGCGTGCCACCTCAAGGACGAGGCCATCTGCTGCTCCGACGTCTGTCAGGGAATGTGCGGGAAGGTGACCCGCGCCTTCCTGTTCGTCTCCCTGGTGATTCTCAACTTCTACGGCCTATTCTACCTGGTCACGGCGTACAACAGCGACGTCCAGTACGAGTACCCCGCTCTCAAGACCACCTTCTGTAAGAAGGCCTTTTTCGAGTTCTCCCTGGTCACCAACATCATCGTCATCACCATCATCTTCACCATGCTCCTCCTGGCGTGCCGGGCCTGCTTCCTCGCCATGAAGTATGACAGCGAACTGGGAGAGAACAAATTCGGCCCCAAGGGAGAGAACATAGAGAAGGAGCTGGGGCTGCTGCCGGAGCAGCAGAAGAACAGGAAGAAAAAGCTGAGGGCACAGAGGGCAAGGAAGAAGGCCCTGAAAAAGAGGGGAGGCATGTTCGGGGGGCGACGTCGCAAACCCCCTATGAGGGGACGACGGAAGAGGCCGCCGCCACCGGCGAGCAGCGGAGAATAAATACAAGCGATACTCACCGAAGTCGATGAACTCAGTGACGGTCTTCTCCTTTCGCAGCGAGGAGTTGGAGCACTCGTTGAAGAGGACCAGTAGGATGTCCAGGAGGGTCTCTGTGGAGAAGGACTTGGCCTCCTGGGCGCTCTCTGGGCCGTCTCCGAAGAGGGCCTCAAGTTCGTGCAGGCGGTCTTCCCCACTGCGCGGGCCTCCGCCCGAGGCGGCGGCGCCGCCCCCTCCCCCTCCTGGAGGCGGCATACCGCTGGAAGAGGGCGAGGACGTCGTCGGAGACGATGCCGCTCCTCCAGCCTGAGATGCCGGCCCGTTGCTGCTGGATGACGAGCTCGCCCCGTTGGTTGCGGTGGAGGTCGAGCTGCTCATTGCAGCTTCCCTTTGTAGCCGGTTACGTAGTCGGAGCAAGTGTCATACTGAAAGCGGTAAAGGCCACCAAGGTATCTTTTCAGGGGAACTTGTATCACTTCCAGGCTATGTAATATTTTATCACTAGTTTCCCGTGAGGCCAGCAGCCTCGTCTTGAAGGCTGCTTTCTCTCCCTGTGGCACTTCCACCCTTATCCTTTCCTCAGCTGAGCCTTCGTTGGAGGCTTTTGAGATAGCAAGGCTTCCGAGTGGAGATCGGGAGGTGCGCAGGCAAGGACCGCGCACAATCGATAGACGGCGGCACTTCTCTTCTCCCCGTCCCCTTTCTTTCTCACGTCCTTCCCCTCCTCTTTTTCGCAAACTGCGGGGAGAGCACTCTGGACTTGGTCCGGCGGGAGGGGCACTTGCGAGAAAGGAGCCGGGCTCAGCCTTGTCAACGGCTCCTGCCCCCACTTAGTAATTCTTTCTTGCCCTCTATCATCGTCCTGTGGTGCTGTCTATTCTGGCGCCCGATTCAAGTCGTTTGCAGTGTGCACCGGTGGCCTGAAAGAGAACAGGAAGCATTAATAAATAGACGAAGTTGGTTGGTTATGAAAGTAATTGTACAAAAAACAGCATGTTACATGCTATTGATCAACTGAACTTCCACCGGGCAGATACTTAGCATGGTGGACTAAAAAAAACTCTGAGCACGATAGGAAAATTACCTATTTGTCTAAATTATCTTCTTTGCTGATCGGACAAGGGAGATCACAGATTCTTCAGCAAGTGCCTCAATAACAGTGTGCAAGAGCAGAAGGGGAGAATGGGAAAAAAGAAAGAGGGTGAGGGGGGAACGAATGAACATAGGAGAAGAGCGGCGACAACACACACACACACGTACATACAGCAGCAGCGCTAACCATAGAGAAAAGAAGCTCCGCAAAGAGGGCCAGAGACGGCGTTTTTCCTTCAGCGAGAACTGCTTTTTGGGAGGCCAAAAGGGAAAAAGGGCGGATGAATTGGGGGAGTGAAAAGAAAATAGTTCCCTTCTCCCTTTGAGCACGCTGGCTGGTGCGCACGGATGCGCAATTTTTGAACCAAAAAAGTGTGTTACAAAGTGTGTCAAAATT
>JAAUXU010147949.1_pt1 | contig 19498 bp, 19 predicted proteins | sample 7278151 | NCBI WGS metagenome assembly JAAUXU01 (sample SAMN14350113, study PRJNA611818) | marine sediment metagenome | isolation source: surface marine sediment (1.8m) | place: French Polynesia: Moorea | collected 2018-08 | reverse complement strand
TGTGGTTATCAACACTTCCTCAAAGATGACTCATAAGGTTTTTGCTTTTGGCCTTAACATGTGTCGGTGACAGAGTTGAAGCACTTGGGTGCCCAAAATTCAGCACTTCACCCTTCAAATTGTTTTACTGTTCCCTTCATCACTCAATGCCAACACTCGGCAGGTATCTGATACAATATCTTCTTAGAGTTGTGTAGCACAAGCATCTGAAGCACAACAGCCATCAAGTTCTGCTGGTCCTTGGTCAGAACGCAAAAGATAATTTTTTTTTATGAGAAACACTACAGTAGGCGCCGGGGATTTCTACCACACGAGTAATAAACTCGAACTTCGCCTTGAAACCTAACTGACGAGGAAGATGTAAACATTTCATGACTGCTTTGCACCTCTGTAAATAATCATGGCTACTAATTTATCCCTATGTTTTTTTTGCAGTGTCCAGATGGGATTGGAAGCTGGAACACGACGCTTGGAATTTGAACTTAGGACTACTCAGAGGCCAGTTCTGGCTCTCCCAGAAGCCCATCATGTCAACACGGCACCGCTCCTGCTTCTTCTTGACATCACCAGGTGCAATGTCCTGCGTGAAGCACTACCCATTCCATCTATACTTAATCCTAAGCCAGAACTACCCATGGCGGGAATTTCAAATTCGAGAGTAATACAGACTTACATTATGGTATTTAAAGGCATCTCTAGTATGGTCAAATTCAACGGCGCTTACTGCAGGAGAAATTTCAGTTGAAACTGATGCTAAATGAGCAATTTAATACAGGGTAAAACCATATTAGAACTCTGTAATGTCCTCAACAGAGTAGTAGACAGAAGAATCCACCAGCAGCTGGGTTTTGCATTAACACGTATGTCATGAACTTGTAAAAATACTAAAAGCAATTAGGTGCTGCAAAGCTTGACTTGTTTTAAAACCGTATGAGCTGCAGTTGTGCTCGTATACAGTTACTAGCACACGCATTCTATTGTTCAACTCAGAGCCCATTTACGGCACGAAGAGTGAGCAAATCTGCAGCCCTAAAACTGTTTCAAAGAATTGTAATAATGTAGCTGAGATAGACTTGATGTACCTAACTGACATCCGAGAACATAGGTCTGATATAAGTTACTAATATTTGACAGTGGATATACCCTCAGTTAAAAGAAGTGATCAGAACGTGAGCAGCGGCTGGCTGCGCCTGTCCAGGACATCCTTAATGATAGACCACCATGGCAGGCTCACGTAGGTTACGTACTGACCCAGAGGGATGCTCTGCACTCGCCGAGACTCGCGCCAAAAGTGGAAGATCTGCGTGTAGCCACGCATGGTCCACAATGGGTTATACTTGGTCTCCTCAAACTCGTCGAGAAGATCACCTGCATAGATCTCGCAGGTGGCATCGCCCTCAACAAACCCATTTAAACCGGAGCAGGCACCAGGCGGTCGGTCGACCACACCGAGACGCATGAAGTCATTCAATGTGGAGCTGGGATCACTTAGTCGTCGCTGGTGACCACGTCGGAAGCCCACGAGAGTCTGCGCCGCTGATATTGCAGCAGGAGCAGCAGCAGAGGAGTAGACTTCATTCACCGGTGTCTCGTCCTCATAGTCAGAGTCTATGAAGTCCAAGAGGTCTGTACCAGGCTCCGAGCACGGCGTGTCTGCACCACCATTGGCATATGTGTCAGTCTTCACCTTAGATATGGCGAGCTCTGCGTGCCCTTGGGGTCCTGTCAGACGCACATATTCGACCCGCGAGTCACCTGCCCACTTTCCACTGAAGAGTGAAAAGAGATTTGTCTGTGAGAGTCTTTTTCTGACAGTCAGGCTGGCCCTGGCATCATAGACTCGGCGGACAGCCTCATAGGGTACTGAGGCCGAGAAGAGGACAGCACTGAATGCCCCAGAAGGGTCATCTGCTACCAGTTCAACGCCAATGCTTTCCCCATCGCGTACGACAACCTCGCTGAAGATGTTCTCATAGTTGTCGACAGTAAAGGCCAAATGTGGGTAGGTCATCTCTTCTGTCTCGCCTTTGGACTGGTCCATTCGCCGGCGGCTTGGTGTGGCATATACTTTCTGGGAGAAACGCTGCAACACCTAGAGAACATAAAGAGAGCATCAACAATGAATCTCGCTCATTCTAGTCCCATTGCGATGTTAATCATGAATACGAAGTGGCCTGGGTCGGTATGATATCTCTATGTACAGCTAACACACAGTGTAAACTGATATTCTGAATTCACGATGATTGTGTATGTGCGCACGTCTGCCTATCCTGCTCGTACCATTATCCCTACACCCGCAGGTCGACCTACAAATAGATTGTGAATCAGCATCACCTGGGGATGGATTCTGAGCAACTCACATTTTGGAGACGTAGTGCTCAAAAGATGGAGGCAGTCACCCTTTTCGTCCAAACAAATGTTTCTTACTTAAAGTATGCTTCATGCTGAGTGAGTAGCTGAAAAAAAAATATTCCCAGCAGCTTTTTTGCCCAATGCGAGCCCCTGGGACTCATTAAGAATGACTCATCATAACACATGACTAAGCTTCTCGCACATAGCAGGGAACAGAAAGGCTTTTTCTCTCAGGTGTGTGCAAACTTTGGAATCCAACTGTATGCTCCGTTGTATTAGTCCCTTATGTGTTCTCGCAACTTCTAAAAAGTGCCCTGTATGCTCGGTGCAGTATATGCTTCAGTACCTGCAAATTTTTAGGCGAGGTCCTCGCACACACTGCCAGGGTGATTCTGTAGTTGAAATGATGGGCGATCAGGTTGAGATAGACAGTCTCCTCCCAGTCCACATCGGGGTCACCGATGGGCAGCTTACGACTGTCACGTCGAAAAACCTCCAGCGAAAAGGCCTCATTGCGCATAGCCACCGACGCAGCAGAGGAAGAGTGTGCTGTTGTACCGGACATGCCGCAGTTACGCCTGATGAAGAAGAGCAGGTCGTCGCTGTCGACGCTGTCCTGTGGCGCAGCGAACAAGAAGTAGCGCACGAACAGGTCCGTCCAGTAAGTTGTGTTCTTTAACAATATCAAATGAAAAACTTTTAGGACTTGAAAAGCATAAGGAAATTGACTTAGGAAAATCTCCACATAACGTGTAGAGCTGAGTCTTGAAATGCAACTCCCTTTTTAAAAATGGGTCGCCCCCTACTGCCTTAGTTGAGTTTGACCTCATGTTCACGTAAAAAACTTCTACCTGATGATGCCTGAGATGTCTGTTGGCTGAGTGATCCCACTGGCTCTTTTGTCTTCGGAAGCGGATCTCCTCCAGGAGTGCGTCCAACGAGGATGGTGCACTGAGCTCATCATTATCGTCCATTCTTTCTAACAATTTATCTAAGAGAAGTGCTTATCCAGAAGCTTTATTCCCTTGGTGATATCCTCGATGTCTGTGAGAAGTGCATCCTGCTCCATGACAAGCTCATCCCGCTCAATGAGTAGCCTCACCAGCCTTTCGTTCAAGTCCTCCACGCAGGACAGCAACATGTTGAGAATCACCTGAAGCCGCGCCACATTGAGCCCAGTCAGTGCATGGCGGCCAAACTTGCAGCTGCTGTTGGAAGAAGTAGCGGCTGGAACCAGCCGCGCCAGCTGTGGCGAAAAGTCCGGGTCACATGGACTTGTCGGATTGCAGGTCTTGGCCTTGGTTTTTTGGCGAACCTTGCTCAGTTTCTCAGAGGCCTCCGTGTGAATGTCCTTAATATAGAGTCTGAAGGCCTCCTGATCACTTAACTCTCCTTGTTCATCAGAAGACTCCGTGAGAAGCTTCGAAGCTTCGGAAGACGGGGTCAGTGGGATGATAACGTGATTTTTCTTACGTGAGATGTTGTTCTGTGCAATGAATAGGGCGGACGGCCTCACAAAGACCTCCTCGTTGTCCTCTTCCCCTTCTTCGTAAATGGCTTCGTTGAGGAAGCAAAGTTGCAGCTTGTCCTGGTTGCTGCTGTTGTCCTCGCTCTTGTTGACGGCCTCAGCCATCCTCGGCGGCCTCTGGAGCTGAGGCACCAAAAGCAGCAGCTCCAGTCATTGAGGAAGTAATGAGAAGAAAAGGGGGAAAGCCCCTGATGCGACCACGCAGCGATCGATAATGCTTCTCTGTACGTGGTACGACATGCAGTAGTACAGTCCTTGCCGTAAGTAATTTCCTCAGCGATGACTTCACTTCATACGCTGCACTGAGACGTCTTGAGGCGGAATTTTGATATAAAACGTGTAAACGTTCGTGACTTCTTTGCGTGGCTAAGGACTACGATCTCGTGTTGCCCGAACGCGACGCCAATCTGTACAGCCACGTTCGTGACTGCTTTGCGTGGCTGAGGATGACGATCTCGCGACGCCAATCTGGACAACAACGTTCGTGACTTCTTTGCGGCACTGAGGACTACGATCTCGTGTTGCGCGAAAGCAACGCCAATCTGGACAGCAACGTTCGTGACTGCTTTGCATGGCTGAGGACAATGATCTTGTGATGCTAAGTAGTGATCTGTCATGTACAATAAAATATCTTTGCATGTCGAGTCTGCGTGTAGTAAGATCGTATGTGAACGACTCTACTTCAGCATGTATCAACTTGGCCATGGCGGCCACCGACCGAGACGGTAACCCGCCTTTTGATCTTGGCGTCTTAACACGTGTCTTGAAAAATCCAGCTCTTCCAACCTAAAATTCTCCACTTTCTAAACTCAGTGGGACGTTTTCCAAAGACGGACAGGGGAAGCTTATATTATATGAATATGGATTGAGCTTGCTGCCGTTGTTTCTAGTAAGGCATAAAATGACATGGTCCCACAATTCCTGAATGATCTTCTGATGTCCAGCAGCTGGACCTAGAAGTGTGCCTGGATGCTTTGTCTAGCAGTCTTCTATTTGCCTGAGACATTCGTCATGTCAAAGAAGATGGCGCTGCCACCTCTGTGAGGTGCGAGATCGCAGGCCAGCTCAAGGGTGTCATGCACAGGAAGAAAATTGTGAAGCGTAAGGAGTTTATCCTGAACAGGTTGTCAAGAGGATCGTCAAGAGATACCAGGCAAGGAATGGCGATCTCGGCGCCATGTGGGTCGGCGGCAGGAAATGGACGAAGAACACAGTACCAATTTGGCAGGACACTTGAGCAGGGGCCGGCACACAGCAACCTCAAACACAATCCCATGAATAAAGTGGCCCAGCTCGTCAAAGCAGCAGGAATGATCAAGACGTCTTTGATGAACGAGGATTGTCACATTCAATCATAGTGAAATCCTGCCACGGCCCAGTAAAGTCACGGCCACGGCAAAGTCAAGAGGAGCAAGATATCCGGCACAAGAAGGGGGTACAGTGTGTACGTGCTAATGCCAAGGGCAGAAACTAGCCTCACCAGGTTGCAACACTCCCCAAGAGAGGACAAGTCATAGTTCTGGGTCCCTGTAGCTACTTCGTGAGTGTGGTCGTGATGCATTAGTGGCTAATCAACTCGTAACCTTATAATGCACAGCTCGTGTGGACGTTTGACGTGAGAGGAATTCATGGGAAATTTCCGGAATATCTCGGACAGACAGTTTTCCATCGGGACATACACGATAGCCCCTTAAGGACCTGTTCAATTTGCAGAGATTTGAAGAGAACCTCTCCAGCCAGGACATAATTTCCAGTCGACTTCAGGTCGAATTTCACTCATAACATTAGCGCACCTCCTGTTCGTGTTGCTTGTCCTAATTCAAAATGCTAAGACAACTTGGCCGGAGACGCGTATTTAGCTGTATCTTTTTGCTCCCAGCGTTAAGCTTCACTTTTGCATTTCCAAGAAGTGCTGGCAGGCTTCTGAGTATTGATCCTGGAAGAAACAGTTTCCTCCCTCCCACGGCAGATGCTTTTCCGGATCCTCAGAAGGTATGCAACTCAACCTAAGGCTTAAACACAAAAAAGAGCAATGCATTGTTGTGGAGGCTCCTTTAACCGTGCGTAGGTGGAGGCAGAGCAGCTCCAGAGTGAATCACTGGTCCTGCAGGCCATCGAGAAGGACACCGCCCGTATAACCGAGGAGCAGCGCGCTTTTGAGCAACAGACCAGGGACATCCGCGAAAGAGTCAGCCAGGTGGAGCAGGACTTGGACACGAACCTCAGAACTCTGGAGAAGACAGTGAAGAGCCAGACATAGTCACTTGCGGGCAAGAAGTGACAGTCCTGTTCGTTGAGGCTTTTCGCTGCGCATCTTCAAACAGTACTTTAGTTACACGTGTCTAAGCATTAAATGTACCGTCACACACATACACACATGTACAGCTTCATGTCCTTATTCCTACTTTGGGTTCATGGTACATCATGAGTCAGAGTTAATCATACCTGAATAGTTGAGCCTTATGCCGTTGACTTCTCTATTTCAGTCGCGCGTATGTCCACCAACGCCCTCAACAAGTCGAGGCTGATTTGGCATTTGGACCATTGCAGGGCTGTCTCTTCAGGCATCGCCAATGTTGTGGTTTGTTTGGGTAGTGGTCGTGTTGCACCTACAGTAAATATAGAGCATTTGTTTTTGTAGTCATTGTCTGAGCTATGTCCACCATACAGTATGCTTCAGCTAGGTGCTTCACCAACGTCATGTGCTGGCCGATATCATGGTCTACTTGAGCAAGCATACTGACATGTCACTAGTCAGCCATGTTGGGAAACTCATTACAGAAGCCACCTGATATGAGGCAGTCCGCTTGTAGCAGCAATCATATGGGGTCAAATGAGCTTCACTTCGATGTCATCATCATATGTGCGTACGTAGCACGGAAAACTTTCACTTGCTAGGTTAGTGACTCCTCGCATGGAAGCAATTCTGGTCTCCATGCTGTGCATTAAAAGGAATAAAGCATGGCCGAGAAGAAATCAACGACTCAAGAGAACTTGTTTTGAAGCTAATTGAGACCAGAGCGGCTGGGGGGGAGTTGATCTTTGTTCTTTGGAATGTTTAAACTTGAATATGTTTAAAAAGGCTATAGACAAGAGACTCCATCACAATTTACAAGTCCTTTTTAAGTAAGCGTGAAACTTAAAAACGTATCATGTTACTTTTCCGGATATGCAAGGCTGTTTCTATCATTCATAACAAGCAAAGCAGGCATCTGCTCATAATACGATATTGACCTCAACGAAAGTCATGCAAGCGTACACAATAGGCTAGACAAAAATATTAATTTGTTGCTATAATATTTGCAAGATTCCATTGAAAGACAATCTCGTTAAATGAAACGAAGAAAAGAATCTGTTTTTAGGTATCGCTCCGCCTTAAAGGTTTGATAAACACAGTACCTAAGGATATTAAGTCAACATTACAGAGTTGACGTGGACCTGCTTAGTTACTTTCCAGATGCGGCGCCGTAGTCAAACGAAATTGAAAATAAAGTGTGATTAGACGTGCCTTAAAAATCTGAACACTTTGTTAAGTACTGATCATATACAGTAGAACTTTGTTGCAAGAGACCTACGTACGTTTTGTGCACAGTGCATACGTACAGGGTGCGGCATGACTTTCAATTCCATGCACGGTCAAAATTCGTGCCGCACCCTGTACGTCTTGGGCTTCTACAAATGTCAGCTTTCACTTGCGGCAGAGAACACTGTATGGACACGCACAAGTTCAGCTTTACAACGTGTATAGTTTCTTAATCTAAGAAAACCGGCCCAGATCAGTGTCTTTATCGCATATTTCCTCAGAGATAAACATGTTTTTAATGCCTGCTCTGCTGTCGAAGAAGAAACTTGTTCGTAGTAGGCGAGGATCAAAGTGCAGTGACAATTTTATTCTTACGCGGATTGCTACGTTGAGCTACGAGTGGTCAGACGCGTTCCATCATTTCCTAGCTCTTGTTCGCCATGGACTCCTTGTGGGTGACGTTTCAGTTGGTCGCCTTCTCCATCTTGGCGGTATTCATCGTTGCCATCATCAGGGCTTCGATGAGACCCGAAAACTTCCCCCCAGGTACCTTCTAGTCTTGTCTACTGCCAGTTACTCAACTTCTGGGGAAAATAATTCTCGAAGCTCGTGTATGTGCAGCAGAAGGGGGGAACCTGCAAGGTGACATTACTTGGTACATTTCTACCACTGCATTTTCTCTGTCTTTCGTCATCAGGCAGCAACAAATTTGCCTTGATGAAAGCTTTTGATCATCCCCGTGTGCATGTCCTTTGGTGTTGACAGGAAGACACAATTGCAGTACCGGCAACAAGTTGCCACTAGAATTCTGTAATGACGCAAATATTCCACATTAGCAATGTCAAAATTCTTATATACACTTGTATACACATACATAGCGTTATACGCATGTACCATCGTGTACGAGCTGTTAGTGACCGTACATCGCGTCCTAGGTCCTCTCAGTCTTCCACTAGTCGGCTACATCCCCTTCCTGGATGTCCGTAACCTGGGCAAAAGCTTCAAGCGTCTGTCTCAACGTTACGGCAACATCTTCAGCATCTTCTTGGGCACCAGTCCATGCGTGGTCATTAGCTCGTACGAGATGATCCGTGAAGCTTTCTCGCGCCCGGAGTTCGCCGGTAGACCCAACATCTACTCGGGGACATTTTTCCAGAAGGGCAAATCCGGCGTCTCCACTACGGAGGGCGAGCATTGGGAGAAACAGAGAAAGTTTCTCCGGGATTATCTGGCGCCATTGCCAGACAAGGCAGGATTCCAAGACATCGTCATGGACGAGATACACGACCTCAAGATGGAGTTGGGGAAGCGGGCAAGTTCTTGTTTGTGTCATTATTTTATGCTACAAAGTGTCAGTCTAGCTGTCAATGCTATCATGGACATACGGCACCGTGTACTTGTAAAGCCCAATAGTGGTGATGGCTATTCGCATACAGGTCGGCGAGGCCATTCCTATCAGCTACCAGCTGAACGTGAGCGTGATCAACATCCTTTGGACTCTGACGTCCGGACGACGACTTCACGCTCAGCAGCAAGAGTTCCAGTCGGTGTACGAGTGTATCGACAAGATCACGCAGTTCATGTCCAGGGCGGCGATCATGTCCTTTATGCCCTTCCTCGCAAGGATCGTGCCTGAAGGCATTTCCAAGATGGAAAAGGGCAGATATCACCGAGACAGATTTCTTACTATCTCAAAGGTAAGAGAGACGCTCAAAGATCCTTTTTTGCAAGATAAATTCGCAAACTTCTCGGCGCAGAAATGGATTCGCGAACACAAAGAGGACTACCGAGGCAACAGAACTGGCGACTTCCAAGATCAGTACTTGGAAAAAATCGAATCAAACGAGCAGTCATTCTCAGGTAAAGCAGGTTGTTAATCGTACGAAGACTGCGCCGTGTTAATCCTTGCCGACCATCACCATCATCAGAGGATGGACTTGGAGCGATTCTACGCGAGCTGTTCGTTATCGGCGCCGAGACGGAGTCCGGGTTGCTCCGCTGGGGTATGCGGATTCTGTCGGTGCACGAGACAGTGCAGAGGAGGATGCAGGACGAGATGGACGACGTGGTTGACGCGCACAGGGAAGTCCTCTGGGACGACAGAAAGAAGTAAGTAGACAGCATCAGCAACATCACCAACCACGTTCTGCATTCAGGAACATTGCATAAATGTTAAAAGGTGAAGAAGTCGCTTCAACTTCACCGCTCTGGTACGTCTAGTTAAGGTCATTGAAATGGAAGGTTAGGGAATTCAAAGTTACTACCGGAGTATTTGCTTTCATCTCAACAACATACAGTTGTTGAATGCAACTTTGTGTGCGTAGCTGGTCTTGCAGTACTCGACACAAAAGTCGAGCGCACTGTACAGACTGCAGCCGTGTAACATGAGCAAAAGTTCATACTGCATTACGTCAGGCTGCATTACACCCGCGCTGTGATTGCGGAGATTCAACGCTTCAGTGACATCACTCCACTGGGAATCGGGCATAAGACCAGATGTGACGTCCAATTCCATGGCTACACCTTGCCAAAGGTGGGTTGGAACGAACGTTAATAGCACATCCGCAGTTGCCGTGATGTTATTCATTTTAACGAACAGGGGACTCATGTCTTGGCCAACCTCACCGCCTGCCACCGCGATCCCAAATATTGGGACTGCATAACCGACTTCCACCCGGAGAACTTCCTTGATGGCAATGGCAAATTCGTGGAGGACAAGGAGGGATTTGTGCCATTCGGACTGGGTGAGAGGGCGTAACTTACCGAGCGCATGTCCAGTAGTAAGGTACTAGTGCTGACACTGTTAGTAATTCTCCAATCTCCAGGTCTGAGACGCTGCCCTGGCGAGGAGGTAGCCAACATGAAGATGTTCCTGATCTTGTCGAACTTGGTCAAGTCGTTTAAACTGCGCACGCCTGAGGGTGACAAAAAAGTTATTGGCACGCAGTATGAGGCCGGCACGGGATTTATCAGAAACCCAAAGCCCTACAAAGTCATATTGGAGCATAGGGCTTAAATGAGAACTACAAGAAGTTATTAGTGCGTGTATGACCTGTCCCAAATCGCACTTATTTCGTATACTTTTGTGTTTTGACCGAATAAAAGTATGATGACGAACTTATCGAATTTATCGTGCACTACGTAGGTGTGATGCAGTACGTGATGCTACCGCACGTACGTTGTTACACTGTATGTACTTACTATGGACATATTAGCACCCCACCCCAGCACTCGTGCGTTAGCGGCTAGTTCTGTATAACATTTCTATTTATGCTGAGACAATTAGTGTTGCAGATAACAAGGACTGAACTGTGAATTCATGTACGTACACCAAACAATCTTGATTAGTATTCGACAGGACTGCCCACAACTCATTTCTCTATCCTATGCGTAGCATCAATACGTAATGCTTTTTTGTTGTTGACTGGCGACTGGTGGTCTCCACTAGCACGCGTTCGAGAGCGGCACCTTGCTTGAGCACTGCGATGCGAACCAGTGCGAGCCGCACAGGATTTCTACGTCGTAGTTGTTCTCCCGGATAGCCCTGACCACCTGCTGGATGCCCTCGCAGTTCACTGCCCAGCGGGTGAGATTTCCGAACCTCCTCAGATCCGGCAACGCTCCCAGCAACATATGAAAGGCATCCAGACTTAGTCCAGGTGCCTCGTAGACGTAGAAACACTCCAAACCAGTCGCCGCTAAGGGTGACTTGCAGCTGTCCAAGTCGCTGTCATCGGGAGCTCTGAGACAGGCGGACAGGTCTTGGTCTGTGAGGTCAGGACAGTGGTTGCAGTGAAGGTGCTTCAATCTTGGGCACTGGCCGAGTAGAATGGCCACGGCGCTGTTTCGGACCACTTGTCCGAGCTGAACGTGGACCAAATTGGCCAAGCTGGGTACAGGGACGAAGCCACCGTTGCCACAAACACCATTGGCGTCACAGAAAGCATTGAAGGCCACAGGTCTGGTTAGCAGCAACGAGTCTTTGAATTCCAAGGTGAAAAGGCGTAGCCGGCGACACGGTGCAAGTACGCGTGATAGATCAAATTCCGGAGGATTCACCGGGACCTAAATGATACGCGTGCATATGATTGAGCAGACCATCGACAGATAATCAAATTTGTAATCTTGCATCAACTTCAGATCACAACCTCACAAAGTAATTTGAGATCACAAATTACTGACGATTTTGTTCAGATCAAGATGAGATCTCCCCAGGGAAATTTCGCGCATTTTCAAAACGATAAAGAAAGGTTTAAAAGTTTAAAGATGACGTTGCTTTTGCAAATTTTGGACCTTTTTTAACACCAAAGTGGATAGATCTAAAATCAATTTTGAGTGGACTGTGATTTTTGACTACAGAAACAGCATCACTTTAGAGTACCACAGTTCAAGCACTTGCAGTGCAGTAATGTTGTACAAGAATTGTCCGCGTACTGGCAGGGCAAGCACAATTTACAGAACGCCTACTGCCAATTTTTCTGCAATCACAACACATTAATTTTGATCGGAAATATTCCTACACAATTAAAAAGTATTAAGAAAGAAATAAAACTTTAAGGTAAATGCTTGAACTCTCGTCAAATTTCGTGAAAATATGTGTTAAACCTTATCAAGCTTTGTCATATTCTTGCCCCTTTTGGGATTTTGGTGAGTCCTGGTGAACTTACAGAGTACTGAGATTTTTTTTTGACGCGCTGATTTCGTCTTGCAAGCACATTTTGCAAAACTTAACAAGAGCTGTATTGTAGCACTTTAAGAATATAAACCTACCAGCAAGTTGCATTATTGCGCTCAAAAGTTTAAATCACAGATCAGTTATCATTATTAACCATTATGGCTTCAAAAATGATCTGAAGATCAGTTTACATGACGAAAGGCTGATCATGATTGTGATCTCTTAGTTCAGTGATCAATTGATCGTGATCTTTAAAATCATGAATCTGAGACCGCCGAGAGTCTGTTGATTACAGCGTTAAGAAGTGAAACTTTAAAGAATCCTGTCATACATACATTGAATCCCAGCTGCTCATCTTGCATGACAAACTCGAGGGCTATTTTCTCCATGTTGGTCGCTGCAGCCTCCAGGTAGGTAATGATCTGACGTAGCATGCTCTCGCTGAAGCCAATCCGAAGTAGCGTTATCTGAATGTGATTACGTGTGAGCAGTACTACTTTGAACCGATTTGTCCATGAAGTGCACTAATAGTACAATACAATGCAGTGGTTTGATAGGTTACCTGTCGAATGAAGGCCATTCTTGCCAGATCGGCAATATCAAACGCTGGCTGCCAACAGGTAAGGGAGTTAAGCTTGGGAAGGACTTTTGTCATTCTGTGTGCTCCAGTGCTCGATAGTTTTCTCGTGTGCGCACTTGTCAACGCGAACCTCCCTGCCGTCGTGCGAAGGAAGTGGTCCGAGACCGTGTACTCTCCCAATGAAGTGAGTCTTGGCACTTTGCGCAGGAGTAACAGCAAACCCGCGTTCGTCACGCTAGTGTCCGTCAAGTCCAGGCTGAGCAAGGTGTGGCAGAGAGGGTGCAGCACATGGCGGACGCTGACCAGACACTCTGAAGAGCACCCAGATGATGCCACTATAATTCCATCGGCTCCCCCATCGTCTCCATTGCCACACCCACCGCTGCTGCCGCCGCCCCTGTCATCACCGAGGCAGTGGCGCATGCGGTCGCGCAGGTCTCGCCACGAAGGAATTGCAGCGCACCCCATGGAGGATTCTGCCGCGCCACTGCTGTAATCCTCTTGGACAGTGAGAGAGGACGTTGGCGGCGGCTGCATGAGCGAAGTGCCACCTACGCCGATACCATTAGCACCCATACCAACGCCATCCACGACGTGCACTTGGCAACAGAGACTCTCAATACCGGCATCCGATACCTGCTTGGAACTGGCGATGTCAAGGTGTCTGAGCGCTCTGCTGTGGGTGCCGATGAGCTTGAGCATGGCGTCTGAGCAAATGTTACGCACCGATAGGGAAGATAGATGGGTAGCTGAGGTGAGCACGTTTCTGAAGAGCAGCGGATCCATCCTCAGCAGCGACGATCGACAGAGCTGCAGCCTCTCCAACGATCCACCGTGTTTCTTGATGCATCGCAAAGCGCCTTCCATGTCCCGGCAACCGTAGTAACAGCACAACGTGACCTTGAGCGACCTCACCTCCCGCGTGAACAGCAGGTAGAGCAAGTATAGCAACGACCGCCCGTAGTCGCAGTCGACACCAGCCAGCTGAGCCCTGTGGAAGAGCAATTCCCCCGTGTCGTGCAGAAGCGTGGTCCTCACCATGGCAGGCAAGTGCTCAATGAAAAAAGGCCTCAGCCGCTGGCGGACGTTACTCAGCGCATGGTTGCACCGTGCGGCGTCGCCATATCCCACGCTTACCACCTTCTCACACAGGTACTCACTGAACCACTGGTGACACAACTGGTACAGGCTCTTGGGTTGCTTGTGTCGAACCATGTTGATGATTCCAATGTATCGGCGCTCCGTTACAGTACGTATTGATTAGGTCATGTAATGAAGATGCTGCTGCTGCTTTATCGACGTGCTCTTGACTAAATGCTGGGCCAGCCTTCCAGTCCTCCTCCATGCAGAAGATAGTGGACTTTCTCGGCCAGAAAAGAACCAGCTCGTTTTTTTGAGCTGCCAGCGGAGGCGCTGGAGACCATGTCAATTGTCATGACTGGAAGAGTGACTCAAGAAACGTCCTCCCAGCATCTCACCAGCAGCCCAGAGCTCCGTGAGTCAGTGAAAGGAGGCACTGCACCTGTTCAAAGTCATCCTGGCCACCGTGCAACACTGTGAGCTGAGCATACTGCTCGGTCTTTTCGCACCTTCTCATCAACTGCTCATATCTAGTAAGAGCGTTCCTTCATTTCTAGTCGAGTGGCTTTCGCTCTCTTCTGCGTCGTATGAGAAGGCTAGGAGGAGAGGCCCTTCCGGGGGCGGCTACAGTTGGCCTCAGCTGTCACTGGCGAGGTCGGCGGCGAACACTGGGCAGATGGCGGGGCCGTTTGACACGGACAGAGCTCTCTCTTCTATCTTAGAGCTGATTGCGTGCATGAGAGGGACCCCAAGAATCCCAGTCAGGAATACGATCTTAGGCGTCAGGACGCAGATGCTGTCGCTGCTGAAGATCTTGAAAGGGACAGATGCGCCGGCTGCCAAGTTCATAAGTCCACGGCTCTTTCAAAATACTACCTAAATATCCCACCTCTCCTCCTCTTTTGTTTTGACGTAGCGGTTGCTGCTTGATCATGGACAGCAGCAGCGTGCACGCCGCAGGGATCAAGAGGTAGCGAGTGCAAGGCCAGTTATGCTCGGAGCTCGGGGATGATGACGATGGGCGCGCACGCCTTGATACAGGAGGGAGCTTGATCGTTTTTTGCCACTAGATGACTCTTGGGTACTGGAGTGTCGAGCGCCATCTTTATAGAATGGGTTAAGGTGCCTGCACTTGACTGGAGTGACCAGGTGGCAACCGGGACGACGTGGCCAAGGTAGGCCAGGAGAGGATGGAGGTGTCCGGATCTCCGCTGAGAACTCCATCGTGGTCCAGGACTAGACTCCGTACCTAGAGCTTCTGTTCTGGGTCTACTCTTCAACAGCATAAGTTATTTTTGTGACAAAGCATTTGGTCACCGTGGCAACCCAGTGAGAAGAAAGAAAAAAAGGGAAGTGAGTGAAAAAGGAGTGAAGTTTCTAGCGTCTACGGGACTGACGCAACTAGTCCGCCTTGAGGGTGGCGCCCTTCGGCGGCGACGCGTCGTTGCCCAGCTTTCCCATCGCCCAGAACTTGCGGGTGGCCCCTTGAGGGCCGGAAGACTACAGGCCCACTCACGAGAGATCCTGCGTCTTCGCAAGGGAAACATTACCAAGGAGTCTCTCGACCGGTGGACCTGGAGGATTTCGGGTGACGACACCGACGGGGTCCGACTTCTTCCAGAGACAGACGTTTCCGGGCGTCCACATAGGCCGCTATTTTGGGCGCGCGAGGGAGACGTAGCCGTCGGAGCGTAAGAATCCGAGCGAGCGCGAGAAGAGAGGTGGACCGTCAAGAGCACGAACAGCGAGCGAGCGAAATTCTTTGAAAGTCCTCGGATCTCCCCTGCCGAGAGGCGACGGCCTCGAGACGGGAGGAGACTAGCTATCCGGAGGCCAACGAGAAGGCCGGGGCAGCAGACACCTATGAAGAGCGCGCCCGGCTTTCACTCGCATAGGCGGCTGCGGCGCCGGCCGCGGCGCCGGCGCCGGCGGCCTCAGCCTCTCCTCTTCTGTCCGGACTTCAGTGATCGAGAAGAGCGCCAGAAGTGATGGACGTCGCATCCCCCTCTCCATGATTCGGTATCAAGGAACAAGAGGACCGAAGCGGCGTCGATCAGAAGACCGAAGACCTCGCACTTTAAGGTGAAGAAAAACACGTTTCACTAGGCTACTGTTTAAAGTTGTCACTTCTCACAAATGGCGACAGTGGACAGTAGTAGTCGATGCATGTAGAGGGACAGTTGGCACTGATCCTGATTGGGTCCGCCGACCTCCGCGACAGACAAATCTGCTGCTTCCTCCTTGTCGGCTTTTGCCTTTACCTCACGCACATTGTGGGCCCAACCTTCAAGTACATACGAAGTAATTGTGCTTGGTGCTAGTGAGTGAGTCCGTGCTTGATACACACGTTAGAAAGAAAGCAACTGACTTTTCTTCTATCACCAGCCTAGTGATTCCTTGAGCCCCCAAAATGATCTCGTAACGCTTTGCCATCCACTCCACTCCATCTACAGCTAGAGAATCGCTCTGTCACCTACATACTGCGCATAGCAGCGCGTTAGCAATAGTGACTGTCGGCCTTAAGTTTCCAGTTCTGCCAACCTTTCTGGGTCTGTCTGTCCGTCCGTTTGTCTGCTGCCCACTAATCGCCATTCCTCCTTCCTTCCTTCTTGCACGAGTTTTAAGAAGGGGGGAGGCCAGTTCGCGCACAGGCAAGGGAGGCGGGCGGACTGCTACTTCTAACATCTCGCTCAGCCCAGTCAGTTCACATCTCCCAGGAGTGTCTAAGAAATAGTAATTGCGGCGGAGCAATAGATATTGTCATTAGTGCCCCCTTTTTTGCCCCTACCCAGGTGGCTTTCACGGGTCAGAGCTCCTGAAAACAAGTGGCTCCGTCAACGTACTCGAAGGAGAAGACACGGTACAGCGATTAAGCAGACGGGTTGTTTATCTTATGCTTTTTTGATACGACACAAAAGTCTTTTCAGTGGTTCCGCCAAAACCATTGAGAGACAATAAAGCAACTTTTAGTTAGAGAGCTACGCCAAGCTCACTCAGCAACGGCTCCATTGCCTCAGAAAGTATGCTAGCTAAGACGCCACTAACAGCTTTGGAACCTTTGTTGTGCAAGCTACAGTGGTGTGCGTCATTCAGTCGTGCTTAGAAGTCGGTCCAGCAATGGCTGGACATTGAGTGGATCCATACTATTGCCCTCTTTTCTTGGCTGACCGGGCCTAGTATCCTGAACGAACGGATTGACGACAAGGTTTGAAAGAAAGCTGGAAAGATGCAGGCAAATTGTATCTTTGCTCCCGCCCTGGCCCACCAACACCAACACGACTACTACTACAACTTTCCGCCTTTACGAACTTTGGGTATATTGAGTAACTTCAACGAGAAAAGAAGTCTTGTAAATTCGCCTTCAGCAGCCACTTACGGTATTTACGACAGTTGATATCCGCGACCACTCTTGGGCCTCATTCGAGGGCAATTTCCGTCCTGAATTACTTTTTCCTTCTTCTGGTCTGGACAGAGCAATAGTATATGGTCATAAAGATAACCTGTGTTTATGATATGTAGTGCGCGTTCATCTCAGGCGTTTTTCAGACTTACATATCCTGAAGTGGCCACAACTCGACGATGAAGGGCCGCACCACCCTTAACTCTGCCTATCGCCAGGGCTCTGGCGAATCATCGTACTCCCAACGTTCGTCAGATCTTAGCCTGGACGAGGAGCGCGAGCACTTACGTCGTGACACGGAGCGGCAGGCTCTCCTGCAACTGGAGAAGGCTCGCACCAAGCCTGTTGCCTTCGCCGTCAAGACCAATGTAGCTTTCGACGGCACGCTGGATGACGACTCTCCGGTGCATGGGTGCGCCGTCAGTTTCGCCATTGGTGACTATCTGCACGTGATGGAGCGTTATGATCAGAACTGGTGGATTGGACGCAAAGTTCAGGTTGGCTGCGACATCGGATTTATTCCATCCCCTGCCAAGCTGGAGACTTTGCGTATCCAGCTGGCACAGAACCGTACGGCCAAGGTCTACGCCACCAAGCAGTCGTCGGCCGCCAACTTGGGAAAGCTGCTGCCAAAGGCTGGAGGTGGCGGCGGCTCCAAAGACAGTAGTGGTGGTGGTGGTGGTGCTGGTGGCGGGGGAGGTAGCAAAGCCAACAGCGAGGCTGGCGATGACGAAAACTGCGGAGGTCCTGCTGGTCCAGGGGTTGAGGAGGAAACACCAACACCTGGCGCCACCTTAGTGGAGCAAGAGCGCAAGAAAAAGGGCATACTTGGTAACAAGAAAGTAGAGCAGGTTCCCCCCTACGACGTGGTCCCGTCGATGAGACCGGTGGTCATCATCGGACCTTCGCTTAAGGGCTACGAAGTGACAGACATGATGCAGAAGGCCCTTTTTGACCATCTGCGACGGCGCTTTGAAAATCGAATCATTATTACCAAAGTATCTGCTGATATCTCCTTGGCGAAGAAGAACGTCCTGAACAATCCATCAAAGCGTGCCCTGGTCGAGCGTGCCAATTCTCGTACGTCAAGCATGGCCGACGTGCAGAGTGAGATTGAGCGTATCTTTGAGCTCGCCAAGACGCTGCAGCTGGTGGCTCTGGACTGTGACACCATCAACCATCCTTCACAACTGCTGAAAACTTCCTTAAACCCCATCCTCGTCTACCTGCAAATTTCTTCGCCGAAAGTGCTGCAGCGGCTGATCAAGTCCCGTGGAAAGTCGCAGACTCGAAATATGAACGTGCAGCTGGTGGCTAGTGAAAAGCTCGCACAGTGTCCGCTCGAGATGTGGGACGTGGTGTTGCACGAGAACTCCCTGGAGGAGGCGAGCGAGCATCTTTGCACGTGGCTGGAAGAGTATTGGGCGGCCACTCATCCGCCCGTGCGATCGGCGAACGCCGCGCCCAACATTGGCATGCCACTGCAACGGACCATTCCCTCTATGACCGCGCCACTCGCACTAGGTCCGGTCAAGGTACCTGGAGGCACCATGACAGTCGCGGGAGCAACAGGCAGGCAGCAGCAGCAACCTCGAGCAACAGGGACCACACCGCGCAAAGACCAAGAGCACTTGACTCCCGGCGCGCCAGCCACCACCATGGCGGTGTCTGGCGCATCTTCCATGGGTCTGCGCGGTCGCCGTGCGGCAACCAGGGAGGAGGACAGAGAGTACCAGCAAATGAGAGAGCGGTACGACGAAGAAGAGTAGCAACCGCACACCCATGTAGTGCGCAAGAATCCGATATTCCAGAACCGTTCGTGATTATCGAATAAGAACGTACGTAGATTTAAATATGATACACATTAGTATCTAGTCAAGATGTTAAAAAAACCAGCCATATTTTTTGTTTTTTTCTGCTTTCTTTTTGTCCTCCCATGAAATATCCAACCATTCCTCTGTAACTGTAGGTGGGGACATGTTTAATTCTTAGCGGTTTGTAAGTGACCAAGGGATCCATTACATAGTGTGCATATGTAACATCCCGGCTCACATCCTATCGGTCCTGTTTCCTTGTAACAAGGGCTTAGTCATTTCTTTGCGTAAGAAATATGTTACACCAGTCTATACCCCTACACGATGGGCGCATGAAGCCCGAGCAGCGTAGCGTGATTTCGCCACTGAAAAGAATCTTCCTTCACCAGCAGTCTCAACCGACTTTTTTACGAGTACAAGATACATATGTGTCATGATCCGTAAGCTAAGTACTGTATACGCAATACATTAATATCTTGTGTGAGCTCAAGTATTACTTGCTGGACGTGAGCGTAGTCCTTCCCCTATCCTTCTCTTATTGATCAT
>JAAUXU010135652.1_pt1 | contig 19499 bp, 23 predicted proteins | sample 7278151 | NCBI WGS metagenome assembly JAAUXU01 (sample SAMN14350113, study PRJNA611818) | marine sediment metagenome | isolation source: surface marine sediment (1.8m) | place: French Polynesia: Moorea | collected 2018-08 | reverse complement strand
GAGGCAAAAGTAGGGATTGGCCATGGTTTTACCGATTCTTACCGATTTAACCTGACTTTCAAACTGTTTAATTGTCAGTGCACCAACCTCTCCGACTGGAGAGTCCCCAAGTGTCAGCCCGAACGACACAAACAGATCGACCTCACTCAAGCCCACATTTTCTTCGCAACCAACTTTGTGGCCCCAAGCATTGAATTTCTGCTCAGTTGATGCTGAACCCTTGAAGAGAAGTGTGCGTGGACGTGAGTGTTGTGCCACTTTGAATCTTAAACCCAATTCAGCCGCCCTCTGTCAATGCATGAACTTCAGGCTAGTGGTGGACTCGGATCAGGCCCGACCCGTGAAGTCTCGGGTCAGGTCATTTTCTTCCGGCCCGAGATCTGCGGCCCAAGGGCCAATGTTCTTCATGGTGCAGTTCTTCTTTTCCTCGTGTCTTATTTTTTTTTTGGGGGGGGGGACACTGTCTTTGTAAGGTTTTGAACATGTTGGTTATATATGACTTTTACGCTTTTCGTTTGCAGGTTTTTGATGTTTAGATGTAACCCAGTTGGGGTCATTTTGAATTCGGCCCGGCCCGATTTGAATTCGACCCGGCCCAGCCCGAGCCGCCAAAAATCGGCTCTTGCCCACCACTACCTCAGGCGCTGCTTGCAGCTTTTCCTTCTGTTTGAGCAAAAAATGCAGGGTTTCTAATGCAGTGACCTTGAAAGACTCAGGTCCACGCAACAGAAACGACATCTTCGTTGCTTGGGAGAAAGTATTATGAGCCTCTAGCGTGAACTGGTCTGATGAAGACTCCGAACCAACGCGCACGTAAACACTCACAAAAAAATCTGTGCTGGCCTTTGGCGGGAAAAACGCGCTTTATGACTCATATCGTGGCCTTATGGCCTGCCATAAACGTGTCTCGAAAGTGCACAATCTTTCATTAAGGAATGGCCCCGCGGTTAATGAGCCACGCTCACCTCTGGTGCAGAACAAACCGTGAAGTCTCCAACTGTAAAAACTTCCCTCACAAAGGCTTTTATATTCAGTTAAACTGTGTGTGAAAGAAAGGACGTGAGTTTTAGCTTTTGCAAATTAGGACAGCGCCAAGTTCGAGAAAGTTGGAGAACTTTCATTTAACACATGTAAACTCCAACAAGATACTGGACTGACATAACAACAGCAGCTGCAGCAACAAAGGCACGATGCCTACCCCAACTTTGCCACCGATGAAGAATCCTGGTCGGCCAGAGCCAGCAGAGCCATCAACAGCACCGACGTGGTCAAGGCAACGGCAGAGGAGGCGCTCGCCATGATGGCCAACGACTGATACAGACGTGCAACACGAGATAAGCATTATCAGACGGTTTTAGGGAATGTTCACACATGGCCCAAAAAGGCAGATGAAGAAAACTCAGCTGAAAACAAATGTCCAGAAGCAGTGTCCAACCATATGAGAGGGAGATATGGCAAATCCATCCATGCCGTAGTGTCTGTGTACACACAGGGTGATGCAGGGAGGAGTCCGAACATGATTTTAACTATACATTCCCTCGTTGTGCAGGAGGCTCTTTTGATCTGGCTGCACTTGATCTGCCCAAGGCCCTTTGCTGCATAAAACAGAGCTGACTTGGACACAGGGTTGACGAAACTCGAGGGCAATCACATCAAGCCACTCAGACCTACCAACAACGAGGGCATTTGTAAGTTTACACAGTTTTTGGCCTGAATACAGCGGTGAGACAACAGACTCACTTGTGTTCATGACTTGACGAAGACTTCCAGGATCGTCTGAAACACCCTGTACAAAGTTGCTTCGTTGCAGCCTCAACGTTTAAAGATAATCTCTTTAGAGCAGATGAATCATCTCCCCCTTGTTTTCTTGTATCTAGACCTGCCAAGTGTGTTGCTTAACTACTACGCAAGATGATTTCGCTATCTGACGCTTTGACAGACGTTTCTTATTTAGGTAAAAACTTTTGGTACTTTTCAAGAAGTGATTTCCAGTGGCAACCTTACTCGGTCTAAATCCTGTGACTCTCGGGGAGGACAAAGCAAAATGTTGAAAGACCTTTTCTCCATGTGTGAAAAGTTTGCAATGCTGCATACATTTTGGTGTTTTTCTTCAGCAAATAGAGTTTGCAAAGCTGTTGAGGACTCCGTCATGCAGCGCATGCAGCAGAATGAAGGGATGCGATTCAACCTTTGAATCTTCATTTCGGGCCGCCCAAAAGGAGACAGAAGTTATCACGTTAATTTGCACAAACTTTCGGTTATTTAAGGTTCCCTCGCAAGCACCAAACTTTCCGTCCTTTGAGTAATCTTGGGGAGCGCAGATTTTGATAAAGATACCCAAAAAAATTCAAGCTTTTATCCTTTGATTTACGTCCCTCCGGCGACGCCTCCCCTCAACTCAGACGTCAGACAACTTGCCCAGGATGAAGACGGCGGCATCCGCGGCCTCGAGGCCAGCCAGATCGAGGGACTTGGCAGCTGCATCAAGGTTCAACGATACGGAAACTTTCTCCACCGGGCCTCCCAGTTCTTGTTCTTCTGGCTGACTTCCCAGGAGGACCTCGAGCACCCTGTCCAAGCCTGACCCCTCCTGGCCGCGTTCCAGATGCTGGCGACACTCGATTTCCTGCCTTCTCCCTCTGTTCGTCATTGTGTGGTTGCACTCGTGCATCACACGAAATTCCCAACTGTCACTCCCAGCCAACCATGTATGACACGAGACAGGAAATCCAAGTTGATATGTAGTTGGGACCTCATCTCCACCGCAAGAATTAGTTTGATTGCTGTTCCACACACAGTTGCAGCGGCGGAGGGAGGCTTAGGGCGCGCTTACATGGCAAAATCTTCAGTGCCACCCCAGATACACAGCCATGGGTCGGCATTCACAGCGTCGACATCTTGCCCGCGTTTGTCGTGGTCGGAACTTCCGAGGTCAAACCCGGGCACGCCGGTCAGTCTGCTAGAAGGGCCATTCACCGCGTCCCAAGTCCCTGTCTGCGATCGCCAAGACATGCCTGGTAGTGAGACCGCCATCCTGCTCGAAAGGGCATGAAAGAAGTGCGTTCAACCGGTCCAACTTGGGCCGGTCCACTGTCCACCCCTCCGGCACCGTGCACTCCTCTTCCTACTGTCTGACCAAAAAGTGTGCCCGTGTAAACGAGCCCGTCCCATCCCACCGAACACACTCCTCCTAAGAAGCAATTAGGAAGTTGGAGAAGCAGGAAGCATCCTCAGCATAGTAAGTAAAAAAAAGTGATTGCTCGTCCCCCCCCCCTTCTCCTGCCACCGTCATTTCCCCCCCGGTGAACCCGACGTTCACGCACGTCAGGACCTACTTAAGGAAATATGAACATTACAGAAGTGAATGAATGAATGAATGGGGAGCTGTAAAAATAGGGTCACATTGGTGACCTCGAGTGACTTTCCGCTGTTGTCGGACGAAGAGGACGACGACGACGTCATTCTTGACTCGTCACATGTGCACGAAAAGTAGGCTGATGAAATGAGAGAAAAATCACCAGGATAAAGGGATCACTCGCTGAATCCAGCCCCAGCATCGGAAAGTCCTTAGGAAAGTTGCAGAGGCGAAATAATGCAAAAAAATGGCACTATAGTAGCGCAGCAACAGCAGCAGCTTTCAGGAAGGCCGGAAAGTTCTTGAAGAAGTCAGCATCAAACGTGATGATGACTGAGAAAGGTTTTGTCTCTCCAACATTCAGGCGGCAGCAGCTGAAAGGGAGCGTTTGCACGCACCCGACGTCCGCAGTCACGACCACGTCGGTGGCGGCGGCGGAGGACGCACCCATCTGTAAATTGCTTGGCTAGGAGCGTCGCAGTAACGCACGCTTTCCGCCTTTTTATGAGTGACTCTTCGTTCTGTCTTCATTTTTTTAAAAAAAATAAATATATTGTGTTCACCAGCACCGAAAGATATGGGAGGCAGACACGACAACGGCTCCAACGACGAGTTGGATCGCCTCATGCGAGTGCGAGCTCACTTCACGAATGTGCGTAGCTTCATCAGAATGCTCACATTGTGCTGTCTCATGTACATACGGGCGGACGAGAGCAACGAACGCGTGCGTGCGTGCGTACATGAACGTACGTGTGTGAGAGGGGCATTTGGGCTTCGTACTCTGCTTTTACTGCTATAAAAGTACCCATGTATAAGTGTATGCGTGGTCACGTCCTAGTCGTGGTCGCCGGGCTTGTACGCGGAGCCCCAGATGTCCGCCAGGGCCACCGAGGAATGAAATCTAGAGAAGGAATTTGAAAATTTTCATTCGTTTTTTTTTTGCTCTCTCTGCGGACTTGACAACCACACGGACTTGGCAGTCAACCCACCTGTAGAAGATGACCAAGGGTAGGGTGATGTGGCTCAACAGAGTCCACAGGATGTCCCCGTAGAATTCTTTCTGCACAGCCTGGTGGCTAATGTTCTTGACCTCAAGGGTCTCCCAGAAGTAGATGGCGAGGTTGCTGATGAGGAGGAACGCGACGAGGTTACGACCCGGGCGGCGGTCCTGGTTCACGGAGGAATCGGAGCACCTGCGGAGGCCGTCCATGATCATGGGAGTCTGGATCACCATCTGGACGAGCTGGTGGAGGAGGGGAGGAGAGAGAGCAAAAAGTGGATGAGTGCGCACAAAGTTCCTGCAGGGGAGGTCTCGGGCTCACCATGATCAATTGGCTAATGATGTCCGGCAAGTAGGAGACGTCTTGGAACTTGGGGAGGGTGTCGACGAGGACGTACAAGAAGAAGGAGGGGATGCAGATGAACAAGAGCAAGTCGTCCAAGAAGGAAATCGGGTGGGGATTCACGTCCAGGGTGGACAACTGGTAATACACCTGCAGATGACGTTGACCATGAATAGGTGCGCAAAAGCAGTCAGGTTTCCATGGTTTACCCAAGCCGCTACGACGGCCATGACGAACTCCATGCCGATCTCGAAGCCGTTGTTGATGATCCCACTGAGTTGCTGAGTGCGACAGTCGTCCGAGACGGACATGATGAAGAACACGATGATGCCGATCACGGCCAGCACGAAGAACGACAGTCCTGGAGAGGAAGGAGAGGAAAAGAAGGAAAGGCAAAACAAGTTGGACGCGAAATCTCGGGGGGGTCGTCAAAAAAAAAAGCCAAAAAGAGAGAAAAAAAAGTGTCTTAAACTGTCAACTCACATTCATTCAATACAGGGACATTGGAAAGAAAGCCTGAAGAAACACACAGGCAAAGCAGGTTCAAGTGCGATTCCTGAGTTTTTGCACTGGAAACAACGCGCGATTTGGCAAATTTGCGAGCTGCAACTGGAAATGAGCCAGGCTTTTCCATCAGTTATGACGGTTCTGTTATCAAAGTTCCTGTCTGAGATCTCTTTCTGCTCCGCGGGTGTCTGAAAAGTGGAGTTTGGGATTTTAGGTTAAAAGAAAAAGAAATACCTTTAACAACCATCTTTAAGAGCCTTTTAGGCCTGTAACAATATTTTGCCTTCTCAAGCTGCGAAAGAGCAGAAAATCAGTGAATTATGTATACGATACTTCTTTTTAATCAAGTCCGCCTAAAATGTGACCCTTCTCTTAGGACTGAGAAGTCCAATATGTGGAATCAGTTAACACACACTGATGTTTGAGGAGGCAAACAATTTTGGGGGTTGTCATCATCTCCGCCGTCATGATCACCACTCTCCCCCCGTTGCTGCCGCTGACGTCGTCACCATTGTTGTTGCTGTCGTCGTCGCAGCCGCTGTCGCCATCGCCGTCGCTGCAATCGACGAAGAAGCGCCGGAAGCAAATGACAACACTGCCTCAGCTTTACACGGCACTGCTGTCCGTCACAACGGCACTGACTAGGGCCCAGTAGGCGCGCCGGGCCGTAGTGGCGGACGGGAGGTCACGTCAAAAAGGGAACAAACTAATCTCTATGTAATCCTTTAGAAAAGAAAGTCTACCTACTGTGGTAACTTGTAAAAATATATACTGCCCAAAATAATCACCAACAATCTCGATCTTTTTTAACGATCAAACATGCGTTTTAACGCATAATTCTATTATCATTATACGGGGTTGCTTTATCATTCCACTGGAAATATTGAAGTATCATGCGTCATTTTAAAACATTACTATCTTGGATTGTGACTTGAAGAAAATTACAAATTGAGTCAGAAATGCTTTCTCTCACAGACTAAGTAGCTGATGACTCATGGAGGCTGGAAGAAGGCTGTTTATGAACCCGCACTGACATCCCTGACTAGAACTTACTAAAGTTAGATTCGATCGAATCTAAGCTTTGTGATTGTAAGTAAATTGTCTTCTTTATTATATCTTAATTGCAGGGGCCTAAACAGTCTGTGGCAAGCGTCGCATTCCTCTCGACCTCTATCAGTGTTGGCAATAACCTTTCATACCAAAGAATGGATGAAGAAAACAAGTCAAATTCGTTCTAGGTTTCTTGCTTTTCTAGGTAATGGATGACATCTTTAAACCCGTGTAATGGTAATGAAAATGCGTGACATTTTTAGGTGAAATGGTCCAGTGTCTGCTAATGAGACATATAAAATTAATAGACCTAGAAATTGTACGTAAAGAAATTTAACAGCTGAAGCCATGAAACTTAAAACTCTAGGTTTTGCGTCCGTTTTCATCCTTCGCATGTCATGAATATTTTTAAGACATCGCCGCTTTACTGCCAGTTCCACTTTTGTCTAGATTACCGCAGTGTACCGCATTCTCATCAAATTTTTGCCCTGAAAGGGCGTCTTACGTTTTAATTTTTTAAGCTTTTGACTTAAAAGTGTTACCATCAAGCATAACCAAATGCTCTTTAATGCACAAGGGGCAATTAATTAGAGGTATGCGCATATCATACGAGAATCTCTTCTTACAAACCAAGGAAGGGTTGGTGTGCAAAACTGCATTTGCTGCCTCAACCTCCTCCCAAGTCCCTGAAGTGCCAACTTTGGGCCGAGGTGACCTACAAAATGCCAAACAGGGCTGCACCACACGGTGAAAAAATGGGGTTCGCACAGTGAGGCAATTTATGCCTACAGGGAGTCTATGGTCAGTTCCACTGAACAACCAAATTGGCCTGTGTAAACGCGGCCTTAAATGGCACTTTTGTCGCCTGCGACTTAATCGACTGTGCTTCTTAAGCGCTGTGGCAACTCTGGATGAACTTTTTTTTTAACTTTTGGCTTTTTTCCCCCTTAGTTACCGAAGAAAAGCCCCTTCATGGAGGAGTGGCAGTCCGCGTAGATGTAGAGCGCGTCGTTCTTGGGCGTCTGGGCCGCGTCAGCGTCGAAGAACAGGGAGTCTCTCCTCGAGGTCGTGGGCATGAGCTCCATGTTGCGTCTGTTCTCCTCCACCTTGCCAATGTTGCTCCACATGATGTACCAAACGGCCACTGACAAAGCCCTTGCTTAGTGTTCTAGGTTGGAAAGCAATCGAACAAACAACAAAACTCACCCACGAGGATGCTGAACTCGATGCTGAAGGGGTAGAGGTAGGGACTCAGCTTGAAGATGTATCTGTGTGGGGAACACATGAAGACGCTTAACAAAATAAGTTCACTGCACTGCAGGTACGGTCAGCGCAGACCCACACAGAGGCCCAGCCAAAAATTCAGCAGAGCAGCACAGTGCAAGTGAGGAAGCGTCTGGCAACTCTGCCGGAAACAAGCGAGCATTGTGAATCTGCTCAATCAGATCAACCTCTCTGAACTCATGACGCACTGTAGTGTGCATGAAAGGCTTTAGTGTCACCTCAGTAATGCAACAGTCAACCCTTATAGTCATGTCAGCTATCGTCGACAAAAATGTTCTTGTCCTGAATTTTTCTTCATACAGACTAGATGTTTTGCACTTCTGGTATGCTTTTTCAGATAAACTTTCTGAGACCAAAAATCCCAGAATTGTTTCACCCCCGACGTCATCGGGCGGTTTATTTAAGCTTTAAGCCAGCCATAGAATGAGCTATGGTGCGGTAATGACAACAATCACTGAAATGATTTTCTCATGCAGTTTTTACTCGGATAAATTTCTCATGCAATTATTCATGCCGAAATTCGTGCTCCCAGCAATAAACGCCTACGCACCAGGTCGAGAATTAACACAGTTTTTTTCTAAAATTGTCTCAGTATCGGGGATTTCTTAAATTATTTTCTCAAGAACAGTTTTATCACTACTCTACGGAAAAAAAACAACAACCGTCTATGATGTTCGGAACTGAAAGCATATTCCTGGGCCAAAGGTAGCAACGCCTGCTTGTGAGACCACGTGCGATGGTCGTCTTTGAGAGTGCCGTGCACTGCCGGAACGTGGTGCTGCACTGCTCAGGGCTCTGGCCAGAGAGGTGTGACGTCACAGGCTTACGTTGGGCTTGTTAGATTAGGCCACCAAGGCTAAGGAACAATTGGGTCTCTTTCTGAGATTTCCAACTTTGCCAAGGCCCTGAAGGACTTCTACATTCGTCGTCCACTGTAGCTGTCTTAATCTTAAGTGGGGGATATGACAGGAATGTCAGCTGGTTTGCTTATGACGCCACCACTCGGCCTAGCCACACTCGCTGAGGTCATTGCACTCACAAAGTTGGACACGCGCTTTTAGGAACTACTGTACTTTCCACAAGGCGCACGTGCGCACGTGATACTAGTTGGTGGCTGCGAACGCGACGTTGCGCTCTACTCACTCGGCGATGTCGTTGCTCTCGGAGCACGCGCACTGTTTGGAGAGGAGGCAGCTGATGTCGAAGGAGAAGGAGAAGCCGCGGTCTTCGAAGCACTCTAAGCCTTCGTAGCAGGTGCCTGAACAAAGAAAGGAGAAAAAGTCAGCGTGACAATTGTTGTTAGCGGCGAAGTGGACGCTGCTCATCACGCGTACGGAGATCGGCCTCGCCAGCTCGGTCGGTGGCCAACGGGTAGGTGTAGGTGGCGCTGCTGTTCCCTGCGTAGCCGCTGCCGTCTTCGCAATACACCTTTTCGTAGAAGTACTCCTTGTACACGATGGAGTCGATCACCTGTGGCAAGAGAGAAGCATTGGAAAGTCTTATCTTCTTCTCGCTGCAGAGGCTGTCAGGACCTCGTTCGTGATCGCGTAGAGCCAGAAGCAGAGACTGGTGCCAATGCAGTGCATCAGGGCAAAGCGCGCGAGGCCCTTGGAGCGGTTGACGATGACCTGGACGACGTCGAAGGAAAGGCGGACGTGACTGACATCCTGTACGCGTACTTTGCACTTACATTCGAGTACTTGAAGACCATATACAGTTGGAGGAAAATGAAGAAAGGCTGGAGGACGCCGAAGAGGAGTGCCTCGGTGTGCGTGCACAAGTCGGAGGTCTTACTCTCGTCCACTCCATCGATGGTCAGCTCCTCAGTGAAGTAGACGATCTAAAGAGAGGAAAAAGGCACATTGCTACGAATGCTTTTAGCCCAAAAAAGAGCTTGATCACTTGACAATATTATGCATTGAAAGTCATACAAGGACGACATTAAAATTACGTAAACAAAATTTCCACCTGCAATAAAATGATAACTCATCCTTTAATGTTAGGTATTTCGACGTGCCCATTGATACTGAACAAAGTTTCGATCAGCATTAAACAACTACGATTAGGTTACCTGCTTTCCCAACAGTAAACCGACATGCACGATGTGACCCAGTGAGAAGAAGGCTGCGCCCATCTTGAGGAAGAACGACCCCGAGTGCCTGCCCGTGGAGAAGCAGTAATACTGCGGCAACTTCTTGGCCTTCGAGGCTATGGGGACGCTGATGAACAGCTCGCCCTCTGGCCCTTCCACCAGCTTCATACGAGATAGGTTTGCGCCTTGAAAAGCATTGAAATAAACATGAAGATCATTGGTGTCATTGCAGTGAGGACGACTCAACTCTGCTTCGTCTCGTAGGCCTTCATCATGTTGACGTATCTGCTGATGTCGACCTGGAGCCAGATCAGCCACGCCATGCCGACCAGCGCCAAGTAGATGTTGAATATCTGGAACACAGATTTCACCTGTCAAAGACACGTGGTATGGTCGGCTCCTTCTGTGAGGAGGGGGGAGGTGTCTTTAGGGGTGAGACTTCATTTGCTCCCTTAGCAATGAGTCCACAGGTCCATCGAGAACATACACTTACTCTTAGGATTGACACCCTTAGGGTAACAGGTAAGGGGTTCGAGTGGGGGTTACCAGTGATCTCCAGAAACCCAAGTCTTTGGTACCCCACCCCCTGGCTTGAACCCGGGTACGCTGGTGCAGAACAAACCTCTGAGAAGAGATATCCTGATTCAGTGCTGACGAAAATGTCCATCAAGTAGAATGTGAGGCCAGCAACGACGAGGGCGACCGCGTAGATCATCGACATCACCATGGTCATGTAGTCCCTGGAATTGAAGCGAATCCTTCTTCATTTTTGAACTGCTTTAAATATATGAATGTTGACCAGAATCTCTGTTTGAGGGCCTGCTCCTTCAGGGTGTCCTCCATCTGACGCCTGAGCATCAGCTGGGACGAGGTGATGACGCTGCTGTCAGGGCTCTGAGGGGGAATGGGAGTGCTCAGCAAGGCCAGGGGGTCGAAGCGTTCGTTCAAGTTGCCGTTGGTCGACACCTGCAGCACGTGCGTGTTAACGTCGTCCATGCACATCGAGCCGTGTTGGGTGGATACCAATTGTAGCTCTCAATCTCACATAATGATTAGAATAATGTAATTTACCTAAAAATCCGGTCTCTCCTCAAGAGAAACCTTCAAGAGGATCCTCTGAACAATATGATAGAAAAACAATGTGAAGTATCCAGTTGCATTTTTTTTAGCAAGTCATTGTACTTAGATACATTTTTCGAGTAACTCCTGCAACCCTTTGAAATCTCATGACGTGGATTTTGGTCTGTCTCGTTGTTAATCTTGGTACGGTGACAACCCCGGTCCAGCGACATCTCCTCACTACTGATAAGATCTTGATCGTATGAGGGGGGTGAATTCGCACTTTACCACAGCAGCCATACTAGATTAGTGATGTGTATAGCGAGCTGGATGAGTTGAAACCTGCGAGAGAACATCCCTCCCCGAGTCAAGAAGTCCAGTTGAGGCCCAGATGTCCGGCAGAGGCCAAGACGTCTGGCCGAGGCCAAGATGTCCGGCGGAGACCAAGACAGTCTCGGCATTTATACAGTCGAGCTCATTTATCTGATTGAGCTCGACTCAGCCCTAACATAATCTATCTTAGATGTGATAAGAGGTACGAAGAATTGGTGGTAGGTGAGGAAAGGTTACACAAATCGAAATGTTGCAACAATTGAATTCTAAAATTCTAGTTCAGGAAGGGAGCATCACCAAAAATGCATTGCAGAGTCGCAACTTCTTGCAAATTTTGAACTTGCAAAAAACAAGAGTTGACTGTCTTCATCTCTTGCTACTGCACAGATCCGGCCGAGGTCATCATTGTACTTGAGCTCAACTCAGCTCTAACAGTTTCAATCATTTAGCTATCTGCAGATGTGTTAAGAGGTGCCCAAAATTGGTGTGAGGCGAGGAAAGTGAGGAAATGTGGCCAGTGCTATTGTACTGGAATGAGGAGATGTTGTGGTGAGGAAATGTCGCTGGGCCACCCGGGCCGGACCGTTTATCTTAGCAACTGAGGAAAATACACTGAAAAAAACTGTGTCAAGATTTGGTCTCTTTGTGAAGCCCAATTCGTGTCCACCCTGTACTTGACGAGACTGAATCACCTTCCTCATGTTGATGCCGGAGTCTTCGCCCTCCGTGGACGACACCTGCGTCCCTGCTACGGAGGAGACACGCAAGTTACACGCAAAAGCTGCAAAAGGCTTTATTCGGGCTTTCCCGGGGACTACTTGAACAACCTGAACTCGGTGGGCGGGAGTAGTCGGCCGAAGTCACTGAAATCTTTGGATGGACGTTGCTCAGCACCATGTTCTGGCTGATGTTGTCATTGGGAGAAGGGAGAGGATTGACCAAGCCGTCCAGAACCTCACTCTGACTCTGGAAGAAGAAGTTAGCGGCTGCTTGGCGGGCCACAAAGACCTCGTCTGCTCTTTTCGTACGTCAGATTTCTTGATGTTGGTTCCTTCGTCGAAGGCAAAAACTATCGCAGTCTCCTCTTCTTCGTCATGATTTTTCTTCCTCCGCCTAAAAAGTCCCGCCGTGAGGCCTCCGAGGCCGCCGGCGCCGCCGCTTTTTGCCCCGCCGACCTCGACGTCGGTGCCACACTCAGAGAGATTCGCCATAGAAGGCTGCAAATGAGTTTGGTCGTGAGAGCCGAGAGCAGTGTCAACCTCCGGCCCCGGAGGTTGCGTGAATGGAGCTTCTGCCACCGTCCAAACTTACTGTCCTGACAATGCTGATCTTTCTGAGACTTGGTGATCGACCCAGCTGCTCGCCGGCCACCTCCAAGGCTTCGTTCACGTACGGCTTCAGGCTGGCGGGCAAGGAGTGCTTGGGGACCATCAGCTGGGTGAGCGGGACCGGCGGGCTGAAGTCCTGCAAAGTTGGGCGGAGTTGGTTTGCTACAAAACACGCATGTACTTGAAGGCTGTGACATCATTTGAAAAATACGGAATTGTATTCGTGTTTAAATTCAGTTCCCCAACTATGGAGAAAACCTTTTCTGTTGACTTCTGTCGATTAAATATGGCGTCTAACTTTTAAGGAATTTACTTTAAAACTGTCAATGTCCGGTCTGAATCACCCGTCAAGGTGACATTCATAAGTGTATCAGGTAAATGAATGCCTAATTTTCTTAATCAAGTAAGTTACTTGTGGAACATAACCAACATATTCACAACGAGCTTTTTCTTTATTCTGTTGTTTGCCGCAGCACAAAAATTTGGAAAACTCGCTCAAAAATTTTGCTTGATGCCAAATGGCACCTGTGCCCAATGTGCCGGAGTTGTTTGTGCCGGCCAGGAACACCTTGACGTCCTTGCAGGCCTTCTGACCGAGGGGCTCGCTCTTGTTCCGAGCCGCGTCGACCAAGATGGCCTCAGCATCCTCCATCTGGAGCAAGATCAGCAGTCGTCCTCTTGCCTCCAAACTAGGGCCTCCGACTGGTCAGAACTCGCAAACTGGAGGACGCCCATGCAATGTGTAGCTTGCACTTCATAAAATTTTCTGCACAGCATTTGCAATTGCAAATGACTGCATTAAGACCCACTGATACGAAAAAAAACGAAATTAAATGTTTTTCACAGTTTAATTTTTAGTTTGAGGAATCGGAAGCGTCACACGGCCATCAAATCAGGTTGTTCTCGCTGACCTCCAAGATACCTATGTATCTGGTTTACGTTTGTATATATATTTTTGTCTAATATATAAAGCAGCAACTTTGGCCTCGGTCGTCGGTCAAGGATTTGGGCCCAGACCTAGTTTTGGGCCCCCAAACCAAGCAGTATACGTACTGTAAATTTAACCCAGTCCAGCACGATAAGTCTATATTTATAAGACTCTTCATGTTTGTAGGTTTGTGGTCCTGCGGCACCCTCAGTTCTTCACGGATCTGATTGACTTTTGTATAAGAGACCTTTGGGTTAACAGGCCATTCAAAGTTGCATTTCGAGGCTGTTTTGAGGCCGAAATCGAGGTCCAATGTTGCATTTACTGCAGAAGTCGTACGGGAAGAGAGGCGGGTGAAGGGTGTCTTCTAGTCTCGCTCCAGCTTTTGCTCTGAGTGGAGGACAACAGATAAAACCACAAAAATAGTCGTAACTTTTCAGATACAAAGATATTTTCGAATGTCTGAACTATTGACAGTGTAAGAACGCACAGAGGGAGCATGAGTAGTTTCTTCCTTGCTGCTTCACCACTTAGTACAGCGAGAGACATAAGTATGGGAACACCTAGGAAGCTGAAGGTTTTTAGGGATAACTCATGAAGAGTATTGTTTACAATATCTATAATAGGTTAGGTCAAAAATTGAAAATTTTTGGGTTGCCTGAGAGCATCTGACGTGTTTTACCTAATGTCAAATGTACTCAAATGGTTTTAAACGAAAGTTTTTTTGACATACCCCCCTTCATGGCAGTGAGGTTTTCTACATAAGTTCGGTGCATAACAAGGGTGCTCAGATTTGACAGCCTTGTGGCGAAGCTGTAAACACTCTATTTTTTATTTCATTTGAGTACAGTTCTTCAGCTTTGCATCTAAAAAGTAACAAAGCAGGTCCACATCAAATTTGTGATGTTGACCTGACAACCTTATGTACTGTGTCTAAAATACTTTGAAGGCAGAGGCGGGACCAAAAGAGTCATTATATTTTCCTTCCATTTGACTAGAGGGTCTTCAAGTGGATTCTTGCAACAAATCTCGGACGCCACGAGAGACCAAGAAAATTGACTTATCCTAATCTATCTATCTATGTATATTAGATACATATTAGACTAGTTTGGAAAAGGAACTTTTTCTGGAAAATCCCATTTTTTCATCCTGGGTTGTGGCATAGGGTTAAATTTTACTAAAAAAGTTCTTTCCGGAAAGATTGTTTACTATCTGCACTTTTAATTTGAAGGTTACTACAGTAATACAGTACATAGGGCTATCTGAATTTGTACCTCTAAAAAGACTGTGTTATAAAAGTGTCCCTGATTGATCTGACGTTTTAGGAGGTTGTAGTGGGGAATGTCTAGTATTAGCAAACAAAAATTCAGCTCAGCCAGAGACACTTTTACAACATAGCATTTTTTGGAGCTTGCTATGCTCTGTCTATGCATTTGTATTAAAACTTAAACTTAAAAAAATTAAAAGTGCAGGTAGTAAATCAAGGGTTTTTTTTCAAACATGAGACTTGTACCAGCTACACCAGTGTCTAGTGCCCATTTTCCACCATGAAAATCCGAAGTTGAAATTTTTGAACTAGCCTAATATATATAAAGCAAAGTCTCCGTATGTAGTCTGTGTGTGTGCGTGTGAGGATGTCTGTCTGTCTGTCGGGCCATGGGCGCCCCAACCGCTGCACCGATCGTCACCAAACTTGGTCAGCAGACGCTACATATCAGAGCCTCGACACCGATTGCATAGCATTTGAGGTCTGAGGCCGTTTTGAGGCCAAAACCGAGGACCAACCCTACATTTACTGCATGCAGTATCAGTATGGATCAGTAGCTACCTATGTCAAGAGCAGGGGAGGGAAGCAGTCAGTCGGAGTGGACGTTGAGCCAGGCAAATCAGACAAATCAGGCAGGGTTCGAGGGCGAGATCGGCTTCGTGCTGAGGGCGAAGCACGTGTTGAGCAGTCCCTTCGGAAGACACACAGCAAAGCGGGGTCAGGTCCGCTTTCACACTCTCGTCCTTTTCATCGTTGTTCTGAGTCGTTTAAATAACCGCACAAAGCTACAACGTGATCCGATCAATACTGCAAATGTCACTGACGACGACATCGTTGGCTTCAGATAACCCTCTGAAGAGATGCATGTTGACGTCAGTGATAGAGATGCAGGCAAGTTCCCACCCCAAGAATCCGTTAGGTTTGCCTACATTGGGACACCTCCAAATGATGCTGAAGCCATTGATGTCACTGCAGTGGCAGGATCAGAGATAAACGACCAAATCCTTGATGCGAGAAAGACGTTGTGGAGGAGGCAGAAGAATAAGCATGAATACCTGTGCGCATCATCACGTCGTACAAGAAACCACTGGGTGGCCCAGAAGTACCCGAAGATTCTCAGGCCCTCAAAGGGTGGCCCCTTCAGTTACTTTGTGAGCAATTCAAAAAAGTTATAAACTAACTCCCAATTGTCACCAATAGGCATAAAAGTGGATGACTTTTTGAAACAACCTAACCTAAAGTAGTTTTTGGTCAGCTGATATTTTTAAGAGGAAAAAAGACTTTGGCAATCTCAGTTTGCAAAAAAAAACTCATCAAGTTTCTCAACTGACGCGAATCTTAGAGTCATGATGGCCTCAGTTGCAGAGTCGGGGAAGAGCGAGACTGTGAACGAGTTGTGGGTCACCCTGTAGCTGAGCCTCAATACCTGTCAGACGAGTTGTCCTTCTTTCCGCGCATTCAAGTGTGCAAAAAAATGGGAGGCAACAGGAGAAACGCTCGAGTCAAGCAGAAGACACCACTGAAACTGCTGAATGGTGTCAGCAAAGTCCTTCGTGGCTTCCGCTGCTGGACCGAACTTGTCTCGAGGGCACCTCATGCTGGTGTTCACCAAGTCCCTGATCATCGTGACCGCCGGGGGCCACGTACTTCGTGTCCGGGTGCAGTGCCGACGACGTCGCCGTCCAGTGTGTCAAAGTGCAGCTTCTCGGGGTCGGTCTTCTCCCAGAAATGACGCCGTGGTCGGACCCGCTTTGGAAGTGAGGCCGTGGACCTTCTGCCGGACCTCGTCCGTCATCGTCGTGCACCAGAGGCAATCACTGTGACCACCTCTGCGCCGTCCTCCAGGTCAGGCACTGCGACAGGGTGAGGCTCAGCGCACACGTGTTGACGTGCACGTGAAGTCTCCAACCCTAAAGTAGACGCTGTTTTTGTGCTCATGTCTCGGCGAACACGTCCGCGAGGACGGCGACGTTGGTGCCGAGTTGAAGCTCGGCTGCAATTCTGTACTGTCATCTCTAGTCCATCATGTCGTGCCGGAGCTACGACTTTTCCAATGTCCTTGAAACTTTTGGCAACCTCCTGAGCTGTGATTCTCTCCACAGCTCTTACAATGGCCCCTTTGAGGCTCTGGATTAGTGTTTGCCATCATTTGCAATTCTTCAGTTAACAGATAGTTGGTTTTTAGCCATTACAGTGACCACCGCTGGTGAGAACCAAGTCGCCACTTCCGAAGCCCATTTTTAGTCAGTAAATCCCAAAAAGAGCCGAAAACTTCCCTTGTAAGAAACATTTTGACTTCAAACAGATACATTTTTGAGTGGTCAACCTAGTCAAAAGAGGCTTAAGTGCACGAAATATTTCACTTCCTGAGCCAGATTGAATGTGATATCAGGCAAACAACAGAGGGAGAGATGAAGCAAACTATGTTGAAAGATTTTTTCGGGTGAAAAATCATGTCTTTGGTTATTTTCAAGCTAACGGAAAGCAATAAAAAGTCACCATCATTGTTCAAAAAGCTCTATTTACTCTCCCCGGATGTACGTAGGAACCAAAATGTGATTTCCCGAAGTGGTTCTTACAAGCGGCGGCCACTGTGACAAATATTTGCTTCTTTGCAAAGAGGACAATATCGTCAAAACAGTAGTAACAATAAGAGTGCTTTTTGGTGACTAAATTTCCAGAGGTAGAGAACACCCGTCCAAATTTGACACCGGTGCTGGTTCTGGCACCGAGACAAGAGCTGCTTTGAGACGCTTGAGCCTGTTTGTCACACTTTTGACAAACTTGTGTTTTGTCCATTATTTGCTGTCAAAACATCGCAGTTCCCAAGTTGACGAATACTTAACTGAATATTGCTAACGAATGATCACAGACTAATAACACCTACGAATGTCCGTGAATGACTAATACGACTATCAAACCACACAAACACGACCCTGGATGCTGTCGTGAACATTGGCTTTGGCCTGCCACAGCTATTTGTCCCAGAAAAGGTCCCAACTTTCATGTCTTGGGCCCTCCGGACCCCAGTCCTGCATCAGGACGAACTTTCTCCAAGCCCTCCCAACACCATATTGCAGCTGACTCAGTCGATCGTCCTCGTCCGTGTCAACAACGGCGTCAACCCTCTCATCCACAAAAAGTAAAGGCACCTTGACTCTCTGGAGATGCCTCGGCTGCCTTAAGAATGATCTCCTCTTAATGTCTGACCGAACTTCCGGTCTCCAGGACAGCTTGTGTGGCCCAGAAGGAGGCCTTCAGCTTGTCTGTCAGTGCCCTTCAGCTCTTCCCCACGATAGTCTTGATGCATTAGGGGAGGTGAGTGTGAGTCACACACGAGCATAATCAGGCAATTCCCAAAGTTTCATTGCAACTGCATCAAGAAATGACTTGTCGAGTGGGATGGGAAGGCGAGGGGCCAAAACTTTCAGTCTGGTTCTTTTTCATGGATTTTTCTGCAAAAGCTGCGCTTCTGGCGCCTTTCGCAAGTTTGCAAAAAAAAACCTCAGGTCCCTAAATGTAGCATGACCTCAAAACCGGGAACAACTGAGGGGACCGATTCCTAAATGTTGAAATGATGCCCAAACATAGTGAACCTGGCAAGATGTAATGTTCATTTAATATACAGGGTGAAGCAGGAAAATCCATGAAGGACTCGCTGCAATGTTTCGCCGTTTGAGCAGGAAGTGCGCAAAACAATTTGAAGCCCGGTGGGATAACAATGGAATGAAGCATCGTTGCGCAATTATTGCACGATGAGACTTCCCATAAATCACGCGCTGGGGTAGAGAATTCACCTTCTGTCCTCTGGTCTGGGCAGAGTGATCAAGAAGGGGAGAGGGAGAAGTCAGCTGATGCTTGGGGAGTGTGTGTGGGGGGGGGAGGGGGGGGTCAGCTGATCCTGGAGCGCATGAGCGGTTCTACGTAATATTACAAAGTGCATGTATGACCAGGGCAATAACTTAGCGTACACTTTTTACTTTACATGCGTGTTTTATTTACCGGAAGAGTGTTGGTAAATAGCACAAGACACGCGAAATGTCATAAATTTCGTGCGTATTGTCACAATTCACGCAAAAAATCGTGTGTATTGTGAATTTATTGCAAAATGGACTATGACGAATATTTGAAACATCAGCAGTCACCAACAGCAATGACTCAGCCACCAATTTTAACCTCACTTTTCATTACAAACACTAGAACAGCTGGCTATAAAAGCAAAACGTGTAAACTACATGCGAATATCTGGGCAAAGCCTGTACATCCTCTTTTTGTACTGCGAAGCTCACGAGGCCTTGACGACCCTCGGGCCCACTCTGCCCACCCCACCCCACTTCCAGCCCTCGGGTCCTCGTTGCCTCCGAGCTTCAAAATACAAAAATCGTGTGCCCACATGAGTATGTAATTATTTTTTCATTGTCAAACAGGGTGAACTTAGCTCTGTGGTTTTTAAAATGGATGCCTTTGGACGGTCTCTCTCTTACTCGTCTCACAATGATCATGTCTGATTTGCCCAACACTTGCAAGCCCCAAGCTGCAGCTGACGGAGCTGACAGCTTTAGCTCCCCTCTTTCTGCCTCTGCTGGTCGAAGTCCAAGCGCTCGATCCCTTGTACATCTCATGGGGTCAGAGACATAAGGAGACCCTATTTAGCCTGAGACAGCGGTTCCTGTGGAGGTTGCGAGGTTTTTGTACAGAGTAGAGCATTTACCCCAACAAACTTTCAGACATGGAGGCACAGAAATCTTATAGTATCACTAGAAGGAACATCCGCCCAATTCTTTCTCCACCTAGAGTCAGCTGTTGCAGATTCTCTAAGCACCCCTCCACTGTAGCACGCTCATGCATGCTTATGTATAAGCATGGTCCGGCACCATGCACAGGCATGCAAAAACCCCGTGTCCGGGTTGAGAGGTTGCTATGTTCCGTGAAGCAGCCAAAAGAGAGCGACAG
>JAAUXU010156025.1_pt1 | contig 19500 bp, 28 predicted proteins | sample 7278151 | NCBI WGS metagenome assembly JAAUXU01 (sample SAMN14350113, study PRJNA611818) | marine sediment metagenome | isolation source: surface marine sediment (1.8m) | place: French Polynesia: Moorea | collected 2018-08 | reverse complement strand
ACGCCCCCCCAAAACAAAACTCACCCCCCGTGTTTCCCCCTTCCAAACAAACACCGCGCCCCCCGACCCCAACGCCTCGCGTTGCCCCTGGGGGGGGGGGGGGGGGCCCAAAAGAAGGTCCCTTTTTCCGGCCACTTGACGTCTTCAACTTCATCATTGGGCAACAAAACCTGAGATGCATTCAAACATATTACAAAATTTTCGTTCATTCGTCGAGCGTGACAGATGTATATTATATATATCACAAACATTTATTGCTACTTTACAGTGCGTTCAACAGCCTCCTGCCTGTTTTTATCACGTTCAGCTCGGTAACAGGACATTGTTGGACAACATTAAAGCTGGCAAATTAACATCAGAGATGTCGATTACATACCATAAAAATGTGAACTATTTCTGATCAACAGAAAAGCCCCCTATTCCAGCAGTCCTTTAGGGCTTTCTCCGTTCATTTTTGCCGTCATCAGTGGGCACCACAGGGTTATTCGTGGCCGCCGCAGACATCTCTTTCGGCAAAAGTGTCTTTTCGGACAGTGCAGTATTGTTACCAGACGTTCCCTGCATTAACCGGCAATTTCGCCGGAAAAAGTAATTTGTTTTTTCAAAATCAACACCTTTCATGGTTATTTTTGCAGCCTTTAATGTTGCCCAACATTGTCGAGTTCTTTCTGGTTGTAAAACTGAAAGCCAATAAGGCAGGCAGGAGACTCTTGTAAGTTGTCTATGATCACAAAATGGGTTGGGGATGAATGACGTGTCCAGAATCTTTAGTCGAATCAGTTTTGAGTTTCCGGGGTCCGGAGCAGTTCGCCTTCGAACTTTCGAGTTGAGCTTGAGCTCGACTCAAGCTCGACTCAACCTTGGACTTATCTCTGCTACAGTGGCGATGCAGCAGGAATCGTATCAAAGAAGCTTTGCTGAAGTATTCGTCAAAGATGACGCAGCCTTAAGGAAACAATAAGCGCATTCTTCAGGGAGTTTTTTTATTTCCCAGTCTTTTTCCCCCTGTGGTATCTCCATGAGTGTTCTATGGGTTGACACGATGAGCAACCATGACCTTCAGCCAATCAGGTTGCAGAAGTCATAGCACTGGCTTGTCGCAGACAAATCACTGGTGGCAACTCTCTTTTATATGAACTCCGGGTAAAAGGTTGCCAAATCTGCTAAAGCACACATGTTTATCTATTTAAAATATATACCTAAGAACCTTTTCGGTCCACTCTCGTCAGTGACAAGTCCATATGTCGGAGTTCCGCGGTTGGATTGATTACGGGGATGCAAATAGAGTCCGTATAGCTATCTTCTTGGGGTCCAAGTACTATGACGGGGGAAAGGAAGGCGTCATGAAAGCACTTGTGGAGAGAGACATTTTTCATGACCACCGTGTTTTACTTGGCAACAAACTGCCTTGCAGCTGTTGCTGGAGGAGAAGCAAGAAAAAGGCCAAGTCCATTGTCCGGAGCAAGAGGTTTCGGGCTACTTCTTCTTCTTGACTCCATCTGTTTCACTCACTCCGCACTCTCCTCCGCCTGCTTCTCCGCTCCCCCTAACCTAATCGCTCCCTGCCTCCTTAGTTCAGGTCTGGTTTGTGCGCACCCTCGCTGGCCAACAACAGAGCAATGAAGTCGTGTCCGCACCTATGGCTTCCAGGGCTGCGTGGCGCAGCCGCTGGTACCGTCAGGAGCAAGCTCGGCATCAACAACAAGTCAGTCTTTGCCAGGACAATGGCCTCCGCCGGCGACGGCCACCGCATCGAGAGAGACACCTTCGGTACGTCCATTGACCAAAACAACCGTCACAAGTATGTTGAGGGGAGGAACACAGTGGAGTCAGCACGATTGTGATGTGTAGAGAGTCAATAAGGAGAGAATGTTTGTAAGGAGGGCCAGCAGACGATGTCTCAGGACGCCAAAAGCTGGTCTGCGCCCTGCTCTAGCTCTGTCATTGCTCACCTACGTGATTCCTTTGTCGATGACACTGACGACCCTCAACATGAATGTGTCCGTGTTTCACACGTGAGACTTGACTAAAACCCTCCTAAAGTTTATCTTTGAGGAGTACGCAGAACAGTTGCAAAAGTAGCAATGATAAATGACTGTTGTAGACTGAGGAGGAAAATCTGGCTTATGTTATAAAATTCTAAGCTGTCCAGTCCTCATTAGGAGTTACCGACTTTAAAGCTATTCTGCAAGCAATAACAGACTAGGCTTTTAAGTGTTCAGCAAAGCTCGATTGTTCACGCTGGAACAATCCAGATTGTTCCCAGCTCTAGGCAACGTCGACTCCGTTTAAAAGTTGTCCCACAAGGGCAAAAACCGATGCAGACCTTATTTAAATTTAACTTTGTATGCAAGATACTGTGTTCAAGGTGGTAAAACAACCACAAACCTTCCAAAGTCATAGATTTCACCTAGAAGGAACATTTATGACTCGCTTTATTTATGTAAGTCACTTATTTAACGTACAGTACGCACCTGTTACTCCTTTACGCAAGCTGACTTGACCTTTTTGTGGTGTCAGGGGGTTCCTCTCCTCGTCCCTGTCCAAGTCTTCTGGCCTTGTCTCCTCGGCCGACTATGCGATTTTTGGATGTGTAACCTGCAACCCCCAGCCCGATGTCAATCTTGAATTTCGTCTAGGTGAGCTGCAGGTACCGAACGACAAGTACTATGGCGCTCAGACGCTTCGCTCCGTGATGAACTTCCCTATTGGGGACCGCACATCCGAGCGCATGCCCGCCTCCGTCGTTAAGGCCTTCGGAGTGCTCAAAAAAGCCGCTGCTGAGGTCAACAAGGAGTTCGGCTTGGACCCGAAGATCGCCGATGCCATCTCCAAGGCGGCCGACGAAGTCATCGACGGCACGCTCTACAACGAGCACTTCCCTCTAGGTAGTCCTGCATGTTGTCTCTTAAAAAAGTCCTGCAGCGTATCACTGATTTGGCTCTAGTGATCTGGCAAACTGGCTCCGGCACACAGAGCAACATGAACACGAACGAGGTGATTGCGAATCGCGCCATCGAGCTGCTGGGAGGCCAGCTAGGCTCCAAGGATCCCGTTCACCCCAACGATCACGTCAATAAGTCTCAGAGTTCCAACGACACCTACCCGACGGCGATGCACATTGCTGTGGCCGTAGACATCCACAAAGTGCTCATTCCAGGCCTCAAGAAGCTTTTGCACGCCCTGGAGGCCAAGGCTGAAGAGTACAAGAACATCATCAAGATCGGGAGGACTCACACGCAGGATGCCACGCCGCTCACGCTTGGACAGGAGTTCAGCGGATACGCTACGCAAATCAGATTTGGTCAGGCTCAGGCATCTATCATCAGACTGGCCCCTTCTGACTGTCTTCTTCTTTTTCTTCCGACAGGCATTGACCGCATTGAGACAACACTGCCTCGCCTCTACTTGCTCGCTGCCGGCGGCACCGCGGTCGGGACCGGTCTGAACACTCGCGTGGGATTTGCCGAGAAAGTAGCTGCCAAAGTGTCTGAGCTGACTGGACTCCCGTTCGAGACCGCCCCCAACAAGTTTGAGGCTTTGGCCGCCCACGACGCTATGGTGGAGGTCTCTGGCGCTCTCAACACGGTCGCGTGCTCAATCATGAAGATAGCCAACGACTTGCGCTTCCTGGCCTCGGGACCCAGATGTGGATTGGGAGAGCTTTCGCTGCCGGAGAACGAACCCGGGAGCTCCATCATGCCAGGTAGACATCATGTACTGGACCAACTTAAAAAAGAAGTGGTGGGTGACCTTTTGCACCAACTATGAAGCTGCAGGGGGACGTCTGGAGATGGCAAGAAGAAGCCACTGGCAAAGATGATCAAGGTCGAGTTGTCCTAGGCTCGATTCTTGATAGCTTCTCCGTAATGTCGCCATTTTGAGACATCCAGCTGCTGCTTCGTAGTGTATGCAAAAAAGCAGCTCCACTGCTTGTCCAAGGTTGACAAAGTCACCGTTTTTGTCGACCGTTCGCATTATGCACCTCACCACCTTTTTAAGGATGTCATTCTGGGCTGTAATTGTGAATCTTTGTAAGTACTTCACCTGTCATCTTTTCTCATCACACCCTCGAGCTGTGTTACCTAATAGTGATGAGGCCTGATCTCTCTTTCAGGCAAGGTGAATCCCACTCAGTGTGAGGCGATCACGATGGTGGCGGCCCAGGTGATGGGCAACCACGTGGCGGTGACGGTTGGCGGATCGAACGGACACTTCGAGCTCAACGTTTTCAAGCCCATGATGGTGGCCAACGTACTCAGGTCCATCAGGTTGATTGGTGACGCGTCTGTGGCGTTTACCGATAACTGCGTGGTGAGTTTTGTCACCATTGGTAGAAGTGAACAGGGGATGTCATACTTAGCTTGAATGTTTAACGTGCCCCAAAGTGGCTCTGACTTGCACAGATATTTGGATCAAGTGAGCAGAAATTTGCTACTGAATGCAGCTCCATCTGCCTTGGGTCATCAAGGCCATCAGTGTTCTGGCTGCTACTTTGGCAAGGTTGCAAGATAAATCAGTTGGCCTGTACAACTCTCAAGTTAGAGGTTGCAATCCCCCAAATCAAGCAGTGTTGCCACTACTGACACTTTAAACTGTCTGTTAAACAATACTTTCTTTCCGAGTAAAGTCTTCAGTCTTTGCTTTCACCTCAACTTTACATGTAGTGGCGTAAAATTTCGTATTTTTCCATCAAGGCTTTGAGCCTCTACTGGCTGGCCATGATGTTCTTGATGACGTCGAACAAGCTGCACTATTGTGAATCAAGATTCAAGCTAAATGTGACGCACCCGGGATGGGAAATGAAGAGCTTCGTCTCTTCTCATTTCATTTTGTTCCATGCTTTCACAGGATGGCATCACGGTCAACCGTGAGCGCGTGGATCAGCTTCTGCACGAGTCACTGATGTTGGTGACTGCGCTGAACCCTCACATCGGCTACGACGCGGCAGCCAAGATCGCCAAGACCGCGCACAAGAACGGCACCACCTTGAAGGAGGAGGCCGTCAAACTGGGCTATCTCACAGAGGAGCAGTTTAAGGAGTGGGTCAAACCGGAGGATATGCTAGGACCCAAATAATCATAGTTTTGTCACTGGAGAGATACCTTATTTAGTGCTTGCAGCCAGCCATTAAAGATCTGCCAGCGTCGACGACGCCGTCAAGTAGCACGATTCTTCTTCACCGTCTTCGGGGCGGCCGTTCTCGAGCCGCAGCCTGACGGCCTTTTCCCCCCTCCTCATACTGTACATTAAGAAGAGATGGGACTTGGTCGTGGTTCGAGGCGCGTCTAAGTACTTGGTGAGACTGGCGAGTGAGTGCGAGCGGGTGAACGGCCATAGCCAAGTCGCCGCCCCTCTGGGCCGAGTTAAAGCTTCTCCTGGGCAGAAGTGATTGCATTGACTCTTGCTCAATGCATGCGCAATGAATGCTCATAAATGGACGGGAGAAACGAACTCCCTTTAGAAGATCCCAATGCGGCATTGTGGAATGCCACAAGTCCGTCCTGTGTGTGAACGCGCACCCCGAGGCGAGCCCAGCAAGGCCCAGGGGCCCGCCGTGTGTCAACGGCGCATGTGTGCGGCCTGATGATGAAGGGCGGACAGCCGTGCAGTCCAGCTTGGTCATGTGGTTCAGCTCTGCGGTCGAGGCAGAGAGAGAAAAAGAGAACTTCCGCCAATTTTGCTCTCCAACTCCTAAGTGTGCAAGCAGAGAGAGTAATCGTAATCCCCTTGTGCGGCACTAATTTACTGGCCGAAATATTACGACCCCCAACATCAAGAGCGCTTTTTGGACGCACCATTAGGTACGTATATGATTTCGAAAAATTTCTTTCCTCCACGAAAAGAAAGACGTTAAAGCTCTTGTGTTAAGTGTATCTCAAATATACAGTGTGAGTCAGAAGGAACCTTGGAGTTCACAGCTGCTGTGTCTGTGTGATGATCGATGGAAGTTTATTAGTCTCACTGTTGTTTGATTCATCAGCAGGGGTGGAGATGAACTCGGGGTCCTCGGGGAGGGGGGGGGGATAATAATAAATACGACAGGTGAGGTTTTTGATCCTGCTCCAGGTGGGTCGTACATTCTCATAGTACAGTTGCTGTCTTCTATAGCAGAAGCTTAGCTAAATTCCTTCTTCAAAGCGCTGCCTCCTTTATTTGTGTTTTCAGCCCCATAAACAGAGTCACTTGCGTCAAACGACTGAGAAGAAGGAAAGAAAGAAGTGTCTCTCTCTCTCTCTCTCGTCCCGACGCCGCGAAAGAGTTAGAGAGAGAGAGAGCAGAGAAGACATCACCCTTTTCCAGGGAAGCCTCGTCTCATTCGCCATTGGGCGTCATGTCCAACAACAACTACTCCGACGCCACCGCAGACAGCAACTGCACCGCCCTGGAGGAGGATGAGCAACTCGAGAAGTGGTACGCCATCTACGTGCCCCTGATGATAGGCGCGTGCGTGCTGACGTTCCTGATGAACGCCACCGTCCTGGCCGCGTTTCCCTTCATCACCAATCTGTCAAAGGTAGGACCGGGGGGAGGGCGGAAAGTCGAAAGCTCAGCATGGAAAGTCATTTCGCCGACTCCCCGCCATTCCCGGCGCAACACTTCGAGACGCCGCAAAGGAGAAGAAGATGTTCTTGGTGCATGCTGGCCTGTTGATGGCGCCGTCCCTGGTGCGGCTCGAAAGTTGGCAGTGTTTTTACCCCCTCTCGCCCATAATCCCCTCCTCCCCGGACGTGATGGGGCGAAAGTTGGAGCAGAATCGAAAGCAGCAACTTTAATCAATCAAGTGAGGCAATCTGGAGATGCAGAGTCCAGCGGGAGGGGAAAGTCAGAAAGTCACACACAGGTGTATTTTTTTTTTCACTCACTCCGCCTTAGTTATGGAGTTGCTCAATATAAAGCTGACACATAAATATCACGGACGACTCTCTTGTTCAATGCGCCGGGACTGAGCAAAGAGCGCGCGATTATTTTTATGGGCATCTCGCCCAACAAACATGGGGCGAAGGACCCATATTTTTCCCCGTGTCGCGGAGAAAATGGGCAGGAAGGGGGGGAAGAATGAGCGTGACGATCGAGGTGAGATGAGTCTAGTTAATCAATCTCTCCTTTGACGTTGACGTCAGGTACGAGTACACAGAGAAGCTCGTCGAAAAATGAGCCCCGAGGAGAGCAGCACCTCAGGGCTCCGTCGAGCGCTCCCTCTGTGGCGTAGCGATGCGTCGGGCTGGCTTGGTTGCCGGCTTGACTGGGGTGGGGCCGTCAGTGGGCAAAGGCGCTTCAAGCCTGGGCCCGGGATCGACGTATCTTGAGCAGAGGCTCGGGTCGGCCGGGGTGAAAGTGAGCTTCAAGCTCGATGCATCTCTACCCCGTCGTTCTAAAGCGTTAATCAAGAAGGTAATTTGACGGCTCTTTGGACGGATCAACTCCTCACTTTGTAGTAATGAGCTCTACTCGGGCCGGAAGGGGGGGGGCAACAGAGAGGAAGAGGCCAACGTGTGCTTCAACATGCTTTTCGACGTGCAGGTCACGCGTCCCTATATCACCTTCATCTTCTCGCTGGTGATCTCCGACGCGTTCGCGTCGTTCCTGCTGGGCTTCCAGCTCCTGACGGGCTCGTACCTGCCGCTGGTGGCCGGTATCGCCGTCAACAACTGTCTCCTGCTTGGCGCTGAAGGACTCAAGCTGGTGGGGATCATCGTCACCGTGTTCCACCTGCTCGTCATGGTCACGCTCCACCTGGGAGGCGTCATCAATCCCGTCAAGTTCAAGGAGGTCGTAACGAGCACACTTTGGACCTTAATAAGCAGCCCAGAGAGCAACAACGCTGTCTCTTCTCACACTGCAGCACTTGACCATTCATGTGGCTCGCTTCTTGGTCGTCGTGCTCTGGCTCATTCCCTTCCTGGGCCTGCTTATTCCCTTCGCCCTGGTGCCTGAGCAGGGTCTCATGTCGCCCAACTGCACCGAGCACAGCTTCCTGGCAGAGCCGCCCTTCAGGATCACTTTCTCCGCACTCATCCTGGTCCCCACGGTGTCCATCATCGTCCTGTACGGGTGCTTCCACACGCTGCTCTGGAGGAACAGAGACGTCTCGACCAGCGTCATCTCGAAGCAGGTGAGGATCTCGCCGACTTTCGCGTCGTCCGCATGCAACAGTCAGACAGGCGGGCCCGAGTACCTACAGCATGCAGTCCCTGCCCGTGCAAATGCACTTTACGACCCCGCCACCACCTGACCGAGAGCTCTTTAAGCAGATATGATCATGAAAAAACGCTCTGGCGCATGCATGTCAGAACCACATTGGACAATCCTCCACCTGCGTCACTGCAGCACCATGCATTAGTGATGGCCCCGCTCCTGCCCCTGTCCTGCCTGCGCCAGAAGTGCCCGTGCCAGTCGTAGGCAGACGCGCGCACGTTGTGCGCAGTTAACGTCGCTAAAGTCAGACAACGACGCACGAAACACGATCGTCGTTGATCGCCGTACTCAAAAAAGTTTCCTTCTCTCCTGATTGACTCGGCCAGGATTCGCTCCAGAGAAATAAATGGTGGGACAAATGTGTCTCTCCACAGACACACGTATTTCTGTGGACCGATGGCTGCTGCTCCGACGTCGACAACGACGTCGAGGACGAGCACATGATTATTGCGGAAAAGAGCACCATCGTGGCACTGTCGTACTACGTAGACAAAATGCAGCGTGTGCACAGTATGTGAGTCATGCAACGTGTCCTTTCTTTCTCCTGTTCTCCCCCCCCCTCCCTAGAATATTCGCGCCGCCGGCGTCACGTTCTTGATCATGCTGACGTGCTTCTGCGGCTGGCTGCCCGCTGTCTTCAACCACCTGCTGATCTGCGAGAGCGGCTGCCGCTTCACTCCCCACGACTTCTCCCGTCGAGCGCTGTTTGTGCTGCACGCGGTCGGGTACATCCTCGTCATCCTCAAGTCGTTCGCCAACCCGCTCATCTTCGCGCTGCGACAGGCCAACATCCAGCAGGCCCTGCTCCACATGCTGGCGCTGGTAGTCTGCTGCTGCAACAGGGAGGGCGCCGCGCGCGTCTACAGGGCGCCGTCGTCCAGGTACAACTCATTCACCAGCCGCCAGAGGACGAGCACGGTCAACAGGTCCATAGTGCAGCAGCAGCAGCAGCGGCTCCTTCAAAGCAACCAATGAACATGAAGAGGATGAAAACGCCACGGAGAAGGAGTTCAGGGCCTCAAGCATGTGTACGACGTAGAACGTAGCAGTAGCGAGCAAGCTTTAGAAGTATTAGTGCTAGCTGGCTGTGGCCGCATAATACGGTAAGTGAGTGTCATTACATTATTAGAGCTTCAGGGGTTGTGTAGGTCTAGTCCATACATCTCGATGTGCTGACTTTGTTCTAAAGCAACGATTCAATGTACACATTGTGCGTAGTTTATGTACCGTGGAGTCGAGAGGAAAGTCTGACTTGCCTATCCATGAAGCAGCAAGGACATTTGGCGTAATCTACTCCGTCACCTACATCTTCACCCTTGGGCACGCCACCATTGTTAACGCCACTGGTCTGGGATGGTACACCAGAAAGTTTTTTTTTTTGCTGTGTCGTAGTGTGTCTGTCTGACTTTCTGTCCGTCCGCGCACGTCTGTCCGTCCGTCCCCGTGTGCACTTGGGCATTGTTGCGCGTGAGAGGACAGAGGCTGTTGTCGCAAGCCTGCAGGCGACGGGGCCTCGTCCAAGTGTGAGACGGAGCCATTGTTGGCAGTCACGACGAACACGTGAGTGGGTGCGTGTGAGAGTGAGACATGCCCGGAGGACAGCAACCACAACAACAACAACAAGGCAAGTCTGTGATCGTAAAGACCTGAAAGTCATGGGTGATTCCCTCGGGACCCACTTGGAACAGTCAACTCCGTTATTGGAAACACCTTGGGAAGGGGCCATTTGCTTTAAATAATGGGCATTTCTAATAACAAGGGACTCGTGGATAGAGAGAGACCATAATGATCTTGATCACTTGGTCTCGCCGACAATTTTACTCATTTTCAAAACGCAGAGAAAGTTGTTTGCTTTCACTTGGTGAAAGCCAACTTTCCTGGTCAATACCAAGCAGCCCGAGTTAGGGTAACGCATTTCTGATAACATGGGGGAATCATTTTACATATTGAAAGTGTTGTTATGCTCTAGTGGAGTGGAAATTGCTCATGATTACAAGTGCATTGCAAGTCAAGCTTGTCAAGTACGAGCTATCCAGGCTTGATTAGGCCTTGTGGGATGAACCAACCAACATCAATTACTGTAAATGCAAGTTGCACTTGAGCAGTTGATTTCCACACAGCAAAGTGTTCCATCTGTGCACACAAATGAGTGAGAGAGAACAAGAGTGATATTGCAGATGCACGTGAACTGTGTGTGATATTGAACAGGGTGAAGAAAAAGTTCGGTGTTATGTTGTAATAAAACCACATAAAGTCAAGCTTGCAATTGTTATTCTTTTCCTTCTCTCTATCTACATAGATGCTTCACCAGATGATTCTGCTCTGGCAGCTTCAAAGGCTGCGAGTGCTGCACAGAAATGTGAAAGCCCTGAAGGCTGCTCGACAACTTCGTGTTTTGACACAACCCACCTGTGTGAGATTGATAAGCTGATCAAGTTTGTCAATCAAAGTTATCATCCAAGCCAGGTGAAATGGGCCGAAACCGAGCTCGACTTGGCCACGTTCAACACCAGCAAAGTTTCCAGACGCATCCGCTACATGGCAGCACGACACAGCGCAGTCTCAGGTGGCGCCATCTTACTACAGCTCCATTGCTCTGTTCTGGATGAGGCACGTGGACTTTTCTTGACAACATTGTTCTCGGGGTGGCAGAAAATCGTTGTCTTGATCCCACGTATATGGATGGGATGGCATTGGGCTCAGTCCCAGCCCGACAGGCTCGAAGTCCAACATTTTTGTAGCCTGCTCCATTCCTATGGATTGTCTTTGAGTTTCTGAAGAACTTCTACACAGTCAAGTATGCGTAGCGAGGATCACAGGCTCTATTAGCTGTATTGCATGCAAGAAGCAGATGGACGGACAGACCTTTATGCATAAGCTATACCATTCTTGGCTTGTCCCTGTGATAAAGTGCTCCATAAGACAAAAAGTTAGGCTGTACAGGTAGGCCTATTCTGATTCTTCTCCAGCATCTTTCTTCTTCTTCTTCTCCTTCTTCTTCTTCTTCTTCTTTTTCTCCTCACTGTCCCCGTTCTCCACCAGCTGGATCGCTTCTCCACTCGCTTCCTTGCTCTTCTTCTTCTTCTTCTTCTTGCTCTTCTTCTCTTTGCTGCCACTTTCCTCCTCAACGTGGAAGATGGTGGTGGCGGCAGCTGTGTTGTGGTCCTCCTCTGGCTGGAAGCCGCCGTTGGCCAAGCCCCCGTTGGCCAAGCCCCCATTGGCCAGGCTGCCATTGACCAGGCTGCCGTTGGGTATGTTACCGTTGATTTGTACTAGAAAGAAATGAACAATAATCATGTTGTACTTGCTGCCACATAAGATGTACTTTTTTTGCTAAAAACAAAGTCACGACAAAATCGCATGTGCCTCAAATGTATGCGCAAGGGAGAAATAGGTTCGAAGTGGCTACAAGAGGACAGTCGAAGTCTGATATAACCAAATTGAGTCCTCTTGTTACTACAGTTGGGAGGACCTGGAGATCAGGTGCAGAATCAGGGTGCATCTTGTATACTCGAAAGCACAGACAGTTCATAAGGTTACTTGGTCTCCATACCTGTCTTCTTGGCCGCCTTCTTCTTGGGGTCACTGACGAAGAATCCTTCTTCCCCACTGCCAAAGTCAGAGTCAGACTCTTCATCCTCTTCTTCCTCGGCCAGAGCAGCCAGGTCGATGCTCTCCATGCGGACAGCACGGATGTTCTTGCGGCTGCGCTTGCGCAGGAACAGCTCGTGCTGGAACTCATCACGAGTCTTCTTCCGGCGGCGATCTTGAAGGGGAGGGACACGCACAATCAAGTGCTCTTTGGGACTACTTGCACATTGTAAGAAAGAAAGTGTTGCTACTCACTGTCAAGTGTGTGGGGATCAGGCCCGATGTAGGCAGGCTGAAGTCCTAACAGTGGAAAGATACCTCACGTCTTCACAACGTGCTCAAGATTGATCTCAAGATAGTCATACCTGGTCCACTGGCCAGCAACTCCTCCATGGTCACATCCTCAGCGGCCACTCCCGCACCTCCCTGATGCCTCTGCTGCTCCCTCTTCATGTGATCATATTTCTGAGCAATCTCATAGTATCTATGCATGCACAAGTTGATCAGCACTACCGTTCGTTCAAGTAAATCAATGTACGTGGATATATGTACTTCTGCAGTGTCTCTAGTTGCATCTGCAGCCATTTGTCCTGCGGCGTCAACTTGGCCGACGGCGTAGCCAAGAAATTATCCTGCGCCATCAGGGCCGGCGACGGGTTAAACAGATTAGACCCTGCTGATGCTGGCGCTGACGCTGGCGCTGGCACTGGCGCTGACGCTGGCGCTGGTGCCGGCTGCGGCTGTGCGCCTGCTCCAGAAGCAGGAGCGGACCCTTGGGCTCTAGGTAGACCAAAGGTTGCAGCATCAAACACACTGGCAGATTGTGATGATCACGATCATGTTCATGCATGAATATGTGTTAGTCCGTACGAGTATGGTATATAGTATATACAGTCCTTGCTGTAAGTAATTGCACCGATGCTTGACATCACCCCATTCGCACTCAGAAATCTCAAGCCTTGCAAACCAGATTGGTGTTGAGGTCGTGATGTCCCGACTGTCAATGATTTTTGTTACCCTCTCGCTCTGGCTTTGTAGCTTCACTAAACCTAGCAACTTTTCAATCGGACAGGGGGGTTTTGCGTGCTGGCGCATGGCTCTGGAGGACCTGGGGAGTGAGTGCCCCTGGAAATGGTGGGCCTGAGGATTCCTCCATGAAAATTTCAGGCAATTTCATCAACATTTACCCCCTCAAAATGCCAAATATCGATCCCCTTGCCCCTCTTGTTGTCTTCCTTTTTGAGCACTGTAGCACCAAAATGGACAGCCTTCATGTTGAGCCCATGCACTCGACATTGTGCCCAAGCATCGCATCTTTGAGGTCTACCTCAAACTTCCACGGCAACACACTTTAATACAGCGTTTGAGGTGATGTCACGCTCGGCGCAATTACTTACGCGAAACACTGCATATTATCATACAGTACATATATACATGTACAGGTATATATAATACATATATAGGAAGCACTGTTCATGTATTGTGTCGGAGATGATTCCATACCTATCTAAGGCATATCACCATTTGCACACCTGTACAGATGTGAGGCTCAAAAAACGTTCAAGCTACACTGTGTCTCAGACTTACTGACAAAAAAGTTTTACAAAAGTCATTCCAGGCTCATTTTGAAGCTAGACTAAGGGAGAATTGAGGCCTCCTTTTCCTATGTGAGGCAACTTAATAATGTTTAAAGAACAAATGGAAACGCTGCTCAATTGTGTCTTGCAGTTCGAAGTTGCTGTCGAGGCCGAGGGTGAACGATTTTGAGTGTTTTTTAATAAAGATTCTTGTGTTGACTTTGTAAATATATATCTTTCCCAAAACCTGGCACACTCATGTGACAGAGAGCCTTGCTCTTCCCTCGTAAAGTCCAATCCTTGCGTGTCAGAATCGCATCACGGTAAAAAAATGATCTCAGTTACCACTCTCATGCTGCGGGTGGTGATGGCCAGGAAGATGATGGCCATGTTGAACTGGGTCAACTTGTGGGAAGGCACGTAATATTCTATGGTCAGAGTCCTTCGTGGGTCAAGAATCTCCTGGTTGTCGTCACTGACTCCTTTAGTGATCCCTTCTGCAACCATGAAAACGTGCCAGGCTTTGTGTGGTGCCAGCCACTTCCAGCCTTTGTTGCCATCTGAAAGTGCCAAATTGCCAGTCTGCTACCAAAAATACAGGAGAAGCCTGTCAGGAATTGTTTCATCTCATGCTACCATGTAGTTTTTCTTCTCACAATTCTCCATAAGATAAGCAAACTGCGGCCAGAATTGCTTGAAATCAAAATGAAAAGACTTTTTTCTCAGTTCCTCTGAGACACCGGGTTTTGGGCAAAAAAGTGCCCTCATGTACATATTCTTGTAGTATGTTGTTTGGTCTGGGTTAGGGTATGATGGGGCTGGGTCACACTTGATAAGAAATTCTTGAGTTTCCCAATCTCTGTGTCCATTGTCATTGTGGAATTCCCATCATGTGTGATCCAGTCTTTTAGCTGCACCCACAGCACTGCAGGCATGAAGTAAAGCATCCACTGAAACTGTTTGCGTAGGCTAAAATTTAATTTACAAATGCTATTCTTTCTTTTTTAAGTGCATTTCATATGTCTGGCGGGCTCTGACTGAGAAGTGTCTTCAAAGCTGTTCTTGTTCTTCATCATGTTCTGTCAGCATCTGGTGAGATGTTCGCAGACAGCCTGGTTGGTTTATAAATATACTGCATATGTCATGTTCGACCAAAAAATTGAAAATTTTGGAATTTGGTGAGTGCATCTTAAGGTTTGTTCCTGAATGCCAAAAAGTAAAGATGTAGTGAAACAATTTAAAAAAAATTTCCCCCCTCTCTTGCAATGAAGTTAAATGAGGTGTTCAGATTTGGAAGACAAACCTAAACACTTCAGTTTCATTTGACTACAGTTTAGCAACTAGAAAATAACTCAACCCAACCAACTTGAAATGTTGGCTCAGCATCCCTATGTAACTCTGAAGGCAGACCTAAAAACTGATTTTCTTCATTTCATTTAACAAGGATGTCAACAAATGAAATCTGGCAACAAAGATTGAAATTCTTGGTCTAGCCTACTACATATGTGTACATATGAATCTGCAGCCTTGTGTCGAATAAAAAGCGATTCCTGTCTGTTTTCAGTGTCGGGTCTGATCTGGTCTGGCTTTGGAGAGTTTCAAAAAATCTGCCAGTGCCAACCTTGATTTCAGGACTTACGACTGCTGCTGCTGTCCAGTACTTGTGCCAAGGAAGTGCCTGGAAAAACACTGATTACCTTCCTTGTAAAAAAAATGCAAAAAAGATAAGCTAAGTGAAGAAGTGAGGTTCTGAGCTCTTTTATTCAGACTTGGTCTTGTCATGGCCTTTACTTTCTTCTTTTCTTTTTTTGGTCTCTGCTCTGAGGAGGGGAAAAAGTCTCCAAACACTTTAACTTACTCGCCCGGATTCCCCTGGTTGGGCGGAGCCACCATTCTGAAACAGCTCTTTAATGCAGCTCTAACTCTAACTATAGAAGGGGCTTCTATAGTCAAAATGATTCTAAAGATTGCGGCACTAGTTAGGCAGACACTTACGAGACATCGTATCCAATGCCCTTCTTCTTCCTGGCGGCCTTGGGCGTCTCGGCCTCATCGTGCACCCACATTTCCCTCCTCAGGTCGTCCCCGGTCATCTTGCGCTTCTTCAAGTACTTGATGATGGTCTTGCCTGTTTTCTAGGGGGATGAAATGTTTGACGTCCACCATCATGGTCACGGATGCTGAAGGATCACCCACCTTCCAGTTTGCGAGAGCTCCTTTCCTCTGGCTGGCCCTTGTCTTGTCCTTGCTCTTGATGACCATGACGCCCCTGAGGTTCTCGCCCAACCTGACACTGTATTCTTGCAGGTAAATCTTGGCCCTGTCTGGGGGAGCGCTGCGCTCCATGCTCATGATCACCCTGGCCCACTGAGGAACAATGAACCATAAGCAAATGATGTCATGCGTGCTTAAGCCGGTGTCTTTCCAGACCTGCTTGAGGAACTCCTTCTCACTCTTCTCGGTGACTGAGGCGTAGGTGTTGCCCATCATGGCAATGAGCATGTTGAGCAGCAGGATGGGCATTATCACTTGGAAAATGATGAAGAACAACTTCGCCATGCCCGAATAGGGGGATGCATTAAGGTCATCATACTGACAAAAAAAAATCTGTTTTTTATCCAATCCATCTTCTACACATAAGGTACTATAGATCGGTTTTGATTTGCCCTATGCAAACACTTTCGGTGTCCAATCCATACCGAGTATTCGCCCAAAGTCATGTGGAAGAGGCCAACCCAGGTGGTGTGATACTCGCCGTAGAGTCCGGGGTCCTTCAGGGTCTTTTGCATGAAGAAGAACGCCTGGGTGAAGCCAAACAGGATGATGATGTAGATCATGCTGAAGGTGAACATGTCTCCCGTGATCATGCTGAATACCATCGTCACGAACGGTCCGGTCAGTTTGATGGCTCTGAAACATGGTATCACCGAATGCATCACAAAGTTTTCCAGGGTAAATTCATTGGCTACCCAGCAAAGAACATCAGGTAGAACCAGGCCGACGGGATCGCTATGACGAGCAGCTTCTCCTCCAGCGTGCGGTAGCTGTCGTCTTGGAGTTGGAGCAGCCTCGCCGGGATGGACGCCAGCAGGAGCATATTGCTGATGCAGTAAATTAACTTTGGGGGAGCGCCTTTCTGTGAAGCATAAATGACATTGTCTGCACTGAAACAGGCCATGAGGAACACCTTGCAATTATATAACATAACCAAGTTCCTGAAGAAGCTGTCGATTCCCGAGTTCTTGATCTCCTCACCCTGCTGGATGAAGAGGTACTCAACACTGCCCAAGATGGCGGCCACCTCGAAGCAATATCTGAAGTTATGTATCAGGTTATTACACTTTACTGTAAATGACGTAGAGTCTAAAGTTTGTTGGTCATTTCTTACCTGGTGATGGCGCTGTTTGTGGGATTGCCCGTATCGCTCTTGATGCCCTCCAGGAGGCTCTGGTTCTTCTCCGGCCTGAGGTAGATGGCGATGCTCAGGCAAATCAGGTGAACCCACAAGAGCGCAAACTTCTTCACGAACAACATCTGGAGCAGGCATTTCATGACAAGCAAGTAAGATGAGGTGAGGACTTCTAGAGACACTAGGATTATCTGACCATAGCGAACGTCTTCCACTTCTCCTCCAGCAGCTTGGCGATGATCCCTCCCTCCAGCATGTTCAGATGCTCCTCCTTGGTGCCCGCCAAGATGATCATCATTGCAGATCCCCAGTCTGCAAAAAAAGAAGGGTCATTTCATGCTATTTCTGCAGCTACTGCGAACCCGCTACTGAAGCAAGGGTATCTATCTCACTTGTCTTCCCGCTCGGTCTGATGGAGTCCAGAGCTCCAAGCGGGTACGCGGAGCAGCAGATGTTGGAGTACCTCCAGAACTCCATGCAGCTGAGCTCAAGCATCTCCTTGAAGAGATCATCCCGGCCAAGCTTGCACGAGAGCGTCAGACACGTCAGGTCGGCCTTGTTCACCACTGCAGGATTGGCTGACTTGAGCGGGTGGCGCAGCGCGTAGCCGAACATGCCCTGCAGAGTGGCAGACTCACAGTTGAGGAACCGAAAATGTTGCTCCTGTCACTTACCATCCTGTTGGAGATCACGACCATGTGCAGCACACTGTTGCCGAAGGTGTCTTGAGCGTTGGGATCTGGAGTAAGAAGACATGATGGACATGTACTGTATGGAGGTATTGATAAAACTATTCAAGGTCAACTTGCCTGCGCCCTGTTCCAGCAGCAGATTGTAGATGGTCTCATTGGCTTGGCAGGCCGCCCAGGTCAGGTGGTACTCGCCCAGGTAAGCCAAGCCCTCGTAGTTGGTCTCCTTCTTGGGCCTGTCGAAGGCCTGATCTCGAGGAAGGAAGAACGTGCCTGAGGAGGGGAAAATGCTGTCAGCCCACCTTGTGCAGGAGGACATTGTGCCGCGGCATGAATGTGTGACGAACCTGTCGCCCTCTGGTGAATGTTGACTCCACTCTCCACAATGACCTGGGCGAGCTCGTCGTTGCCGTAGGCGATAGCCAGGTGCAGTCCGGTGGCTCCCAAATACTCCTCGCCCTCGATCTTGTCGATGGCAGTGCGGGGAAAGCACTTGAGCAAGATGCGAGCGATCCTGGTGTGCACCAACGTGTCGCATATGATCAAGATGTGCAGCAGCGACTCGCCTGATGATAATGATGATTACATTCCACCCTTTCTCATGGTCACTATCGGTACTGGATGGCTTAATGACGATCATTACCCAACGCTCCTCTGTACTGCATCTTCCAGCAGGCCTCGTGGTCTTCCCACAGTAGCAATGGGTCAAACCGCGAGATTTTCTTCCTGTTGCCAATCGACACCTGCAAGTATTTTGACAATTTTGCACATAACTTTTCCAAATTGTGTCATTTTCGGTCTCTCTGCAAAGCTTAGCCATGCCAGGATGCATCATCTTTAGTCGCCATACGTATGTGCCTTTTTTCTCAGACATACGGTATCAATATGCTGATGCAACATGACGTATTTACTTGTCTTTCAACGTGCATACTGCATACGTAGCAAAAGAGTTTGGGTTTTGCGACCCAATTTCACGTCGTTCGTGTCGTATGCATACACCAGCGCTTTCGCGCCACCCCATTTGTTGGTTGGAATGAATGACAGAGCAATGAAGCACTATGTATGGGTGTGTTTGGATGTTTGTGGGTGGGTGGGTGGGTGGGTGTGCCTGTCTGTGTCTTACACCACGCGCTAACCACACACTTTGTGCTAACCATGTGCAAAAAAGGTCAAGCTGGAAAGTGGCCACGTGAATTGGCTACGCAAAATGCAGAAATCGGCTGCAGACAGGCAGACACACGCAGTCGGACCTAACCTGACCACACACTCAGCACCGTGCAAAAGCCGGACAAGCAGCCTCGAATAGCAGCCGCCAAGATCAGCCACCGAGATGAAGAAAATCAGCCGCCAAGATCAGCCACCGAGATGAAGAAAATCAGCCGACAAGATTAGCCGCGAAAATGACGAAAATCAGCCGACAAGATCAGCCGCGAAAATGACGAAAATCAGCCGCCCAGATTAGCCGCGAAAATGACGAAAATCATCCGACAAGATTAGCCGCGAAAATGACGAAAATCAGCCGCCAAGATCAGCCGCGAAAATGACGAAAATCAGCCGACAAGATCAGCCACCGAGATGAAGAAAATCAGCCGACAAGATTAGCCGCGAAAATGACGAAAATCAGCCGACAAGATTAGCCGCGAAAATGACGAAAATCAGCCGCCAAGATTAGCCGCGAAAATGACGAAAATCAGCCGCCAAGATCAGCCGCGAAAATGACGAAAATCAGCCGCCAAGATTAGCCGCGAAAATGACGAAAATCAGCCGCAACGCAGCCGTGAAAATGTCAAAAATCATCAGCCAAAGGCAGCCGCACATCGTCGCGAAAAGCAGCCGCGAACAGGCACACAGACAGACGGACGCGCAGACAGACACACGTACATACGGACCTGTCATTTTCTATATATATGTATGAGATATAGTATGCAGATAAGTTACGGGCAGAAGTAGCTGTAGCAGCGGTGTCATCTGTTGTCATGGATTCTCGACTGTCTTCAGTTTTATCATACGTTGTTGTGCCAAGAGAAAAGCTGTT
>JAAUXU010088426.1_pt1 | contig 19517 bp, 24 predicted proteins | sample 7278151 | NCBI WGS metagenome assembly JAAUXU01 (sample SAMN14350113, study PRJNA611818) | marine sediment metagenome | isolation source: surface marine sediment (1.8m) | place: French Polynesia: Moorea | collected 2018-08 | reverse complement strand
TTGCGACTGATGTAAAAAGTCAGATCCCACCCAATCAGACTGACATTGGTCCACACAAAAAGGTGCTACAAGGCTGACAAGGTGTTGGATCTTATAAAAAAGTATGCTAAAATTAAATTTCTGAAAAAGTGCATTAGTTCTTTTTTGACTAGAAGGATCACATTTTATACAATAGCACTGACCCATGTCCCTCAGGAAGGTCCCCTGCTCCAGCACCTTGTCAGCCTTGTAGCACCTTTTTGTGTGGACCAATGGCAGTCTGATTGGGTGGGATTGACTTTTTACTTCAGTCGCAACCTTTCGACTCCCTAACTTTTGTACCCTTTCATGAAAACATGTTATAGCTGTTGTTAGGTAAAACATATGACATCACTTTCAATGCCAGCAGAGAGGCAGGACATGGGACCTTAATCCCAGCATTTAATACCTGACTTTTACTAGTATCTACCTGTCACCATTCAGGGGCGGCCGGGTGGTGGAGCCCTGATGGACCGAGGCAACTTGCGGTGGAGCATCATCTTCGCAGGATTGACGGCCAGTCCTGAACAAATTGGACTGGAGATGCTAGGCAAACCCTGCAAGCCCTCTAGGTTGACTACACGGAGTAGATCTTCTCCTTCACACCTGCCTGTCCATGGCTGTCAACCTCTCGGGGCCGTGGCTGATGCCAACACTGCAAAACACCTTCAAGTGGCTGGCAAGGAGCAACATCTTCAACGGGGTGAACACCACCAAAGCCTTCCACTAGTGGCATTGGTATTCACCCAGATGACCGAGAAAAGGCAGCCTTCAGTCATTCAGCAGAAGAGGTCATGCTTCAGGGTCACCAATGAGCCAGCCTCCTGTTGCTGACGAACTGACAAGGCCCTCAAAGGCACCCGCCCTTGCTGGGAAAACCTGGACATCGTCCACAGGACAGGTATCCAGCAAGTGCCCCGACAACCTCAGAGTCACATACCAAAGCAGCACTGAAGCTGCATGAAGAAGCTTCTTGGCATGGAAAGTCATACTGAAAGCAGGAAAGACCTGCAAACTCTGACGTGTTTCTGTTAGTCAAACGTTCAATAAAAGATCCTAGGAGATATCTACAATGGAGAAGACATCGTTGGTCATTAGACGTTAAGGTTTTTATTGAGTGTCTCATACTTTGCTCCGTCATTCTAAACCTGACGATTTTTTTCTACTTCAGATATTTTTTGATTCTCGACACCACGAAAAAGGTTTTGGCGGCTTCAAATAGATTGCATATTGACAATTGCACGTTATAAAACTGTTTTTCCCCTCTTCCCTACGCTATTTACACTAGCTGACAGGGTGCGTCAGAATGAGCCTCAGCGAGGACACGTACGAGGTCAGCCACAGCGGTAAGATCAAGTACGAACTGCTGGAGGACAGCATCAGCAGTGTGGGTTGTGCGCCAATTTTTGCCTGATAACATTTCACGTAGAAACTTGTGAAATTCTATATCTAGAAATTAGTCATTCTTAGCGACGCCAATTCTGAAGCACCCTGCAGAATTCCGAATTCTATGAATCATGGTGTAAGGAAGAAAAAGGGGTGGGTGGGTGAAAGTTGGTTCACCGCGTGATAATGAAAAGGTCGCCTCATGCACTGCAACGCAGTGAACACAATTTGACGCAAAGGAAAGTTGTTTACTAGCGAGAAGCTTGAATTGGGAGGAATGTACTGAATGTTTTGCCAGAAACTGGCAAACCTTGAAGTAGCGAAGAAAATCGACGAGACTTGATGAGTCTTCACAAATTTGAGCATTCCTGGGCGACTTTTTCTTCTCTTCCAAAGCCAACTGAGTTGATGCAACAACAAACATGGCTTTGGGTTTCTCTCTATCCCCTAAGGGAGTCTAGTTGAACAGGTATGTACTAAACTATGCCTAGGTCAGTTAGGTAGGACTTTGACCTCAACACTGAACAGGGTTGCCACTCGGTCAGGCCATAAAACATGTCAGCTCAATATAGCTTACGGATTTGGGGTTAGGTCTGGTCAGCTTTGCGTAGCTTGGGAACCTTAGTTGGAGTCTGGTGAGCCTAAATTAGGCTTGAGGCTCATTGTGTCCTCCTCCATTTAGGTCCATGTTTAAGTCAGCTAAAGTCGATGAGGGCAGTGCTCTATTGCTTCCTTGTTCATGTGGCAACCCTGATAAGCGTTGTGGAGCAACTGCTGCATAACTCACTCGCTCCCTAAACGAGCTCTTATTCAATCAGCATCTCTCACCTTGAACAGCATCAGGGGTTTATCACACTCATCATAAGCACGTATAGTTAGGACTCAACAATAGAGCTATCAATAAGCATAGGGGGTGGGTGGGTTACGGGGGATGGGCAGGAGATTGCTAATACCAGTGAATGGGAAATAGACCACTTGTACATGCTACCTATATACGTCTGGCTGGAAAAGCAGCACTTCACGACCCAGTTTTGAACTTTGCAGCTCGATGGCCTTGACGTCCTGCGGATGGGAGAGTGGGGCGGGGAGTGGGCGGGGCAGGTGTTTCGTGTGCCCGGAGGCAGTCATGGCCGGGAGCTGCAAAATCCCCGACTGGGTGTGAAGGCTTTTACCCAGACGACTTTTTCTAGTTTGACGCCGCTTATGGCTTATAGCGCTGCAGTGGATGACAGCGCTGGAGCATGATGCACAGTGCTTTTGCCTGAGCTAAGGTTGTCCATTTTGCATTCATTTTGTTCATACTAAGGACGTCTATAAAAGCACTACTTTTGCACCCTCGCTACGTACTGAGAGCGGGTGGTACAGTAGACGTCAGAACTCCTAAGGCACTACAAAACAATGACGGTCACCACTATGTTGGACCTGCAGTTGCACATCAGAGCGGTCGATCAAAGTGGCAATCGAAGCAAAATCTGAGCAATCCGAAAATGGACAATCTTATGTAAAACATGACAAGTGCATTTGGCATGAGGCATTTTATGAACACTCGGTCTCCACAGCCCAAAAGTGTGGACGGCTGCTGAGACCCAGGGTTCGTAAAATTTGCCAAACGCACTTAATGTACTATTTCATCCCATTTAGCCAGGCAGGCAGGCGGGACGGCGGGCAGGCAGGCAAGCAGGCGGGCGGGCAGGCGGGCAGGCGGGCAGGCAGGCAGGCCGGCCAGTGTCTGGAGTGTGCTCTGAAGTGCCTTTTCAGCCCACTCAGCCAGACGGCCTAATATCTTCAGCGTGATGTAAAGTGCCTTTTTAGTCCATAACAGGGCAGTCAAATGACCTGAGTGTGTGGTAAAGTGCTACTATGCAACAGGTCAACAAAACGGGCGAGAAAACTGAATAGCAGGCGTCAATACACACAAATGTTAAATACACACTCTGGTTCGTAACATACGCATGCATGCTATGTGTGTATATTCTATTGGGTGTACAAGGTGCATATTATGTTACTTAATGCTTCCAAGTTATCACGTTGATGGAATGAGGGGAGGGAGGGGGAGGAAGATTCGAACAATTGCGACTGCACCCTGCAAATACTACAAGTAGGACTCGTACAGCCTGTCGGCGGCCACTTGTCCGTCTTCCTGGCTGCTGTTGCTGTGTTGACGCTGCGGCTGATACATCACAATTGCCCCACTTGCTCTGGAGCTGCCGCCAGCGCCGACGGCGCCGACGGCGCCAACACTTTTGCCAATCTTCAAGCTGGACGTCCGACCCAACATGAGTGGATCTTCTTCGTCGCTAACGACATCACGACTGTTGACGACAAAACCTTTTTCTCTCTTCATCCGGGTCCCGTTGTTGTGGAGCTGCCTGGTGCTGCTGCTGCTGCTGTTGCTGAAGGCGGTGCCGGCCCCACCCGCGTCGATAGAGTTCATCCTGGACGACTGGTGCAGGGGATGGTGGTGGTGGCTGTGGCGGCGATGATCGTCGGAGAATGTCACCCTGCTATTCTGGCCGTGGTGATAGCGCTTCGAGCCATTGTTGTTGTACTGGATGATGGCGTTCAAGTCCTCTTCCTGCGGCTGGCGGCAACACGTGGGTGTCCCGGCAGGGACTCCCGGTGGCGGCGGAGAGGTGGAGGATGGACCCGTTGTGGGAGACGTAGAAGTCGGGGACGCATCTGTGGTTGTCGACGGCTCCTCGTTGATGGTCACCGTCGTCCTGGAGAAGGCATACTCAAGTATAGACATGCTTTACATAGCGGAGCTCGCAACGACATGTAAAACAAGCACAACAGGAGCACGTTGTCCCTTAAAAATTTACCTTTTGCCTTATCAACTTTTAAAGTAATGAACTTTTTAAGTTTTGAACGATGCAAGTTATGAACGTTTCATGTTAAGAACGTATGCGTCATTTCATGAATTCGCATGCTAGATGAACATGTGACTGACCTCGTATTTGAAAATGACACAGTCGAGGGTTTGGGTCTGACTCCCGTAGCCGCGGCCGCCGGAGTCAAGCCGGCTCCTCCGTTTGGGGACTTTGCTCCACCGTTAGGCGCCTTCGCCCCGCCGCCGCTGCCACCGCCCATGACGGAGCTGTTGCTGACGGGGTCGGCGCCGCTGGTGTGGGCATTGGCATGGAGAGTGGCAGCGTGGATTTGTGCGTTGCGCTTCCGCAGGTTGGACAGCAACGTCTCTTTCTGTTGGTTTTTTTTTATGGGGGAAGGGGGAGAATTAACTGTGGGACACGGACTTGATCACGGGCAACTATGTCTTGGTCACCTCTGACAACTTTTTCTGCAACTGCTCGTTCTCCTTAAGGACCTCTTTGTACTCTCTCTCCTGCTCTTGCATGCACCTCTCGTCCTCCTCCCTGCCTCTAGGGTCGTGCGCGTGCTTGCGGATGAAGAGCAACTTGGGCACGAACACCAGCGCCATTGACAAAAAGCAGCAGAAAATGTCGGCCAGAGAGACGAACACAAAAGCAGCATTTTGCTGGTCGCCTGAAAGTCAAACATCGGAAAGTAGCATGGAAATGAAAGTTAACCATTAGAAAGTATCAGGTAAACCAAGTACAATTTTCAATATATACGTGTCTGGATGTTGCAATTGGACCCGCAACCCACGCTAAAAGATCTTTCTAGACGGCGTCCGGGGAGGAAAAAGGTCAGGAGCCTTTTTTTAGCACGTCACTTCATGAAATTATGAAATGCTTGACTTTGACAACTCTTGATTTAACTACCAGCTTTGCGCAAGGACTCACCGACGACGAGCATGACCGGGGCAGTGATCCCGCACAGGATGACGACGTTGTACACAGCCATCACCACCAGCCTGGAGTCGTTGATCTGCCTGACCTTTTGTGATCGGGTCTCATAGGCTAGAAACAGACCAAGCACCAGCTGAAGACCCTTGTAAGCGTAGATAACACCTGAAAAAAAGGTAATTACATGCACGTCCAGTACAGGGTGTTTGAGATAGAGCAGGACTGATTCTTTTGGGTTACTGAAAAGCCTTGTCTGGCTGTGCGTGATGCGTCTAGGGCAATCAAGATTTTTTTAGTGGTGCTCAGGCTGCCGACAATATGAATGAACGACACTGTGGTCATCATCTGGACCACCCTGCGTGTGATCTATTAGTGGATGAGGTTTACTTACAAATTTTCTTCTCCTCCTCAAGAGTTCGATGGCGTTTTAGATACCGTATTACATTATCTACATACATTTCAGGCAATGTTGCCGAAAGAAATTGTGGAAACGCACCAATGACGTGAACTTTGGCTTACACTGCCTCTATATAGACCGGCTTCTTTGGTTTGGTTGAAACTCCCATTTCAAATATTACAATTAAAGATATGACGCAGACTGTTGGCATCGTGCAGCACATTTGCATCGCAGCGCTCCTCACTGCTTGTAAGGTCAAGTCAAAACGTACCTTCAGTGAAGTGAAAAAGCACCCAAATTTCTCGGGACGAATCTGCTTTTAGCGCTCTCTCCTATCTCTTGTCGTCCTCTAGATGGCGCCAAGTGTCGAGGATGGATGAAAGCCAGTTGTGACGAGCAACTTGTGGCGCACTCTAAGCGGGACTCATGATCAACATGAGTCACTTATCTTAAGAGCTTTCTAAAATTTGAGTCACAACAACATTCCGCGAGCCCCTTTTAGATGGTCCCCACTGCCTCGGCCTTGTCATTGGAGGCTGGCAAACCTCACCCAGATCGTCATGACCCAGCAGACGCCTTCTTTCCAAGCCTTTGATGAGGAAGAAGACATTAGGAGCCAAATGAAGAAGGGACGAGCCAAAAAGCAACAACAACTCGTGAGTTCCGAGAAGCAAAAAGAGAAAAAAACCTTTTTTCTTTCTTTTCGCCCAATGAAAGCTTCTCATGTAGAGTCTTCTTCAAGGAGTCTCTCTAGCCAACCTCAACAATCCTCACTGCTCAGAGATTCTGATGGAAGAACAAGTCAAAGCTGACGGATGTATTGTGAGGAGGTGCGTCATTACAAAGAAGCCACGCAACCTCATCCACCAGATATTCTTCAGAAATGTCACATGTAGAGGTAGGAGGTAGAAGAGTTTTTTGGTGCGCAGGTGACGCTATACAAAAGCATCGGCAGCATTCATGTTCCGAGCCAGTTGTGACCGTGGAGAGGCGTTTTCAGCGCAGCGTGGAGGATTCGGGTCGATGGGGGCGAAGCAGTTGGCCTGGATGCACACCTACGTTCAGCAGGTGAGCGAGGACACAGGGTGTTCCAACAACAGCCTTCCGACCTCAACAATGTCATTGTGCCACCCTGTGCTCAGGAGCTGCTCAAATGCGAGATTGGCTGCTGATTTCACAGGTGCAGAGAACACATTCGTGGATCTCCATAGTCCTCCCTGTACAGGCACAGAGGTGAATTCAGGGAGGATTTAGGACATTTGTCACTGACTTCAAAAGTAAAAAGCACTAACATCCTTGTCTTTCGTCCACCCTGTACCACTCCACCCCACCCCACACACGAATGCAGGGAGGACGGTAGAGATTCCAAACTCAGTTGAAAGGCAGACAGTGATGTCGCACCGAATGCAGTGCAGAATGCAGGGTGAAGCGCTAAGGGTCACAACTTGCCCTCGTAGCTGTCTCCTTTCAAAATGAGTTGGGGGTATCCATGGTCCAACCCGTTCGCGTAAGCATGAATGCTGGGTTGACATTCATTGTTCTTGCGTCACTCTAGACGGATCCCTCCAAAGGCCTTTGTCACGTGAGAGTCAAGTCTCTGGAGGGCTGCCTTGGCTGGGACCTCTGCACCGACCCCACCAAGGAGAACGCTTTCGAGGTGTTCTGGTGCAAGAAGAGAGAGGTCTACTGTGTCAAGACGACTTGGCTCAAGTGATGCATTTCGGTGCTCATTATGTTAATAAAGTCGCGAAATCTAAGCTCTGGGTTGACTTTTAAGGTCACAAAACTTTTATTTTTCTAGAAAGTTTATTATTTTGATTATTTACCTAACCCCACCCCACACCGAGGTCTCGTGATTGCTTACCCAGCCACACGTTGTGGTGTGTCGACTTGCAGTGCTCAAGCTGCGGCTGTATGACCAGGTCTTGGTCCAGGGATTGCTCCTGGGCGAAGTTGCGCACCTCCCTCTTCAGGGGGTCCATGGTCGTCCACGTGGTCAAGAGTACTAGGTCCATAAGCAGCAGGCATCCAACGGCTGCCCAGAGCTTCCAAGGCACGACTTCCGCCTGAAGAAAAAAGAAAATAATAAAGGAGTCTCACCCTTTGATGTACGAAATGAAATGAAAAAAAAAAGACCACGATGCGTGTTAACACACACAAAAAGCTGCCCTCAGTGGAGGATGTGTCTGAACAGGGTGCGTCACAAGGAGTGCCACTCCTCATTTTTGTTGTTTTATAACATTGTAGCTTCCATTAAATGTCGATTTTGAATCATTTCAATAATTAAAGTCATTTACATATGAAGGGTCATGTCCGAGAATGCTAACAAAAGACTTTTTTGTCTACTGATATGTAAAGGATACAACGTCTTGGTCAAAACTGCCAAACAAAAAATGGGGACGAATCTCTTTGATCATCTCTGGCCCTTGAGCAACATAATGTTGAATAGTGCAGTTTTTCTTTGATAACATTCACTTTTATTGGTAGTGTATGTGTTCTGTGGGTTCCTTTCCAAAGAGCTCTTGGATTTCGCTTAGAAGTCAGAGGTGGACCTTTGTCAACTCCGCATTCAGCTTGGTAAGTGGCATAAGCGTTTTGCCAAAGTCCTGGAATTATTAGGTTTAGTACATTCCCACATGACTGACTGCATGCCAACATTATTTTGGATCTCGTCAAGGTTTTGGAGGTGAAGTATTTTCAGTTGTTTTCTGACGCACCCTGTAGAGGCAAAAACCCTGCTTCATCAGCTGACCCATAGTACACTTACGTAGCATTGAAAGGAGAATCGTTAGCGTCTAATAACATCCATCTCTTAATAAAAGCTGTTGTCCCTCGGACTCCATCGTGACATTGCCATGGAATCCGTCAGTCACTGATTGTTGCCTCACCCCGTAGAGGCAAGAAATGCTCTTTCTCCTGCCAAGGGCAGAAATTCCTTTTAAACGCTACCCATTGTACTTTCACCACACACTTTCTTGACTTTTATGAAACCCCATTGCTTTTTGTCGCCATTATGGGTGCCTGGGTCTACCGGGACCCACCAGCCACACCGCCTGCTGCAGTGCAGAGTCTTCTTTCCGGACTTCTGCGGTGTGCATACCAATACATAGATATTGACATGAATGATGCTCGAGAAGGCATGGTGAAAAAGAGTTTTTGCACTGCCACTTATTTCCCCAGGCAAGAATCCAGACGATTTCGTAGCCAAGGTTATGCCTCCAGATGCGAAATCCAGAAGTGCTCATTCTTGAACACTGCTGAGGCCCTACCCCAATTGGGGTTGGGAAGGAGAAGGAGCAAGAGAACAAATAGAAAGATGCTATCACCTTTATAAAGTCAGGGAATTTTCTCTCTTAAGACTCTGGAAAGTACCAGGAACTTTCCTGCCTTTTTCCTCCCCTGGGGCTTCAACGAAACCTCGTCTTTGCGCGAATGGCAGAAAAAACAAGATTACACCAATTCAACAGTAGTGATTGGCTGTTAACGAAGCCTCCTCCTCAAGTATGTGAAGTCCCAGCACATGAGCAAAGGCGTCATGAAGTGACACAGAGAGAATTGAATTGAAGCTCAAACGTAAGAGGAGGGGGGGAGAAGAAAGGGTTCTGCTCTGCCAAAGCAGGCAGGCAACTCCAAAAACACTTTTCCTTTCTTCCCTTTGAAGAACATTTACTCTCTTTAGTTTTCTTTCCATTTCCTGGCAAAAAAGTAGATCCGCCCTTCCAACGGCAGAAAAATGCCTGAGGAGGAAGAAGAAAAAAGAAACCCAGTTTTCTGGTGTAATGGGAGTCCATACGCAAGTGTAGTCTTGGCTAGGCCTTTTGAGGCTAGGCCTACTCGTTAGGGTTCCTAAGTGAAGCCAAACCGAACCCCCCTCCCCCCAGAGACCTTTGTTCTTCTTGTGTTTGCTGGTCTTTGCTACACATCTTCTTTGTAGACAAGACTGCGCACGCGCAGACGCGCGCGCGCACACACACACACACACACACACAGCTGAGAAGTTTTACAAAAGAGATGCATCAATTTGTGGCCGGGAGAAGGTCTTGCAAGGGTCTTTCCCTCCTTCCTCGCTCACCGCTTTGCCCTCTTCCTTGGACATCCGCGTGATCCGGTGGACGCGCCAGATCTTGGAGAACATGGCCCCATAGGAGAGGCTGAAGCCGAGGGTCAGGAGCCAGGCGCCCACGTTGCATGCCACAGGAAAGGCACCAGGTGAGAGGAAGCGGCCATCGAGGCCTAGAAAATGCTGTCTGTGAGGAAACAACAAAGATCTCCCTCCCCCCACTGAGGGGGGGATGTCCCACCACCTCTTCACTTACCGCCAGGTATGAGAGCGAGCAAGCACAGCATGATTCCTATGAGCATCAGGTTATTGCAAGAGGGGTGAGAGTGTTGAACAATTCTGAAGAAGAGAAATGAGGATGAGGAAAAGCCTTGTTTTGGTGGTCAAGTTGTCGTGTCTCTTCTGTAAATGTTTCGCGTTTGGGGAGGTCATTTTTTGAAGTTTTCCAGGGTTGCGAGTATCTCTTCTCATTTTCAAGACGTTGGTCCAGTTTCGCTGGTTTTTTTTAGTCCAATTTCTGTTAGTTCTCTGTCAAAAGTATCCGTTTTTGTCAAGTCTGCACGTCTCTCTGGTGAAATTTTCGAGTGTGTGTGCGTGCGTGCGTGTACACGTGCGCGTCTGTCTCACCTCCTATGAGCGTATTTGTAGTTGAAGTAGATGAGTGCCAGGGCGAATGCGCAGCCGACGAAGACGAGCGCCACCATGGTGAGGTAGATCCATAGCGAGACAGTCATGAGCCGGGGTCGCACTCGAGTCCGGTCCTGCGGAGGTCGCCCGGACGGCCACCGGACCTTGCTGGTGAGGCCGTTGCCCTCACTGACAGGGGGCGGGAGGGGGAAGAAATGGGTGAAGGAGGGGAAGAAGGGGTGAAAAGAAAGAAATGGTAGATGTCAGAAACTGGGGAGGAGGCAACAAATAATGTCCAGAAGATGGTTGCTGGTTCACCAGAAATGCTGTTTCCCCTGGGACTGCTGCACTTCTACGTCACACACAAAAAAGTGACGTGCTTTTTCTCCCGTGACAATTTTCCGTCCTAAAGGCTTTTTGGACTTCAGAGTGGCCATAGCAAAAAAGCCGAAAACCTCATAAAAGCTGTTTCTAACTGACAAAAAACTACGTAGAAGTGTGCAGTGACGACATTAGAGCGCTCGCTAACTCACATCACACGTATTATATAGCTGGCATTAACGGGAAAAGACTTCAGAGATGTGGTCAACATGTAAGTAGTTGGCCGAGCTGGGTGAATCACTGCAAATATGTACTTCTTCAACTCACAGTACCTTAAAACCGGGCTTATCCCGCAAGCCCCTATTTACTGGACTATAATCCTGTGACCAATTCCTAGTGCGTTTGGTCAGCCCAGACTTCTGACTTCTTACATGTATTTACTTGTACTTACTTTGACTGCTATCAAGTGGCAACAACTCAGCTCGTGACCACCATCAACCTCTTGAGAGTCTTGGTTCCGGATTCAGATCGAAATTCTTCAGTAAGTTAAAGAAAACAAGTGTTCAGGCATCTACAATAAACTGCCCTTTGGGAACTGATTCTAGACATGGGCAAACCGGGGCTCACCAGACTGGCTTCTTTTTGAAAAAGCCAAGTTTTTACTGCACATATTTTTGGGGGGTTTTGGCTTCCACAGAACTACAAGTTGAATTGCTCTATGCATTTCATTTGAGAACATAAGCAACTAACACTTTTATGGCATCTACCGGTACGTAGATATATTACAATGTCACCAGGAGAGCTGCGTTCTGGACGCTTCAAGCTGCATCTTTGAACTATTGTTGCAATATTGCAATAACTTGACAAGCGTAAACAGCAGTGACTTTCAGCACAATAAAATTAAAACGTCACCTTCTTGATTATTTTCCATCATCTTCGATATACAGTGGAACTCGGTCAAGTGGGACAAGTCGGGAATCCGTGACTGGTCCCGTCGAAACAAGTTTCCCACTCATCCGAGTAGGGGAATAGATCCGTTCCACAGAAAATATCCCGCTCAACCGAGCTTTCCACTTTCGTGAATCCCACTTATCCGAGTTCCACTGTCTTAAAAATACTTTTTTTTATTTTGGAGTCTCCATGTAACCCACCCAGGTCGTCCTGGTGTGTCTTTCACAATGAATAAGTCAGTGTGATAAACACATGAAAATTGAAAACCTATGGTGTCAGCCAACATAACACACTTGACCACAAACTTTTAGTGAATTCACCACAGTTCTCATGTAGATTTTTCTTCCTGACTGACGATTGTAAAACGTTGTAAAGCTGGAGACTGAAACACTCTTCTTTTGGCTATCAGGTCTTCATCTGACATGCTGTACGTTACACGAAATACAACAATTGTTATCTACTTCTAATGTAGTTCTAATGTAGTTAGCTAACTGCAGGTTTTGTCATAGGAGAGCCCAAAAGCAACTGCACGCGTATGCAAAGTCAAGTTAAAAAAGACCAAATGCCCGGCCAGGCCTTGCGAGGCCTTTGGTCTTACCTTGGCGGAATCCAGGTGAGGTTGTCGGTCCTTTGGTCGTAGAGGGCGACCTCTTGGTACGCGCTGTCCTGCAACTGCTCCAGCTTGGTCCACGCTATTCTGTCACCGGTGTCTTCATTGAAAGCAACATCGCCCTGCCAAGAAATTTCACCACTGTAACATTCAAATAACATTTTGCTACAGCGGAATCTTCGCAAATAAGCAATTTTCCTCCCTCCACCGATCTGTTCTTAAAATGAGCCACCTGAATGAGAGTTGTCATGATGTGGAAGCAATTTTTGACAACTTTTCCAAACCGTTTGGTCGTACGAGGGTAATTCCAAACAAAATAGGACACTGTCATTATCTCCATTCCAAAAACTTTGGTAAGTATGAAATGTGGTCCAGCCTAATATGTTTGCACACAGTTGGTATAACTTGCAAAGGTTGAGGCATAATTGCTGGAAGTCAAATGACGAGCTAAGTTGGTTATGTCACCATTCTGAAGGATATCTACGGACCACCAAGCCTTGGCAGGAGCCAAGTTCACCTCATTCTCGCTCAACCGAGGGCATGAAACAACGAGACGAGGGACATGAGGATGATGTCCGCAGTTCAGCTCTCCCACAATGCTGAGTGTACAGCCCCAACTCCGGCTGAGGTTCCGTCTGTCACGTCATGGACGCTCCAATCGCTGCACAGATCGTCCTCAAACTTGGTCAGCAGACACTAGTTTCCAAGCGCCGCGGAGTTGGGGGCTCAGATGTACGTCCGAAGGCCCTTTTGAGGCCGACATTCAGGCCCCAAGTTGCATTTAGTACATACATTTACTATATTGTTCAGTTAGTTCCAACTGTAAAAAGGAAATGGATCGGGTCGTGGTTCGCGTGGACGGTGGGAAGTGCATGGACAGCACGGAGCACGTGGACGGCAACTTTGGGGACGCTCAGGAACAGCGCAAAACATCAGATAGAAATAGCGCTTTATAGATCATGCCAAGCAAAGCGTCTCGGTTCACTGATAAGTCGCTGGGGCATTAGGCGAAATACAGCGAGTTGACTAAATTGCGTCAAAACAATCCTCAATTAAGTTATATTGGCATAAATATCAACACTGCCCCATTACGCTTGGAATGGTCCTGGTACAAGAACAAGAACACGTGATTACTGCCAACATCAATTTGGTTGCGAAGATTTCGAAACTTTTCGTAATGTCACTAGCGGATCACACACAAGCCCCGCAAAATCCTCTCGCTCGAAGACCACGGGGGGCTTTCCGCCATGTCGGGCAAGACTGGGAGGACCCTCCGGACATAAGCAACCTCGGCAAGAAGGCCAACTGCTCATAGGGAGCCGGATTGGGCTGCCATGACAACAGAACGGCCCTTTCTGACAGCGCCGTGATCCACCCTTGTGCCGTCACCCTCGAGGCCCGCCGCACGAGAAGGAATCAACACATCCTCTCCGTGGAAGTGACGGCTGCCCCACACTGGTGTCCAAATGTCCAAATGAAAGCAACTCCGGCTGAAAGTCACACACTTACTATTGGAGAATAGGTGACTTTCGTCGTTTGTTGCCCATTTTTTGGCCCATACGTCCTTGTCGAGGTGAGGGCTGCCTCGACAAGGACGTAGCTGAGGTTGTCGAAAGTGAGGCTAAGCAGCGTCATTGACTGCTCCCAAGGACTTGGGTGGGGAAAGTCTCCTCCAAGCAGCATCAGCGCCGGAAACTGTGATGAAATCCAGACTTCAATGTATTTTCCCTCTTTCTTACGGAAATGCCGACGAATCTGACGTCCCCCAGGTCGTCCAAGATGATCTGGCCGATCTCTTTGTTCTCGTAGTTGTAGTCCTCCAACGATTGGCCCATGGAGGCCAAGCGGTGCATGGTCTTGTTCAGCGCTGTCAGGCGGAAGAGAGCATTTTTATTCCTTCTTTCCCCGCTTCAGTTGCTCACCCACTCACCTAAAGCCACAGCCCAGATTGCGTCGTATGCTAGAGGTGCCTCCAGGTATCCCTCCGGCATGATCCCGCTGGCCTCGTTGGCCGCGAAGCCCGGCGTCGACAGCAACTTCTGGCGCAGGAGGTAGTCAAAGTCGGCCACGGTCTGACGGGAGAGGAATATAACACTTCGTACATTGGCTGTTGAAGAAGACAAAACACCAATTTGGTCGCCCCTTCTGGGCAGAGTGACCTTGCTGAGCTTGTGGAACAAACACTCGAATGACAGAAGTGTCAAGATTCCCCCAAATCTTATCTTCTTCATCTTAACTCTGGTCCCAGATCCAAAAGGCTAAACATTGACTGGGGTCACAGTCGAATCTCGATTTTAGAAAGTCATTGGTTGGCCGCAAAACTTGAAAGAGTCGATCAGAGAGAACAGACAGATTAGACAAATAGAGAGGATGCTTTAGCACCGGAGAAGAAATGAAGGGACTTTCCAAGTTGAAGCCGCTCGCTCATTTTGATGTCACTGCCTCGACCATTCTTCATTGAGAATCTTGGTGAGGAGCAATTTAAAGCATTGAAAGTCACATCAAAGAAAGCACAGAAATTGTCAAATTTAACAGAATCAAAGTCCCCCTAGTTGGACTTTGCAAAATCGAGCTTTTAACTCGACGTCATTTGCATCTGTGCCCCAAACTATTCGCTCCCCCCAGAGAAAGTCTAGATACTCACTCATAATTTTGAAAATATGACGTTGAAGCAAGGTGTCCTTTTATGACACGGCTAAGGTTGATTTTTTGTACGTCTGCTTCAGCATATTCATTTGACGAGGTTTTTTTTTTCTGCAACCACCGTCAGCAATTCTGGGAATGCTGATAGGTGCACGAGGCTCCATATCCGCCATTTTGAATCATCTCTGGCAGATTCATTGAAACCTCGCAGATTTTGCCTCCTGAACATGTCAGCTCATTTAGCTGAAGTAACCTTTACGCATAAGTTGTTGCAAAGTGCATGATTGGAAATGGACTACAAAAATCCTGCTCTGACCGCCTCTATGGAGGCCTCTATAGCACTATATGAGTGATGCGACCCAAATGTGCACTGCTACCATCTACGGCCAGTCAGGCTAAAGGTTGCCATTTCAAATGAATAATTAATTTCGTTTACTTTCCTCAGCCAGTCATGGATAAAAGTCAGCCAAAAAATCCCCTCTCAAGTGCCTTTAGAAGTAGCGTGAAGAAAAAGCAAAGCCCTGCAAAGTGTAGAGCAGTGCATTGGGTCCAGCGGGCGAGTGCACGGTGCTAGATACTTTCAATGACTCGCATTGCAATGCAATACAGTGTAATAGATCAGGGCAGCTCATTATGTGTCCTCTGATTTTGTTGTCCCTCGAGGATCCCCGGTCCTACATCAGTAGTGACAATGCCGCACTTACCCTGCCTGATATGGTCGGGGAGCTGTCTTGCTTCCTCATCAAGGCCTCCGTGGTAAAGTGGCCCTCGGCCGCCGTGCTCATCTGCTCCGCCGTGCAGCCGATGGCTTCTCCGCGCAACCGAGACTCGTTGCTGAACCAATCGTCCTCGTACCACCCGATGAAGAACCAGACGTATTTGGGCCCGTACAACTCCTAGTATTCATTCAGTGCCGTAAGTCACTGGGGTCGGCAGAAATGCACTGCGTGTGCTGCACTGAGCCGTTTTGGGGTGAATTCTCACCTAAATTCGGTCATTTACGAACGCTGACGTAAGCTGAGTTGGAGGGAACCTCACACCGAGATGAGATCTTGCGATGGCAAAATTTTTGGTCTTTCGAAGTCTTGCGTAAAAAAGGTCGGTTTGTTTCGGTGTGAGGTAAACTCAAACTCCATTGTATGTATTTATATCGATGCCTCGTGGGTGAGGCATGCTTTCTCCTCCGAACCTGCTTGTATATTTCGCAGAGGACCTTCCTGGCTGCCTTTGCGTAGAAGAGTCCGACGATGATCCTGGCGTCCTGCCGCTTGAGGTTGGCCACCGCTGCGGAGGGGTCCAACAAGAAGCTCTGGCGCGTGGCGATGTGAATGCCCTCGTCCTTGGCTCGAAGTTCAAGGTCTTCCAGGGTCTGCAATGGCAACAATCAGCGGGATGACGATGTCGGGGCTGTGTTGTTGTGGGAGATCTGGCCAAATTCGGTTAATCTCGTGGGCAAGGAGATCAGGAGTGTGCTGTGAAAGCAAATTCGTTCAAAAGAAAACAAAGCTAAAAAGGAGAGAAAGGAAAGAAGACCCATTATTCAGCACAAGAGTAAACATGACGGACATGATGCATCTGGTTCGGACATCCATTGGATCCACCTTGTCCAATCCACAGGGGACCTGACTGAGAACCAGCCTAAAGAGCTCCAGACCGAGCTGTCAAAAAGGTTTGGGATCGGCTCAGACCAGGACGAAAGCCCAGGGGCGCCTCAAACACCTCACTCCTGTCATGAATGAACCAGGGTCATGTGGCCAGGTTTGCCGGTGCCAACCACGGGTGCAAGCGCAGGAACTTGACTCTGGTGTCCATAGTTGAACCACGCATCCACCCGCTCAAGTCCACGACCGTTGGGATGGTCATGGCCAACACCAAACTAGAGGTCACTTCCTCGCGGCTGGGGACAAGGTGGGCTCGAAGGTTCAGAGCCGGTCCCATTACTACCCGCTCCCGTCGAAGACGCATCGGCATAGCTCATGCCCAGACAGGCGCCCTGTATGCATTGGGACTGGTGCTAAGCATTTTTTTTCTGAGCCCGACTTCTTTCGAACCCGCTCCATCACTACCACCGCATGGCATGCAGACACCAAGGCAGAGCGGTCATAGATGATCTCAGTAGTGTCATCTTTAGTGTGACCACAAAGCACGATCGAATTCTGTGTCAAACATTCTTACTGACTGGTGATGCACATGGACGTGTGCAACTTAAGCCAGTGCCATTCCAGCGCCAAAATAGGTTATGCTGCTCGCAGTGGATTTAAACATGTTATAAACATAGAGAGCTCATTTTGGACGACTCGTTAGCCCAAAATTGCCAACAGTTGCCGCTCGTGTAAGGAGGTCATTAATATCACAACGTGCATTTCTTACAGCAGTGAGGTTATTAAAGACCCAACGACTCAAAGATGTTGTTGCTGGTGCAGAACTAAAACAGTCGCCTTTGTTGCTGTCATCCCATCTTTATCGTTGACGAGATCTCTCCCATCGACTTCATGGGCTCAGCCCACCTCATGCCTTTGGCTGACGTCAGGTGTAGAAGGGACGAGGGCGGCATCGGCCAAGAAGGACGGAGCTTCCCCCCGACGTCCCAGTTCGGCAAGTACCACTTGGTTGATTTTGCCTAATCACACAGCAGCATCTGCGTGCGTATTAATTCGTCTTTAAAATGTCAGGTAAGACATTAACATATGAAGGAGGTAACAACCTAAGATTCACCTTGTAGAGCAAAAAAATGAATAGATATACGCATAGAGAAAAAAAAGGCGACATTTTAAAAATCGTTAAAGAACGCAGTAACGAACGAAAATTTTGTCCCCACAAACACAAAACTTTCACCCAAAATTCACAAGTTATGCCATCCTCATAATAATAGTTATAATTTTTGCGCAGCAATTACCGTGCTGAAGACTTCCTCAGCCTCCTGAAGGATTGAAATCTTGGACCACTTGAATTTCTTGAAGACCCTGACCCTGGTGGGGTTGTGCACGGTGGCGGACGGATGTGTGCGGAACAAGGTCGGAAAGCGTAACCTGAAAGAATAGGAAAGTTCCGACATGACTTTCCCAACAAACTCATGGAAAGTACTTCTTTTTTCATTTCATTGCTGTTGACAGCAAGAGTGTTTTCCTCCATGAAAGGTTATTAGATGGATGTTGATCCATTGCGACCTCATTGATCACTTTTGTTTGCACCTCATATTAGCACTTGCTCTTACCCTTCTACTCATTTACCCCATGCAGTTACCCCGCTTGCACCTCTCTACGTATTACACAGAGGAGCTAAACAATGCTGATGCTTAATTTTTCGTTCTCTTGGACTCGGCTACCACGTTTACATTTATCTCGAGGTCGCTCTCTGACTGACTAATTTCCGGTCGAGGCCGAAGGTGCGGACCACGTGATGACCTCGAGAAAGAGCCTCAAAGAGAAGAAGAGGAGAATAAGCCGGGGATTTCTCTCCACTTCTTCATATCTGCTATTTCTCACCCAAAGCGGAGAAAAATGAGAGGACGAGACCAAAATTCTGGGTGCTGAAAGAAGGGGGATCAGAAATAGATGAGGATGAGGAACTCTTTCTGTGCTCTCCCTGCCCCTTTCCTCCTCCCCCCCCCCCCCATATGCAGAATAAAACTGCCTTGACAGATCGACTGTGTTCACGCCCCGCAGTTTCGTTCTCTGGAAGCCTCTAGAAGTATTGCATAAAACGTACAGGGTGGCCACGAAAAAGTGCAGACGAAAAACGCCCTGTCGGTGCACACTGTTTGTCGGTACAGAGGTTCAAGTACACTTCTCTCCCACCCAGTAGTTTGTGTTGTGTAGAAGTCTTTAAAGGGAATGCAGAAAAACATACAGGGTGACCACGAAAACAATCATGCAGGGCGCTACCCATGAAAGAAGGAATGCAATTCGAGGTGCAGGAATTTCTTCTCACCCTGTAGGTATGTACATACAAAGGAATCACGGCTGTGTGCATACATGGAGCATAATCGACTGCGTGGGCATGTTGAGGCCTTAGAGGGGTTTTATACTTCTATGAGTGTGTGTGTATGGGTGTGTGTGTGTGCGTGCATGTGCGCCAGAAGGAGGGGGTTCGTTTTCCAAACCCTTCCCTTTGTAACGCCTCGCCTTAATGATTGCTAACTTTTTTCTCCTCTGTTTCCCTGGCACGCCCATTGCACCCACTCGCACGCCCATAAGGCAGTAAGAACAGGGCAGTCGTTGTCAGCCGAGTGATATCGTTAAGCAAGGCTGCGAGAATATTAGTGGATCTCATCTCTCTGCTCTCCATCGATTATAGGCACAAAGTGACCTCTTCCTACCTTCTCCAGACACTGTCAACAAGCGAGTAATGTAATGGTCGATTTATTCCTATACTAGCCAAACCTGCACCCGGCTTTGCTCGGGAGAATTCTGTAAGTTCTCCTCGTCCACCACGTACTTCACGCTGTCCATGCGCCTCACCATGCACTAGTTTGGTTGTTACTTTTGGAACTGGCTGATCCAGACACTCTCCTGCTCTCACCAGCTCGTGGCAGTGATGGCAGTGGGCTGCCAGTTAACAGGTCAAGCCCCAGTGGGGCTTACCAGGTTTGTCAAGCTCATTGTCCACTTCAACTGACTCCTCTAGCCATAGAAAGCTACTGGCAAGTACTGGTGCCACACAGCTAAGTCACACAGGCTTAGCTATACCTATTGACATAGCTATCTATGACCTACGTAGTAAATGCAACATTCAACC
>JAAUXU010140837.1_pt1 | contig 19518 bp, 16 predicted proteins | sample 7278151 | NCBI WGS metagenome assembly JAAUXU01 (sample SAMN14350113, study PRJNA611818) | marine sediment metagenome | isolation source: surface marine sediment (1.8m) | place: French Polynesia: Moorea | collected 2018-08 | reverse complement strand
TGTTTGTTTGTTAAAGGGGTCTCTCGGGGGGAATGGATATCCCAACAAGAGAAAGGAGTAACCCTGGGTTGGGTCTTTTCCTGCCCCAGTTTGTGACAAACATCTAAGTGCTTAATGGACATTTATGCCTGGCGTGGCGAGTTCACCAGTGAACTTAACTTGCTCTGCCCTCCTTTCCATGGCCTTGCCAATGCTGTCCACTTTCGTGAGTCTGACCAGTCCGTGTAGGTTAAGAGGTTGTCTATTAAACTGGTGCCCCCGGACGGTGTCCAGGCGCACCCTGTCCCTAGGGGGTAAAATACCATTAGCAGATCAATGGGGCAATTTTTTTGCGTACATCTCAACCCCGAACTCTGCGTCTGACTCCTCACTGAATTCCAATTCTTTCTATCGCTGTTTCTGCCGTTAAATCTCCAAACAAGTGATTGAAAATGTGAGAGTTGAGTGCAAGTCACCAATGAGCTCCTAAAATTGGTCTCTTAAGTAAGACATAGGCCTGACCTTGTGTCAATGTGTCAATTACTTTTGGTGCCGAAAACCACTTGATGTGGAGACAATGTGTAAGCGTACTGAAAATATGGGAAACGATAGTCAAAGAGTCATGTTAAACTACAACAATTCCTCACGTAATGGTACCTTACGTACAGTTCCCTCTAAAGTATTTGAACACCTGTCACAGGGACGAAAATGGTGAAATTTTGTGCGTTTCTTGAAGCGAATTTCCAAAATTTTCTTGACTGGGTTTTCTTGGCGTCGCCGCCCACCTATCCAAGACCGCCTTTGGAGGCCATTTTTAGGGCCAGTGCAAAAGTATTTGAACACTCCACATTGCTGACGCGGCCTGGCAGACAATGCAAAGGGGGAGACAAAGCACTGTGACCATGAAACAGCACTGCTGGCAACATGTCACTGGTAAAAAATCTTGACCACTTGAAAAAGAACCGCCAAGGACAATGGCACGGAGGAAGGAGCTGTCTGCAGACATCAATTACGCCATTGTCTGGCGACACCAGAGGGGGAAGTCAAACTCTCAGCTGTCCCACTTCTTCCAACGACCTTGGGCAACACTCCACTATGCCATCAGCAAGAGGAAGAGCTTAGGCACCACGGAAAAATCTACCAAGAGCTGGCTGCCCTCGGAAGCTCTCCAAGAGTTCTGAGGTCAATCTGTCATGGGCCACGACAGCCAGTCCCATGGTGACATGGCAAGATCTCGAGGACTCTCTGGGTGAGGCAACACCAGGCATCTCATTGTCCACTGTCACCATGACATAGATGTGTAATAGTCTCCACTCATAGCACCCCAGGAAGAGCAAGAGATGCCCGTGGCAGCACCTCAAGTTCACCCATGACCATCTGGATGACCCTAAGGTGGACTGGAGGAAGATGATCCGGTCAGATGAGACTGAAGTTGAACTAATAGGTCAGAACACCACCAAAACGGTCTGGCACCAGACAGGGGAGGCCTTCAAGCCTCATGTCATCCCCACAGTCAAGCATGGTGGCGGCAGTGTCATGCTGTGCTGATACTTCTCTGCCCAAGGCCCAGGCCATCTTGTCTGGATCAGGGGGACCTTGAATACTGCACTGTATAAGGAGATTCTTCTGGAGAATTTCCTGCAGTCAGCATGGAAGCTTTGCTTTTACTGGGACTTTGTCTTCCAGCAGGACAATGATCCCAAACACACTGCCAAAGTCATCAAGGCATGGTTTGGGGACAACAACATCAATCTGCTGGAGTGGCCCAGCCAGTCCCCAGATCTCAATCCCCTCGAGAATCTGTGGGCTGAGCTCAAAAGACAGGTCTGCGTATGAAGCCCCAAACCCCTGGATGAGTTAGAGAAGTACTGTTTTGACAGCATACCATCAGAGGCCTGTGCCAATGCAGTCATTAATTATGAGAAGAGGCTGGTTGAACTGTCATTGAAAACAATGGCCCTTCTTCATGCTATTAATTTTTAATGTTGTTGTTCAATTATGTTGTTTTTTTGTTCCAATGCAGTATGTTCTTCACTGCCAAATTCAGTTCCGGTGTATTGGCGGCTACATTTTATTTTTCTTTGCCTCTCCCTTTCCATACTGCCTGTGTATGTACTGAGAGCATGTGGCCAAGTTTTTAGCACACGCTCTCACTACATAATGTACGTTATAAAGTAGTTCTTTTCTAAATGTCCTTAGGGCAAATGAAATGAATGCAAAAATTTGACATAAGAAGCCGCGCACCCTCTTCCAATTCTGCAGCACCGGGGTCAAGGCAGCCTTGTTGGCTTGACTTGGCTGGCCCGACCCCACTAGCTAGGGCTTGAAAAGTTGCGTGCTCGTGGGATGTCTGGCACAAACGAGGCTGTCAGGTGCAGCTGACAGCACGATGCGAAGGCGGCAGCCAAGCAACCGAAGCAAAAGCATCGGGTTGGCAACAGGAGATTCGCATCGGGGCTTTCATGCCGCCCGCAGGTATTTAGCGAATCAGCTGTACTATGTCATAATGCGTATTTCCAGTTAGGTTCAATCTAGGAAACGAAGGAAGAAGATGGAGGTGGAAAGTTTGCCGTTCAAGTGGGTTTCGAAATACTCAAGTGGTGTGTGGTCCTTGACTTTTGCTGGGTTGTAAGCTCAATTTTCATCTCTGGGACGATTCAGGCATTTCCATGCCTTGTTTCTGCTTCATTGTGTCTGAATGTTGAGCAAAGGCGATCCGTAAATTTCCTCTTTATTGGATTTGAATTGAACTTTTTTGAGCCAAAGGCAATTAAGAGGCAGTTTCCCAAAATTTAAAATGTCTCTGTCCTGGGCAAATGTGCGGCGCGAGAAAAGTCAACGCAGAAAGACGCCGCCAAATTACAAATTGCGTCACCATGAACTGACTTTATGGTGAAACAATACATTTTCATTATCAATTACTTTGAAACTGCCAGCGTTGTTCTGAAAATAGCTGAGTTGAAAATCTCCTAAGAAAGCAAGAAATTTCTTTCCTGGTCCAAACGTTATCACAAAGAGCTCGCTGTAATAAATGATGGTTTGACTTTTGGACCAATTTTTCTATCAAAATTGGGGCCTACAAACATACCTTTAGTTAGTAGCTACCTACGCAAGCCAGTACTTCCAAGGCCACCCTGTGCGCTACCTGCGCCAAGTCCAAGCTCCCAAATGCACTGGTGCCTTTGGCAAAGAGGTAAAAATATGGCGGGTTCACCTGCCAACAATAAAAGTTCTGTATGCAGTTGGATATTCACACTCAATGACTTTTTAGGTAAGCAGGGTTAAATACGTTGCACTACATTGAGGTTATGCATGATGATGAGATGTATCCCTACCACTATATAAAACTCACGTGGGTTTTCTTCTTTTTCTTTTATGTGTGTGTACGAGTGTGTCAGCCACCCACCCACCCACCCACCGCAGCACTGAATAGGACAGGTGGGTGAGAGACGTGAGGTAGGAGTGTAGGGAAAGGATGTCGAAAGGATATCCCACGGTTGCTAGAGACCAGGTTAGGGCTTTTGCCGACAATAGAGGATTTGGCGTGGCGTCATCACCGCGAGCAACGCTTGGCTGGTGTTGATGGAGGGCCGAATTGGCCACGCTGCCGTCTCCCCGGCGGTGCCGTCACAGAAAACCAGCTCAAAACGCCCGAACCTGGTCTCCAGTAACCTTGGGTTTTCTGTTCCCAATGGGTAGGAGGGGAGGGTGAAAAGAGTTGCCGCCCTCTGACCGGGAAATATCTCGTACCAGCAAGTTCATCACAAAAATTACCATAATACTTTCAAAAAATAATACAACTTGGCAACCCTGGAGGGGTTGAGAGAACAGATGTGGATGAGGTGCGTCCGAATCGGCCAGTTTCAAAAGAAAAAACAGAATGGCTTGGGGCGTAGCAGAGCGCACAGAGTGCGTGGTCAGCACCAAGCACGTGGTCAGCACCAAGCACGTGGTCAGCACCAAGCACGTGGTCAGCACCAAGCACGTGGTCAGCACCAAGCACGTGGTCAGCACCAAGCACGTGGCAGCACCAAGCACTTGGTCAGCACCAAGCCACTGGACAACGTGAAGTGTCAAACAGACGGAAATTCGTATTATAAGATAAAAAATCAGTCAGTACGGAGCCATAAGGAAGCCAATGGCAGAGTGCTCAAACGAGTCCCGGATGTCCAACCATGCAAGGTGGACGAGAAGGAGAACGGGAGCGTAGAACGTTTTGGCAGCACGGTGATTTTTGAGGCTTTTGAATTACCTGCGCACAAGTATCTGCTGAGTGAAACTTTGTTTTGTAGGCCTTTCGAAGAACATGGTAGAATAATGGGCCCAACAAACACACCTTCATTTACTTTGACAAGCACTGCATGTTTACAGCGAGTTACTCTGAACTTGGTACTGATATTTTTGACCAACTTTCCCCATTATGATTGAAATAATGCCCGGAATGCTCCATTTTTTTGTTTGTCCCCTCAAAGAGGTCTCTAGAGGACAATTTTCTTTGTGGTGCTCCTACTAGTGCGCTTGAGCGCAAATTTTTCCTCACTTTTCTGATCACAGACAAAAAAAGGTGTCTGATGTTTGGAGAGGTGGCAGAAAAAGTGCAGACTTTGAAGTTTCCACGAGTTGAAAGTTTTCTAATCCTGCTACAGCCAAATTCACAGATTCAGCATACCTAGTGGCAACTCCGCAAAAGCATCAATCGTTATACAAACGCATAGTCCATAGCAACGCCTACTAGAGTCAGTCTAGAGGGTCCACTGGCTCTCCACTGGCTGGCTGGCTGCTGATCAACGGCCAGTGAACTGACAAACCAGTCAACAGAGTGCAATTTATTCGAAGCACATCAGTGACCATAGTAACTTTCTAAATACTGCAGCTACGTAGACGCACCCTCGTTAGGGTGTTGGATAACTAAATTTCTGAGCAGCAAAATTATTTTCTTCATTTTGAGACAAAAAATATTAGGTAAGCCTGACTTTTGGCCACAGGGAAGTGGGAGTGTATGTACATTCTCGACCCTGCTATAAAGACAACATGGCCAAGATCCCCTTAGAACCGCTTTGGATTTTATCCCAGTCTGACCACTTTGGCCTTTATTCGTTCCCTCAAGTCCACTTTCCGTATCTGCAACAATGCTGCAATGAACTGTGAAAGAAACTGCACACACTGTCTCTTCTACCTCTGTGACTGGGATGGAGCAAGAGTAGCGACTGCAACACTCTCATAACGACTACCTCAAGCGGAGGTGGCACAAGTTCTCCAGGCCTCCATGCAGCAGTGGCCTCTTCGACCGTCGGATCCGTTACAGTAATATCCTTAAAAGTTTGCATAAGCCGCTTGTTTTCCATGTATTATGCAACTGTTACATTGTACAGTTGCAGTGACGAGATGGTGGCTTTCGTAAAAGAAAAAAAACTGCGTCATTTAAAACTATCTTGCTTCTTCAGGAATTGCTACAAAAGTCGTGTCACTGTTATATTTCTTGAACCACTTCCACGGGAGTGTAGGCATTCAGTATGAATTCGTACATCTCATTGTATGACGATTTATTTAAAAATGCACTTGACTTAATACCTTACACGAACGACAATTTCAAGCGACCCTGTGTTGCAAGAAAGTCAACAAAAGCATAAGCAAATGATGCTTGACTTAACAGTTATAAATGTTCAATACGACATTCACCGCAGGTTCTCGACATAACAATGGGGAAAATTGGTTATTAAATCTATATGAGAATATTTCTTGATTTGATAATTGTCGATAACAAATTTTCTGTATCGTGATATCGACAACCCACTGTAATAAGATCCAAACCAACAGCAAAGTTTCCGCCTGAAATTTCATTTTTTGTTACACGTCCTCTACATTGCACACAGACCTCGAGCTGGTGGTGATGGACAACAAACAAACTGACAGACTGAAGCTCCATTAGTATAGGGTTGCTAGATACGTTGCCAGTCAGTAGTGGGTGTCGTGTTTCAGTGTGAAATAAGCGACCAAATGTGAAATGTTTTCTCATTTTCTGGCAGTTTCTCCTCCATGAGCAGTTTGATCAGCTAATATGTTTCCGTACAAAGTACTGGTTTCGTCCATCATAAATTTCTGCCATTCACCAACACTGGGACAGCACTGTGGACCATCAAAAGTTTTGGGCAGAGGCAACATCTGCCACCTCCTTCAAATCTATGCAACCTGATATTGTGTTGAAGAAGCTCAAAAGAACCAGAAAGCCAACACCGATGCAATTTGATCACCACTTCTCATTTTTCTGTCACAAAGACACAAAAATTTCAGTATTTCATTTGTAGTGGGAGCAACTTTTTCATTTGATTTTTAATTTTTGTTCTAAACAACCTACCAAAATGCATAAAATAAAAAAGTCATGTCCATACTAGAAAGAAAATAGGCCGAATTCTTTGTCACGAGTAAGTGGCCGTGGCCCGCTGCAGATCGCAGCAGGACGTGGACAGGGGGATGCAGGAGGGGCCAGAGAGTGTTTTTAGCATGGTCTGACCCCTGTTCAAGGTCGCCAGGCCTCAAAAGTTGGCATTTTCGGCCTTGACTGAGATGGGCTGAGATATCATGGGCTGGCAAGCTAAAACTGCAGCTTGACCCATGATCAGAGATTGGCCCATCACTGTCACACTTTTGGAGGAGCAGGAAGGGAAGACAACAGAAGAGGGGAGGTTGCTTCCCTCTGCCATAGACTTCATATATGCTGCATAATGTTCAGCTTCAAAATAAAAAAAAGTTGGGACTGAAATTACCTTGCACTCATACTGCTATGTTCCAGTTGCTTTCTCGTTAAGGCACTGTGTGATCATCTACATTGACATGGTGCCCAAAGGGGCACCATCTAGCTGGACGGAGTGTCTGAAGGGCATGCAGTCCAGCTTGTTGAAGGTAAAAAAACTGGCATTGGTGCAAAACTGCCAAAAATGGTAACAGATTGTAGTTTTGTGTACCCCATGGACCAGGAGCTGACCTAAAAGGGAATGAGAAAGGAGAGCATCTGCAGAGCCATTGAACAGACAAAATGTCCTAAGAAGTTGGTATGAGACATATTTTTTATTCTAAACACATATTGTTTCATGCTTTTTTCCAAGGTGTCAGGGAAACATTGACAAAAATTCAGTTGAATCTATATAAATAAAGCTGTTCGGGTATGTATGTTTGTGCCCCTCTTGTGCTCTCAGTTCTCCACAGATCTGGCTCATTTTTGGCATGCAAGACCTTTGGGTCAACAAGAAGGACATAGGCTATGCAAAGTTGCATTGCAAGGCCGTTTTGAGGCCGAAATTGAGGTTGAATGTTGCATTTACTACATAGGTCATAGATAGCTACGCCAATAGGTATAGCTAAGCCTGCATGACTTAGCTGCATGGTACCAGTCCTTGTCAATAGCTTTCTATGGCTGGAGCAGGGAAGAGAAGGAGTCAGTTGAAGTGGACAATGAGCTCAACAAACCGGGCAATTCAGGAGAAGTACCACGACATCAATCAGCCTGTCTCAGTATGAAGGATCTCCAGCATCCAGTTTTCAGTTGGAATGAATATGAAAATAGCAAGCAATATGTTTGGGTTGATGGCCCATAGTGCCAAGCATCCTTGCTGTTGGTGTGAGGTCCCAAATGAATATGAGATCAATGAAACAGCAACTCCAAGAAGGACTCAGGGGATGATCAGTGAGCTGGCCACAGCATACAAGAGGGATGCCCAGGCATCAGCAGCAGCCCTAAAGAAGACACCAGGACTACATGAACTGCATTGGCATGCCATTATTCAACCTGTCAAATGACACTGAGGTCTTAGACTTGGTTCCACCACCAGAGTTGCAACTGATGATGGGCACAACAACAAAGCTCTATGAAGCAGTGTTGGACAAGATAATGGGAACAGGATGATGGGGAAGACGCTGAGAGGACTGAGACCTGGGCCCAGGAGCACATCACCAAGAATGAGTACAGAGGAGGGGCCATGGAAGGCAACAAGTTTACAGCACTTCTCAAGAAAGCAGTGGACCTGGGGAAGGAGGTGCCAGTCAAATACAGCATAATTGCTTTTGCCCTTCACAGGTTTAGCAAGGTGGTGACTGTATGCTTTGGCAAGAAGCTAATAGAAGTCAATGTAGTGAGCTATGAGGACCTGATCTGGAAATTCCATAAGGCTTATCTAGCATGCAAGAGCAACACCACTCCCAAACTACATGCTGTCCTCATTCATGTTCCAGAATAGTGCAACAGTCTCCACATCTAAGTCATGTCAACATGTCAAGTGAGTGTCAAATCATGCAAAGAACTATTATGCATACCCCCCCCAAAAAAAAAATTGAAAACCTCTGTTGAAGAAAGCATAAAAAATTGACAAGAAACCTAGCCATGGGTAAAAAAATGATATCAATGTATCCTACCAAAACTACCAACATACATACCTCTATAAAAACAAAAAACAAAGAAAAGACAATATACAAACTTAATTTGCTGTTGAAGCAGATCAAGTTTGTATTTTGTCGTGACTTGAAGACAACTTAACCTTCATTTCTTTTTTAACCTCTTTTGGCTCTCCAGCTTTGCTCCTATAAGAATAAATGAAATTCAGCCCAATTGCAACCATTTCCAAATGGGAAATAAAATTGGAAATATATAAAACTAGATCTTTACGTGCTCCTCATTCCGTTATAGAGGAAGAGTGACAAGAATAGAAACCGCCATGTGTATCTGTTAGGTCAGTCTTATTTCAAACCACGCACTTCGCACTCATCGGCAGCGCCAAAGTTGGTAAAGCTAGACGTCAGCCGCGCAGAAGCTGGAAATCGGCCGCGAGAATCAGCCAAGCAAAAGCTGGAAATTTGGCTCCCCGCGTGTTTTGAGCTTCCCACACGCAAAAGTTGGTAAAACTGGAAGTCGGCGGCAAAAATCAGCTCCGCAAAATCTGGAATTCAGTCGAATAGAAGCTAGAAGTCGGTTGCGCTACAGCTGGAAATCGGTAGCCTACAGACACATGCATGCACACACACACACGTACGTAAGGAACTATCACTTATATAGGAGTTGTTTTTGCTTGTGCTCCCATAGAGCTTATTTTATGCGGCAGGGTCTGTAATGGTAATATGGCAAAAGTTCTCAACTTCTCTTCTTCTCCTTCATTTGAAGATTTGCAGTGCTTTTCAGGTGATTGACCACAGCCTCAGTGAGCGCATATTTGCACTCTTTCTTTTTTAGGACTGCGAAAGCTAACCAAAAGTTTTCACCTTGCGAGACTCTTTAGATGCATTCTGTCGTGACTAGTGCGTGTACTGGAATCGTTTCAAAAGCTCCAATGATTCAAGTTAATTTGGGGGCATAATGATTTTTAATCGCGATTAAAACAATTATTGTACCAAATGAGAAATTGGCAATTTTGAGTGTGCAATTACTACACAAATTGTTTCACTCCATATGCCATGCATACATTTTCCATTTTTTCTTAGCTGTAGCATCAGCTGCTTTCCCTCAGAAGATAAGATTGGAGAAAAGCCAACATAGCCACTGTTTCATCCATCAGGGAACTCCTCAGCCTGGTCACAAAAAGACCTGTATCACTGAAGCTCCGCTCAGCCTCAACTGAACTGGGTGGGTAGGGTCTTATGCTCTTGTACAGTTTCTTCAGAGTGCTGGGCCTCTCCTCAGTTGTCTCAGACACTTCCATGTCATTTCTGATGGTCTTCAAGATCGGCTTGGGTCTTACCTCCCGACTAGACCTTCTCTGTATCCTCTTCCCACTCGAGATTTCATCCAGCTGATCACTCTTGCTCTTCTTCTCTGGAATTTCTTCCTTGTCCTTGAAATATCAGCGATGCATATAACTCAAGAGTTGTACGATGTTGTGAACTGAGACTCACGTGGCAGCTGTTGTTTTCATCGTCGATGTTCGATGGAAGCCTAAAGCCTGATGAAGAGCTCTCAGGCTTCCTTGGCAATCTCCACTGCGGAAGGACACAGCAGTACAGGCTGAGGATGCTTTATTTTTGCTGAGTATTCTTCTGGATCTTCTAGGAACAGCATGAGCCCTGCTGCTACTCTGAGTCTCCTCTCTTCAATCCTCTCCTAGGTTGCTTCATAGAGCAGCACATAAAGGGATGAAGCTTGAGCCTTCAGGGTCTTCAATATATACTCAAAAACCTGGTTTGCCGTGCTCAATGTACAATCCCTCCTGGGCACGGCATTAGAGACACAATCATGGACCTCCAGTGCCTCTGAAAGGTCAGAGAGCTTTGTGGCCAACTCTAGCATGGCTTTGAACATCACGTTTTTCATATGGAGAAGCCTGCTGACCATGTTGAACATGCTGCTATCACAAGTCTTGCAGTCACTGATCAGGGCCAGTTTCTTCCCCAGGTCCTGTTGCTTAGCATATCCTTCGAAGTGCTTCATTTTCAACAGGGCTCTCCCTAAAGGTCTTCCCAATCTTCCTGACTTTTTTGATATTGGCTAACTCCTCTGAGAGTTCTTCATCCTCTTGCAGCGTCAGGGAGGGGCTGGCAGGGGTTCCGTCATCCTCAGCTTCCCCATCCTCAGCTTCCTCATCCTCACCTCCTTCATCTTCAGCTTCCTCATCCTCGTCGTCCTCTTCCTGGTTCACTTCTTCCTTGTCTTTGCGTCAAATCTTCTTTTCATACAGGATTGACGTCACTGCCAGGTGAAGCCTGTAGTTGTGGCATACCTGATGAGTGATCACGTGAAGGTGGAGGAGCTGTTTGCCTACCACCCCCTATTGCTTTATAATTCTTAAACTTTGCTGAGGATTTTTCCTATAGGTTGTTGCAAGGTAACTGTCATGAGTTTTATTGTCCTTGTCTGAGCCCTGAAAATCGAAATAATTTCATCCTACGTCTTTCTGTGCAGTGTTGAGCTGGCACAACACTGGTGCAGAAGAGCGCCACTACATACTAGACGATTTCCATGTCTTCACCCCATAGTCTGAAATGGAATCCATGACAAAAAGCTCTTCACGTTGTTCTTGGACATCAGGACTATTTACAGCTAAAATGCTGCCGTAAATAGACCAGCGCTTGAGAATTCACTTGCACTGCATGATAATTTACCTGACACCAAGTGTGGATATGTTGAGTGCCAATCTTTGAATGAGTTGTGACTAAAACAGGAGGTCCTTTTTATTTCAAAAAGGCCTTTGCCGTGTTTTACTAAATATTTCGTCGTTGTTTGCCACAGTTGATGAGAAAATTATGGCTGCTGGAGCATCACCACTTCACCTGCATCTAGTCATTAGTGGCGACAGTCAAATCTGGACGCTTGCCCGTGATCTGCCCACCCTAAGCGGGTGCGCGCTCTAGTAGTTCAACCCAACCTCTGTAACCTTTCCTGACTCACATGGTAGTCATTGATATGAGACTTCCACATTTTCTGTATGACTCTTTGTTGCAAAGCACGAGCAAAACACTTTGGTGCCTCGGAAAAATAGTGACAGAATTGGTCAACACCTCTGTTAGATCGTCTGTGGCGCAGCCTGAACCTGTATACAGAGGGATGCGTTTGTCTGGCAGGCAGTGTGAGACAGAAGTGTCTAAATCTGCTGTATGTATACGGCCCTGTCTTGTGTTATGGATGGTCGAAGTGCGTATTCTCAAGGGGGACCTAAAAAACTTTTATGAGGTGGCCGGAACTTTCTGCGAGGAAACATCAAGTTAACCCCAAGTTAAGCCCAAGTATGACTTTCCATGGAGTGAGCGAAAACCAGACGAGACAAATACCGTATGCAAAAGAAATGTGCAACTTAGTCTTTTTCGACTTCTACATTAGGGTGTCTCCTTTTTCAAAAAGAAAATTTGAAAATCATCGTGGGACGGCCAAAAGAGGATGAGGCTCAGACATGAGCACAGGGCAGGTACAAAATGCTCATTTTTTGGGGGGGTGGGGTTACAGCTTTCCTTGTCCACTGCACAGAGATGTTTATTAGACAGAAATGTCATATTTTTAAACATGAGGAAGTTCTCTGGGGTTCTCCTTTAAATATCACTAATATCTAAAAAGTTGTATAACACAATGAAATATATAATCAATATTATATTTATTGGGGTCTCAGGCCTGAAAAAATTATTTTTAGACCAAAGTTGTAGTCCTTTGAGGGCTGAACACAGATATGTGTGTGACTTAGTAAAATGACCATTTGTAAGTGAGTTATTAACATTTGAATATTGAAGGTTATTGGCTCACTTAAAACCATCAATGATGCACATGCAGCCTTGGCCAGATGACAAAACCCTCCTAATATCCATGCTCTGTCCAAATCTAAGGCCATACTAGGCCCAAACACATTCTGTTAGGGAAATATGAGTAAAGGCTATAAACTAACTTAAAATCAGTACCAGAGCACCTTGAGAGATGGAAACAAAGCAAAGTTGTGTCATTCCCACTGCTGAATACCAGTCTGAGTGCACATCTGACTCACTACTATTTGTTAGGTTACAAATCCTAGTTAAAGGGTATAAACTCACTTAAAATGAGTTCCTCGGCACCTATAGAGATGGTAACAAGAGGAAGTTAGTATGATCAGCCTCATCTTTTGGCTGTCGCAGGATGATTTTCAATTTTTTTCTTTCTGAAAAAGGGGACACCCTATTCTACATCTACGTTTTAGAGGGATCATCATCCAAGGACAGTGAGTAAAATTCCAACGAACTAACCACCATTGCTGACTGAGGAATAGGAGAGACGGAACGAGGGAGGGAAGGATTCCCCCGGGCCGTCAAACCGCTCTCGAGGGTGACCAAAAGTCTTGATTCATAAAGGTGAAGGCAGCCGAGAAGCTGGGGCAGCCGTCGGGATGATTCAGTCTGTGTTCAAGGTGAAACTCAGTTGATCTTTTGACCTCAGCTCAACACAGCATTAGCGGGCAATGTTGTAAAAACAAGGCAAAATGACATCAGAGTACATCTCTGTTTCTTTCTCCTAAAAAACCAGATGCATACAACAGAAGTCGCTCATTAAAGTTGAGACGTATGCAGTTGCCGTCAGATGTCTTCATACGGCTTGAAGAAGACGCCAACTTTTTGCCGATTTTTAATGCGAAGCAAATTTGCAAAGTTTTCAAAACGTGTGTGTGTGTGTGTGTGTGTGTGGAGGGGGGGGGGGAGACCAGTTTCCCCAGCCCCTAACTTGAAGCGAGTCATGATTAACAAATAGCTGGAATCTTTAAAGTTTGTTTTCTCCTCAAGCGATTCGAAAACATCTGACGGCAACTGTGACATCTTTAAGGAGCGATTTTGCGATCATGCGAAAAAGAGCTGATTTTAAGCCCAAATGACATATATACTATCTAGAAAGTTACTGGCCTACCTACGAGTGTCTGGTATCACTTGACCCAGGCTGGATGGACACGAGAACGTAGCAGAAGTGTAGCCCCGACCTCTCCAACACAGGCAGTTCAATACAGCCTGAAAGTGTCTCCACAGATGTTGCATTGTCCGACAAGCTGGATATCTACGTATATAAAGCCCGAGGGTCCGTATGCATTCTGTGTGTACAGCATTCGTGTAAATGGGCTTTCCCATGGAAATAAGAGGTTTGTGATAACTGACTATCTGTGGCCATGTTCGGCTGACTGGCCATACTTTTATATTAGAAACCGAACAAAAATGTACACCTTTCAGGAGATACAAAGCGCCAAAGATGCCGATCGTGTCCATGCCGGCACATCATTTGATCTCCAAACTTACCATGATGGAGAATTTGGACCCGGAGATGAGGATCCAAATCAAGGCCGTCAGGAACGCTGGCCGCACCGTCAGGGATGTCACCAAGAGGTTTGACGTGTCCAGGCAGACTGTCAATGCATCATGAGGAGGTGCAGAACCAATGGGACCGTGCGCCAGACAATGGTGCTAAGAGAGCAGTCGGGTCTCCTGCGAATCAAAAGTGTCTCCGTGAGATGGTCCGGTGCGAGGGGGACAGATGTTTTCATGAATGTACCACCGGCACGATGGGTCTGAAGGAGGACTCAGTCAGGAAGCTGGTGCAGGATGCCAACATCAAGTCCAAGCTGTTCTTGCACCGGCACCTGATCACTGGTGTCCAGAAGGAGAAGTGGAAAAAGAGGTGAATCTGAGCATCGTCAAGCAACTGGCCCAAACGAAACCAACGCTGCAAATTGCTCAAGACCTTGGCTGTGTACGCTGTGTGTGGAGGATCTATCAAAACAACATGTGCGACCAAAACTTCTGGAATTGAAACGAAGACCCGCAGCACCCAGTGGAGGAAGATTGTGCAGCCCGAGAAACTGACCTCCAGGCCTCACCTGACTCCTCGACATGAGCAAAGGTGACTGGAGTGAGCTGGAGCCCACATGAAGACTGATTTCTCCGAGGGGATATGGACTGATGAGGCCAGAGCAAGTCTTCATGGTCCTGATGGCTGAGTGATCAACGGTGAAGTGCCTTGTAGAAAATGGTGGCAATAGGGAGGTGGTGGCATCATGCTTAGGGCTGTCATCGTTGGAGGCACTGCAATAGGTTCAGCTAGTGCACCAAAAGGTGTTAAACTTTATTCAAAGAAGACTGGTCACCATCTTCTTGTCGCCATCACATGCTTCACGTGTGCCGAAGAGACTGCTGCAGAAGAAAGGTTTCAAGGGTGACCGCTAGATGTCTTGGCCGAGCCCAGGCCCTGACTTGAGGCCTATAGAAAACTGTGTTAATATGGTAGAATTTTCATTTTAATCCTTTCTAACTGATATTTTTGTGAAAGAGCAAGATCATTTCAGACATGTGTACTAGCAACAGCAGCAATATGATCGTCTGGATGACCTTCGGAAGGCTATTGGGGAAGCTGCACAGGCCACTGACTCTAGTCAGAGACGCTAGTGGAGACGCCCATCCTCATGACAAAAATCATTGCGTGTACTTTTATTCAATGAAATTGTGACAGACAAGCCAGGAGATCAGCATGTGCCCCTACTGAGACCCTTCTTCAGCATGTAAAAGATGGACCCGGATTTCCTTTAACGTCACTTTTTTTAGCATACGCGCCTCTTCTATTTTCTCGTAGCATGCCGTCTTCTTCAGTACAGCCGGCGGGGTGTGAGTGTAATCATAGGGCAGAACAGTAAAGCCCCGGGCTGTAGTGTCTCAGGGCCGACTTGGCACTACGTACAGTACGTGACCACCTAGGATGGCCTTATACAGCACGCTAAGCAACTGGTCCAATTTTTTGACTTACTTCTCAACCCTGAGTTTCACAGCGCAGGGCCAGAGTGTCTGAGCCGCACACTCCTGAGTTCGGGGTTCAATTACGGCTTCTAGCTTCAGTCAGAACGGTGCTAAAATTAAATGATCTGGAACGTCTGAATTCATTCTTTCCTTTTGTATAGCCCACATTCCCCACTCCCTCCACTTGAGCTGCCAAGGATGACATAGTGATGACAGGGCAGCACCCGTGACTTGAGCTGCCGAAGATGTCTACGGCAACGACAGAACTTTGAGGACTTCGTGAAGATGAGATCCCCAGACATCAGCATCAAAGACTTTCACCCCAACGAGAACAACTCCATGCAGTACTTTAACTACTTAAGAAATATTTGGGGTCTTCAAGGCATCCAGCTGGTGAGCCATATGCAACCACCTCAACAACCAGCAACTCTACGGCAATCGACTGTAGCAATGGCCCCAACACCATCTCCTGCTCAAGCAGTACAAAGTTGGATGTGTAAGAAAGACGGTTCGGATGCTCACACCAGAACAGTCCATACTCGATCTGTAAGTGCAGAAACACACACCTGAATGGATACTTCACAAATGTGCCATTGCACTGTGGTGCTGTGGAGGGTTGTATTGCTTCGAACTGCGAGCCCTGAAGCAGGGAGATGTCAGCTATGAAGAGAATGCAGGAGGCTGGGTTTACCTATGAGCATGCAAGGGTGGAGCAAAGAAGAACAACTTCCTTGCCCCGTGCAACATGGACAACCCTTCTCACTGCTTTGCAACAAGAGTCAAAATGTACGTCTTCCTCCTGCGACAGTCTCTAGTCAATCTGCGAGAAGAAGCTGATTTCTTAAACAAGTCCTGCAAGACTGACTACAGCAGTCATGGGCGGTAAAGGCTGCCTCAATTCCAGCCATGAAGATCACTGAAGGCCCAGATGAAAAAAAAAGAAAAACAGTTCTTTTACATTCTACATGAAAACCCTTTTGGACAGCTCACCAGAGGCTGGCTAGGGCCATTTGAGCATTTTGATGAGCACAGCCCTTGTACAATGAGAAAAGAGCTTTTTTCAGGTTTTAGTCCAACGGTGTGGACATAATCGGATTATAAAACTGAGAGAGGAATGCACTGCGGAATACGATTTTTCGCGCTGACGGTATATAACTCAAGTTCCATGGCAGTTAAAGCTTCTTATTTTTACTCATACCGTATCAGTTGCCATGGCAGTTAAGTGGCATTTCAGAGCCGCCGTGAAAAGAGAGCCGCTCTTGAATAAGGAACGGACATCCAATGCATAATTTGGAAATAAGAGCCGCCCTTGAATAAGAGCCGCACTGCAAGAGCAGATCAATCTGGTTCTTTTATACTGATGAGAACGTAGGTGATGAAGGATGACTGCAATAATAACTAAAAGAATTAAATAAATGTCATAAAATGATTTTCACTGAATTTCTTGAGTTGGGCTGCTTGAGCTCTTAATGACAGTAATATTGAAAGTACTTCATCCAACCCAAAATTAGAGCCGTCCTTGAATAAGAGCCGCAGCCAGGGATAGAAAGTTAAACAAGAGCCACGGCTCTAACCTAAACCGAATGTAACGAAAGTTTACTGCCCAATGAATTGTTTGGTACCTTGTCAAGAAAATGCTGCGGATGTTTTTCGCAGATGTTTGGCGCCAGGATTTGGTTTCTCCATATACAAGCCTGATCCATGGAATTTGGATCCATGGACACGAAATATTACTTCTAACCCTCGACTTCTTCTTATTCGCTAGGGGGCGCTCACTTTTGCACCCAAGTGTGAATCTACGTGCGCATATCAAACCACGAATCGTTGTCGCAAGGACGAAGTTTTGCACCTGGCGGAATAATAACAGAAATCTTTATCCGAATGAGAAAGCACATTACGTGGATCAGGGCTTGGGAAAATTGTTTTTCCGGATTTCTCCACCTCTGGCCACAATAACCCCTCAAATAATCTATGCTTTTTGGCGCAGCAGCAGTCAGCTTCATGACTTAGGAGGGTTTTTCCCCTTGGGAAGGTCCGAGCACAGGGTCCGATGGGCTCTCTTGGCCATGGTGCCAAGAGAGAGCTGTCGATTCTCCACATAACGTATTTGCTCCAATACGACCCCCGTCAAGAATAGTACCCTCTCCTTGAATATAAGCCCTCCCTTATGTGACATCAATGGCGTATAAGTCCCCTCCCCCTTTGACTGAGCAGAAGAAAATGTTATTGCCTAGGACTGTCATTCAGTATTCTTCAGTAGAAAGACGTTGTTTAGTGCCGGAAAAGTCTTTGTATAAGCCCCCTCTTTGCACAGTAACCCCCTCTCGGAAAGGCACCCCCGAAGCGCACATTTAAACCTGTGAACCCCGGGCGTTATATTCGAGCAAATACAGTAACTTTTTTCTTGGTTAGCGGGGGCTTTTGATATTGCACCCAGAATAATGTAACTATTTTTGAAGGAAAAAATCGGTCAGCAGCGAAGATGACATTGTAACGAGAAAAATGTTTTATCGAGAACCTTTATATCGAGAATCGACTGTACGAAAAATTGTCGCATTCATTTTTCTTTTCGGCCCTGCGCGATATAGTGCGACTGGGTTAAAAAGGGCCCCTTTGCTGTCTGGATCTGCCATTCAGTCAAGTTTCTCTGGGGCAAGAAACTCCTACTTTTTGCATATCACATACCGGTAGTTATGATAGAGGTTTTAGATCTTGCCGGGGAGTGTTTGACGGATGCACCGTAACACGAATCTTAGTATAACTTTGGATCTAATGAAATGGATCATTGTATGCGTCTGATCCTTGAATGACTACGATTAGGATGGAATGGAAAATTCTTTCTATTTGCATTTATTTTGGCGAAAATAATCTTTCCGTTCAGTGATGAGTGAGCCCCACATCCATTTTTGTCGTGTCATTTGTAATTTTTGGACGACCGAAGTCATAAGTAAGACAAGTATTTGTGAATTTTTTTTTTCGCGGGTGCGCGTATTTATCGACCCTTCAATTGTCGCGATCCTACCAATCTTGTACGACTTCCTTGGGAGCAAAGACGTGACTTCTGTGCTTCTTCCTGCAGCTGCACTGTCACTTTGCTCTTTCCACGTGTGACGTTTAAGTGCACTCACGCACTCTCCCTCATTCATGTCTCTTGCACGCCAGACGCACTATCTCTGGCACACACACCACTCACTACAAAGAGTCTCCCAAGAAAGATGCATGTCCGTCAGCACCTTTCACGGTGAGGCTTTGGCGAGACGTGTTGCTGCGGTGAGACTTCCCCACCTGCAAAGTACAAATTTTGATCAACAACCGGAATGTTGCTTCTGCCACACACGACGTTGCTGTGTCATTCTCAGCTGTGACGTGCACTTTTGGGGTTGCATGGGACAGTTGTGTCCTTGTTGATATTGTGACGGATCAGATCCACGGTCGTACGTAGCCGTCGAAACGTCAATCTCGTATCGTCCTCGAGGGGAACAAGAGAGACACCGAATTCAAATACACGATAAAGTGTTTAAGGCAAAGTGCGAAGAAGGAGGTGGCAAAGCTTGAGCGAAAGAAGCAGAGTGGAAGGAAAAACATATGGTGATGACGCAGAAAAATGGCAATCACCTCAAAGGCGGAGAGGGAAAGGCTTCAGATGCTTACTCCGCACGAGGAGCATGCTGTGGACGACGCCTCGAGCGTGGCACAAGAAGTGCACCTTGCACGCCCGGGCAACCAACTTCAGAAACCAAAGGCATAGGTGGCGACGACTTCTTACTTTCCTCTTCTATTGTGGGCAGACATAAAGGAAGTGGGTAGCACCCCTTGAACTCGTTCTAGATTGGAGAAGACGTCTACCCCACTGAATTAAAGTCAACTTCAGCAAGAAGTGGAGAATAGGTTCTTACAGTACTTGAAATTTGTCAACAAATGAAACCAAAGTAATCTATCGGTGCCTTTCCCTAAGTGTTTGTCCGTACTATAACTATTCAGCGTGAGCGACCCGGACAAAGTGCTTAAATACCAAGCAAAGTACGCTCGCGCCGGACCCTAGAGTTACGTGCCGCGGAGCTCGAGTGAGTGGCTGAAACTGATCTTAACTTAACTTAAAATGTACACTCGTTCTTACAATATTAGAGATATAATTGGCATCGTTCTGGAACAAATCAAAGTAATCTTAAGAATAACTTAGATGGTAAGAACATGAACGTATGGATCTGGATGACTGGAACTGGATCTGAGCTCAGTACTGATTCCCTAGTTTTAAATCAAGCCTGCCCTTCACCTCGCTCCCCGTCCTGTCCATCACGTAGAAGTTGTTGTACAGATCGTTGGCCTCCGCTCTCCCCGTCC
>JAAUXU010007061.1_pt1 | contig 19518 bp, 10 predicted proteins | sample 7278151 | NCBI WGS metagenome assembly JAAUXU01 (sample SAMN14350113, study PRJNA611818) | marine sediment metagenome | isolation source: surface marine sediment (1.8m) | place: French Polynesia: Moorea | collected 2018-08 | reverse complement strand
TCTCTTCCAGCTTGCCTAAGATTGGCGTCGTCGTTGATTTGGTGGAGAAAATTCCTCCCCTTGCTGCTGCACAGGCACACCAACGTTTCAAATCCACGGATACACGGGGTAGGTGTGTTTTTTTGGGCCTTGCACAAATCTGCTTAGCCCAAGTCCCGGAGACTGTCTGCCGGTCTCTGCGGAAAGTTTTTCAGATTACTTCCTCCGGATTATTTTTTCCTCTTATTTTTCCTTCCGGTCGTTTGGGAGAGGGAGAGGAACCAAGAAAGATTCCTCCCCCCCTCACCCCCCCGAGAGAGAGGAGGCCTCCCCCGTTTTGGTGGCGGGTGCGCATCTGTGCCTTCTTTTCCGAGTGCAGCCATCCCTCCACCCACGGTGGAGGCGAAGTGGAGCATTGGAGGGATGGTGGGGATGGGGCTGTCGGGAGGGCCCGAAGCCCCCTTTCCTCTTGTGGAGTGCGAGTGCGTGCGTGCGTGTGTGCGCCCTTTCTCCCCCCCTCTCGTCTGGTGGCGGTGGCGCTGTGTCGTTGTGCGCCGCTGGCGCCACTTCCCCTTGCCTCTTTTGCTCCTGCTGCTTGTTCCTCCCGCTCCTTTCCTCTGGCTTCGCTCGTTCGCTCATCAGTTGCCAAAGAAGCCAAAGGGGAAGTGGAAGTGGGAAGTGGAGGCCGCCGCCGCCGCCAGAGAGAAAGAGCGAGATCGAGGCGAGTGTGTTGGTCCTCGCTCCGTGTCTGCCTCCCTTGGAGAGTGCTCCTGGCCGTGGCCTCCTCTCCCCCGTCCCCCGTCCTCCTCCTCCTCCTCCTCGTCCGTGCCGGGCCACAAGGGAAAGGGCCTCCGCCGGGAGGAGAGGACGTCCGCCGCGCCAGCCGGGGCGACGCAGAGGCCGTCGACGCGGGGAGGGAGTCCGTCCGTCCGTCCGTCCGGGCGTCGTGCCGGTCCGGGTGAGTCAGGCGGACCCACGGGGCGGGGGGGGGGGGAGGGGGGAAGTGGGTTGTCTGCGGCGTTGGAGGGGCCCTCTCTCCTCTTGCTCAGTGGAGGTCGGTGCCGCCGAGGGAGGAAGACCGTGAGTGCCAGGTCCATGTCGCCGGAGGGGTCGCCGGGGTGTCCGGGCGCTGGAGGCCAGCCCGGAGGCCGACAGTGACGAGTGCCGGCGGGCGGGAAGCCCCCTGGGGGGCCGTCGGCGCCGGACGCCGCACCCGGACGGGGGCCCCGGGCCGACTTCTGCCGGGGCGGGGCGCGTGATCGCCCCCTCTCGACCCGGGGTCCGAGTTTCGCCCGGTTTTGTCAGGACGGGCCGGGATTCCGGGGCCGCCCCCCTCGCCGGGGACCCCGAGGGTCCCGTCGGCGCCCTCGTCGGGGCTGCCATGTCCCCATCTCGCGGGCCTTCTGCCAGGGTTGGCGTTCCCCTTGAGCGGTGAGTGTCCGTCCTCCCCCCCTCTTGGGGGGCTGTTGGGGGGTGGTTAGGCTCGGCTGACGCCACAGAGAGCGAGAGCGAGAAAGAGAGAGCGAGAGAGGTGGAGAAAGAGGCCAGGAGGGACCAAGAGGCTTCCTCCTCTTCTTCTGGTTCCCCCTGGTTCCGTGTTCTGGAGTGAGGCCGTCCAAAGCAAGAAGAGGCGCTTTCTCTTTCTACCCCCTCCACCGACCGACGGACGCCTTGTGCCTTGTGATGGTGAGACTCCCTTACTTCTTTGAAGGTGAGGACTGAGGAGGGCAGCTGAGACGGATTACCACCGGAAGAAACCACCACGGAATGGAATGGGATGGCGAGGGATCTTTCATTGGAAAGAGCCAAAGAGGGAATCGCCATTTTGACATAGAAGCCTAGGAGGCATCATGCATTCGGATGAGGAAAACACCCGACGTGTTTCTTCTATACAAAGTCATAGCTGAAATCAACACTGTGGGGAAGGGAACTGGGAGGCAATCGTCCATCTTTTTTCGGGGAACGACGTGAGAAAAACTGGATCCCGCGTCTTTGTCGGTGGGAAAAGTAGGGCAGAAATGTCTTTTGAGATCTCACAATAGCGAAGCGGAGGACAACAATCAAGACAGGTTTTTAGGAACTCCTAGTTGGCATCCGCAGAAAAGGAATTTGTGAGCAGGATGGACCAAACTGTGCCTAAATATGTTCCTCTCAATTTTGTATCATTAGTTTCATTAGAAGGGGCCAAACTGTGCCCGAATATTGTGCTGGACCTTCTCAATTTCGTTTCATTAGTTCCATAGGTAGCTTCCTTTATTACGGTGGATGGCCTTTGTAAGAACGAGCTTTTGGCCCGGTAGTAGAATGTTTGCACGCAAATTCCGTACTTTGCACGAAAAAAGTATGGAAGTTATGCAGAGGGAACGAGGGGAGTATTCTGGCCTTCATGATGAGGTGGACGTCGAATCCCACTTGTCCTAAACAGAAGCAGAAACATCCACGAGAAGGAACTTTAAGCCTTTTTTTTTGTTCTGCTCTAAACATAGCTGAAGAAACTTGGGGGAAAAAAGAAGAAACTTTCTCAACCCCCGTTCCCTCTCCCCCTTTTTTGCGACCGTGGAAGGGGATAAGGAATTCTCTTTTAGCGGTGGAATTTGGAAGAGTCCCAACCATCCGTGTCTTCTCCCAACTCGCCAACCGCTATCTATTTCGGATGCACGCATCTCTGTGACGGAGGACGGCGGCGAAGAGAGAAAGGAGAAAGAGGAGAGACCTGCTTCCTCCATCACTCTTCCAGTTCCTATCGTGTCCCTTCCTCCTGTTCCCCCCCTCTCCCTCCCTCTCTAGCAGGATCCCCCCCCCTCTTTCTCTCTTGGGGGCGAAAAAGATAAAAACTTGGCCTTGTCGTCGTCGTCGTTGTCGAATGGCGAAAGTTGTGTCCGTCCTCCCTGGAGAAGAGAAGGAAAAGCATTGGGGGAGGGGAGGTTGGAAGGAATGTCCTCTGGCGTTGTCGGGCTGTCCGTTGTAAGCGAGCTGAAAGAAGGGAGACTGGGATAGGAAAAGGGAAGCATCGTTGTTCACTCTGTCGTGGCCCCCGGCAAGGCTCGGCTATCGGTGATGCACGCGAAGGCGAGGTCGCACAAGACACCTCCCAAACTCCTACACATTGCTGCTGGCTTTCTTGGGCCTTATCCGAGTTCCAGACTCCAGAAGACCCACGTTTGGAAAGCCGCCCCCCAGCCAGGAGAGCAGTGTAGTAGTGCTTTTTTGCCCTCTTAGAAGTTGTACTGGCGATCGTGGATAGTGTAGCAGAGAAACTACTGGAGCATAAACACACATGGGATGTTTACACAGGGCGCTTCTTTCGTCCTCCCCCGCGGCCGGCCGGCAAGCCGATCGGATGAGGAGATGGGGAGCGGCTTGGCCCTCGCCGACGGCCGTGGTATATCCTCCTCCTTAACATGGACCTGCTCTTGGGGGGTGCGAAAAGATTCCTCCCTCCCTCCCCGCCAAGGGAAACTGGGAGAGAACAAGACACGTGCGAAGGATACATATCTTATACGCTAGCACTGTGCCCAGTTCAAGCGTGTTCCCTGCACAATGTGCGCCAGTTCTGTTCTCTGGACCTCTCCCTCCTTCCCCCGTTTAGTCCGCTGGAAGCCTGTCTGATACATTCCACAGTCCCCCTCCCCCTTTCTTCCCCTTCTCTCATGTCAGTTGCAGTCATCTTCGTATCTGCCTGTGCGAGTGTGCGAGAGAGAATCCGCGGTGTTTTAACAGTGTATCTTTCTCTTTGCAGGAACTGATTCAGATCGTGAGGAACTGCGCCTGTGAAAGAGATAGGGTAGAGAACAAGTCCTTCCTCGGATCTGGCAAGACGAGAAACGGTCTGAGCAGCAATCGGGTGGATGACTGGCCGAAGCGTCGTCGCCGTTTCCACCGTCACCACCGCCACCGCTGCGCCCTCGCCACCGCCACCAGTTACACCGCCCGCTGAGAGGTCAACAGCGAGGAGGAAGTGGAAGCGGAGGAGACGGAGGCGGGGGCGGCAACAACAGGCCAGCCCAACAAAAGGGAGGAGGAGAGGACCAAGTGCCCGGGATTTTGCGGAAACGATACCTCCACTTGGTTCACACACCACGCGACTCCCCTAAATTAGAAAGAGAGGGGAGAAACCTACAGTAACACTAAAAGTAAAGCTACTACAACTGCCACCCCCACCGACCACCGTCACCATGGCTTCCCAGTTCGGCATCTCGCTGAAGCAGCTCCGCGAGCTCATGGAGCTGCGCGGGGCGGAGGGAGTCGACAAGGTCAAGGAGCTCGGGGGAATACACGAGTTCTGCAAGAAACTCCGGACGACGGAAAAGAACGGTAAGCCACCCCCTTCGTGCCTCGGCAAAAGAGTTAATTTTTTTCCTTGGAAAGCGATGACGGTAGGGGGACGGGGGGGACGAATCGCTGTGTAAAGAGAGATCTTTGCATTCGATACCCGTCCACCTCGAAATTGGCAATTTCCGACCTAGCGGGAGAAAGAAGTGTCACTGGCTGGCGACGTGGGAGAAGGAGTGAGAGCGAGAGAGGGATCGAGTTGGGGTGGGTGGGTCTCTTCGCCGTTCACATCTTTCGCTCTCCCCCCTCCCCCCACCTTACCAACCAACCACCTTCATTCCCCCTTGGCCTTTTCCCGGCTGGATTCCAGGGGTCTTCTTCCATTCGGTCCATTTCTTCTCCCCCGCCCTCGCTTTCCAAGTGTGTGTGTGCGCGCGTGGTGTGGGCAGTCAGCCGGAGCCTCCGCCTCTAACTTAACTTTTCTTCTCTTTCTCTGTCCGTACGTACGTACGTGACACGCAGGCTTGAGCGGGTCTCGGGACGACCTGGAGCGGAGGCGTGACATTTTCGGCTCCAACGTGATCCCGCCAAAGCCCCCAAAGACCTTCCTGCAGCTGGTGTGGGAGGCGCTGCAAGACGTGACCCTAATCATCCTGGAGATCGCGGCCATCATCTCGCTGGTGCTCTCCTTCTACAAGCCGCCGGAGGAGGAGGAAGGTAAGTGGAAAAGGAAGAAAAGGGCGAGACGACCTACCAAGACGACGAGAGGAGGAAAATTCAATTTGAGTGCCACTAATCCATTCCGTGTCCCTTTCTCTCCCTCCCCACCCCACCCCACCCCCCTTCTTTCTCTCTACGCCTCCCTCCCACCACTGTCTCCCTCTTTCTCGTCCCCCTCTGCCTCCCCATCTTAATCCTTCGCGCCTGCTCCGCCTCCGTCGACGACGAGCAGAAGTGCCCCTCGGTAAGCAAGGGGAAAGAAGAGGGCAACGGGGAAAAGCTTGACAGCCAGGGGGGGAGGGTTGTGTGCGCTCTGTGGATGGCGGAGACGAAAGTTGTGCCTCCGCCTCCTCTTCCCTCCGCCGCGGAGTCGGGAAACACGAAATGGCTTTCACGGGGACTTTAAAAAGAGTTAAATGGGCCGGGGAAGAAGAGTTGCTTTCTCTCCGTCCTTTCCTCCATTCATTACATTCCCCTGCCCTTTAGGCGAGGAGGAGGAGAAGCACCCCGAGTGGATCGAGGGCGTGGCCATCCTGATCGCCGTGGTCATCGTGGTGCTGGTGACTGCCTTCAACGACTGGTCCAAGGAGCGGCAGTTCAGGGGACTGCAGGACCGGATAGAGGGCGAGCAGACCTTCAACGTCATCCGGGGCGGGAAGGCCATGCAGGTGCAGATAGGGGAGCTGGTCGTAGGGGACATCATGCAGGTGAGAGACGCACATCAACAATGTTGCGACCTACTCCTATTCCTTTCCGTGTTTTCTTTGAAACACAAAAGGTCAAGTACGGCGACCTCCTCCCCGCCGACGGCCTCGTCATCCAGAGCAACGATCTCAAGGTGGACGAGTCCTCGCTGACGGGCGAGTCCGACCAGGTCAAGAAGGGCATCGACGTGGACCCCATGGTGCTCTCCGGCACCCACGTCATGGAGGGCAGCGGCAAGGCCGTCGTCACCGCAGTCGGCATCAACTCGCAGGCTGGCATCATCTTCGCGCTCCTCGGCGCCGTCGAGAACGAGGCCGCCAAGGAGGAGAAGAAGCAGAAGAAAGCAGGTGAGGAACGAGGGAAATTAAGGAGATACATGCAGAGCCGAGACCAGGCGAGAGTTTGAGTTCAGAGTGAAAGGAGTCGCGGTACCACTACGGCTGGTATGGGCTGCCTTACGCTTTCACCACCGTCTTGAGTAGAGTAGTTGAAGCCACCCATTTTTTCAACCCTCTCTTCTATCGCTTCCTTTCTCTTTCCTTCTACCGGAGTGGCTCTTCCTTCCACGCTCCCCCTTCTTTTTGAACGGGAAAAATTGCAGTTCCTTAAACCTTTCCCCAATTTTTGCGACAATTCAGGGGGGTTCTAGAACACACGGGATATCGATAGATGAAGCTTTCTGCAATGCAAGCCCATGCATCCATGGTCCATGTCCCTTTCCGGCGGTAGTTCCCTTTCTTCCGCTGATCCAATTACACTGGACACCTCCCCCCTTTTTGGGCAGTACTTCGCCTCAGGCCACCTCCCCTGACCTTTTTTTATAGCTTACCGGGCGCATCTTTTCATACATTCCCGACATCTTTCTACCGTATCTCTAACCACTTCCTTCACTCTCACGACTTGCTCTGTCCTCCACCGCCTCTCCCATTCATTCTGCTTTTTTTCTAGATTGCTGATTGCACACAAGTGCTATCTTTTCTCTCTCTTACCTGTACTGTAGGTAAAAAAAAGTCTCGCGACGGAGACTTCATAGAAGCCATAGTTAGCCAGTGCTTGCAAATTCGAGCAAACTGTCTCTGACATTTTCACTCTCTTGCTTTTCTACTAAACTTTGCGTGGCCCTAACACAGCGCGAATCTGGCATTAAAACTATACAATGTACATTCCTTAACAAGCCCATTGGTCAAGCATTCCATTTCGTGCTTTGCCAGAAGCAAGATTTTTAAACGTCACTTTTCCCGTGGGTGAAGCATGCCATCATCCTTGGTTGTGTGTAGGCAGCAACAAAACGTACACACATTTCAGCCCACCAAAAGCAACGGAAAATAGCCCCATTTGGATACGAAAGGCTCCTTGACTTTGAATCGCCAATACTTCCAGTACGTTACGCTATTCAAGTGCAGCTACATCCTTTTTTGCACATCACTTACCTCCCCGCTATTCTTCAAACATTTGGCCAGAGGCCCTTTTTCAAGTCAATCGGATTCCCGCCGAGACTGGATATCTTGTTCCCCAACACGGTTGCTTCCTACCATATAGCTGAGGAATCTTGCATGTCCCTTCTCTTTTAAAACTACTTGCAGAGAAAAAACTTCGCAAGGAGCAAAAGAAACAGCGTAAGAACGGCGGCGGCGGCGCCAAGAGCGAAGAGGAGATGACCATGATGGGGGCGTCCGCCGCCTCCGCGGCCGGGGGCGCGGCCGCCGCCGGAGGAGCCACCTCATCCTCTGGAGGTGCCGCGGCGGCTGCCACTGGGATGACAGGACAAGGTGAAGGAAGCAGAAGAGCTTTCCCCCCTCTCTCTTCGTCGGTGTGGTGGTGACAGCCTGCCTCCTCCTCCTCCTTTCACCTTCGTTCTACGTTCTACACCTGACACCCCTCTATGTCTCTTAACAAGATTTGAAAGACAGGTTCCTTTCCAGGTCTCCTCTTGTCCGAATAACCGTGTGAACCCGAAACGACCTACAGATGGTGTTTTTTTCTCAATCCCGTGATGTTTTCCCCCTGCGGCCTATTTTCCTCAATGGTGTACGTACTACTTCTTACTGTCCAATAGGTGTTACGTGTGCACGTGATGTTAGTTAACCTGGATCTGGACATAACCTTTTCGGATGCATTGTCACATATATCTGATTCCCAGTCCGCTATGAGCTATTAATCATCCCCAAGTTTTTAACTTAACGATATCTTTCAATGCATTCAAAAATGTTTTTCCTTTTTCAGACGTGGAGCAGGGCATCGGAAACTCCCACCACCAGTCCTCTGTGCCCCTGCACAATGCCAGCGACGCTGGCAAGAGCGGGGCCAACAACACCCAGGACGACGACGGCCCCGCCCCGGTCAGCGGGGGGCACGACGGCGACGAGAGCCACGATAAGTCTGTCCTCCAGGCCAAGCTGACTAACCTGGCCATCCAGATCGGCTACGCCGGCATGGCTGTTTCGCTCCTCACCGTCATCATCCTCTGCGTGCAGTTCTCCATCAAGACGTACGTCCACGAGGGCAAGGAGTGGAGCACCTCGCACGTAGGGTTCTACGTCAAGTTCGTCATCATCGGCGTCACCGTGCTGGTGGTGGCAGTGCCGGAAGGGCTTCCTCTGGCCGTCACGCTCTCGCTGGCCTACTCAGTGAAGGTAGGGGCTCTTGTTAGTTAAAAGTTTGCAAGCTGCAGATTAGATGATATTGCTTGGCCAATACGTGTCCGGGGGTGGTTGACAAGTTTCGGCACCAGCATGCTCCCATGCAATACGGAAAAGTTTTGGCCCTCGTTCGCGCAGCGAGGAAGTCGAGAGGAGAAATTTTGTAGGCGGTGCAAAAGGGGCAGGTGAAATTTGCATTTCCAAGGGGCTCTCAAAGTTTGCACAAGGGTGGCATCGAGATTTTTCTCTGCACATTTTTTTTGGAAATGAAACTTTGGGAAATTCATTGCGAAAAAAAGTGTTTTAAATGAAGGACACATTGCACACTTTGCTTTGTCTTTTCCTCGCAGAAAATGATGGCCGACAATAATCTTGTCCGGCATCTGGACGCGTGCGAGACGATGGGCAACGCCACTACCATCTGCTCTGACAAGACCGGCACCCTGACCACCAACCGCATGACGGTGGTACAGGCCTTCGTATGCGGGCGGCACTACAAGCCGGACCGGACCTCGCTGCCCAAGATGAAGGACCTACCCGCCCAGGTGGGCAAGCTCGTCACACAGGGCATCTCGGTCAACAGCGCGTACTCGACCGACGTCCTCCCGCCCAAGACGCCGGGCGAGCTCCCGACGCAGGTGGGCAACAAGACGGAGTGCGCGCTGCTCGGGTTCGTCCTGGACCTGGGGGAGGACTACCGCAGCATCCGCTCCCGCCACCCGGACACCACCTTCGCCAAGGTCTTCACCTTCAACTCGGCGCGCAAGTCCATGAGCACCATCATCCCAATCGACGGCGGCGGCTACCGCGTCTTTACCAAGGGCGCCTCCGAGATTATCATGAAGAAGTGCGCCTTCATCCTGGGCGACGGCGGCCGGGTGGAGAAGTTCAGCCCGGCGGCGCAGGACCGGGTGGTGCGAGACGTCATCGAGCCCATGGCCCGTGATGGACTTCGCACCATTTCCGTGGCCTACAGGGATTTCGTCCCTGGAAAGGCGGACATCAACCAGGTGCACTTCGACGGCAGCACTTCGCCCAATTGGGAGGACGAGGAGTGGGTCATCTCCAACCTCACGTGCGTCTGCGTGGTGGGCATCGAGGACCCGGTGCGGCCAGAGGTCCCGGAGGCCATCCACAAGTGCCAGCGGGCCGGCATCACCGTCAGGATGGTTACCGGAGACAACATCAACACGGCGCGGGCCATCGCCACAAAGTGCGGCATCATCAAGCCCGGCGACGGCTACCTCGTCATGGAGGGCAAGGAATTCAACGCTCGGATAAAGGACGCCAATGACCAGGTGTCGCAGGCGAGGCTGGACGAGATCTGGCCCAAGCTGCGGGTGCTGGCGAGGTCGCAGCCCATTGACAAGTTCACGCTAGTCAAGGGCATCATCAACAGCAAAGTTAGCGCCAACAGAGAGGTGGTAGCCGTGACGGGAGACGGCACCAACGACGGACCGGCGCTCAAGAAAGCGGACGTCGGTTTCGCCATGGTGAGTTCAAATCCCGTTACTATAGTTTGTTTCATTTACCTCAACGGGTTGTAATTTCAGGGCATTGCGGGTACCGATGTGGCCAAAGAGGCTTCGGACATCATCCTGACCGATGACAACTTCTCCAGCATAGTGAAGGCTGTCATGTGGGGTCGGAATGTCTACGACAGCATCGCGAAGTTCCTCCAGTTCCAGCTCACCGTCAACATCGTGGCTGTCATTGTAGCGTTCGCTGGCGCCTGTATTATTCAGGACTCTCCACTGAAAGTATGTTCTCTAGACGAACCGTGTTTCGAACCGCTGCTAACTTACTTTTCTTTTTTCCCCTCCAGGCTGTTCAGATGCTGTGGGTAAACCTCATAATGGACACACTCGCCTCCCTCGCCTTAGCTACTGAGATGCCAACTCCGGACCTGTTGTTGCGAAAGCCCTACGGCCGGACGAAACCTCTGATATCTAGAACAATGTTCAAGAACATCTTCGGGCAAGCAGTCTATCAGCTCTTCATTACCTTCGGCCTTATGTTTCTTGGTGAGGATTTCTTTTGATCGACTTAACTGTCGAGTAATGACGCAATGTCCTTCCTACCTCAAGGTGACCGCCTCCTGGATGTGGACAGCGGTCAGAAGTCTGAGTTGCACGCGCCGCCCTCCGTGCACTTCACAATGATATTTAACTCGTTCGTGCTCATGACGCTCTTCAACGAGATCAACGCCAGGAAGATCCACGGGCAGCGGAACGTCTTTATCGGCCTCTTCTCAAACCCAATCTACTACAGCATCTGGATCATCACCTTTGTCAGCCAGGTACGACCTTTGCAGTTATTGCACCGTGCAACAGTACTTCGCCAACATTTTTGGCACTTTCCAGATCGTCATCGTGCAGTTTGGCGGCGTCGCCTTCTCGACGACGCCCCTCAACGTGGAGCAGTGGGTTTGGTGCATCTTCCTTGGCGTCGGGACCCTCGTGTGGCAGCAAATAATCACAACCATCCCGACGAAATGCGTGCCCAAGTCGATGGCGTAAGTGGTCGCAGGAGGGAGATGCTTTCCGAAAATGGACCTTGCATTTTTTTTGTCTCATTGATAATTTTCTCACTGTTGCTTCTCTTCTCCTCCCGCAGCATCGGCCGCGAGCCTCCTCCAGAGCCCCTCTCCCCGGTGGTGATGTCTGTCAACGAGCACCACCCGCACCACCACCATCACGAGCCGTCGCTATCCGGCTCGAGGTCGGGGCAGATCCTATGGATCAGGGGACTCACTAGACTGCAGACGCAGGTAGGAGATCCGTGTCTTTGTCGGTGTCCTATCACAGTTAGTTTTTTCTTTCCTTCGATTATTACAATTATTAGTTTACAGTATGTCCTACTTTTATACTGAGAAAGGAAAAGTAAGAGAACTTGTTTTCTTCTGCAAACTACTTGGTAGTCGAGCTAGAACCTAGATCCGACTCTCGAGGATGCAAAAACAGAAAGAGTAACAGAAAGATTCTGATACGCAGGATATGATCTTGCTGTTACGGCGGCTGGTCTTGCTTTCCGTAGCCCCCTTTCATATTCCAAGACCAACAGAGCAAAAATATTTTTTAATTGCTCGCTCGCTCGCTCGTTCATAAATAAGCTTTCATAGCCTCAAATCACTGCAGCCACGAAAAATATCACAAGAACTGTGCAGTTCCACCATCATGAATTATAGGAGGACAAAAATGCCAAAAAAGACTCAAGAGAAAGTGTTTTGAAATCTTACGACTTTGTACTAACGAAATGGTAGTCGTTCATGCTTGTTATTTCAAACTCTGGTAACCGATAGTTACTTTTTCGGTTTGCGTTTTTTGAGATCAGTCATTCATTTTTCCTTATCAACTGAAAATGCGATCTCAACTCTTTGTTTTTCGTTCTGTTGTGATTTTACGAGAAGTTTCCTTCGGCTTTTCAATGTCACAGTTCTTGGCTTCTCATTAATTTTATGTTATGCATTTTGATTAAGTACATAGGCATTATTTTTTTCTTGTAACAACAAAGAACAACACCCATACTCAGCCCTTCCCACGTGTCTGGGTCCCTTCCCCCCGCCTCCCTTTAAGAGCCACACTCTCGCACCCAGCGTAAAGATCGAAAAGTCAGTACTAGTATTGCTGCCAAAAGCCGCAACACCGCTGGCTCCCCCCGCCCGAGGTCGGCGACAAGAAAGAGCATTCACCAAAAAGCGCCCCTCCATCCCTCCTCCTCCCTCTTTGCAGCTAAGAGTCATCCGGGCCTTCCGGTCCACCTTGGAGGACATGGAAGAAAGGCGCTCGATTCACTCCCTCCGCTCTGGCCAGCGCCACCTGCCCATGCCGAGGCCCATGTCAGACATGTCGTACGTGGACGAGGAGGGCGCCACCGTCGTCGCCTCTGCCTCGTCGGCCGCAGGGGGATCCAACAATAACACGGCCGGCAACAGCAACAGGAATCTGCTCCCAGCTCCTGCACGTAAGACTCAGCACCATCATCATCATCCTTCCTCTTCCTCTGCTGTCGTCGACACCTATCTGAGGGTGGAGGGTCAGGCGTATCGGATGCAGCGGGCCACCCCTGTCATGGGCGGCGGCGGCGGGTCCTCCTCTTCCAACTCCGCCTCCGCCCCCGTCGTCAGGACCGCCGTGGCGGCTCCGGGATCGCTATCGACTAACATCACCTCCGCTTCTGTCACTAACACTAACAACTCTTCTACTAACACCACCGCTCACCAGGCAGCCACGTCCGCCGCCACCAGGCGGTGCTCTGACGCCCAGACGCAGAGTGCGGAGTCAAGCTTTCTGTGGCATGACACAATCACCGCCGGTGGTGGCGAGGACACTACCCACCTGGTTACGGACGGAACTCAGAAACTGGGAGCGGCCTCCACCTCTGCGTTCTCCGCAGTCTCGCCTTCTGCCTTCTCTGCTGCCCCTCCTAACACTGCTTACTCTTCTACCGTTAAGACAGCCACTAACAATGTGTGTGATGCCAGCGCCGCTAATACCGTGAACAATGCCGCCTCTGTCGTCCCCCAACCCTCCTACCACCACATTCAGCAACCCCCTCCCCCTCCCCTGATCGGCGTGCCTTCCTCCTCTCGAGGTCCCTCTCCCTCCCCCGTCCTCCTCGCCCCCTCCCCGATCCCCCCGCCCCTCCTGGCGGCCCCCGTCGTGGCCCCCTCCACCTCCCCGCTCCTTAGTTACGGCTACGACCCCAGCTACTGTCAGTTCCTAGGCCAGGCGGCCGACGGATATCAGTACGAGCTGGTCCGCCGGCCCAGCATCGGCGCCTCGGCAGAGCTGACTGTTCCCACGGCCTCGGCCGCCCTCCTCCGTCGACATTCAGGCGGAGGGGCCATCCTGACGTGCCAGCAGCACTCCTCTCCCGCTGTCGCCGCCGCCGCGGTCCACCACCCCACGGTGGTCATGCCCCCCGCTCCCCCCTCCCCCAACTCCACCATGTACTCCACCCCCGCCCAGTTCTCCCTTGCGCAGAATTCCCTGCAGGGCTCCTTCGACTCTTGCGGGGGTCCACCAATCACTCCTATATTCATTCAGAGCCACCCTGTTGCGGCGGCGGGCTCCTCCTACATGCCCCACCCTCAGCCCCTGAGCCCGCGACACCTCCCCCACCACCAGGCCGCCGCCTCGTCGGTCCCTCCCCCTCCCCACTCTCCCCTCCCGCCTCCCTCCTACCACATGCAGAGGTCGGCAGTGTCCCCCAGCAAGCAGGGCCTGCTATCGGGCCTTGGCGGCGTCGCTGGCGAAGGTAGCGTCGGAGGTAGAGCTGCCAGCGTTGGCGGCGGAATGCCCAAGATGATCCACGAGACCAGCATATGAAAGAGCTGTGCAAACAGGAAATATCAAAAAACAACACGAACGCCTGCCATTAGCTGGTGGTGTGGTGGTGGCGCCCTATCGTGATTCCCCTGTTAGAACTGACTTCCCCCTTGTGCCTGGTTGACTTGAGGACACCTTGTCTCGTAATTAGACTGGGGCATGGAAGGAAAAAGTTGTGCGGAAGTGCGTACGTAGGAGCGAAAGCAGTAGAAACTTTTTTGCCAATTATCCAGAGGGAATTACGCAAAGAGGCAAGCAGAGACAGAACAGCGGAGAAGAAGAAAAAAAGAAAAGACTTTGCAGAAAGACGAGGAACTGAAGCCTCAAGCGGCCCTTGCTTGAAACAGTGAAAAGCGGGGGTGCCTTGTCAAGAAGTGCCGCTTAGAGATTGGTTCGTCCTTCGGACCCACAGACACCCCTTTTTCCTTAAAATTTGGCCCCCACGAGAAGGTTAGTCTCTCTAGCTTCCTTGCCGACAAAGCGGATTTTTTTGTCCAGTCAAATTTTGTTGATGCATTTTTCGTTCGCGTTCTTTTTGGTTAGTCATTGGTTCCTCTTCGTTTCCTTTTTGATTTTTCCTGTGTTGTAGAGAACTGCCAACTTGCAGGGGGGGACTGCATCAATAAAGCTGCGACCATAAGTGACGGCGTTAGACAGTATCACAACTGCTGCTGTGGCTCTTGAAAATGTTCTTTGGTGGGCGTGGAAGCTGATGCCAACTTTGGCCCGAAAGACTAAGTAAGGTCACTTTGATGAAAATGAACCACGCTCGCCCAAAGAGGCTTTTCTGCCGTTTAGCCAGCTTTCATACTTCTCTGTCCAATTGTCGAATGTTGGGATTGTACAGAATCGCGTACCTTGTTCTTGTAAAAGAACCCGAAAAAAAGACGGTTTAATATTTAACTCGCAAACGGTCCGTCTATAGTATTCCTCACTCACTCCCAACAAACTTAAGTAGATGTGGGTATGGTCTTCCGTTTTAAAGGGGGGAAAATGCCAACACCACTCCCTCCCGCCCCCTTCCCCAGACCCCTTGCCATATCCACTTATGCTGCGGTCTTTCCTAGCCCCTCTTTGTTCTTGTCCTCGCTTCCCAAAGAAATCACTATTATTTCAGCCAAACCACCCTCCCCCTTCCCTCCCAGTAGTCTGCCTTTCAATTTCTCGGAATGAGTTGGAGGTGACACTCAGGATCTCATGTCTTTTTCCTGTAAAAGCACCTTCAATAGTCCTCCTGCGAGGAAAAAAAGTTGCCCAGGCGAAATTCAAGCTGCAGATGGAGGAAAAGTACAGCACTGCGCTTTTTGTGTGGAACGTAAACTTTCAACAAAGGAAGGGGGGGACTTGACAATCGAGAACTTGCTTCGCGTAAGCAACTTGGAACACCCTTGAGACTTGTTGGGAATTTGTATATTTCAGTTGATTCATCCATTGCTATTGCACAGGAAACCACATCCAATCCTTTCTCCCCACACATGCTTTAGAATCCTTGCGTGTCTCCAAAGTCCCAACTCGATTCTTAATGATGACTTTCTGCGATTTTCTTTTTGAACCCAAATTTGGCAAGGCAATTAAGCTTAGCTCCACTCTGCTCCCTCCGAAACGGAACATTTGCCTCCAAAAATTAAAAAAACCTGCCTTCCATACCGATATGAGCACTGCCCGCTACCCCCCCCTCTCCCTTCTTCCTCATGCTACCAAGTTCCCCTTGCCCCCACCTCCTGAATAGCCCCCCTTCTTGTTTCACTTCACCGCAGTGGTTTGTCTAAAGTGCGTCGTGCTGTCTCAGAGTCCGAATGTTTCTAAAGAGTCCTCCTCTCCAGGGCCTAAGGACCACAGCTGTTAAGACCCAAAAATCGGACGTCAGCAGACCGTACTGTAGACCACTACTGGAATGTCCATCGTCCTTCTCCCACCCAAAGAGTTAAAAAATGGAAAAGAATAACTTAATATCCTGCTTCTTTTTTCCTTCGGATCGCCCCCCTTTACCCCTATCTTTCTCTCTTTCTCTCTCTCTCTCCATCCCCTTTTGTTTTCTCAAACCTTGTCCCAGGTGACATTCATCTAAATTATACATGATGTATACTATACTACAAAAGTCGTACCCCCGGTCGCAACATTATTTGCCGTAGTTAGCAGCAAAGACCCTTTCCCCCCACTCCTTGTTTCCTCAACCCCTGGAAAATGATCTAAGGTATTATATCACATCCCAGAAAAAATGGTTGTTCCAGCGTATGATAGGAAGTCTTCAGGCCGATAGCAGCCGACGTACACACAAAAGTAGCAATGATGGTATTTGGCGAGTGTCCCTTTCCTTTAAAAACTAATAATTCAAGTGTGTGCATAGGTACAAAAGGTCTGCAAAAAGAGAGAATAGCCAGTACCGTCGCCCCTCCACCCATACTAACGTTTATACTGCGTCCTCACCCCCCACCAAAAAAGACTCCCCCACCCACGGCTGTCTTCCCGCAAATCACGGAAGAGTAGCGCAAGGCGGCCGCGGGACCGACCTAGCCCGCCGATAGAGTAAAAAGAAGTTTACGGCAGAAAAGAATCCTGTGTCCCGAGAAGTCGAATCTAATCCTATCATCCATATATCTCTTCTCTCTCCTTTCTCACTGTCGTCCCCAGGTGATAGGTGGAGACTTGCAAGAGCGTCTAATCCCTGTACCATACAGTAAAACATCCACGGATCAGGCTGTAAGGGAGCATTTTTTTAACTGTTGTGATGTTGTCAAAGACTCACTGTTGCCTTTTTGCTTACTACAACCCCCTTTTTCGAACCGAAAAAAATGATGCTACGGCCTCGTTTTTTTACCCCTTCTTTCTACGGTACATAAACGAGAACAGTAAACTCGTCAACCAAATATCCTGGGCGAATCAAGTAGTAGAATGTGAGCTGCTTCAGCGCTGAAACAAAGTGAGCGCGTCCTGTAAAAACTAAAAAGACAGAAAGAAACACATCGATCCTGGGATATTTGGCTTACAAAGTTCCTCTCTCCTTCCTTGCATACCATAATCGGTGCAGAAATGCTGAAGTTTCACATAATTAGCGTTGGCGACCACTTAAAGGTGTATACCCCGCTATTCTACGTTGCCCAACCGAGAGAATCCCCCTTCTTGCCCCCCTACTACCCGCGTATGATGTTTACTTGTACATTGAGGACCCCCCCCCCTCCTCTCTCCTGCGCCCACCACCTTTCTCCCCTTGTTGTTTCTCCCCCTGCATGCGCTTTTCCTTGGCGAAAACCCATACCTTTTACGGAATAGGGCTAAGTCGGTAAATAAATCAGTGTTATTTCCTCCTCCTTGTCCGAACCAACCACTGCCATCACCACCTACCCCATTTGTGCGTGCACAGAAGGACCCGACTGCCCCCTTACCCGATGTTCCTCTGCCCCCCACAGTAAAGTAGATGGAGCCATTCTTAGTTAGAGCATGAGTGCATGCATGGTCTGTGAAAAAGGCACCCTGTACTACTCGCTGTTTCTGCTGGGCATACTTACTTTCCTTATTCCTGCGGCATTTTGCCCTACTGCGTACATACGGTACAGACATTGCCGGTACCACTTTCCCCCCCAACGCCTCCTCTTTTTGTGCTGCAAAGAAAGATCCCCCCTAAAGAGGGACAAAAGCTGTCTTGGAAGCCCTGAAGTACACCCAGTAATTTGACCTCGAAAAAAAAAAAGCTGAGCGGCAACTTTTCGTTTGCCGGAATCTTTAGCCCTCCCGGTTTTTTTCTCAAAAAATGGAACCAAGTAGGAAACAGCACCGCAGTCCCCGCTCGCTTTCTACCCCCTCCCCCCTTTGCCAAAGCGGTAGAAAAAGCCTCCAAAACAGGTACCTCCACATCCTCACACGCCTTCTCTGCCTAAGAGTACACATCTAAAAAGCATTCCCCCGCCCTGGGCTGGAAAACAAGAGGTGGCTGGCCCCTCGGGACTTTGCGACGCGGAAGAGTCTTTTTCCTTGATAGTCCTTTCTCACGACCTGTACAATACCCACCATTCGACTTGTGGCCAGGAGCAATTTTCGCTGGAGAGGCTTGAAAAAAGTCAGGGTCCCAAAAAGCACAAAGCAAAAGAACGCCAGTGGTGTGGACTGTGGGCGCTCGGGCGCCTGGAGCGCAGCCACCGAAGTAAAATTAAATGGTGTCCTTCTTCCAAATCGATGAGGTCTCTCCCCAAAAAAGTATTATCTCGGTGTTCTCCACAGCACACAGTAGCAGATTTTTTAAATAGTCATTTCAGTTTCTCCCATCTGTAGATTTTTTTTATTACCGCGGTCGAAACACCGCACTTTTGTTTCTTAAAAAGTAGTAGGAGCCTTTTTACGCGCCTTTAAGAAAGGTCGTTACCAATTGACTCTGTTTCTACTATCAGGACTTATAATTTCCATTTCCAGTTATCTTCTTATGTATATCTTAATTTCCATCGTGTTAGACCGTTGTTGTCGAGCAATTAGGAGCAAGGGAGAAGGATGGCCTCTTTTGCGAACGTACACTTATAATCATTATAATCTTAAATGGAGTATTGTAGTAGAGAAGACGGAAGACGATGATCATGAATGCATTTCACCAAAAAAAAACCCAGAAAGAAACGCGAATTCGGGAAACGAGCAGGCGAAAAAAGATCGCTCCCCTCCCTCTCCCCCTCGCCCCCCCGTATATGATGAATTACTAAAAATCTTCCATATTGTTGATTGACTCGTCAGTTACTCGAGTTGCGAGGCAGTGTTTTAAAAGGAACTATTTACATATAAACCGCGTACGTACTAGGAAGGGAAAAGAAGCTAGTTTTCGCGTATATGGTACGTTAGGTCCCGCCCTCCCGCCTCCAGCCCAACTTCGTTAGCTTGATGTAGTACTACTTACCCTTGCTACTTACCGAGAATTTTTTTTGCATGGAAACCACCCACCGATTTTTGCCTTTCTTTATGATCACAGGAACTAACTTTTAGAGAAAAGCAAAAGCAGGAAAGTGTGTAGTAGATCAGACCGCAACCTTTTGCGAAATATTGACCCAGAACGAGGAGGATCGTCCCTCTCTCGGACATTTTGACCCTGCCGCTCGTTTCCCCCCCCTTCCCCCCTTTTCCCCCTACACAAATCCCAAACCGCAAGTCTAGCTGTCAATGAAGAAACACCTCAGGGACTTTTATTAAAAGTTTTGAAATCACCGCGACATAGTACGTTCTTCAGGATTATAAACCTTACGGTAACCTACAATAAACAAAATCGAGGATGCTTCAATCCAGCCCTCTCTTTTTGTTCGCCGTCTCCTCAAAAATGTTAGATGCAACAGATAGAGGGGAAATGGGTTGGGTAGGAAATACCGCGAGGAAAAAATGAGGCTAGAACGGAGTCGCAGGCAGGGAAGACGCGTTCCACTTGGGAAAAGGTACCAATTTTGCATGACGGAATCGTGTATTTGCTGTTCACCAGTCTTTGTTTCGCCCCCACCTCCACCTCCATGCACAGGGATCGTGGAAGAACTTTGCTTCCCCCACCCCTCATAGTACAACCAACGTACTAAGAGTACCGTGTGTACATTCTTCCACCGCCACCCACCACCGTATCTGCCCCACCCACCACCGGTTTTTTATATCGTTGTTTCACAATTTGTCATAAAGCACCCAACCACGGTCCTCAAGTTCGCGTCTTAGCGACAGACGCGCACTTGGTTCCCCACAAAATTCACTCCAAGCCACACATTTTCATTCCACCAGCCTCTTTCTCTTTTTATAAAATCTGTACTGTTGCTGTCTAGCGGCGGGGGGGGGGGGGGGGGGGGGGGGGGGGGGGGGGGGGGGGGGGGGGGGGGGGGGGGGGGGGGGGGGGGGGGGGGGGTGGGGGGGGGGGGGGGGGGGGGGGG
>JAAUXU010066028.1_pt1 | contig 19523 bp, 24 predicted proteins | sample 7278151 | NCBI WGS metagenome assembly JAAUXU01 (sample SAMN14350113, study PRJNA611818) | marine sediment metagenome | isolation source: surface marine sediment (1.8m) | place: French Polynesia: Moorea | collected 2018-08 | reverse complement strand
TTTGCACGATCAGTCTGAGTCAGAAGAGAGCAAACCTGAAGAACTCCGCCCGCCGTCCGGGACCAGGACTATACTGTGACACTTTGAACCAGCTGCTGGAAGTCTTCATGGCGTCTGTCACTATGCACGCCTCCCCTTATGGATCTTTCCTATTTGGTAGGGCAAGGACGTTCGGAGGACCTCCAATTGTACATAATATAAACTCGTCAGTCTTATTTTCCAAACTCACGGTCGTGATCTTTTCAAATTGACTCAGACACGAGAGCCATAGTCGAGCCACGATCAATGACGCATTTCACGTTAATTTGGTTTCTCAACTCTTAGGCTTCCGCTCGTTGAAGTCACCTCTTGCTGGGTCGATCAATGGTTCGTTCGGCCAAAAGGAAGCCCTGTGTGACGCACTTGACTGAACGGAAAATTTGCGTACGCGCTAAAATGCAGGAAATATTCGCAGCGGGGCTAAGGAGAAGAAAGTGCAGGCCTTGTCTGGGCCCGGAGAAATCGTTCTCCCGGACAAATCTCTCTTCTCTAATACGCCTCGTCTATCCAGTCCTGGCCTGTTTCTTCCGCCCGACCGTGGGTGTGCGTGTGTGTATGTATGGACAACTGGATCAATGCAGCCCACACAATGTTTGTCTGGTCTGATACGTGAATCATCGCCCAAGGTTGTCTCTGGCATGAAGCACAGTGTGAGTCTCGGTACGAGTTACCTCCTAAGCCGTATGTGAAATCCCCGATTCAATCGGGTCTGTATGTAGTGCTATATATGTACTGTCCCTACCACGTAGCACGTGTGCGTGTGCGTGTGCTTGGTGCCAACGGCGCTCTGACGCGCGATTCACGGCTTGCTGTGCCGCTCCGAGGGTCCGCACGGACGCGTCCACGCACACACGCAGCACAGACGCGACATTCCTGCGCTCGCGCCCGCCACCGGGACGGACGCGGGGACGGACGCGGGGACGGAGGTGGTGAGCTCGGCGAGCTGACGAGCTGGCGAGCTGGCGGGCTGGAGTCATCGTTCAAGAATATTTTCCCGTGACTTCTGCTTGTCCGTTCAGTGTTCCGTGTGGGTGAAAAGTGAAATCAAGCGTCGGCGTCAGAAGAATTTTTAGAGGTGGGTGAAGACCTGAGGAGGTCTCTCTCTCTCTCTCTTTTCCCAGAAGGTAGCAGGAAAAGAGACTTCGACTGCCTCTTAAAGTGTGTCCAACATTGAAGCGTCCAGGATCTGTCAGTCAATTTGAAAGCTTTTCTGCTCAACAGTTCTTTTTTCTGGAAGAAAATATTGTGAAAGTCGCGTCGATATCTGTTATTTGCCCTGCGTAAAAGCTGAACGCCATTTTCTCCCCTCCTCTCTAAATGCACTTGTTAGGAGTTTGCACGACAAACTTTGTTCTATGCATTTCAAATTTGGCTCCGCTGCTGACTTCTTTAAAAGAAAGGTTTTGCAACTCCTTTGCAGGTAGAAAAAATATGAAGTCTTTGGTTCTGTTCGTGGCCGTCTCGGCCGCCGTGGCCATGGCCCAGAAGCCCGCGCGCATCGGGCCAGACGGAAAACCTCTGCTCAACAGGCCAGAACTAGAAGAATGCAAAAAGAGTGAGTAGTAAAATTCCTTTCCAGCTTCAACATTATGTACGAGTGTGGAAAAATTCGTCTCCATCGTACAGAAAACTGTCCGACAATTAGGATGAACGTCACGTGCATTTCCTCGGGCACCGATAAATCTCATCATTTTCACTCGTCACTTACACTCTGTTCCTTCAAAATGTGCACCAATTCACACGTGCTAAGTGGCAGAGCTTGCACATGCTGGCGTGCATTTCATAACAGTTCGCTGGCTAAGAAGATTTTTCTGTTTGACAGATGGTGCACTGACAAAGTGTCCCTTAATTTCAGGAATTTCCCACGTCAAATGGGGTGGTCACAACTACTTCCTGTCCTGGCGCGAGCCCTGGCACAAGTTCGAGGACTGGGACTGGTTCAACGGGAGGAACTTCTGCCGGGACAGGTGCATGGACCTCATCAGCTTCGACACACCTGGAGAATACGAACTGTTTGCTGCCATCATGAAGCAGGGTGAGACATGGGTCATTGAACCATCTCCTGTGCTTGGTACCCCTTTGGCCTCGCTGTGACTGCATTTCTGACTGACCCCTGAGCAACAACACGTGTCAGCAGTCCATGACGCATGCGCGCTTACGCGAACGTTTGTGACGCAGGAGCTAGAGCAAAAAGTGGACGTATTTGAATAACTGTGCGCGTCAGCCTGCACCTTTTTCCCTTGACCGCTTGCGAAAGACTGGCCGGAGTTACAGTCTAGGTTGACGTTAGAGTTGAAGGCGATGGCGAAGTCGGAGTCGGAGTCGGAGTCGAAGGCGAAGGCGAAGACTTAGAAGGCGAAGGCGACCTCGGTCGACCTAAAAGTCGGACTCAGATGACGCTGGAAAGGCCGAATTTTCACTGAAAGTGACACCAATAACGAGAGATCCAAGTTGTAAAGAAAAGATCTGCAAGTCACAACCTTATCTTACATGACGTCGGTTTTATTACATCTCCAAGGTCTGGTTTCTTGCACGCCTGAATGACACACTCGTTGTACTTGGATTCGCCCAAATCGTCCGTGAAGGAAAAAATTGTTGCAGACCCTGGCCTTGGCCAAGCAGTTTTGCAACCGCTGTCAAGACAAAGACTTTTTTGGTCAATGCCGCCGCCACCGCCGACGCCGCGCGGCCGAAATCGTAGTAACCCTCACGTGAGCGATGGACGAAGGCCCCAAGGGGGCCTAATCCTATAGTAATGATGAATGTGCTTGCGCATGCACTTCTGTCAAGGAGAAAATGATTCTCTTGTAGCTCAAATCCTGCACGCACACTGTTATCTTCATCTCTGCCCCCTCTATAAAGGAACCTGCTTTCAGCTCTAACCTTGACACGGTGGTTTCAAAGGACTTTCCTGAAATTTTTCTCCTCAATGTCTGAGTAACAAAAAAATGTCCCGTGTAGAGAGAAAATGACTTGAAAGGAGGTCATATAGGCCAGTTTTTCTTTACTCAGACGGTAAAAGAGCCGTAATTCGTAGTACGGATCCGCGGCGTCTTCTCGAGCTACCTGCACACCTCCTGGACCCCTCAGTAGGTGAAGACTCGTTCTCCTGATGCATGAATGCTCGCTCTCCCAGTTTCACTATAGTACAAAGTGTAAAATGCCGACTTTTTGGAACAAGCAGTAGAAGGGAGAGGAGAGGTCGAGGTAGTCGGTCAGTCCGACGAGCTCGCCCAGTCGAACCATCTCCTGCGGTCGCCAAGTGGCTCAGGCACGAATCGTGCGGAGCAGAGTGCGTGCCGAAACAGTCATCAACGTACCCGGACCTCCCTTTCCTTACGATGTCGTCCTGGAGGCCAAGGAAGAGACCGAGCTGAACATGAACAATCTTATGTTGTCCCAGTCACCTTGATGCTTGTGCAGACGTCGTCTACCTGGAGCTTTGCGCACGCGTTGATGTCAGTGCACTCACAACTGGATGTCCCTTTCTGAACTATGCACAAGGTGCACAGTATGCACACAGACCAAAGAGTAGTTTTTCACTGACTTTTTTGCCGATCAAATCACACAGAGTCTGTCGTCCCACTCAGCGTGACCGGTCATTCGCCCTAACATTTTTGGCATTATTTCTCGCTCTAGATAACGTGAGCTCTGTGTACACGTCGGGTCGTAAGTGCAACTTCAAGGGCAAGGGATGCGACGCTGACCACCTCCAGCCCATCAACATTAACGGCTGGTTCTGGGCAGGAGCAGCCAACAAGAGGATCCCCGCCACCAACGAGAGAGCCACCGACACCTACTGGAGCTTCACTGGAGAGTGAGTAGGGGGAAGCATTGCTACTTTGCCAAGTAGGGCAGGGAGCACTTGAACCAAATTTGCACAAATGTGAGATCATAAAACCTTGATGGACAAAGATCTAGTGCCAACATGGGACGGTTTAGCTAAGCTTCGATGTTCAAGTTATTACTACAGAATAATGTGATGGATGATCGAAGAGGGCGAATTACACAGTAACTATCTCTTCGCACTGCACGAGGCCGTATCGAGCAAAGCCCAGATTATTGCTATGGAACAATGGCTTTATGAAGGCCACAAAGATTCTGTGGATGATCTGAAGGCACTCGTCCAATCCATTCCCAAATGCCTGGGAAAACATACGGAATTTTATGCTGCAGCTATACTTTTCTTGGAGACGTCCTTTGTCAGAGGAATCACTGACAAAAAAAATCAAATATGCTTTTCTCCAGGGGTGGATCCGCTCAGCCAGACAACTACGAGGGTCTGGCCGAGGGCCCGATCGAGACCGAGTTCGACATCGGTGTGACGATCGAGGGCCTTCAGGAGTTCCACGACGAGGCCTGTCTCGCCGTCCTCAACGACAAGTACAGGGACGGCATCGCCTGGCACGACGTTGCATGTCACTTTAGGTGAGTCAGGGATAACCAAACAATTTCACTTGCAGTGGGGTCTTCTTTCAAACTGTCACTTTTACTCCGGACACTTGATAGGATCAGAACCCTAAAATAGGCATTGATCCTCCTGTATAAGAAGGTAGAGAGTGGCTGATGTGAGCTTTGTGGAGATCCTATGCAATATTTTTTTAGCGAAGATTTTTCAAGGGCTTCATGAATGCATTGTGCTCACAGAACTAATGCATTCTCACAGATAAAGAAGGACTTCTCGAAGTTTCTCAAAGGTCCCCCTAATCTTGCAAGGACTAGTGAGAAATGACATGGTGATTGATATCACTAATTCATATCTAACCGGACGTTTTTGTAACATTCAAAGCTTGTCAGTGACTTGCATTGCAGACTTGAAAACTTTAATTTTGCGTGCAAATCACCAAGGACTTACTGGGGAAGTTCAATTGTTTGACCACATGATTTTAGATTGCAAACTTCCTCTTCCTACAACACTCCACAACTTGTCAGTGACTTCTCTCGAGGAATCCTAATTGATAGCACGATCGTAGAAAAAAAAACCCTTCCTCTAGATGATTCTATGACTGGTTAACGTCGTTCCATTACACAGGTCGGTGATCGTCTGCGAGGACTCTGATCAGCTGATGAATTTGGTGCATAGCACTGATGGCGTCGACGTGACCGCCGCGGTGAACCCGAGCGACAAGGCCGTCGAGCTCGAGTCCATCAGGCTCAATGAGGTGCAACCGCTACTGCCACACAACAAGCAGCAGCAGCTGCTCTTCGAGCAGCAACAGCAGGAGCTGCTGCGACAGCAACAACAGCGGCGAAGGCCCGTCCGAAGGCCCGGACCCTTCGGGAGACCCCCAAGGAGACCCACCGGCTTCCTCGGGGCTCTCAGGGGAAGGTTCCCCTTCCTCTTCTAGAAGAAAAAAAATTGGTTTTAATTAATTGGATGCCACAATGAGCATATAACTATCATGGTTTTCTCGTACAACTGGCTGAAATCAGTTGAAATTTCTGTAAGCTCTTATTAAAGCGGAAATAAATGCTCTATTTCAATTCATACGAAGGCACCCTATAGACATATCCTAGAGGATATTGCAGGCAGCAGACTGGGGTTGTGGATGAGCTAACAAAGTAAAGGCAAGACAACTCGGGTGCACTTTGAACTCTATACTTCAGATTTTCCAGGAAAATGGTTAAAAAGAATCGATTCAACTCAACTCCACGTCTTTTGTGTATCTTGGACGCATCTCTGCATGACACAACAAAAGCTAGGGAGATAACATGTGAACTCCAACGGTATACGCATGTTCACAGTAGGGAAAGATATCATTCTTTTTGATTCCGTAACTGCAATGACTAAACTAATCTTACCCAGCGCACAGCAGCCACCGGCTCGAGCGGGGTCAGACGCAGTCTACGGTAAAAAGCTATTTTTCCCCAACTCTGGCCATTGCTTCCAACTCCACATTTTGTTGTGCTCGGCCATAGTTGTAAGGCCTGCTTTGCCTCTGTAGTATATCTTTATGGTAGGTACACGTGCTGTCTGAGTAGCCCAGGTGAAACAGAAGACGTGATCAAAGATACCTCCGCGCGTCTGAGCAGTGCTTACCTAGTAGGCTAGGTCAAAAAATGAAAATTTTGGAATTTGACTGAGGGCATCATAGGTCTGTTACCTAATGCCAAATGGTGAAGATGTAGTCAAATCGTTTTCCAACACAAATTTTTTTGGACCCCCCTCCATGGCAATAAGGTTTTAATACATAAGTTCAGTACATGCACAAGGTGCTCAGATTTTGACAGCCCTGGGACAAAACTGTAAGCCCTTTGTTTTTAGTTGCATTTGACTACCGTGCTTCAGTTTTGGATCTAGAAAGTCACTAAGCAGGTCCACATCAAATTTGTGATGTTGACCGAACATTCTTGTGTCTAAAATACTTTGAAGGCAGAGAGGGGACCCAAAATGTCATTATTTTTTCATTCCATTTGACTAGAAGGTCTTCAAGTGGATTCTGGCAACAAATCTAGGACGCCACAAGAGTTTAAAAAAATGACCTAGCCCAATACAAAGGTACTTGGCTAATTCGAAAATGTCAGTTTGTCTTTTTGAGGGGGAAAATTGGCAAAAAACACTGTTTTAGCTGGTACAAGTCTCATTTCAAAAAATGTTTTACTATCAGTAATTTTAACTCGAAGATTTATAATATACTGTTTTCAGTTAGGGTATTGGACACTTACTTTTGTCAGTCATAACTTTTGACTGGATTGGGCTACAAGTGTATATTGCGTTTCCATCATATGGGATCAGACTTATGTCCTGCAGCAGAGTTTACTCCATAAGAATTTGACTGTATTGTGAACAAATGAGTGGTTCTAGAGCAAAAGTGCATATCAGTTCAGTTATAGAGAAGCTTCTAAGCCTTCCATGAATGGAATCAAACACTATTGTGACTCAATCCAGTCAAAAGTAATGAATGAAAAAGGAAGTTTCTGCTGTTCTTACTGCGTCCAGTATGTTATAAAACTATGAGTTAAAAGTGCTCATAGTCAATAGTCGTTAAGAAAAATGATGGTTTTTATAAAATCCTTGTAATTCGACAAAAGGCAAAAAACCTAGACGCCAAAAGTCTCATTTTCCCAGGAAGTACCTTTTCGAACTACCCTACTAGGTACATAGAGTACAGGGTATCATACGATCTGATACTTGAAGTAGAATTTCTGCTCATGCCGTAAGTTGTTCGATGAAAGCAAAGTTTTCTTGTCGTAATGCGAATAAGTCGTGTGCTGTTTGTGTTGAACTTATGGTATATTTTTCATGAGCTTGCTTAAAGCTCGAGTCTCGTTTAAGATGCAATGATGATTCCTCTCTTCCTCCTTTTGCCCTCATCCTTCATGTCCTCCTCCTGGTCCAGCTCTGCCTTAAGCATCTCCTCCTCACGACGACGTCGCTCTTCCTCAGCTTCCCGAGCCAGCATCATTCTAACCTCCTCATCATTGAAGTACTCGCCCTGTACAACAGTAAGGTTGAGGCTGACACTCACCAGTGTTATGCAATTCTTTACCTTGGTCAGGTAGCACGCGATGGCGCCATAGACAATGGAGAAAGCTCCGATGGCCAAGAAAATGGTGCCCACAAGTAGGCTGGCCTCAGTCATGATGCCTCTAATCTGGGGGATGAAAATAATGGAACGTAAGTCTGAAAATTGATCACATATCTTTCAGCAACGGCAAGTGTGCTGTTTATTCCACAGTCGTCATCATCGCCATCTAACACAAGAACTGCGAAGGGTTTCTGTTTCAACAGATTTTCTAAGAAGCGATGAGTGGTCCTCTCCTCCTCTTCTTCTTGGAATGTCTTTCATGTTCACTAGCGCTGCCTAAGCGGCTGCCACCACCATCAGAGTCGTCATCACCCAGACCACCACCCTGACCATTCTCGGCGAATCGTGCAGCGGCCGCGGCCTCCATCTCTGCAGCGTCGATTTCAGCTTTCTTCTTCTTCTCCTCTTCTAAGACCTCAGCCGCAACCATGGCCTGAACCTCGTCTTGGTTGTAATATTCACCCTAGCAATTATGCAATGAACTTTTCTTAGGGTGAGTCAAATTTTAGGGTAAACAGCTGAGTATGTTTGGCCCCACCTTTGTCGTGTAGCAGAGCACCATCCCCGTGAGGATGAAGAGACCGCCGATGGCCATCAGAATGATGCCGACAATGGAACTCACATCAGCCATGATTCTTTTTGCGATTTTTTCTTCTACTCACGATTAAAAAACATCATAACGCACGTAAATATGACTGCGTTTGCACACGCCAGTGAAACGCTTCTACTTTGTACTCACATAGAGAAAGCAGTGAATGCTGTTTCCCTAGGCCTCAAAATTTCGATTAGTTCGATGCGAAATATAGAGCCTCTTCTTGCTCCACCGGACAAATGTTAGTGATTGCAGAGAACCGGGGACAGAGAATTGACTGAAGGATGAATAAGACAAGCAATCTTGTCCGACACCGTGTTTTTTTCTGCTCATCCTGCCTTCTACGTACACATGGAACATACGGTTCCCAATTTCTAGTCAACTGTGTCGGTTTCTTTGTTACTGCTACTGTCTGGTAGAGCGGAGCCTTAGCACTTGACCTTAGCTACTGTGGCGTTAAGGTCTAATGACAGGCTGTGCTTTCTTTCGTGGCTTTCTCTCGACTTTCGTAATATACTAAAATATTGATTAACCTGGCTAAACGGGGCAAAAGTTTCACTTCGTTGACACTATTTGGTTGCTGGATTGTTAATTTATTTCATCGTAGTCTCTTTGTCTAGTTGAGGTTACATCATGCAGGTTACACAACAGTCACATTTTAAACATTCCATGAAGGCACAACATAAACTCTTAAGCCTAAAGATTTGTTAAAGCCAATATTGGCATGCTCTTACACAACTAGTATCACAATGAGTTGGCACAACATCTCTTCTCTCTTCTCATCTCGCTGAACTAAGTGGTCTCGGAGCCTCTTCTATATTTTTCTTCATTCCTAGATTATATCCTTACAGACTAATATCACAGACTTCAGTCACAAGTTGATTGTTGTGTCGAGTTGCATCTTTTTTCGCGTGTTGAATCTTTTTCTTTTATTCATGCCCGTGTTTTTTCAGTTCAAGTAGTCCGGCGTGGGCTCTGCGAGCGGCTCCGGCGTGGTGAAGAGCGGATTGGGGAACTCTGGCGGGTGCGGAAGCGGACCCTGGGTCTTGGGCCTGCGTCGGTACGCCATCAGCCAGCAGGAGACGGCGATGGCCACCGCCACCAATGCCAGGAGTGCCGTGATCACGAGAGCGATGATCAGACCGATCTTGGAGACACAGACCTCGTCGTCCCCGCCAGATCCAGTCCGACCCGGGCCAGTTCGCGGGGACGCTTTGCGACGCTCAATGGTCAGGATGGCGTTGGATTGAACCTGGATGGAAAAGTGTCACAGTCATGGTCACAATGTTCAAATTACAACGCCTATTCAAACATGTATGCTACACCTGTATGCATTTCTTTCAGTCTTCCTCCACCCCCCCCCCTACTACCCCGAACTGTTTTTTTAAATCTTTCATGTCTCCCATTCGTCATTAAATATATCCTACGCATATGTATATGTGAAGTGACTTTAAACCAACTGTCACTGACTAGCTACGAATTGCTAACCTGAATCTCCTCGCGCAACTGGCCAGTGTAGACAATGCCATTGATTTCGTGCTCGGTCTCTCTTTTCTTCCTGCCGTAGGCATTATAGTTGGCGCAGTTGTGTGGCTGGCACTGGCCGAAGCAGACGCGCACGTTGCAATTGAACTTGATGGTGTTGCTGTCGGGGAACTTGAAGGCGTCAAAAATCGCGGTGAGGTAGCCACGCTCGCGGTCGTAATTCCACTCGCCGAAGATGTCGGGCTCCGTTGCGCACCCGTTGTCGTCCGTCACAGTGTAGAACGTCTCGCCATTGGCGTCGTCGACGGTACGGGCAACGCAGTTGCGCGCAAATCCACCGTATATCGCGCCAGGTTGTACCTCCACCTACGCATAATTCAACATTAGCAATAGCAACGTACATTCCTATAGCTTGTAGTGCGTCCATAAGAGCATCATACCACGGTGCAATCTAACCTTTAGCATCAGAGCATCTCCAATTTCAGCCTGCGAAATGTCCAGCCCATTGGCGTTGCAGATCCTCATGGTGCAAGTTGGCGGCGGCCCCGTGTTGGCGATGGTGCCAGCCGTCGTCAGCATGGACACGTTGAAGTTCACGTTGATATCATGCGCACCCGTGTTGTAGAGACACTTAATTCTGTAGGCCTGAGCCTTGAACGTCATCAGCTTGGGATGCTTCTGGACGACTAGCACGAAACGAGCCTCGCCGTTGAAGTGGAAGAGTCCACACGTCTCGAACTCAACTTTGAAATCAATGGTGTCGGCAGCCTCGTCCGGCTCGACCGCACGGCGACAACGAGGATCGTTGCTGTGATCCTTCACGTACATCACGCCGTGGAAATTCTTGTCTGTATGATCAACGCGGACCTGCAACCGTCGAATCATTAGTTAATCAGAGATTTAGCAGGATGAGCGCAAGAAGTAATTAATTAATAACTTAAACGTACATTAGTTATCACACTGTATGTTCAGTACTCTAGTACTCAATCTCTTGGTTCCGGAGGCACAGACATGTGACAATGGATTACAGGACTGATATAACTTCAGTCAGTTAAAAATTGCACAGTACCTGCACTCCATCGGCCAAGCAGTCCACGGTCATCTCAGGCCTCGGGAAGGTTGTAGTCGTCGTCGTCGTAATGATTGGAACTACATCGTGGAAAGATGGAAAATAATGTCGTACAAATAGGGTTCCTCATTTCAAGATATCCAGCTCACCGCATCCAAGATTCCTTGTGTATCCCGTGTATCCTTCTATGCAAGTGCATACGCATCTGTGGTTGATGGCTTCTCCATAGGCGAAAGGTCCGCAAGGGTCTCGAACGCAAGGGTCGGCGCACGTGTAATTGCTCAATTCGCAATAATGCCGGGTGCTGCAGTCGGGATCGACTCGGCACTCGGGCTCTGGAAGTAGCATTAAGAACGATGAGCCAAAAGGCCAGAACACCAGTATCTGACATCGCCAGAGTGGAAAACTCTGGGAGAAGAGTTAATTTTTGTTTCGTGCTACCAGAAGATGGAACTGGGATCAAGTTACACTCACCTTCCTCGCAGTACCCACTATCGTTGAGGAAGTATCCAGACGGGCAGACGCATCCGCCGGTCGTCACATCGTACACCAGTCCACGTTCTTTGTCGCACACACAGCGGCCTCTTAGATCGACCACGAAACCCAGGTCCCTCCTGCACGGGATGCACGTGACGCCGTCGTCTGGGTCGAGCGCGTGTCCTGGCGGGCAGACGCATTCCTCACGCTCGTTGAGTACGAGCCCGCGACCGGCAGGACAAGTTTTCACGGGGGTGCAGCCCAGGGCAGCGTCGCCCTCGTAGCCCGTCAGACACACGCACGTCATGGTCCGAACGGGTAGAGTGTCTAGCACTGTACATTCCGCGTTGGCACCACATGGTTCTGCCAGTTCACAGGGGTTCACGCATTGGCCGCTGACGCACGCGTGTCTACTGGGACAATGGCGGTCCGTGGTGCAGCTCACCTCGACTAGAAAGAGTACAAAAATGTGCAGTGCCGTGCAGCCGCGTACACAGAAGTTGTATCTTAATAACCCACATGCCACACGTACATGCACATAGCATCACACAGTACACATCAGGCCAGGTCCAAAAATGAAAAATTTGGAATTTGACGAATTGTATCTAAGGTTTGTTGGAAGTCAAATGGTTTCCAATTGGGTAGATGGGTGCTTTTGGACCCTCTTCTCTTGCAGTAAACCCTTACTTCTACGTAGATTCAGTTTATAACAAGGCGCCCTGATTGGGAAGGCCATGGAACAAAGCTGTAAACTCTTTGTTTGTAGTTTCATTTGACTGCAGTGCTGAAGTACTGCATCTAGAAAATAAGTAAGCAGGTGCACGTCAAATCTGTAATGTTGAGCTAACATCATTTCTGTACAAAAAATTGAACCAAGTACCGACGAAGTACAATGTGAACAATACGTCGACTGAGTAGTGATCATGTCAACTTCTTTTCTGGGTCACACGATACGTCAAGTTCATCTAGCTCACCCTTTGCACATCCCGTGAATCTGTCGCCTACGGTGCCTTCGGGACACTTGCAATTCGGCTCGTGCCCTTCGACAACACAGTCCTGGTCAGGAGCGCACGGATCCTGGATGGCGCATGGATCCACGCAGAGTCTGTTGATGCAGGTGCGTTCTGGGGGACACTGGCTGTCGTCGGTGCACTCCTTTTCGTTACAAGTCACGTAGGGATCTCCAGAGAGTCCGGGCGGGCAGGTGCAGGCCGGCTTGTGGGCCACGCCACGGCAGATGGCGTCGCCACCACAGGGAAGTCCGTCAATGCCACATACGGGCGTGCAGTCACCAGCGCGGCAGGCGTGAGTCTCGGCGCACTCGCGATCGGAAGTACAACCCACTGGGACGCACTCGATCTTCGGGTCGCCGTAGAAGCTCGGCTAGATGAAGAAGAGGCCAGTTGAATTAGAATGCAGTTTTACAGTAGGATCAATTAGATTCATTTAAGCGGTAGCTTTGCACTCGATTCCCTTCAACCTTGACGACTATGATGTCTCTCACGCAACACTACTGGGCCGAGATCAAAAGCTTTAATGCACTCGACGAAGACTCTCGACCCTAGAGTGTTACTGTAATGCAGCTACCAGGGAATCTGTACCTCAACATGAGCACTTCTGACTGCTTACCTTGCAGACGCAGACTGGCCTATGGTTGACCACGTTGCATTCCGCGTTGAGCCCGCAAGCACAGGGGTCCTTGCAGACCGCGTTAATACAAGCGGTGGAGGTGTCACAGTCATCGTCACGTGCGCAGCCAGCGACGATTGGCGGCAACAGAATGCAGCGGCGATTATTGTCCGTGATGTAGCCCTCGGGGCAAGTGCAGGTCATCGTCTTGATCGGCAGAGACTCCAACAAGGAGCATGTAGCTAAAATAAAAGTCGTTGATGCATATATTTTGTACGCGTAGCTTTTAACTAACCTGGTGCTTCGCACGGCTGGAACACTTTGCAAGGATCCTGACAAGTTTCCTCCAGACATACGGTGCCCACGCCGCAGTCCGCATCTTGCACACACTCTGGTGCAGGCAATGGCGAGCACTGTTTCCGTGGATCCCCTGTGTAACCGATAAGGCAGCGGCAGTTAGCCACGTGATTGGTGGGCACGCACTCGGCATACGCCGGGGCGCAAGGACGGTCGGTGAGACAAGGATCGACACAGTCTCCACGGCGGCAGGAGCGCCGGTCGGGACAGTCGGCATCTCTCCTGCACCCGATCGGAATGCAACCGGCGCCGTAGGGATCGCCAGGTTTAAAGCCATTACGGCAGTGGCAAGTGGCTTGATGCGCGGAGCCCAAGCAGTCGGCGTTGGCACCACATGGGTCGGAGGCCAAACAGGCCGGTACACACGATCCTGAGAGGCACACCTCGGGGTCCAAGCACTCCAAATCACTCTGGCAACCCAGCGGAACGCCTTATGGAGAAAAGATAAGCGTCTTTTATCCACTACGCAACGCTTTGAACAATTGGAACTCACATTCAATCTGAGGATTTCCTGAAGTTCCCTCTGGACACTGACAGATCGGATGATGACCTTCAACGAAGCAATCTGCACCTTCTCCGCAATTGCAAGGATCTTTGCACAAGCGATTAATGCAAGCTTCAAGTGAAGGACACTCGTCATCTGGAAAGAGAGATTATATTACAAAAGATGCGGATCATGCATTATTCAACGGGCAGTACGCACCACTAACGCATCCAGGAGGAATATCAACCTCCACTGGTACGCAACTCCTGTCAGTCTCCGGAACCCATCCAGGCCGACCTGATCGTTCATGAGAGAATATGAGGTTATAAGAGGACAAACGTAAACGTGTAGTGCGTAACGATATGCAACAGTTACTAACATGAGCATATCATAGTCCTGAAGGGAGCGGTGTCGACGACGCTGCAGATGGCGGTGTGATCGCATGGTCGGACGACGTAGCAGGGGTCGTCGCACCTCTCTTCCAGACAGGCAAGTCCGGGTCCGCAGTCCGTGTCAACCACACAGACGGGCGGCTTCACGACCGTCGGCTCATGGGGCGGGTCGCAAGCTACCGAGGGGTCCCCCAACGGGCGATTGGGCGGACACGAGCACGAGGCTGAATGCGCCTGGGCTGTACAGACGGCGGTGGGAGCGCACGTGCGCTCGGGCAGCACACAGGGGTCAACGCAACGTTGCTGTACGCACGCGCGGTTGTCGGGGCAGTCGTTGTTGACAAGACACTCAACGCGGATGCATTCCACATAGGGATCTCCACGCATGCCCGCCGGACAACGACAGCTAGCGGCGTGGTTATTGGCGGTGCAAATAGCACTGATAGCGCAAGGGTTGGCGACGTCGCACGGGTTCACACACTTGTGACGGTGACAGATCTGGTCGTTGTCACAATCAGGATCCACTTCGCACTCCACTGTGAAGTAAAAATAAAGCATGTGGAACTCATAGCGTATCTAATGTGAAGGGTCACAACTATTTCTCCATCCGTTCTGAAATAAGCGTCCGAAATGACGGTTTTGGTTGGCTCAAATAATAAAAATGTGAATGTAATTTGTGGTCGACTTTTTTCTGTTTTTATGTCAATGCCTAATGCTAGAAATAACACAAGTTAAGTTGCTCATTTCTGGCTGCTGGAAGAATCACCTACTGCGGTCAAAATGTTGAGTTGACGAGCCTGAAATTTTGCCAGGATGTACATCCAATAACACGAAGTCAAAAGTTACGCAATCCAGGCCAACTACGCAAATGTTTCGCTTTCAGTATAGAAGTAGTGACAATTGCAAGAAATGAACTGGATAAAAAGGTTTGAAACACTGACGATGGGTCGTTCATTTCTTGTGACTTCTATGCTGTTGCCAGATTGGCCACTTATTTTTTCAGCATCAAAAACGGGACGTATCGGACGCAGACTTCGGGACTGAGGGAGTACTCGATACCAAGTCTACACTTACACTCCTTGCACTCAATCTCCGGATCTCCATTGTATCCTGGCGGACAGTAGCAGACTGGCGTGTGCTGAATGACGGTGCAAATAGCGTTCCTGCCGCAGTTGCAGGGGTCAACGCAACGAGTGTTGTAGCAGGCCTCCTCGGGCGTGCACTCGCTGTTGGACTGACACCCGATGACGATGGGCGACGCTGCATACAGGTATAGGTATATGAGTATACTTATAACGCCTGCACTGGCACACAATGTTTCGTCACCTCACACTACACCTACGGTGAAGGCAAGTGTGCCGCTTGCCTGCACATTCTGTACTACCTTTGTGCTAACGCAACAAGTCCTGGAAACATAAACGTACTGGTGCAGCCCTTATTTTTGAACTTAAAGTTACTCTGAGATCACTTGAAGTCTCTGTTTCATACTGACACACAATATACAAAAAGGTGACATTGTAGCATGTCGATATCACAGTGTATGTTCAACTTACGCTTCTCGCATCTGATCTTTGGATTTCCGAGGAATCCCTGAGGACACGTACACACAGGCTCATGCTCGTGCACCTTACAGAATGCATTTTCGCCGCAAGGATCAGTGGGGAGCACACAGGGGTCCCTGCACTGGCGGTTGATGCATGCCTTGTGTTTGGGGCACTCATCGTTGTGATCGCAACCGATCAGCACAGGGGGCGGTTGGGCAGGTGAAACTAATGTGTGCAAAAATAGTGCTTATGTGTACACAAATTACATGCATCATGACAAGTGCAGAAGGGGTGATACTAAAAATCCTCTCACCGGGGTAGCATGCATTGAATGGGTCTCCCTGGTGTCCGTGCAAACATGCACAATCAGGGTTGTGGAAGGATGCGCTGCAGACAGCGTTGTAGCCGCACTCGAGCAGCGAGCAAGCGGGCAAGCAGCTGCCCAGGTGGCACTGCTCAGTGGTTGAGCAGTCGTTGTCCGAGTAACACTGGGGTCGACCAGTCACTATTGTAAGATATGAAGTAGGAGACATCAAGGCACCAGATAAACAGATCAATGCCATTTTTGTTTACCTGGCAAGCAGGCATCATCATCACCGACAAAGTAGTTCTCTGGGCACACGCAAATGACAGTCCTGGTGGGCACGGAGTTGACGACTTGACACTCCTGAACACCTGAACAGGGATTCTGAACCACGCAGGGGTTCTGACAGCGCCGATCGCCCAGGCAGGCTAGCTGCGAAGGGCAGTCCGCGTCTACGTAGCACTCCGGTTCGGGCGGATACGTCGCTATTTATGTTACATATCGTAAAGTACGGTTCGATGCGAGTACGAGTTATGATGGATCTTACGCTGGTCGCAGAAGACGAATCCATCGCCTTGATAGGGTGGCACACAAGTGCAGAGTTCCTTGTGTTCTCTGGCCTCACACCGGGCGTTGGCGACGCAGGGACCATTTCCGCTGCACAGAAGTTGGCAGCGCTGCGTTGCATAGTCACACCTCTCCCTCTGGTCACAGTCGTCGTTGCTGAGACAGCCGACGTCCACACATCGAACCAAGGGATTGCCTTGAAGGCCAGGGGGGCAGAAGCATCGAGCCTGGTGGAATTTCACCTGGCATCTTGCTCTATCTCCACAGGAGACCACTTGACATGGATCCACGCACTTTTGACTATTGCAGGCCTTGGTGTGCGGGCAGTCGTCGTCTTTGAGGCATTCATCTAGACAAATTAGGAAGTTTTAAGCAAAAGTCTTTCAAGTCAAACTGACGTTTGTACGTACACTGATAGCATTCCTCGTGTGGATTTCCAGCCCATCCTATTCTGCAGCGGCAAACAGGCCTGTGTGAGGAGGTGTGACACTCGGCGTTGAAAGCACAAAGTCGGCCGGATGTGCGACAGGGATCTTGGCAGCGATGGTCGATGCAAGCTGCGTCAGCTGGGCACTCAGTGTCAAACTGGCATTCACCCTTTTTAACTGGAAGGGACAGGGTTACACATGGGATATGAAAGGACAGTACGATATTATGAAGGTTTTAGGGCCTACTTGGAACACATTGCCTCAAGGGATCTCCAGTCATCCCTGCTGGACAGCGACACTGCGGGCGATGACCAGCTGTGTAGCACTGTGCCAGAGAAGAACATGGGTTCTCCAGAGTGCAGGGGTTGGCGCAGTCTCGATTCCTACAGGCAAGGTTGTCAGGACATTCAGAGTCTGACTGGCAGCCATAGTCCACTGGAGCAGCTAAAAGAGAGCGCAACATTAGCATCAGTCGTTCATGACCCAAGTTCTGTTTCATCGCATACTTATTTTCTCGCAGAATTCATCTCCCTTTCCTTTGTAGCCAGTTTTGCAAGAACAAGTCATGGTTCTTCTTGGCAGCGTATCATAAACCTCACAGTCCGCTTCTGGGACACAAGGTCTTATCTCCAAGCAGGGGTTTCTGCAGTCTCCAGAAAAGCAGGCAAGTTTGCTGGGGCAGTCGGCATCCTGTTTACAGCCGGGATCTGGCGGAGGTGGTACTAGGATAACAAAAACAAATACTTAGTGAAATAACACTGCTTTGAGTACAATAGTAGTGATAACAACTTGTCTCACTTTTTGTGCAAGCATATCCATATGGATCACCAGTATATCCAGGTCGACAAGTGCAATATCCTCTATGATTGCGAGGACTGCAGTCAGCATTGATTGCACATTCACAAGGATCAACACACTTTTCTTGTCGGCAGGCCAATGTTGTTGGACAGTCGGGATCCACCAAACACTCATATGGCCGGCAATAACTGTTGGGGTCACCAATGTGATTTTCCAAGCAGATACAATTTGCTCGGTGGTTTCTGGCTTCACAGAAGGCATTGACACCACAGTCTGTGAATAAGCAAGGGTTCTGGCACTCCCTGCTTAAGCAGACCTTGTCATCCGGGCATTCATAGTCAGACTTGCATCCAGCTGAAAAAGGCATATGTGGGTTACGTAGGGAGGTACAAATTCTCGCTCACTTGAAGTGCTGCTTTTATCAGAAATGCTGACTTTCTTACGTTCTTCACATTTCACTCGAGGATCCCCCTCATATCCCCTCGAGCAAGTGCAGAGAGGAATGTGACTTTTGACTCCGCATTCTGCATTAATTCCACACAGGTGAGTTGTGCAGGGATCCTGACATCTTTCATGGATGCACGCAAGATGTAAGGGACATTCCGGGTTTGTAGTGCACTCCGGCCTTGGAGCTGAAAGTATATACGAACAAAATTAGAATAACAGCTATCACTACAGCGTGAAAGTACATGGTAGAGCCATGGTAAACTTTGACATGTATACACCACTTTTTCTGAAACGTCGTTGGTTTCAAGCAATCGCATAAGTCTTATCACAGCATTAAACAGGGGCATTATGGTCTTACGATAGGATCGATATCATGATGAAATACCGAAAAACTTTTTAACATAATCCACCAAGTCACAATACAAAACAGTCCAAGCTGTTATGACATAATTTATCATAAATTTTTTGAAACCGTCAGAGTTTTTTGCAAAAAACTATTCCGATAATGGCCCACAATATCCCTACGAACTTCTAATACTGACGGGTAACTTCTATGCACAACTACTTCACAGAGACATCACTTAAAGTGACAGTTTCTTGCTGGTACAAACGAGTCACTATAAGCAGTGTCCACCGAGCCTAAACTTATTTAAGCACGTCTTACTTACGTGGTCTGCACTCAGTTTCAGGTGACCCAACATAACCATTCGGACAGGTGCAAACTGGCTCATGCCCTATTACTCTACATGTGGCCAACGGGGCACAGGGATCACGAACAGCACAAGGGTTGATGCATAGTCTGTTTTCACATGCAGCATAGTCGGGGCAGTCATCATTATCAGAACATCCCTCCACAAGCACAGGCAAAGTGGGGATTGCTGAAAGTAAAGTTAACCATGCAGACATTCAGTTTCAGGCAAGACGAGTTAAGTAGCTCACGCAGGGAACATTCCACGTTCGGGTTTGCTCCATCATAACCAGGCAGGCATTCACATTTGGCCACATGGTTCTGTGCGCTGCAAATAGAATTCAGGCCACAGGCATGAAACCGACATGCATTTTGGCAGCTTCCTTGATGGCAAATTTGGAAGTCTTGACATTCAACATGCTGAGTACATTGAGGTTCCACTTCAACTGAAAAATACACTGCATTAGTTAACGAAATCACAAAGACATCATTTAAGTGAATACCTTGCTCGCAGTAATCATGCATCACAGTCACATATCCTGCGGGGCAAGAACATGCAACAATTCTTTTGCTGGAGGGAGTATCAACAACTGAGCACTGCAGATTCCCTTCACATGGATTTCTTCTTTGACACACATTCTGACAGTGATTGTCCAAGCAGGACATTGGATAGGGGCAATCCTTGTCAAGGTAG
>JAAUXU010087896.1_pt1 | contig 19526 bp, 15 predicted proteins | sample 7278151 | NCBI WGS metagenome assembly JAAUXU01 (sample SAMN14350113, study PRJNA611818) | marine sediment metagenome | isolation source: surface marine sediment (1.8m) | place: French Polynesia: Moorea | collected 2018-08 | reverse complement strand
TCTGGAAAATTTAGAAAACAAACTTCATCATAGCTGGGCTGTGTTAAGCCAGACGAGGTCTGAGGCTTATGCACAGGCTCCGGAAGACTGTTTTCTTCAACACTGTGACTCATGATACGACAACTCTAATGTATCAGCACCGGTATTTCTGTGAAAAGAAACAGGAGGAATTTGGAGAAAACTTATGTCGAAAGTCGACAAAACAGGGAAATGGGACATGATGCACTTCCTCACAGATGCAATTTGTATAAGCAATATCAGCGACTGAGAGTCTCCTTTAAAAATAACTGTCGATGTCAATTACTCTCCATAATCGCACAGTCTTAGTTGTCATATGAATGAATGCAAGGCGTCGTTTATTTTATGCTTGAATGGCCCTCATTTGTGCTGTCACACGTCGACTTGCACAAAAAACTGGCGAAAGTACACAAAATTTATTATGAAAACTAGTATCAAAGGTGTCGCATTCAATGAAGTGCCCACAAAGTGGACACCCACGTAAATGCGTTGTGCTCATTCTGTTGGAAGGTTGTAGGGAGCAAAATCTCTCGGCGAAGTAGCCCAAATCCTGGGCATTTCAAGGAGATCTGTCGTTTATCGGTGCAAGCCTGTCAAAAATTCCGAGACAGTTCCAAACCAGGTCACCCATGATCCTCGCTTACATGCGACAAAAATTATTATTGCAATATGCGTATGTATGAACACAAGAGCAAGCAAAGCACGAGGAAAGTGGCCTGGAGCTCCAGGTTGTCCCACTTCGGGGGGAAAACATTGACTCATCTGTGGCCTCACTGGTTGTCACTGCCACCCAGTTGGTGCCAAACCGCAGAAATCCGCAGACTTTCCCAGCACCAGGACTGGGCCATGGAGCAATGGGGAAAACTACAAAGTCACCCACTGACTGTGGAGTAGAAGTTCCACCTAGGGAGGTTGTGAAGCATCAGCCCCAAATTCACATCTGGGGAATGATGTCTGTACTTCCCATCCCTCGGCATCAACGGTTTACCAACGGTGTTGTGATGAAGGTATTGTTGTGGAAAGCATGTAGGGTTTCTGCACTCAAATGCAGAGGATGTGCAGGATCTACTTTGAAATTTGCCGAGCTCTCAAGGATGTCGGTGGCTTGCATGTCGATCCAGTCGGAGCAGTTCCAAGCTTCCATCATTCTGGACCACAGAGCTCTGATGAAGCACTTGGGGGGCGATTCTTCAACAAGGAGTTGATGAAACTCCTGGTGTCACTTCAACTCCAAATCAAGCTTCTTGCTTCTTCACTAGGAATGCTTGTTTCTTCTCTGCCTGAACATATGCGAAAGTTGTAGTTAATACAGAAGAATGCATCGGTAAAAGGTCTCTATCTCCATTAACTCTTTATAACAATCGTGGCGATCTTGTGAGGGCGCGCCAGTACGTGTGTGTTGGGCTATATTTACAGCATGTCAAAAAAAACAACATGACGCACGTGTCATTGGACTGTTTACGATTGAGAACATACGGAATCATGGTCGCCAGATAGTGCTGTATCTCTGTAAGTATTGTATTGCATTTGTATGATAGTGCTCACCTGCATCTGAAGAGCAACCCTTTGCGCTCTGAAAGTTTGACTGCATTCTTGTCGACAGTCCCGACATCCTTGACCTTTGTCCCGGACACAATCTTCTCTCTCTGTTTCTGATATCTGCTAATGCCACAGAAGTAACTAGAGGCAAAACTCCCCTAAGACAAAACTTCATGGCGTAGAAACCTTTTTTGGCCTGATCAGTGCTGTTGAACCTGTTCAGGCCTTTGAGGTCCGGGAGAGGTTGACTTGGTTGAAGTTGACGGACCACGGCTCCTTTGCCAATGGCCGGCACTTTTACATCTTCTCGTCCCTCCCCACCGGAGTGGCAACCCAACTATGATAGTTATGTCCAGTCAAGACTTTCCTAGCACATCTCACTCGAGTCTCAAGAAAGCTGTGTTCGTCAACACGTAATGACACTTCTCCACTTCTGAATCCTCTGCTCTTCGTTGACATCCTTAAAGGCCTAAAAGGTCAGGTAAGTAGTACGGACGCGGTGGAGTTGGTTTTCCAAGTGTCCGTAGCTCTTGCGTTAGCCTTCAGCTTTCCTCACCGAATGTTTGTCACATGAATTTTGACCTTACCATGAACCGCAATCGGTGGCAATTTTGACGAGGGTCTTATACGGACACACATTTCGAGTATTTTTGGATTTCCGACTCTTTTTGCTGATGCCTTCACCGCGGCTCTTTGCTGATGCTCTTCACTGTTGATGTTTCCTTTGTCAACACTATGATAGGACCTCGTCCGTGGTGGAGAAAAACATCCCCGTCAACATGGCCGACACGAGCGAGCAGTGGAGTTGGCTTCGGCTCTTGAATGACCGGGACAGGAGCAAGTCCCCATCTAAGCTTATGGATGACAACAGGAAAAGGCCTTTTCAGTGTCTCAAAAGTCTCAAGTGGGACAGGACAACAACACTGAGTGGCACCAACAAAGTGCTAAGCTGAAGAAAAAACAGGACAAAATCCACCGTCAGCAGGAGTCAACTCTGGTGCCAAAACAGACGTCTTGAACTCAGATCGTACTACACTTGAAAGCTAGAGAGGACTTTTCAAAACAGGAATTTCTCGTCACATTCAAAAAAAAAAAAGAGGCTAGCAGAAGAAGCCGAGAGTGCTTCTGGAGCTATGGGTGCTGGTCCAGTCAGCCTCAATCCAGCGTTAAATTCTTAATCTTTGGTCAAAAGTTGGACTTTTTTAAATAAAAAAGCAGCAATTTCCATAGTTCAAAAGTGCAAGGCTTCCAACATGGCTCCAAAGAATGCAAAAGTCACTCTGGCCTTATGTGCTGAAACAAGAGAAATTGTGAAGTTTTTCAAAATCCACTTCTTCCCAGCATCTACAGCTCCAGAAGCCTCTTCTCTGGGCTACCTTTGCAAGGTCGGAGCCAGCCCATTTTCATGACCAGGAGTCAGAAAAGTATTTGACTTGGGTTCCTCCCAACATGAAACCGAGTGTTGCAGGTGCTTTTGCCAAAATTGCCAAAAAAGTAGGGTCAGATCACTTTACTGCTACACCGTACTGGGTACCTTATGTCTCTCATAAACACTGCTATGTTGACATCACTGAAGAGTAGGATAGAAGGCCTTTACGGGTGTTTGTTGCCACTAAAAGTGTATTTCCTCCAACATGAAGACAACCTCTAATGTTCGCGACTCCGCTAATGTATTAGTTTGTCAGATTTTTTTTCGAAAACTTTGGGCTTATGACCGGAATTTTTTCAGCGTTCAACCGCTCAAACTCGTCGTTTATCTCAAGTGGGCTGGTGAAGAGCTCAGCAAAGCCTTTTGTAGGGCCTTCATTCAGTGGCCATAGCTCAGCCACCTAAATCTGCGCTCTGCGCTAGGACCAAATATTGGTGCGCCTCTGCTGCTCTGCAACGTAAGTACACTGGGATTAGCGCTACACCGGCGCCACCAAGGCCGCCAAGGCCATCAAGGCCAGCTTTCAGCAAAGTCCCTGTGAATCTCAGTTGACAAAAGACGAGATGAAGCAGATTGGCAAATGGTATTTGTCGTGGCTGGACTGTGCAGAACAGTACAAGCCACGTCACTGCTTGGAGCTGTAGAATGAATGTCCATGGGACTTTCATAGCTAGGATGGTCTGCACTGATGACCTCCTTGGGACTACCCAAACTAGGTTCAGCTTCCTACATCCTTCAAGCTGGTGGGGCCTTCAAACTGTTCTGCGCCAACACGCTGAGCTTCATGTGGCTCCCGCACAAGCCCTCACAAAATTTCTGCATGGACACATTGCTGGAGTCGAGCCGGACTTGTTGAAGTCGCCCCACTGCATCAAGGAGTGGATGAAGGATGCATCAAGGAGGGATGGACCCTTTTCTCGTCCACCTCGACCTGTTGAGACACAGTGAGGAGTTTTTGCGCTCAGGCCTGCACAAGCCAAGTGCCAGTGCAGCAAAATGCACTGCAGACTGTCAGAGAGGCTCTCTACATCAGTCACGATCCAGGCTGACCTCATCTGCTTCTCAGCCCACCGGACTTTCCCGCCAGGGAGCATGACTGCGACGAAAGAAGAAGCTGAGATGGTGGATGACGTTGACCCAGTCCCTGGTCACACAGCGGTTGAAGCGCCATCCAGACGTTCATGTTGACCAAGGCATCTCCAGTGCGACGACCGCGGGACAGTTGAACGATTGGAGCCATGTGACTTGGCTGTATTTGAATCCTGTCCCACAGCACACATTGAACATTGATTCTAGGTCGTCCAATCTGAGACGCGATCTCTCGCGTGGGGAAAGTTGAACCCTTTGTTACGGGAGCCACTCTGAATGTAGTGGCAACTATAATAATGCACTCACTGGCCTTTGCATTGACAGCCAGTTTGGCATTTGCAAGCCTAAGAAAAGTTACTTCTGTGAAAGAACAGCAAACAGGAACCATTTTCACATGAATATTACATAAGATGAATTTGTCAGCAACAATTCCGGCTTCTGCTTGTACGTAAGTTGCCATTAATGCCAACAGCGGATTGTTTTCCGTGATCTGAACGTATAACAGAAGTGCTTCAAATCAGCATCCTGTCCTGCATAAGTGCAGTACAGACGGGTAAGATCTTAGCGGTTTTTGCCGCAATTTTTCCTCGTGCCAAAGGTCTGACATTCAGCGATATCATTTTCCATCAGTGCACCGACTTCGACAAAGCCATCTTTGACCTTGTCTTTTTTTCCCTGTTCCTCTTCTCTTTCTTAGAAAGACCCTCCCGAATCTTAGTTATGCACAAGTGACTCAATCGAAGCGTTCTCTTCATAAGACGGTTTCAGTTTGAGAAAGCTCTTTTGGACACGCAACACACATATAATTTCTCTCCACACTTTGGTGATCCATCTTCTTGCACATCTCTTTCTCTGCGAACACACTTGAACCTGAAGGGAGGAAAGTTTCTGTTGAGTGAACTTCAGATTCCAGAAAGTTGCTCACCCGAGCTTGCATGGGAAGTGAAAAAAGGGCGCGTGCATGTACAAGCAGGGGCTCACTTGCACCCCCCCTCTAAGTGACCTGAAAGAGCCAATTTCACCGTGGGGTCACGTCAGCAAGCACTCGAGCGTGAGGAAGTGGAGCGGGTGAAAAAAATCCACTAGTTCTGAATTGCAGAGCAGCGAAAGTCAGTGGCAACTTCCCTTCGTGCCTGTCACGACTAACGAGGAAAAAGTCATTAGCATTCATACCTGTCCCTACAGGTGTGAGACAGGACGTTACTAATGAAATTCCTAAGCCTTTTTTAAGGACCGGTCACTCCAAGCCGACATTTTAGTTGATGTTTTTCTCTTCTCGCTCATGAATTGCACTGCTGCGTCACCACAGGGGGCAATTTAGAAAGTATATACTTTTTAGACCTAGTGTACCTACTTTTTGGGCCAAGTATACCTAGTTTTCATACCAAGTATATCTACTTTTGGGGCCAAGTATACCTACCTTTTATACCGATATACGTACCTACTCCTTATACCAAGTACCTTATATAGCAAAAGTATACCTAGTTTTTATCTACTTGCAACAGCCTTTTTCCGATGTGTGTCATTCGTACCACGAACTGGCCGAGTCCAGACGTGTTGTTGTTACACGATTTATGAAGAAGGTTTTTCTAGAGTTATCGATCTACAGTGCGAGTAGTGAAATGTGTCCGGTGGAGACAGTGCGAAAGGACGTGGCAATGGAGGTGGTCTGAGGCCAGGTACGAAAAAGAGATGAAGACTTGGAGAGGCTTCCAAAGCGCCTTTTTTTTCTTGGCTCACACGACTCTTGGACGTTCACCCATAGTGGCAACCTTGAACCCTGATCAGCTGATCTCGTTTTTGGCATAAGCACGCAGCAAACCATAAAGATAATTTGCAGATCAAAGCTGTGACGAGGAGAAATCCTTCTTTGGTATTTTTCTTCGTGCTAAAATTCCGACCCGCCGCTTCTTGGGGGTCAAGGCAATTTTTATTCAGCCAAGAACGAGGTTTGCGCCGCCGCCAGTGGATAGAGCAATATGTTTTATTGGGGCCGAGATGGCCGTAATCTTGATTGAAACCTCAAAACTCCACCAGACAATTGTGAGCGTGTTGCAGTCCCCAGAAAGTGCCATTCGAGGGAAGTTTTATCTTTCTTTCTTACCGGTCAGGACTGGCTGACTTTGGCTGCCTTGACCATGCTCTGACCGTTCATAAGTCTTCCTTAGAGGGACAGATGTCACAGTCACGTGCGCGTCCGCGGAGACGCTGACCAAGGAATTGTTTCACAGAGACGCCCGGACGGACCCGCAGACGAGGGACAGGCAAGACTCGTACTCCAGTTCCGCTCTTATCTGCAGTCGGGGAGGAAATGAATGTGCGTCAAGTGCGCGGCGGCAAAAAAAAAAAGACAAAAATCAATCTCGAATGACCAAAAATGACGCCTTGTGAGGTGTCAAAGGCAATCAAGATGTCCCGGTCAAGGTCAGCGCTTACCCGGGCACATTCGAATGATGACACAGACCGAGCACAATGAAGAGTCCGCGTAACAGTCTGCGAACTTGTGGAACAGGGACATATCAACAAAATGTGCCTGAATAAACACGGCCTTCAGAGGGGTAACTCAAGTCATCCATTCGCAGGCGGTTCATGACTTTTAAGTTATGATGGCAGTGGAGCGAATCGTTCGAGGACGATCTCGATTTAGGCAGACCCCGTGTGCGTGTCCGACCTGGTCAGGATGGCCAACCAGGAGGAGGCGGAAGCCTGGCTGACGTTTCGGCTGATGCGAGTCAAAACACAACTCTCTTTCCAAAAGTCAACAATTACAGCTCATCCTTATTCCTCAACTCTTATCGTTTTGGACGCTATGTACACAGCACAGTCCACAGTCTGTACTGCAGTCAACGTCTACCATTGGCTTCTTCCCTCCTCCATCTAGTTTAGAATTGCTAAATTTTCTTGCATAACGACCACAGCCCAGACCTTTCTTACATTTGAGCGCCGAAAAAGCAACGTATTTGAATATCTAAAAGAGGCTTCGCTTGGATAACATCTAGCAGGCGACTGCTCCTAAGTCAAAGGAAGACATCCGTCGGCCGGCGACCACGCTGCTGTCCGCGTAGCTCAGGCCCGCGGTGCTGTGGCCCGTGGCCCGGGCCCACAAAAGCCTATTTACGTCGTCCACGTATGTTTGACACTACGCCTCATTTCCTGGCTCCTGGCCAGCTGCTGCTGCTCCTCCTGGGCCCAGGTAAGGTGAGACGTCGACAACTCCGCCATAGTGCACGGCCGCACTGGCGTCAGATGTCCTCCTGGTGACATGTCAACATTGGTGTGACGGCTGAGCGGAGAAGAAGTGCACGTCGTTCAGCGCTGCTGCTTTTTGGCGCACACTGTGCGACGAAAGTAGACGCTGCTTCAACGTGAACTTATCTTGTACTTAGTTCGAATGTCTCAGCAGTCTTGGGTGGTCAAGCCAAGACTTTTTTAGCTGGGCTCTCAAATGCTCCACCTCTACGGTGTTAAAGCAGTGGTGTGGGCAGAGCTCTGATTACATGTAAGCATTGCACAGCACACGTGCTTAAACGTGTTCCCATGTTCTGGCCGTGTCCAGGCGATGACGTCACACCCGTGCAAACATTCGGACAGGCCTTGTGTGGCGAAAATGCCCCAGTGCGAAATGGGCCTTAAGCCTCGATTTGCAGCTCTGGCGCATTCCTTTGTGAAATACCCCTTATTGACTGAATGGAGCACTTGGAATCGACCGTTACCGCCAGGAATGCCAACTCATTCAGACAACTCTTTTCTCTTGCTCGGTCGGACACTGAGGAGGCCTGGAAATTCGTCATTCAGAGCGAAATTTTGCCCCGTCCAGCAGCAACTTGTGTACAGTTGGAGCAGCTTTTCTCATGTTTGGTGAGTGACCTTTTAATGGTGATGATCCGGGCAAAGTCGGTCTCTCTGCTAAGCAAACACGCAGCAAAGTTTAGCACGAAAAAAGCAAAAAAAAAAAAAAAAGAATCTCGGGCTGAAAAGGCCGAAAGCTGAAGCAAGTGCGAAAGTCGCGTAATTTGGAGCTTTGTGTACGGAGTCACTTTCTTGGCTGAGACAAAGTCGGACGAGTTTCTCAATCTCTCGATGTCCAGAAGCGATTCAGAACAGAGACTTTGTCAGTAAACTCATCTGGCAGCTCGGTTCTTTCTGGCTTTTTTTATCGCCACTGCGTTGTCAATCCAGGCCTTTTTTGCGGGCCTTTGAATAATTGCTCGATTGTTCGGGCGTGGCAGAGCCCAAAGAGGCCACAGGACGGACTCACTGATAGAAACCTCTTTTTCTTCCAAAGTGACTGATGCACTTTGCCAGTCAATATTTCACTTTAGTGACCTCTCTCATGCGCCAGCGCCGGCGTCAGCGCCAGCTTTATTGAATGGGTCTCCGATAAGAGGATTAAATGTGTTTGTGCAGTCCTCGAATGCTTTTTTGCGCCATCGACGTCATCCTTTTTCTTCTTCTTCAAAAGGTCACCAAAGCTGTGGCCTCGGGGAAAAAACGACTCAAAAATCGTACAGTGCAATCTCAGCCAGACAAAAAGCAGTCAAAGTCTTGTCCCGTACGAGAAGTGGCTGATCACAACTGTCCGATCGAGGCTCGTCTTGTCTGGCCGAGCAAATGCATCCGCGTCACGGAGAAATAAAGCGCGCGCGCTCGCGCGCGCACTCATATTTCAAGCATAGACACCCTGGTATGGGCAGGCCTTAATGAGCTTGACCAAGTTATTTACGGGCTCCGAGATCCACGACACCCCTGAGGAAAATTCCCCCAAAGATACAGATCTCTCCACATTATTTATCATTATAACAAAGAGCTGCTGCTACAAATGAGTTTGCTTTTGCCCAAAATGTCCCGCATCAAGAAGATGGAACAAAAAAGTCCACTTTCTTAGGTTGTTCTGGAGAGAAACTTTTGGTTTGCGCCACCACTCTGACATTGCACGTTTTGATCCCTGAGTCTGTGAGAAATGAAAGAAGCCTCCGGGATCTCAATTTCACAAGGAAGCCACAAATTTGACACAAGTGCCAATAAACCAACATCAAGGTGGTAAAAATGAGGCTGAGGTCGGACGCGCGCACAAAGTTGGGGAAAGGAGAGTTAGTACAATAAAGGCGGGCGGGCGGATCCCCATAAAAGAGCTGGCGATCTGAGGCGTGTGAGCGACCGCAGAGGACGTAAACATTTGGTTTCGTGACCTCGAACCAGGCCTTGACCACCGAGTATTGGGGAAACAGAGCCCAAGAATGCGCCTCCACTGGGTGACCCTTTTCTCTTAACAGATGCATATCTGGGTTGATATCTCTCACCTCGCAGAGTTTTTGCCGGCGAAGAAGTTTTTACTGCATTGAAATTCATTTTGACCACTTTTGGACCCGATTTGAGCGCCATTTGTAAGCGGTTCTAACAAGCGGGACGGGAATGGGGCCGAGAGGGGCCGGGATGACGTCACTCGTACAGGGTGAGGCAAATGTTGCACCGGTGGCGCCGCAGATTTGCTCAGTCAATGAGTGAGGACGTCAATTCCGTCAGCTTTGTTTCCATTGTCACGACCAGTGGGAAAAAGCGCCTCCCCTATACTGTATTCGGCCTCCAGGGGCTCAATTGCGCCACTCTCGATCACTTCACGCTCATTCCCAAACAAAGTCTCAGACATCAAATGAGGCCTAGGAATGTGTGACTTTTGGGCCCCCCCGGATACAACGTGGACGGATTTATCGGGAGCGAACAAACGCTTGTCTTGACCGCAGAGAGCGCTGATGGTCAAAAGAGGTCGACGCCTGCGCTCACCGGGGCTTCAGCTCAAGGTCAAGGCCTTCCAAGGCCTTCCAAGGCCTTCCAAGGCCTTCCAAGGCCTTTCAAGGCCTTTCAAGGCCTCCAGGCAGTCGTGGACAACGTGGAGAGCTGAACGTCCCGACCAACACGTGGCGTCAACGAGTGTGACCACATCAAGAGCACTTCGGTGGCGAACTTGGCCTCCCAGTGACGTTTGAGAAAGCAACGCTGTCGTCCAGACAATCTGGGGAAGAGGTGTCGGTGCGGATGACATTGTTCAGGGGGGACACGTTGCTGGAGGCCGAACTGGTCTTTGAAGGTCTCCTCTTTCGAGGCCATCTCGACTTTCTCACTGCCGTGGTCAGACGTCACGTTGTTGCCTGATTGTTCCTCAGACAGGAGAGTGCCGGACCCACGAGCTGGATCGACGCACGACCCAGCATCCACGTGATGCTCGGCATCGCCAGCTCTGACGGGACGACCCTGGCTGGAGCCTGTCCGGATCCAAGACGTACCTAATCTTCATCTTGATGCACCTGATCTTCCTCAACAGCACCTATGACGGAACTGGCCGCGGGCGTCTGGATGCAGGACGTCGCCGGCAGCCACACGTGCATGACCACCCAGGAGCACTGCAATCAGAAACTGGAGTCCACCGGGTCCACGCCCGAACAGCTGTGGGCCATCCAATCCACTGAAGCTTGCAGCAGCATAATAATATGTCGAAGGCTACTGAAGAAAAATGACCTGTGGATACGTAGCCAGCGCAACTGTACATGTTGAGGGTATTAACTGTGTATCTTTGTTGTGCACTTGGTCAGTTAACAGTTTAGTTCATTAAAACAAAAATGAGGCTAATGTCCCAGGAACAAAAGCTTAATTGCAAATTACCCCCAAATGAGCCCAGAAGCAGCTAATTTTTCAATTTTTGTCAGTTCAAGTTTGAGCTGAGTTCTGAGGCACTCTTGACATTGGTCAAGTAGAGCTTTGACTCAACAAGGGTAGAGGAAAAAGTAACGGAGCCCAGGGAAAAGATCGAAGGTGAAATTTAGCCCCCAGTCGACTATCTTAGGTTATATTCGGGTTAGGTTATAATGGGGCACTTGGAAATCAGCGTGCAAGCAAGCACTCACAGGTTCATCGAACCACTAAATCCAAGTTTCCCAAATCAGAGTTCCACTGTCCCTGCGGGCTGAAAGTGAGCCTGAGTCAAATCATGACCTGTTACCCATTCCACAGAGCCATGCAGAGCAATGGTTGTGTCCAGCGGGCGGGTCAGTGTGGCAGTGCTGCCAAAGGCTTTGCCACTGGCAGCTCTGTCTACAACCTGGGTGTGACCGGACCCCCTGACATCAGCTGAAGACACCACATCCGCTGCCTCATCCCCACAGTGCCAGCCCAGAGCAGCCCGGACGCATGAGTGGGACTCGTCGGACAAGTGGTGCGACTTCAGCTCCCGGCCCAGGGTGTCTGATGGCGACGACGACGACGACGACGACGACGACGTCGTGTTGCAGACAGTCTTTGTCTGGCCCGGCCAGAGCAACAGCCGCCACTCAGTGCCCGGTCATTGGGCCGATAAGCCCGACCTGACCGGACTCGACTTATCCGTAGAGTTCATACGGGCGATTTATTCGAATAACCAGTTCCTGAGCTGCGCAACAGCCCTAAGTGGTTTTTTCATCTTCCAATCTATGTATACACGAACAACGCAGTAATCTATGGTACTACTTAGGCCTATTGTTTTGGTCGGCTCTTTTCCCCCACATTCCCGTCCCCCCTAGCGCGCGCGCGTGCTGAGATTGCGCGCGTGCCAGAGATAAAAGTGGTCCAAAGTGGCGCACAAAGAAAAATGCGCCCAAATAAATAGCCTCAAATGTCTCTGTCTGGTTGGAAAAACTCTACCAGACACAGGGGCGATCGAGAGCGGGCAAAGAAATCGCACGGCTTTGATTTAATTTTCCTGCCACGGCTTTTTTGCTCGTCTTTTACTTCCTGGAGCTTCTCTTTCTTCAGTCGGGCCTGACGCACGCACGCACGCACGTACGCACGCAGGCGCGCGCGCGTGCACACCCGCGCGCCCTTAGATTAGCTTCGCACTCATTTTGGCAGCAATTTTCTTGCACGAAAATATTTTGCTCAGTCTCTGTCGCTTGCATGATCAGCGTCCATTTTTAATTCTTGACTGTGTCGGACCTGACCTTGAATTGTCTCGTCGAGATCGCCTCAACGGTTTCATCACACAACTGCTGTTTCACATAATTTAGGGATTTGTTGCTCACCCACTTTGTTGCTCTTTCCCTCACCGGAGGCAAAGGCGGACAACGCGTGCAAGGCGAACAAGGCGGACCTGGCGGGCGGGCGCGCCAGCGAGGGCTTCGCCCAGATAAATCATTCCCAATGCGGGGAAAAAAGGCAGGTCAGCGCTCATTTTTCAGCTTGATTGGACTCCTGCTCCAGTGACTTCTGACTTACTTGGAGTCCACTGTCATGCGTCCCTTGGCCGCTGAAGTCGGGGCGTTGGCTGCGTTAACAGGATCTCACTGTCCTCCCTGAGGGAGCAGCACAAAATAATTAATTTCCGGGGGTATCTGATGGAAAGGCGGCCTCAGCCGGCCTTTTGGGGAATTCCCGCACACTTAATATTCCAGAAAAGCGCACCCTGAGCACAGTGAACTCTCGTTAACTGACTTTGGGAAGCAAGCACAAGTCCTGGACGACAAACAGATGCTGAATGACCAATCTGGGACCATTTGCACTTCACCTGCTTAGACTCTGTCAGAAGTCTGTCAGAGGAAGGAGCCTTTGAAGTCTGCAGCTGGAGGCTGGCTTGTGGGCCCACTTGTGGGCCTTTTGTATGGCCGACTGTGGGCCTTTTGTATGGCCGACTGTGGGCCCACTTGTATGGCCGACTGGGAGACTTCCTTGGCCGTGTCCCTCAATCGGCACTGCCGCTCCATGAGCTACGGACGTCCCCGTCGTCCAAGTCCTGGGACTTCTGGTCCAAGGAGAGAGTCCTCGTCCACACCAGCTGCACCGCGGATGCACGTGGTGACTCGGTCAAGTATGACGACTTCAGCAAATCGATCTCCCAATGCTTGATCCGTTACAGCGGAACGACAGCTTGTGGACGTCCGTGAGCGGAGAGTCCGCGACACCTCGACATCCACGCGTTACAACATCATCTCCAGTAAGGTGACTCCGACCAAGTCCAAGGCTCCGGCTACTTCCAGTCTGATCGCCTTTTGTGCGGAGAAAATGACTTTGAAGATTCCAAAGTGATTGGCGTAGCAAAGGCAGCCAACCCCAATCAGTCCTCGGTCTCCGCCAGACAAGAATCGGGGCGATTCTGTCTGAAGAGTCTTGCGCTTTGACGCCGATCAGCGCCACTTTTGTCTGGTGGAGACGCCGCCTCAGACTCTTGGCGCCAGAACTGGCATTGACAACAATATAAGTCCTAATAATACAACTTTTTGTACCATTACGCCAAGGTCACGCAGGTGTTTAGTGGATAACGCAAAAAACGTGTACAAGCTATATTGTTGTGTGTCTTCTTCTCTACACGGGTGACGTCATCCAATTGGCTGATAGCGACTGCGTGGAGGGCAGCGACTGCGTGGAGGGCAGCGACTGCGTGGAGGGCAGCGACTGCGTGGAGGGCAGCGACTGCGTGGAGGGCAACGACTGCGTGGACGGCAGCGACACCCACAGAGACAACGGGGGCTTCGCCACCAAAGAAGAAGAAATGCTTCGCGGCTGAATGAGGCGGTCCCCAGCGACGCCCTTATAAGGCTCGGCCAGATCGAGTGCCAGGGTAAATAAAGAACGTTCAATTCGATCCTCGCCCACATATGAAGCCATTATTATTGACGCTTTATCGCCGGTATATTTTTGTTGGACCTGATCAAGTCGTGATAGATTTGGCAGGCCCGAAAGAGCTTGAAGACTTTGGCCAGGGGGAAAAACGTCTCCCCAGGGTTTTCCGACCTCTTCCTTCTTGCATCGGATCGATCTGACAGAGAGGATAGGAGTCTTAAGGCGCCTCCATCAGCTCGACCAGACAACAAGTGCGTCCATCGAGCGGGACAAAAAAAGGAGCTAAATCATGGCGGTGGCGCTCAGTCGTGCGTGCAGACGAGAGCTGCTTTTCGTCTTCAAGTCAACACATTCGAAGCGAATTTTGCATGCAATTTCCCTCACAACAGAGCCGTCAAGTCGTGCTCAGCACCTCCACCTTTGGAAATGGCTCCATTTCCTCATTTTTTTCCTCTCTCTCAGTCGGAATTTTAACGCCTCCTTAGTACGAATTAGGAAGCGACAAATTGTGTCTGAGGCATAAAACAACGTCCATCCTAAGGAGCCTCGAGCATGCGAGAGTCATTTTTTCCGTCATCACTTGCGGGCTCCGCGTTCGTGCGTGCGCAGACTTTTGCGGCCGCGCAGAAGCCATTCAGGTTCTTGAGATGTGGGACGTGTAAGTCACATTGTGGATGGGAAGCACTTGATCTACGACGCCCTGATCAGCTCCAGGTGGTCCGGCAACGGCTCGGTCTGACGGAGCAGCTCTTAAAAGACAGGGTGGTGGATCATCAATTTACATTGTAACGGACCTGAAGCCCTCAGCTGTCGTCACGACAGCTGTCGATTTGTTATTTCTTTTTTTCTGGGAAGTCACCAATTCTCTTCCTCGGGCGAGGTCTCAATTATCGTGGGCATGAGGAAGGCCCATAACAGTCTTATCCTGTCTCTCTCAAAGAGATTTTATTACCCATCGTTGAGCACGAGAAAAATGCAGTTTGGGTAGGAGAAAACGACCTTCTTTGATGCAGCAGCGATAGAAAATGCAGCGATTATCTCGGGCATTCCTCACACGCACGCACGCGCGCGCACTCCTGAATGCCTGCCTGATACATAATGCAATGTGAAAAGCATTCTGAGAGCTGCTATGACAAAGGGCCCACACACATCCTGTGATGCATCAAAACTCCGCCGGACCAGAGAGGATCTTTCTCTCCACATCAGACTTGCCTGGCCGGCCCGGGGTCCGCCCGCCGGCCTCACCGGGCACTCGAACGCGCCCTTGTCTGGTGGAGCCGGCAGAAATGCTAAATGACCACCCCCCACCTGCCCCCCTTCTGTAGACATGTTAATCAACATCCTGAGAAAGTGACTCCAAGTGCTGGATGGCCACACACTTGCCTGGGAGGAGGCAACTTCTGCACGCTGGCGGCCTCGGTCTCCCTGGAGTGACGCGCCGACTAGAGCGGATCCGTCCAAGAGACGCGCACGTTGGTGCTGAGCATTCACAGAATGCTCAGCGAGGACGGGTCGAACCAAGCCAGCAATTTTTCTTCGTCTGGGCCTTGTCTCAGGGCCTTTTTGGCATGGAAAAATTGCAAAAAGAGCTCTCGTGTGTTGTCTGTGTGTATGAACCAGCAATGCGATCATTTTTCGGCCAGTTCAGTTGTTGCCGCAATTTCTTGTGACTTTTGGGAGCCACCGAAGAAGGAGGAAGAAAAATCATGGAGGAACTGACAGCCGTGGAACAAGCGCGCGTGATGCGCGCACGACTGCACGAACAACACGCCCACCGAGGGGGCGTGGCAGCCGGCCGGCCGGGCAAAAAAGGCCTCCTGCCTCTACCAGACTTGGGCCACAACGGCCGCCAGAGCAGAGACGTCGACGGGGCAGCACCTTCTCCCTCCGCTGCAGACGTGTCTGGTCGAGTGGAGTGCATGCATGACTTTTTTTTTCTTCTTCACGTGGAGGAGCCGAGATCTGTGTGCCTCAAGGGTCTGAGCTACAAACTCTCTGGCTTTTTTGCTATTGTTGCTCGCCTGCATGATTAACTTCTGTCAAAACTGATGGTTCAACAACAGTTAGCAAAATATAACCCTTTGTTCCCTTCACGCGCGTGCGAACACGCGGAATTTTTGTCCTCCTTCCTTCGGGTGCAAACTTTATGCTAAAGATATCTGCATTTAGTGCAAAAATGCTTACTGTAAATTATGCACGGATGTGCCAAACATTTCCTGGACTTTCCGAAGAATTTGCTCAGCTTCCGGGTAGATTTGGTCGGCCAACATTGGGTTCTTCCTCCTTGATCGTTGCGTGCGGTGAAAAGTTGCCTCAAGCTGCTTGATCAGTTTCTCCTTCTGCTGCTGTGACTTCTCTGCAAGGCTCTAACGAAGGCCGTGGAGGCCGCCGAGGCCGCCGAGGCCGCCGAGGCCGCTCAGGCCCCCAAGGCGCCTCTCCAAGCCGCACCATGTCCCGGTGCAGACCGACGTGCACGTAGAAGGCAGCTGAAGGTTCAAATTTGCTCGCACGGAAGAAAACGTCCGATCAGATCGGCCACAGGAGGTGTTTTGAGGCAGGTCAGATAAGAAGAGACAGAGAAAAGGTTATGCGCACAACACTGTTACTCCATCAGACAAAGACGTCAAGAGCTGGAAGGTCCATTTTCTATTAGTCACGCTGTCTCCTAAACTCTGACTGCAACAATGGGCGTCGAGATTCATAAGAAACTCCTCCAAGGTTAATGAAAAAGTGCGTGCGTGCTGTATTCTTTTCCTAAATGACTCTGAAGGAGCGCTTGCACGGGCGGATTTGACCAGACATCCTGGTCTCAGCCAGAGGGGTCAACCGGGGTCTCAATGGGTCTGGGAGTCAAAACAAAGCCTCATCTGGGTCTTCCACAGCCTCTTCATGGCCAGAGGATTTGCGCTTCCTTCCAACTTGTTCAGCACATCAGGAGTCCCCAGGGTACTGAGAAGTGAGCGCAACCCAGGACAAAGAATCCAATTAAGGCAGCAGAATCAACTTGGTCTATTGAGGCTCCACCATTAACACTGGCTCATCCTTGAGAGAAGAATAGTTGACTCATGTGCATTTTGTGTCTGCGCCCTCGAGCTGGCCTCCAAAGGCCTCGGAGTTGTCAAAGTTCTTGTTCTGAGGCCGCTTTGTGCGGCAGGAGAGGCCTCGTCTTGAACCTCGACGGTGGCCTCACGAGGGAGATGGAAAGAGCCAGCGCTTGCTACAGGGTGAAACGGCAAAAACGCGTCAATTAGAAATTGCATTGCTGTGTATTGCGCAGAATTTGGTGGAGCTTTATTGATTCCATGACTCTGTCTTCCTTGCTTGCCCGCCTGAAGGCGGGCAAGCAAAGGCGTCGGGACCCCCGAGGGTCCAGACGGTCACCGAGGTGGTCAGGATCGCCAAGGAGTCGTGTCCTGTGCGCGTGAACGACGTAGTTACTCACAGTCTACGAGATCCCATGTCATAAACAGTAAATCGTACTTTTTGGTTTTTTGGTTTTTGGTTTTTTTTTTTTACATTTTGCAACCCAGGGCTTGACTTTGGTGAACGAATGACTCTTGAAGGACCCTTGGGACTCCACTGGGCTCTTGAGGTCGCCGCTCGTCATGGCGTGTGGAGCCGCAGGCCTTCCCAGATTGTTTTCTTCTGAGCCTTGGAGCTCGCACACCCCAGGAAAGCGAACCAGGGCCAGGCTGAAAGAGTCAGACAGAAATTATGTACATCTAATTACCCCTAATAAGAGCTTTGCCCCATGAAGAAGGCAGCGTTTGTGTCGGCTTGGGGTCAGCCCAAGCCCTGGGCTGCGCCCGTGTAGGTGGCGCGTGCGTACAAACAACGAGGGTGCTTCATTTTTTGGCTCCTGATTGCGCACATGTCAGGCCTTTTATGAGGCCTGCCTGCAAATGCGAATTAAGTCGGTTGTGTGTGTGTGTGTGTGTTGTCTGGCTGCTGCAGCGGCTGCAGCGGCTGCAGCCGCCACCGGGGCGTGCCCGTCGACGCGGCCAGAGGTCTGCTCGTGTACCCGCGCCCTTTGGAGCCTCGTCGAGACAAGTTTAATTGGAGCGAGCACAAATGACCTATGGCGTTAAAGAGAAGGTTTTCAGCCGACGCAAATCGCTAACAACATTTCAGCCCTGCCGAAGTGAGCAACAAAGGCCTCCGGCAAAGTCAATTTGCCGACCAAGTTTGCACAAAAGCTGGCAAATTCCAATCTGCGAACTTTATTCGCGTATAATTGCGTCACTGTCATGGAGGTCGAGCCACGATTTCCACGCTTCTTCGACGAGGCTCTTTTGTCTCACTCTGTTTCTTGTAATGATTGACTTAAAAATAGGCAAAGAACAATCAATCCCCAAGCAACGCACAAAGGAAGCAGGAAGAGAGTTTTGAATCTTTTTTACCTCTTTTTCCAAGCTTTTGTTTCAGCCGTCTACTCACAGGCTCTGCCAGACAAAGAATGTCTGCCTGCCTCAAGCATCAGCGTTACAATTAAAGTACCTGGGCTTAAGTACTGACACTTCTTGCCTCTGTCAGGTGGAGGCGGGGCTGAAGGCAGTCACGCTCGCCCTGGTGGCAACAAGATTTATCTACTGTAAATTGCACTAAATGAAGCGATTTGAAAAAGTGATATTTTTTCTGGTTATTTCCTCTCATTTTTCTTATCGTTGCGTGACTCCGGAGATTATACAGACCAAACATTCCTGTAGTGGATGCAACGTCCAGTCAGTCAAGCCTCCACCTTCTCCAGGAACACCGAGGACTCGAGCTCGGCCCACAACATGGTGTCGGAAAGCTGCGGGGTCTAATCTATAATTTTGTTTGGATGAAAATCAACTTTGAGTTAACTTTCACTTGAGGGAAGTTGAGATCCATCAATGATCGAACACTTTTGAGTGCACCATTTTTGCTCGTGCACTCGCTGCTCATGCACGTGGACTCCTGAGCGGACGCTGGCGTCGAGCACAAAGACGCTCTTCCTGGACCTCCTGCTGAAGTTATTGTTCACATTACAGTAATAACCAATATCTCCGGCGTCTTCGTGTCCTCGAGTCTGATCGCCCCACAGGGACAGTTTTGGCACTGCCCGAGGCCGTCACTACACGAGGAGTGCCGAGTGGTGCAGAGGGCGTCGTCCTCAGTCACCGTGATCAGGGGACAACACTTTTCTGCAGCCCAACTCGGCCAATCCTGCTTCAGTGGCTCCTCGGGTTTCCTCCGGTTTCCTCGGGTTTCCTCGGGTTTCCTCGGGTTTCCTCGGGTTTCCTCCGGTTTCCTCTGGTTCTCCGCCACACTAGAGGTTGCCCTCCAGCTTAAGGTCGCATCTGCTCCACTAATCAACGCGGATTAATAAGTCCTTAGTGAGGAGGAAACCAAGACAACCTTCGACATTTGCGAATTGTGCGTGTGCGAAAGAAAACATGCGAGAATATTCAAGGATCGAGCCCAAATTTCAAGGTGACTTAGGGAAATTTGCGAATAATTTTTCTCCTCTTCGAAAGTTTGACAAATGTGATCTCGTGGCTTTACGCACGCACGCACGCACACGTTATTTGATCTCACTATTTTCTACCCCTCCCCCCAACCATATTTTCTCTGCTTGATCCTTCGGTAGTTCTCGTTACTCTGGTCAAACGGTTTTGTCGCAATATTTGTCAACCAGCTGCATTTTGCATTTTTGATTGCATACTTGATGTCCATTTTCTCCGCTCACTCGATCCAAAACAAGGAGTCACTGATGCTCAGAGTGGATAGAGACACCGACAAACGGACAGGGAAACAGACAAACGGACAGGGAAACAGACAAACGGACAGGGAAACAGACAAACGGACAGGGAAACAGACAAACGGACAGGGAAACAGACAAACGGAC
>JAAUXU010066248.1_pt1 | contig 19533 bp, 18 predicted proteins | sample 7278151 | NCBI WGS metagenome assembly JAAUXU01 (sample SAMN14350113, study PRJNA611818) | marine sediment metagenome | isolation source: surface marine sediment (1.8m) | place: French Polynesia: Moorea | collected 2018-08 | reverse complement strand
GTTTGACGGACAAAGAAATTGCTTTCATGATGGGGCGACGACGCGATGGCGTTTAAAGGGCGTGTGGTGCAGCTTGAGGCCAAAATAGATGGAAAGCTGTGAGGGGCACGTTTTTTCCCCCCACACTGTATCAGTTCCACACACAACAGTGGTTTTCTGAGGCGCTCCCGTTGAAAAGAGCCATTATGGCCGGAGCAAACAACGACGCCCCTTTGTCTGAAGCCAATGCCTCCGCCAGACACAGTCGGATTAACAAAATGACGAGTGTCCACCTGCTTTCCAGCGGAAGGATTGATGCAATCAAGCTCGTGTCAGCGTCCACGGCCCAGCGCTGGTACCCGCATGCTTCCAATCGCCTCCAGCCACAGATGCACGCACACATCCCAGTTTTGTCTGGCCGAGAACCATGAAGGCTTTTTTCCTTGATCGATTCAATTCTTGCGCTTTTAAGCTCAGAATAAAGTAGCGAAGAGAAAGGGGACTTTGTCTTTGGCTCTTCGCTATTCTTTTCATCGCTGGTAATTGAAGTCCCTGGAAGGCGTCTTGATCGTCCCGGACTCGGCCAGGATATGCCTACTTCTCAACCAACATTCAAGCATTCAGTTCCTTCGTCACATTTCCTCAGCGCGCTCTTTATCTTCTCCTTTTTCCATGTTATCTCAGCTCTGTAATGTTGCGAGCGATTACTGCAGTGCTCACCTGGCAGGAGCATCGAGCAGGATTTCAGTGAAACCAGGAGTACGAGCAAGGTCAGACTGCAAAGCGAAATCAGGACCCTGATCAACTCTCTCCCACCACGTGCGTGCGTGCGTGCGTGCGTGCGTGCGAGCGTGCGAGCGTGCGAGCGTGCGAGCGTGCGAGCGTGCGAGCGTGCGTGCGTGTGTGAGAGAGACAGAGAGAGGAAACATGGCGCGAAATTGCTGGCCTGATTACTGCATCCAGCGGTTGCTTTGCCTCATAATGGTAATCGCGCAATCAATCCCTTCATTTTTCTTTCTGTGGCCCTCAGAGGCTCACCTGCTCGTATTCCTACTTAAGGCCGGGGTATTAATGGCAATTCTGGTGTCTACCGCGATTCAGAAAAGTCTACTTTCACCTTGCTCGTCAGACACGCATGATCATACGATTGCGCAGGAGGCTGGGCATTTCTTTTTTGTCAGTACGACCAAGCCCGCAAGGACGGACTCCTCTGTTTGACTTGACCGCAGAGCTTCCACACATGATCACGAAAAGGATGGGATATGCTTCAATTCTATGAGGGTTATTAAGAGGACTAATGAGACCTTGGACAGCCTTGACATGTAAAGCGGGCTGAGAGGTAACGTAAGCATGACGTGCGCCTCACCTCGCGGCTCAAAGTACGAGTAGGCAGTCGTGAAAGTGCAAATGAACCACTGGATAAGAGAGCTCTCAGATAACTGAAACGTTGTGGAGTCATCCAGATGCCACGCACTGACTCACCAGTAACAATAAACGTATATGTTTCTCTCTGTCTCTCTGCGCTGTACCGAACACCTACTTCAGCTGCCCGCCAGACATCTTCATGAAGGAAGCCAACAGAACCGCGCGTTGGAATCGCCCAGCAGCCTCAACTCTCTTCTCAATTTTATCGTCTGGTATCAAAACTTCCCATTTTTTCTCCCCCCCGATGCCCATTACACGCCGGTGACCATCAGGGGGAGACAGGGGCCTTCTTGATAAACCGACGGTGCCTATTTTGCCGGGTGATAAATGTCCGGGCAGTAAATCGTGAGGGGAAGAAATGAAAAAGCTATCACACACCAGCACCAGCACCAAAACAGTCATCTTCAGCCTTTTAGCTACTTGGTTGTTTTGTGGCTTCGACAGGCAACTCCGGTCCGGTGTCTGGAGCAGCAGCAGAAAAAGAAGGTGCCTTCAGCTCCACTTTTCATGGTCATTTCGCGGAAATTCCTGACGATTTGAACAAGAGAAGCAACAGGGTTACGTGTATAATAGTGGGCTATCATCTGTCTCTACCAGACATTGCCGACATGACTGCTACGTCGGTCTGCACTAATCCGACTGCACGGCTGGCTCACGCAGGCGCCCGCTGTCCGGTGGAGCCCGTTCTCTCCCCAAAATTGCAGAGCGTTTGAGGGATGTCTGTAGCAGACATCAGCAGCCACCTCGGGTGTGATGATTGTAACAAGGAATTTTCTGAGGGAGAGAGAGAAGAGGGCAAAGTAGAGGAATCATACATCAAAGGTAAAGACAGCAGGAAAGATGAGAAAGGGATAGAAACGCAATTACAGGCGGGATAAAAAAGTATCTCTCTCATCTCCTCCCTTCCCAATGCGTTAATAACCCTTTCCAGAGGGACCAATTTTCTTGAACCTTGTTTTTCCTCGCCAACTGAAAAATAATTACCCTATGAGCTAAGTGGTTATACTTGGTGGTAGCGCCAGAGTTAGCAGGTTATTTAAGAAAAATTGAAAGAGCACCAAGATTTGTGCGGAGAGCAAAAAAGAGAGACAGGTATGCCTTCAATCATGCCTTCTGTTTTAGCTTAGGAATAATGGTCTGAACGATAATTATTAATAAGTTTTTACAATACTTTTTGGATGAATGACGAGGTGACGCACAGAGGCAACAATTTGCCTACTCCACGCGCCTTTCGGCAGCAAAAAAGGCGCCAAAAACTCAGCTGAAGAAGAAGAATTATCACTTTGGCTGCGCGCCTCATTTTGTGCCTGTGACATGCAACAGCAGAGCAGAGGGGGCACCAACGCGTCGGACAAGAACAACACGCGCGCGGACAGAGTGAGGTTGAGGTCTTGCGTTGATCAACAAGACGACGATGGATGGAGTGCAAATCGTCAAATGAGCCAAATTCTACAGGCTTCTTTTCCATGCAAATACGCACAAGGGAGGGCAGGTAAATTGCAAGGTCTGACTGCTTTGTGACAAAAAAAGCATCTCAAGGGCAAACTTTTTCACGAACAACATCTTTTAGACAAAAGCGAGGACAGATGTCTTCTCGAGATGCACGGCACTTATCTGAACGAAGGGAGACAGAGAAAAAGAAACTGGGACAACCTAAGAGCAGGGCCCGAATCAGCTGAATCGGCTGTGTGCCACAGTGCCACACAACCCTTGCCCTACCATAGAGACCCATGGCCTGGCTGTCCTTGGCTGCAACAGCGCCGCCGACGACGATAACAAGGCTGCAATCAGTCCGACGGGATTCGGCTGTTACACGATGTTTGTAAACAGAAAGTCTGGCGTGACATTTGGCATAGTGTGAGACTCACAACTTTAATTCAGCTTTCCGGCCAGTAGCGCCGACACTGCATCAAGCCTTGATCCAAATTGAAAGATTCGGCATTTAGAGCTGTGTCTCCTCCCGACCATATTGCACATGCTGCACTTTGCTCCATCCATGCTGATGGTTGCTACGCATTGAGACCATGAGGTGGGAGCTGGAGAAGAGTGAGACCGGCAGTGGGTCACCCAAAGAACCTTCTTGGTCTTGGTTGATATTTGCTGTTGGTTCGTCCAATCCATGAACACGAGTCTAAGGACTGGTGTCAGGAGTAGCAGGAGTACTGCAAAGAAGGACATGAGGAGTGGCAGTTATGTACAGCAAGCACTGAGTCACACAGAACCACTTAAAGACATTTCATAGCATAAACATTGTCGCCAGATGCTCCCTGGTCGCTCTCCAAGGAATGGTTGAACCCATGACTCCAGCGGAAAGGTTTGTTGCTTCTGGAGGCGATCAAAGTTTTGGCCAAGTTCTCAGAACAAGATCGGCCTCAAAACAATTACGTGGTCGAGGCGCTCTTAGTTTTTACCTGCCGGAGAGGAGCGACGGCTGTTAATAACGTAAACATGCATAAGTATCCGTCAAAATTAGTCAGCCCTGGTACACCATGAAAAACGGGCTCACGCGTCATGAGCTATGGTCTCATGCCATCACTCTGCGGCAGACATCAGCTCATCTTTTTCCACGGTTCGTTACCAAAGGTGCTACATGCCTGCCCCCTCCCCTCCTCCTGCCCATTTCTTGCCCATCTTCTAACCCAGAACCCAAAGAGATTTTGGGACTGAGTTAACACGCGATTCTGGAGCACGCAGGGGTGCACAGTGGAGCCCCATTAAAGGCAAGAGCAGTGCTTGACAACGTTGTTTTGGTCGATCACACAGTCCAACCACGACTTCCACTCGAAAGTAGCAGTTCCAGCAGACGACAACTGTTCCATAACCTCGGCGTGGATGATCGGCGTGACCAAGCAGAGGACTGCACTGGAGTCTCAAATTTGCACAATGCATCGTGTCATTATTCCACCTGCAACCTGCATGCCAACGGTGACATTACAGCGTTGGCGTCCTAAGACAAAGCTTAAATAGTCCTAAGTGAGGTAGAAGAAAAGCATTTTGTCTGGTTCTCTTTTCCCCCTGCTAATGGCATGCGTTTTTGGGGAGAGCTGGCTCAGAAAATTGTTTCGTGATCTCGACACCACCGCCAGCAATCCCCTTTGTTGCCAGCGCTGTGGCGCACACACACGCCACAAGCCAGACACTCGCGCACACACACCTTAATAGGGGGCCAGACCTTCTCCACTGTGCTAACACACACAAAAACATAATTTTGGTGAAATTCTTTCAACGATTGCCCCGAGGTCACAGTTTTCCCTCCTAATTACCGCCGTCGGACTGAGCAGCATGCGATTTTTCATGTGCCATGTGCTTCTCTACCTCCTCGTGCGTGTGCGCGCTGTTGTGCGAGTGTGTGTGGAACAACTATTCTTCCACTTGTTGATGATGCCTTGATGATGAAGAGAAGAGGGAGCTTTAGGATTATTAATGCAACGTTAACGAGCATTTTTTTTCCTGGCCTTTTGTCTCAACCGACCGACGGACTTTTTTCTCCGCCCGTAAGATCGATATATCATTCGGGCCCAATTGATAGCTGTCCAAACAATTAGTCCCCGGTTCGAACCCTCGAGGCCAGACTGATTTCTGGAGCAGAAAGAGAAAACGACATTTAAATCTCTCTCTGGCGCTCTCATGTTGCCTCCAAATTGGCACTTGGATGTCCCGAGCACCGTTAAATCAGCCGACGACCATCAGTCTTTTTTCTTCGGATCGGATTGCCCCGCGCGCGCCCTCGCAGGCGCGTGCGTGTGGGTGCCCACCAACCGGAGGGCAAATGTGAAAGGGAATCCACACCAGTCTGGCCAAGTATGGTTTCCAGAATCGAGTGGAGGAGGACCTGAAGGCGCGCTTACACGGGGAAAAGCACTGGAGATGGCACCTGTCTTCCCTCGTCCTCCTCCGAAATCAGCATCGCCTTGGCGTGGCCGACAGCGGCCACAGCGTCTCCTCCACCGCCGGCGTCATCACCGAGTCAGAGACACCGATTTGTCACGCGCCCATGGAGTTGCACTTAGACAAGCAGAGGCATTTCTATATCAACTGGACAGTTTTTTTTTTCTTCTGCCTATTATCATCGGTTTCACATTCTTCGGCCCTGTGGGGCCGTTACAAAGACAAACACACACCAACCACGCCGGAATTCGGCGCCCAATTTTTCGAGCCACCCGATGTTCTGAGATATCCATTACGGGCGGTATCTTTTTAGAGGATGGGCCCAACTCTTTTGTTGCTGCCTCCGTTCTTGATGAATCTTTCTTCGGAGAGAGTGAATTGATCAGATCATGTAATCATTGTAAGGCGGTGTAAAAAGTTCTCACGGCCAATTTTATCTCGGACTCGTATATGATTGATGCAGGGTGAAACGACTGTCTGCGATGGCAAAAAATCTTACGTGTGTGTGCGCGAGTGCGTGCGTGCGTGCGTGCAGGCCGCCTATACCCTATCAATGTGGTAATGCATACTCTCGATTCATTTAAATTCTGCTACATGCGGCGGCAGCGGCGGCAGAAAATTGATACGTTGGGATGCTTCAGCAATGAATGATAAAGTTTTAGGTGCGCAATGAATGGAGACGTGACTGTGCCTTCTGTAAGTCACTCAAGTCCACAATCGGTAGCAGAATCACTGGAGGGAGATTGGGGCCCAACTTTTGGCAATAGCTTGAGTGAAAACAACAGTCGCACATTTCCAAGAATTTTCCCTCCTCTGACACTTTTGTTCCTCTCCAGGTTCTGCTTCGTCATCTGTCTTTCCCGACTCTTTGTATCTGTCGATCGGGTCCGAGAATTTCCCTCTGTGGCATCAGTGGTGCATTCGCCCGAGCACGCGCGCACACACAGAGAGAAAGACGGTGCAAAAGTTCAATTCTCTGCCAAAGGTCTCCTCCACTTCTCTCCGTAACCGGCCAGAACTCCTGGTTTCGGCCGAGAACAGACAGACATTCACTCAGTTTCGCGCTACCGGTTTCGATCATACTGAATCAGAGCAACGCTTGTCTTCGTTATCTGCGACGTTGCCTTTCCCGGGTGCCCTTTGCAAATGCTTTCAATATCCGAGCAGATAACGCTGGAAATCCGCCTCAGCTGGTGATGGACGTGGAGGCATCGCTGCGTCACCTCTTAGTTGACAGGTCTGTGACACAAATCAAGTCTCTCGTGTATTAAGACCGCCTGTTCAGTCAGGACCTAAACGCTCATGGCAGAAAGTGGGGCCAATTTTGTCCTGAAGGGTGAAATCTCCACTTGTCTATCATCCTTGTCCCATTTTGCGCAAGTCTGTTTGGTCCGCTTGTCTGTCCGTCGGTCGGTCGGTCCGTCCGTCCGTCCGTCCGTCCGTGCGTGTGTGTGGAAGAGACAAAGAAATCGGTAACGGCATCAGGAAACCTTTTAGCGCTCGTGACACGATAGCAAAACCTCTAATGGCTGCGTGCTAAGTTGTAAAAGAAGGCTGCTGAGGTGAAAATTGCCCACAAATATGGCCAAGAGGAGCAAGAAGTGCGTGCCTCAGATGAAAATCTCTAGTTTTGTCATCGAACTGTGAGCAGCTCACATTAATGGGCGGCCGGATGAATGAGGACTGCGCCAGCGAGTCATGCATGTAGTGAACGTGTGTGTTTGTCCTCGTATGATGCAAGCTACGTATGCGCATGTATTGCGATGACGGTCAAGTTATCCATCAAACTTTCCTTCCTGTATAGGTTTAACGTCCCCATATGCACACAGATGAAAGACATGTCAAATGCACGTTGATTACATGATGCTTTTTTTTACATGATCAATCACAAGTCGATCGGGACCCTGAACGCTCTCTCTTGATGTAAGCTTGAATAAAGTTGTACAGGCATAAATTCCACTCGATGGCCACTCTTCCCACGACCAGTTTATGCAAGCACATCTCAGGAACTCGGTTTGATCTACGAGCTATCTCACATGTCATCTCAATTACTGTAATGACTTCGCCGCCGTTTCTAAATAGAAAAAAAAGCCGCCACATAAACATCAGTTCTGTGTGTGTCATTCAAATCCCTTTTTTACCTCCTTCTCCGCGTGTTGTGCGTGCTTGGACACACCAGTGATAGCAGCGGTAGTCGAGGCTATGATCAATGATGAGTCTTGAATAGACGCAATCAGCCGTGTGGATACCGCAGCCAGCCTGTAACTATTGCTTCAGCTACAGCACAGGGACGGTAGATTTTTTCAACTCTTTCTCGTAAGGACAAAAATATGAACCACTGCCCACCAGAAAGAAGAAGTTTTTTCCCCTCAATACTGGCTGACAAGCCAATCAAGGAAATTCGGCTCTTCCATGCCTAAGGAAGCGTGTGTGATTCGGTTGTGTCTCAACTTAAATCACTGTACACACTTTTCCCATCTCTATTGGACCTCGGGCGGTCATTTTTTGTCGCATGCTCAGCGTCCGAAATATGCTTTCATGATGGAAAAAGTGCTCCCAATAATCGCTGACGCATTCCACCGATAGACACAGTGAAGAAGGACTGAATGGAAAGATTCATTGACCTGTGAATTTTGGAGGTTTTCTTAGTCTCAGGACTCTGTGATAATCCTTTGAAAACATGTCTCCGACACGCGCATCCTTCTCGACTCCTTCCACCAGGTCGTAAATATTTCTCTATTTTACCCCCACCCTGACCAACTCAGCAGGGTGACACACACGTACACACACTGAGGCCCCGCTTACACTGGGTGGAAGAAGTTTGCCTGGGCGGAACGTTGTCCAGTCTGCTAGGCTGCCTCCTCATTGCCACTTGACACATACAGCTGCGTGACGTCGACCAACTTGGTCCGGGTGAGCGCACACTGGCAGGGTTGAGCACAAGGCCAGAATAGGTGGCCGGCGGCCCGAAAAGACCGAACATGGGTACTTTTTGGGACGGCAACACTGTGCGTAGATAACAGCTTCAGGTCGAGCGAGCTGGTGCGTGTTTGTCATTGCGATTATGCAGTTATGCGCAAAAAGATATGCATACGTGGTCCTCCGTGTGTGTCTGCAACATGTCACACACACGTCTTCAAGACAGAGATGACATCGTGTCATTCGGATGCCTCGGAGGCCTCTTTCTCATAACTCTCTCTTTTTTTCCCCTGTGTGGTCCATCGTCTGAGGTCGCGGTTGCTCATGCAAATTTCGACGCTCTCAGCGCGCAGCAAAGATCTCTTCTCACGAGCCCACTGGGACTGAAAGGGTTGAATTCTCCGACTGCCGATGTCACCTAGATGATATCCAATTAGGAGATGAAAAGAAAAAGTGACGGTGAAATCCTGGGTCTCCCCTTCCACCGGACACACCAGGTCCTGCTGGATCGCCGAGGCTGCCTTCGGTGGATGACTAAAGAGCTTTTTTGCAGTCCATTTCGGCTTTGTCTGGTTGAGATCCTCTTCCCGATCAACTTTTCCCGATTGTACTATTGGAAACAACGTCACAGCCTATCAGAATAAATTGGATCTCAAGATCTCCAGGAACGCACAGATCTCATTACAGCTCTCACTTGTGCTCATTTATGGTGAGCGAAAAAGGCAATGGGACATTTTTCTACAGGGTGGCTTGAGGGATTGCCTTGAGAGGTAGCTCGGGTGGGAAGGCTAATTTAAAGTGCATTCAGGCCTCACCTTTTTTTTACTATCGTCGCAGGAGGGATCTTGACACCAATTTGACGGTCCCTCTGCCTGTGCACGCCGATGCATGCGTGCGTGCCCACAGCCTTAATAAGAAAACTACATCTTATAATGCATGACTAACTCCATTTAGCGCTCTGCTGGCTGTGACCAAAAACCATCGCATATTTATGCAACTTTTTGCTGGTGAAATTATGTTGTGGACTTACTGGAATACCCCAGCCTTCTGGGCTCCATCGGGAGTGAGCTTGGCACGTTGCACCAAGAGCGTATGAGCCAGACAACCGCGCGCACCTTGTTCCGGGCGCTCGCTGGACTTTGGCTGACTCGCATCGTTCCCTTCATCGTGGTTCACGTTGGCTGCAAATGCGGTCATCGCTCATCACCTCAAGGGGCCTGGACTAATAAATGCAAATTGGGCTCTCTCAATTTATATACATGATTAAGGTAGAAGAAAATCGAACAATCTACCTGGTGCGACCGTCAACGTTACGGGCAGGCTCGTTCTCTTCACAAAAGAGAACTCGGATCTCGGATGACATGTTTAACTGCTGCAGGATCAACGTGAGGAGCAAGTAGACACGTTATATTCTGACTCTGTAGCAGCTTTTTTTATGAGGTAGAACATCAACTTAATTGATTGTAGAGCCTTTAAAAAAAACTACAGCTGCTCAAGTTACAGTCGACGCTTCAATAGTATTGGTGTTGGCCACGACACGTGGATCTTTCTGAGTGCGGACTGTAAAACTTGATATGAAGTACAAAATTCTCCAAATACTTTTGTATATGGATCGAAGAGAGAGAGGGAGAAGCAAAGGGTACATGTTTAATACACGCCTGTGGTATTTACGTACTAGGTATGTACAGTAAAAGCGTCGTCCGCTTATCAGCAGATCCATCGTGATTAGGCCAATGACCCCTTCTGGAGAAAGGATGAGAGAGAGAGAAAAAAGTTTGCATAACACAAGATGAAGCACCTCTTCAGGAGGAGATGTAAAAAACGCATCCCAAATATCAATTGCTGGATACATTTTCGACTCGGGTTCCTTCTGCGAAATCTGATGCGACGAGTCTCAACCCGGATAGAGAGCAACTGGAACGCCACCGGAGAAAACCCGGAGGAAGCGCTGAAGAGACGTAGGAGAAGACGCGCCAAGGCAATGAGGTGCAGCACGTACACATGCGTACGGATCTTGGCTGCGTGGGTCGTCGACGTATGCACTCCTGACTTCCCAGAAGGTGAACGCCAGCATCTGCTTGAAAGGCTTCGTCTGCTTCTTCTGTCGTGTCAATTGGAGGTAATTCTTGTCAAATGGATTATTGCCATTGCCAAAGAGGTTGAGGTTTATCTGAGTAGGCAGATGCTTTTCTTGGCAAGTGAGAGAAGCACCTTTTGTGTGTTTGTGTGTGAAGGAGAATGCGAACACGCGATTGCAAATTGAACACTTCCAAAAACGGTTTTGCGCTTGGGCTATTGAATTGATTCGATGGCACCGTTTAGTAATCTGTCGATTCCATTGAAGCCTCTGCTTAGCTGAATAGGCGATCAGATCAGGAGCTTTTCACGAATTTCATCAGACAACTGCTGCTACTAGCACCAGTACTACTGCTACTAGTCTACTACGGCCAGTAGTCGTAGTGGAAGTACTACGAACCTTACTACTACACCCCCTCGGCCTTCTCGTCCCTCCTCCCCCCCCCCCCTGTTGATTCAGGCATGTTTACTAGACGAGATCGTGTATATTTGACCCGGAAATTAATTCAACATGATTAAAAAAAATGTTGAATCATCCCCGTGTGCGTGTGCCAGCGCCGTCCGTACGTGCAACAAGATTGTTGCCTCCACAGCGAATAATTATACGATAGTTCAACTTCTCGACTTCACACGGCCTCGAGCAAATCGCGACCGGACTCAACGATCTGTTGTTGACTTATCGATGACCTACTGACGCATACGGATCCATTCACGTATGGACTTCTCAACAGAGCAGCGTTCAGGACCTGGGACACAATCATGCACTGCTGCGTGCATCAACCTCCAGAGAAACAGGAGATTCAGCAGGAGAGAGAGTTCGACACATCGAAACACCAATAAGATTAGTCTCCTTGTTCATCTTGAGAAATGCCCATGAGCAGGATGCGTCGTGTGCGAGGACGCGTCCGTCTGCTCCAGAGCTTCACCATCTATATCCATCCATCCGTCTTTCTGGAATACTTTTTCCTCTTTTTCTTTCCACTCCGGGCTCTCTGCGTGCGGTCTTGGCGCTGTAGAATTTTTATTTGATCTTGTTTCTCTCCTCCGCTTACTTTATTGGCTATCAATGTTTATTGGCCTTTGAGGAATTCCCTCACAAGCTCGGATCACTCTTACGCGCATCCGCCAAATTCCCGTTAACCCTGTCAAATGTCTCGTCTGCCCAAGGAATTCTGATTTTCCTGATTTCACTGTTTTTCCGCGGCCCAGACAATATGATAAAAGTCTTTAGGGCTGGCTGAAGGCAAATTGAGAGGCCAGCCTTCAAGTGATCCTAACTCGATTGCAGCCGTCGGAATTATTTGTTTTTTTGCGCGCTGCCCACACGAGCCACCGGGCAGGTAGAGCTGGCTAATTAAAATCCACCTGTTGAATAATGAGATCGATGAGTCTTTGGTTGCGGTCAGGGGTGACAGCTCTGATGGCCCCACCGGGTCCTCAGCGGCCTTGGTCTGGCTCGGCATGAGCAAATCAGGGCTTGACTCGAGTCGTTAGTTGGCTGACGAGTACACGTTCAAGTCCTTGAGTACTCACCAAACAGCCCCCTGAGAGTTTGTTGCCTGGGCGGACGCTACCAACAGCGCTGTGTTGAACTCGTCGATTCAAGGACTTGCAATCTGCATCCTAGTTGACAAGAAGGATGCCTCCTTTAGGACCCTTGCCACTCTGTCCTGTACTGCTGCGGCTTGCTGCGGAAAAGGCACACGTGTCGGACTTGCCACGCATTCCTCGTTGTCCAGGCTTCGTTACCCATTTGATCCCTAGTCCCTCTGATATATCAGTAGTGGACTTTTTAATGGGTAGGCCTGTCCTTGCTCGTTCAGACAGGCAGCCCCTCAGTTAATGCCGAAATGAGTTCTCGCGGGCCTGCGCGCGTGCAGCCTGATTTATCGCTAATGAAGTCAAGCAAAGCAGCCTTGATGCCCAACGACTCGTCCATTATTCAACGAGGATTTCACTCCCCAGACGTCCAATTTGGGCAGAGTCTCAACCCTGATTCCTGGAGGTGTCAATGAGATAATCGCGTGTCGTCAGTTGTCGACCAACAACACTTTTTTCCAGGTTAGGGCTGGCTTGCAAATCGATGACAGCCGTCAGCCCGGGCTCGTCGACGCCTTCGCCGACTGGTGTGAGTGAGCGACTCGAGCAAGAACGACGAGGAGTAAAGCAGCACCCCCGAAAACTTCTGTCCACAACGCATCAATCACAGAGGGTGAAAAAACAATCTACGGTGTTTTTGCACTTTTCCTCCTCCACTCTGTGCGTAGGAGGGGGACTCCGTTGCCCCTCCCTTCCCAGATGTCATGATTCTTAGGGAGATCTGGAAGGCAATAATTGTTTGGTGGAGATAAGTCGACGACAGACGCAGGCCTGGTCTGTTGTTTTTTGGCGGGTGTCAACGACACCAACAACCCGGGGTTGTTTTGCGACCCTCTCTCCGTGATACGTGGAGGAGGCACGTGAAAATGTAGAAAAGCCGTTAAAAAATAGCCCTCCGAAAACACCGCTCTTTAATGTATCTCTGGAGCTCTACAATGACCGACAAAAGCTTGGGCTTCTAGGAAATTCTCCTTATTCTCTGTCAACCTTCGCGTTGGTAATGGCGCAGCCGGCCTCAAGAGATACTGATCTTAATTCTTGGCGGGAAGAAGTCCTCACGTGCGAGACTCGTCCTAAGGCCGCAGTTACGATTTTTTGCACCAACGTTTTCTCTGCTCCGACTGAGGTGAGTGGCAGGCCCCAGAACGACCGTGCAATTCTATCACAGTGGCCTCATAGCTGGCATTGGACGCACGCGCACTCAGCGTCTGACTGAGCTGCGTAATCGTCTTATGCCATGTTTCCCTGGAGGATGAGCCTTTTTTTACCAGTGTAAACGCATCTTCAGCGGCTGATTCGCGAGCAGCGACGCCCTGCGGGCTTGCAAGCGCGGCTTGGGCTTCTTTCTCTCGATCCTTCAGTCTCGGACTCCCCAAAACAAGCTCATTAAATAGTAGGGAGTTGTATAAGAAGCCGCCAGCGCGCACTCACATCTCTCTTGCTCTCTCTCCTCCACTCATTAAGAATCGATTCCGATTGCACCGCCACAGGCCATGTAAAAAGGCCGCCCGACGACGACCGGCGAGTCTTTTCACCCGACTCCACCGGACAGATGCAGCCCTGCTCCCCTCGCCCTTGGCCCGAGTCACGGTACAAGTGTACACGCTACGGTACAAGTACAAGCTACTGCAGGACTGTCATGTCTGGCCGAGACGTCGGTGGTGCAGCGCAACAAAACAGTAAAATGCGTGAGGCTGCAATAAAGAAAACGTTTAGGCCACAAAAATATGCGCAGCCTGGTGAACCAAACCCTGCGTCTTTCCTATGAGAAGTCGTTGTTCATTACCTATTGGATTCTTAAAACAAATTATACATTGCTGCTCTTCTTTTGTGTTCCTGGCTACTTGACTTCTTGGCCTTACACGTTTTCTCTCCCCTATCATAAAGATAATTCCCCATCTCTCGTGGCACTGGATTGTTCACGTAACAAAAAGAAGTTGGGCCTCGTCTTGCACGTCCCCACGTACACCAAGATGCTGTCGAGTGATTTCCCTTGATCCGTCCAAGGTTTAAATCGCTCACCCTCAAAGTCTCCGTTAGTGAAGAACGACCCGTGTGTCTCTCCACCAAACCCCGCACCGAACCGCAGACAGACGTCATGCATTTTACCCGAGTTTTGGAGCTCCCACCGAAATTTTTCCTCCTCTCCCGAAACCCCCTGCACTTCTCTTTGTGGTGGAGGACCTCATGCCAGAGAGGAAGAGGGGGAGGGGCTGCTCCAGGTACTTGGACCAGCAGTAGTAGTAGCTGCTGCTCCGCCAAGAAATATGTTGTATAATTTACAACGTTTGTGTGAGCGCCTCCAACAGGACTGCGTACGTACGCGTTCGTACATGCATGCATGCGTGCTCCACGTACGTCGTGCTCAGTCTGGCAGCGGTGTCCTCAACAAGGGCTGGCCGACTGCCTGCGCAGTTCTTTTTTCTTCACTTCTATCTGCTTGTCTCACCCTGATTGCTTCATGAGCTTTCGCTGATGACCCGTGCACCTAATAAATCTGTCAATTCCGACGCTTGCTTAGACCCCATCTGACGCTCGTTTTCTGTCTGCCGCTGCTGCTAATTGCGGACAATCTTCTTTCACCGAAAAAAAGAAAGGATTGTCGGGAGCTGCTACTTCCTGCCACGCCACAGATGGCACCGACAGAATCCACACTTGATTTAGTGGGACTCAAGCAAATTCTCTCATCTCAGAACATCCAGCTCTACCCAAAGCAGCTCTGGTAATGGATCGTTTCATCAAATTTTAACGTGAGAGAAGTCGGGCAACGCCAAATTATCGTGCGATTCCTCTGCTGCTCTGCAAGATCACCTACAGGCTGACTCAGTAGGTCCTTGCTGCTGTGGCTTTTTTGCTTGTTAGCCTCTCATTCTGCTTGAGATACCCTGTAAAGAGCGGCCACGACGAATCGCGCGTCCTCTTCTTTCCCTCTTTTTCTCGCCGACTGCGACCCCCGCTAGTTAACGCCTGGTTAAGGGCAAAAAAGACTGGAGCGAAGAGCCTCGGGGCGGCTGCAGCAGCAGCTCGGATGATGATCACCTCCCTGGGCTCTCGATCGGACAAGTGCGACCTCAGCCAGGTGTGGGACAAGTCGTGGGGTCGAGCTTCTCCTCCCCGTGGGCCGCTTTCTGTCTGGCCGAGAAGCTGAACGATTGCTGCACGCAAGCTTCGAGTCGAGGGGGTCAGTGTTTTGGGGTAAGTGAGTGACTGAGCGAGCGAGTCCGACACTTGGTCGTATGCTTCAAGTTGTTGTAACAAGGGTGTCGTAGTAAAGACAGATCGCACAGCTCTCATTCAGACACACCTGGAAGTTACAGAGCGACTGAGCGAGCGAGCGACCGAGCGACCGAGCAATAAGGCAGCGAAAAATGACCTCTCCGGACAGACACCCTACAATTTCGCACCAACAGTCCTAAATGGTCTTGTGCTTGCATGATCTCGGTCTTCCGTGCTCAAACGCCAGAATGGACATTATCACGAGACGTGAAAATCATGACTCATTCCAAGACAGAATTCTTGCTTCCCATTGCAGAAGAGTTCGTTGATCAATTATCCTCAGTGTAATTTGTATAAGTAGGAGAAGAAAGCTTGAATGTGCGTGTGAGAAAAGGACTGGAGGAATCGGATCCTTGAGAGCAGCAGATAATGAGACCAAGGATGAGTCTATTAGGAGGAGTCAAGGCTTCGTGTCTGGTCCCAATTGGACACTTAGAGGGCGGGAGAAACAGCGAGTAATAAAAGTTTCGGTTGCACTGAGTCGTTAGCAGCAGCGAAATTTCTGTGATTGCTTTATCATCTTGGCTCGTTTGGCCATGAAATCTTGTTCTTAGGTCATTTTGGGGAGCTTCCATTGTGTCTGCTGGAGATTCGTTTCATTCTCCCTACTCAAAATTCAGCTGAGTGCAAATCCAAAAATTGTTTTGCCATCGTCTTTCTCTTCAGCATATCCTGTAATTCTTCCATGTTTTGACTCCCACACCCAAATGTTGGTGTTGCTCGATGTCGAGGACGCAGACCTGGGGTGACCCAGACTAGGTTGGAGGGGCAAGCGACTCGACTGGGCATTCAACCCCCTCTGTGACTCCACCTTTGCCATCAGGAATGAGCAACGACGGCGTCTCAAATTACGCCGAAGCCAAAGTCGCTTTGCCAGGTGAGAGAGTTTCCTATTGACAGAAGAAGAGTCTCTGGCAGTTCGTTCTCATGGATCATAGAGTAGGAGGAGGAGGGACCCAGCAAAGGGTGCTTATTTGTCTCTCCCCTCAGGAAGAGATGAATTACGGGGTGTAGTTGATTTCATTAAGGACTGTTGCCTGCCTGCCTTTCGGAGAACTGACAAATTGAAAGTGAGGAGGCATCACTGGTGATTTGTACGCGCGTCCTGGATCTCGGTCGGGTCGCTGGTTGTTGCACGTCGCCGCAGGTTCGCGTACCTGCTGCAGTTTTGGGGAAGGCGCCTCTGAGCAGCGTTTAATAACCGTTGAATGCCATCTAATAAGAGTATTTGGCACTTGCAGAATGCCAAAGTCGGCGGCGGTTGACAGATAAGTCACCTCTCCTCTCTGTGTCCTCGCCGCCGTCGCCGCCCCCGCCAAATCCTCGTGCCTAATGGCGGCGGCATTCCGGAGAGTCCCTGCACCCATTGAAAAATCTGAAATGATTGACAGGCCTTCCTTCCTCCGGTTAGAGATCCAAAAATGTTATGGCGTGAAGGTATTTGGGACATTTTTTCCACTGCAGTAAGCTGTGAATGGAGAATGAAGGGTTTGGGTTTCTAGACTGCCACCTAAAATGACGCTAATGGGGGTTGGTGAAAATGTAGGTTTCGTGATATCTTGGTGCGGTGCAACAGGTGTGACATGAGTAGGTACAGCAGTGATTCATCATGGGTATCAGTGGAGAGAGAACGAGTAAAAAAGGTTGCCTGGAGAATCCAAACTATATCCAAAATATCACACTGAACTTAAAACAACGACGAGCTTTATTCAATAACTTTGAGTGTTCAGTACTGAGGGATTGTTGATGAAATCGCAAAGTTGTCTTGGGCAGAGGAATTTGAGCACTTATTCCGGAACTGATTTAAAAGGTATACAAAAGATGTGTTGGAAAACATGTAGCGTAGTAAAAATGTTAGTCAGCAGTTGACGGGGGCGGCGGGGGCGCGTACTCGCTGCCGGCGCACGCCAGCACCTCGGCGTACCACTCGTCCAACTCGTCCTCGGGGATGGTGGGAAAAGGGTGACTCCGGGTGTGAAGCATCTTTGGCACGTCCTCTAACCTCATTAGAAGACCATCGGTATCTAAAGTATTGAGGATGGGATCAGGCCCTAGGGATATGACCAATTTGCGCCGCTTAAGGCCGGCGTAGGCGATGTAGTCCTTGTAGAAGTTGACCAAGTCCTGGTGCGTCAGCGAATTCAGTTCTTCGATCTCCTCTTGGCGCCGACGGAAAAGGAATTGGCGCTCGCAAATTTCGCGCCAAACGTCGGTGGCGCATTCCCGCGGACTGCGGCGCAGCGCGTCGACGCGCGCCGACGCAAGTGACTGCGCCACCGTTCTAATCACATCCTCTTTCTCCTCCTCTTTGCCCGCATCTGTAAGTTAAGAAGTATCGAGTGTAGTTTAAGAAGCGTCCGAAATATTTTCTCATTTCCGCCCAAGTACGGGCCTGATCGGGTAGTTTTTTTGGCTCGACAAATATAGAACCCTCACCAATAAATAAAATAACCGGTTTAATTTGGACTTTGAGAATCTGAGCTATCCGAGAATTTGTCCTTTAATCCACGGTTCAAGACGCCCAAGCGGTATCGTCCAAGGGAAAAAAAGCAGCCGGGATAAGACCCGGGTTTGGACTCCAATCTGGTTTTGTTTATACCGGCTCTGGTTTGCACACAGGGACCTGTACCTATTTGACCCGTTGCGTTTTAATGGCATTTTTAATGCGCAGCTAGACGTGCAGACTCTGTCAATACACTCGGTACTAGTGAGAAACCATGTACAGGTGTGCGGCTGCAGTGTACAGGGTGTCCCTTGAACAGCGTCAGCAAAGCACTACAATTCTTACTTGTTTTGTGATTTTTCTCTGTGATATCTCAATTTGCAGCTCATCAATGGCACTTTTGTGCATTTTTTAAAGTGGAGGGGTCTAAAAGGCTCTTTGGGTGCTTGTTCTTTTCATTTTTATGAAGTATAGTTGATATAAGCTTCAAGATGAGTCATCAGAGAAGAAATAAACATTGTTGCACCATGCGTTGTTAAGTGACACTATTCGCGGGATACTATATAGCAATGAAGTCGTCGATACCTGGCTTCTCTTCCTCCTCCAATAAGAGTCCATTAGCAGAACAGACAGTCTTTTTTGTATCTTGGCTCTGTTCAAGCCACTCTCCAACTACTTCGATGGCCTCCTCCACCGTGTCGTGTACCAACTGCAGGGGATACTGGGACTCGACCACGATCCTGAACCCCAAGGTCCCGTTGGTCCGTCGCACATCACAGTTGCAAACATAACCCAGAATGACCTGATACAATACAATAAAAGAAAACTGGAACAAAGTCAGCAGTACATTGCCAGTACCTTTTTCCTAAGAGCCCCCATTAGCTTTGCTCTGGCGGCGCCAGCGAATGTTTCAGCTCTTGCTGTAAGCCACGGTGTGTCCAGCCCCAACTGTAGCAACATCAGGACGCAGGAGGAGGAGTGCACCTCATTGTGGACTAAGATCACGTGGCCCAAGGACGAGGTAGTCAAGGGAAGTTGGAATTCTTGATTTGGATGAGTAAATGGAACTAAGTATTCATCCTTCTCCGAGGTATTAGTCTTCTCACACTCTGTCTCTTCTTTCTTCTCCTCCGTGGTGTCGGCGCCGGTGGTGCCGTTGCGCTGTTTCCAAGTTTTGGAATGCGCCTGTTTCGGCGGTAGCAGAGCTGGTTCCAAAGCCTCGACAGCAAAAGCTATCCTTTGCTCAGGCTGCTTGACAAAGTCCTCGTCTAAATGCGCCAGCATCTGAGCAGGCAGTTTCGATGCCGCTGGCGTAATTGCGGCGCTCACCTTTTCGGCGAACGCCGCGCGCTGTTCTGCGATGTCGGCGGCCATTTGCGCCGCAGCGGCTCTGTCCACGTTTCCGTAGAACAGGCACTCCGCTGAGGCCAGGGAAAACAGTGAGGCGGCGTGGCGGCGAACGCAGGCAGGAGTCAGCCGTCGTAGCGCGGTCAGCCGCTGGCGCCGGGTGAAGTGACCCCGCGGACAAAGAACGCCCAAAAGTAACCGCCCAGCCTGGCTTTTAAGTGCGTCGGCCTCGGCACTCTCTAGACCGCGCTCATGTTGACGCCGTACCTCAGAGAAGCGATCAGCGCAGAAGATGGACTCGCTGCTTTTAGGAACTGTGCTGCTGCCGTCGTCGGAGCTCATGGCAAAGTCGGCGGCTTCCATGGAGAAAAGAGTAGACAGAATCCGGCGAAGAAAGATTGGCTGATTGGCGGAGTAGCCGCGCACGATCAACTCTAGGCCCACTTTGACTGGTTTTAAGCTGAAAGTATGTGTGGAAACGTTTCGTACGTAGTGGAGCGTTGTGTACGGCCATGTATATGCAAGATGATCTGTGCGATTAGCGGCGCGATACCCGACTGTGCTGTGCTTTTGTTGATGCT
>JAAUXU010162692.1_pt1 | contig 19534 bp, 14 predicted proteins | sample 7278151 | NCBI WGS metagenome assembly JAAUXU01 (sample SAMN14350113, study PRJNA611818) | marine sediment metagenome | isolation source: surface marine sediment (1.8m) | place: French Polynesia: Moorea | collected 2018-08 | reverse complement strand
GAAGAAGAAGAAGAAGAAGAAGAAGAAGAAGAACCAGTAGCACTTGTTGATGCCACAGGCGAAGACGAAGGCGAAGACGTATGGAGTCTTCTGCGAGAGTTTCTGGAGGAACGCTCGACCCAGGCAGCGGAGTATCTGGGAGTATAGAGAGGGCAGGAATCAACATTGGGTGTCTATTAAGGTGGCCCGTTGACATGCAGAAATGATGGAGGTTGATACACAAAACAGGAAACAGTCATCAGTCTTTACGCTCCACCTACCAAAAAAGCATTCTTTGGAGCCACAAAGTTCAACTACAGCAAACCTGTCCCTAGGGATCATGGACTGCTGCTGCTGTTTCTCTCACGATGAAGTTTCATTTTAAAATGTGCCCCCTCTTCAAGCCTGAGTGAAATCTTTTTCTAAAATTTCACCCAGAGAAAATTACTTACGCCAGAACTGTCTGAATCAACTTTTGAGTCACTTGACCAAAGTATCGAGACGTGTGGCGATTCTTCAAAAAGTGAGGGAAGGTGTGGTACAAAGATGTTACAGTTTTCTCCCCCCACCTCAATGGCTAGCGGAACTCGTTTATATACAATGAATCACACCTATGATGAGGCCTGATGGCTCTTGGGTCTCCTGAACCTGTTGCCACCATCACGTTGGGATCATGCGGGATCTCATGGTCTCGCTTATGTTGGAAGAAAGCATCGTAGATTCTGAAGCCCGCAGTGTTGTCGCCACCTATGCCAGTGTAGCTACTGTCCACGATGGGCACTGTCACGGCCGTGTCGGCGGCTGCTGTTGCGGCTGCTTCAGCGCCTGCAGTGCTAGCAGCGTGGCGACGAGCTCGGACGCCAGAGCCAGCATCCTAGAAAGCCAATTCCTTTTTCCACATTCAAAAGTACTCGAGACGCTATCATCAGTACTGTGAGTCTGTATGCAGTTGTCTGTACTTCCATTCGGTCCACTTTGTACATTGCTGTGCACAGTGACACTTATAGTAACTAAGGGTGCTGTAAATGCGCGCAGGCCTGCATGACTTGGAGAAGCAGATGTGACCGCCATCCAATGGACGCAGCAGCTCAATAAATCACCAAAGCTTTTGCTCGTCTAAAACAACACGGCGGGTGTTAGTAAGTCATGAAACGCAACCTTTTTTCCGCGAAAAGCTGTTATTGGATGCTGCTCGCTTTTCTCTTTTAGGCAAGGAAAAACATTCCCGTCGAGGCTGTCTCGTTTGCCGCAGTTCTTGAACTTGAAACGTCGTCTCAAGGCCGCTGTTGACAGGCCTGACAAGAGGGCAAAGTCGTCTTCAAGGGATTGGGCTAAGGCGAGGAAAAGATATTCGCCAAAAAAGTTGGTTTAAAGAATGGTAACATGACCGAAATTCGTACCTCCTCTTCATCCTTTTCACTGCTCCACTTTCCGAGCCTTTCCTAGTTTGTATTAGTATTGTGCTAACAAGTACTGAATATGAAAACTGCGCCGTCCAAAAAGAAGATGAATAATTGTGATTGCCCCTCATTTGGCCTCGTGTAAGCATCGACAACTCAGATGTGTTCCGATATCACCAGAACACGCACGAGGCTGATGTCTCTCATGCGTACGTCTTCTCTTAAGCACGATTTTGCTGGTTTTTTGCGACTCACACACACAGACGCACACACACACACACACACACACACACACACACACAAATGTCGAGGTGCATGGATCGTGTGCCCCAGAAGGAAAAGCTTACAGGGTGGGCCTATGAACTTCCTTTATCATGCACAACAAAATGATCCTGTCAAGCTACGAATCCTCTACCTGTATCATGATGAGATCTAGCTGTCGGCTTAGTTCGAACACGTTGTTTCTAAGCCTGCAAATCTCCACACTGTGGTGATAGTGCACGGTGAAGCTGGAGATGAACAACCCGACAATGGTCCCCCACGCTAAGCAGGAGAAGAAGTGCTGCCTCTTCTTCTCCCTTTCACCAGCGGCCTCGTCCAGAACTTTGCCGCTCACCAACGGCGTCATTGTCATCGCCTCCAGTCACAAACTGAGCACGTTTTTTTTTTGTTATCTAACCGTGCTTCTCCCGCTGAAAGTCGGTTTGATGACGAATACTTCTTCTTCTTCCCGAGTATGTCGGTCCGCCCGCTTTTCAGGGGTGGGTGGGTGGGTGGGTTGACAGGCTCCGAGTGCGTATCAAAGCCACTGCTCTAGACAGGACGAACGAGTACCCCAGCATCTAGAACATCAGGCTTAGCGTATGAATGAAAGAAGAGTGTGCATTTGTCTGTCTGTCTGTGTATCCGGGCCGCATTTCCGATGACGACGACGACTGCGTGACCGATTGGGCCCAAACTTGGCACGAATGTAAGGACTGTCTATAGGGAGATGGGTCAGATCCCGCTCCCCTCCCCTCAACAATGGGTAATTAAGCTTGCTCTGTGGATTGTAACCAAACTTGGCGAGTGGCAAGGGCCCTTCCCTGCTCCCCCCCCCCCTCGGGGGGGATGGGTGTCATGTGAACAAAACCCGTGCTGCGAAGAATGAGCCTAAAAACCGGGTTTGTTTGATAAAACCTGCTCTCTAGAGGAGGGGGGGCTGACTCCTGGAAAGGGACTGGGTGTTCTCCGGGTGGACCCTCCGGGTTGACCTCGAGAGAGCAGGCAATGACCCGTTCAATGACCGGGTGTATCCGCTCGTTCTACGCGTTCATAACGCATTTCGTGAAAAACAAACCTCAACAAGAGTGAGGCGGAGTAACAGTGAAAACACAGCAGTGAGGTTTCCTCCTCGCAAATTCTGGTTTCTTACGTCACTTGTGCGAGAGATAGCTCGTTTACTTTTATTGCATCCAGCAGACTTTCCCCAGGGGAGAATTATAAGAATCGTCGCTGTATGTTTGACACTGCTACTCGTCCGTCGGGCTTGTCACAGTTGGCGGTATATGTATGTCTGAGGTGGACGTGGCGGCTTCTCCGAGGGTGACCACTCAGTTGTCACCAAGTCTGAATCATTCGTGACTTCTATCTTTTCGCTATTGGTGGATCGCATGCGCCGAGGTTGCTAAGTTGCAGCTTCAGCTGAGCACAGTCGTCTTTTTTTTCTTTATAAAACACATTAATAAGTAAAAGACCCATCATCACTTGCACTTTCTGAGGTATCCTGGAGAAAAGTGCGTGGTTTCGGCAAAGGAGTCCACCGTCCTAACTTTGTTGCTCCTGCTGCGTGTGCAGGTTGCGTCAGAAGTCGTGTCACTTGGAGTGTCACTTGCTATTGCCATCATCACTACAATATATATTGTGTGATATACCAGATATCCAGCAAAATGATATACCAGGTAAATATGAAATGTCATGCCTCAAGGCACCGACAGCATCTCTTTTCTTTTTGGTATGTATTTACCAAAAAAAATATTTTTTTACTGCGCGCGTATTTATCGATTGACTCTGCTGTCCTTTCGTCTGCAGAGAGAGAAACAGGATCTAAGCCGGAATCGTCTGGCGCAGAAATCTGAACAGCAGTTTTCGATTGTAGTCATCACCCAAGGTTTCGATTTCGAGCGCATCCGAAATATTCTTTAAACCAATAAGAATGAATGCAAATGGAATTTACTACCATGGAACTTTAATTACCTTCGGTGCAAAAACTCATACTCTGGAGTATATTTTTGGCTGCACATCTCACTTAAAACAATGGAAACACTAGCAAAATGATATCAATATACATACAGTTTCTTAGCTGCTTTAACCAGTCCGTTGGGTACAGTGGCGTGAGGGTATGGGTTCCAAAAGTGCAAATTTTAATTTCCCTCAGGTAGTTAGACGACTGCTAGCGGAGTTTGATGATTTAACCAATGAAAATGCTTCCATTTCATTAAGTAAAAACTTACACCCAGGAAGAGTGATGAATGTAACCGGATTATGACTGGAACCCAGGTTACTATTACCCGAGTACGACTGTATTAGCAACACACAAGTCTAGAGTGTGTCCCTTTGCAGTTTTAAATGCTAAGAACTTGGCAGTGAACTGAGCCAGAGAACTGAAATCAACTGTATATGAGAGACCTGATTCATAAGATTTATCTGAAACAGACACAATTCGCCACGCGCACCGATCACACACATGGCTCGCCTGAGCCGCTCTTTGTAGACGTATGGATTGCCATCGCTGGCCCAACTGCCTGACCTCCACAATCAGCGATGCTCATTCACCTCGCAATTTTTATCTTTGGGATCATGTACGGACGAGTGTGTACCAAAAAAAGCTGAGGATCCGAAAGCAAAAATGATGAGTGTGTCCAAGAAATTCCATCAAATCATTCGGTGAATGCGCATTTGCAATGCGGCTCATACAGGCGATTGCGCTGGGCGGTTTTGAAGTTTTCCACTCCTTACCTGGCTGAAATAAATCTCATGGGTCTTGTCTTTCACACGATGCCAAATTCAGGTCTCTACCTCATTGCAATGCTGAATTATTAGCATGCAAAATTGCAAAGTGACTTTCATACCCTCTGCAGTATTGTCGGTGACATTTTTGGTTGGTCAAGTCTTTGTCCTTTTTGTCCTGCAGTACCGGTGTTCTCGCCACTCACCCAATTATTATACTAGTGACACTAATTCTGGCGTACCCTATACATATTCACTGCGTACTGTGAGTCGTATGAATTGCACTAGCATGTTTGTGGCTTCATGGCCTGATTGCTTGTGCAATCTTGTGCATCCGCTCGACGAAAGAGGCCACGACAGCCGAGGCAGATATGTGTAGCAGGTGATCGATGTGCCTGACGGCCTCGGCCTCGCTCAGCTCCAACTTAAGTCGGTCTCTGACGATGGCGGTGACGTCGAGCTGCCTGGGGCTCGCGGTCATGAGCGAAGGAATCGACGAGGAAGACATCAACCGCAGGAGGCTCAAGATGAGGTGGGAATTGCTGCGCGGGATGAAAAGAAAGCGATTAAAGCCTTGAACATTTGAGTCGCCGAGACATCTCACCTTCTCAAGACGAGGTATGCGGAGTGACAATACTGCCGGAACTGTCTATAACCCACACTCTGAGCTCCCCCCATGGCCTCAATCATCTCCTTGGTGAGCCTGCATGCATAATTTTAGTTTATGCCACCTAAACGTGGTGCGTCAGTCTTACTGTCACAGAGAAACCTTTAATTCTATGTTCTAAAAAGTCACAATTTTACAGGCTTTGTCATTTTAACGTGAAGTGTCGTGTCTGAGGATACGAAAGACATTTTTGTGCGTTGATCTTCAATTATTTTGCCTACAGACGGCAAAACAGCACCTTGGACCAGATCGTCTAACACAGGAATGTCTTACGGGCCGACCACTATAGCATGAATAGTGTGGCTTTTGACTGGCTGCATCCTAGTCCCACAGCTCTGCTATCGGCGTTTCTCACCCGATTTCCACACGAGTGGCACTAATTCTGACAAAAACCCTTGCCACGCATACAGACAGTGACAAGAAATAGTTCACGCTCAAAGCCGTCGACCTTAAAACAAAGCTTTGAAACGTCGATGATCAAACCTCATGGGCGGCGGCAGCGGCTTTGGATCTCTTCCGAACAGGTACGCGAAGTCAACGTGGAAGAGACAGCCCGAGGGGGTGAGGAGCAGATTGTCCAGATGCCGGTCCCCAACGCCCAGCACGTAGGTCATCACGCAGTAGGCGGCTTAAAAAAGGAGGCATGAAAGAGTTGCGTTTATGGTAGTTGTCTCTGAATAAGAGAAAGCAGACTGACCACAGCTCTTGGAGAAAGTCGCCTCGATAGTTTCAATCGGGTTCTTCTTGCTGGCGACGGCAGCGAAGAACTTTCTCAGGCTTCCGTGCTCCGAGCTAATGGCAGACAAAGACTGAGACTCGACAAACTCCACAAAGCCTGCGATTTGAAAGCTCTCTTAGCCTTCATCTCAAATTTTCTCCCTGCATGCGTGCATACCGCTATTTGCCGATGTGGCTTGCACCTTGTATGTGACGACCTTCAGGTCGAGGCCCGACTCGACGAAGAGTTTGTTGAAGAGGTTGATGATTTGCATGGCGAACTGATCTTGACGGAGATCGTTGCCAACCTGGAGCAGTGTCAATGTTGGCGTGACCAACTTGCAGGCTGAGTTTGACTTACCTTAAATATGACCTTGTAGAATTCCCGTCCAAATTGAGCAGAGTTAACGAGGCGGAAGTAAAACTTGCAAGGCAGTGTGGCAGACTTGAAAATTTCTGTCCTGCGTAGGAAAAGGCTTGACTCTGCAACTTACTACATACCGTACAGATTATCCAGGTTTCTGACAGCAGCCCTTGAGCTGGCACTCACTTTCCGGGCAAGATGCCGTCCACGATGGCGTCAGGGTCCAAAGGCATGGGGATGAGGTCGAAGTCGGCGAAGCTGGAGCCGATCTCCCTCTTGGGCAGGACTAGCCTCTCCTTCAGTTGTCTCAATCTTTTGGGCCTGAAAGTTCAAGTACAAGCATAACTACACTTTGTGCACATGGGCTATCGTGTGAATCACAGAAAATGTAACAAGAAATGAAGCAAGCGGATCAAAATTTTTGCTTCACGTCCAACTCGGCTATTTCCAAATCGATCAGAATACTTCTTGTCCTCTCCCACAGCCAGGCGAAAAAATGCTTTCTTTGAAGAACATCAGAAGTGTGTTCGACATGTCCAACTTCAGCAGGCTCACTCAGGAGGCTGTCCAGAGCCCCTACAGTCAGATTAGAAAGTATTCGTAACACCTCGATCTTCGCTTTTTGCCAACAACAACTCCCGAACGGTGCACTTTTACAAAAAGTTCTTGTATTGATGGTTGCAGCCCTCCACGTGCAGGATCGCAGCATCCGCTTTAAAGTCTAGTCCACGATACACGTACTCGTGAAAAATTGTTTGCAGCGAAAGTGGTGGTCTCAAAAGTATTTATAACACTGAGATGGCTCACGAGAGACCATTACTCTTACATGAAAGAACTTCCTGACTTAGCACTAACTGTATCTCGAATCTTGCGTCATAGTCAATTTAAAGAAAATTTTCATAAAGTAAACGTGAACGACACTCATAGCTTTCCTGTACCGGTACTGTGTTGCAAGCTAAATTTGAAGCATTCTGTGTGAAGCTATGGGTTTTTCCACAACCATTGTTCAAGTTTATGGAGGAGAACCAGTCATAAAATCGTCCGGAATCTTCTCCATAAACACGACCAGTTCCTCAACATCCATAACTCCTCACAGAATGCCTCAAATTTAGCTTGCATCACTGTATTGGAAAGCCATGAGTGCCCTTCACAAATTGTTGCAAGTTTACCTGGGTAGCACAGCGCCCGAGGCTGCAGAACTGTTGGATTTCACAGCCACAGAAACCACCAAGTCCGTCAAGTGGCCGACAAAGAGTGACTGGCGGCGGAGGAGGTCAAAGCAACGCTGCTGCTCAGGAGTGCCGTGCTCCATCTTCTGCAAAGTGCATTTTGCATCCCACACTTGCATCATTTTGTTTACATACCAGATCTGGTACTCGGCGTTGCACAGGTTATAACGAAACTAAACCACCATATATGAGCCCAAGCATCTTAAACTGATAGACTGTAGTCAAATGTAACTGAAAACTAAATGTTTAGAGCTTTACACCGTGGCCTTCCAAATCTGAACACCTTATGTTCTGGGTTTATGCATTAAAACTTACGAAGTGCAGCTTGTACACTCCTCAAGAAAAGGGAGTGAATAATTTGTTTTTTGAAAACCATCATTTGTCTTCATCTACACCATTTGGTATTAGGCGTAAGATGCACTTAGAATGATTCCAATTTTTTTCTTTTCTTGGTCTAGCCAAACATTTATGTACCTACCCTGACCTGTTCCTTCTTTCTTTCCTGCTCTTACCATAAGAAATCTCTTGAGGACGATGAGATACATCTCCTGGACTGAAATGGTGTTGAAGGTAGATTCGCACTCGACTGAAAGGTACCTTCACCAAAAGAACATGTGACTCACACAAAGTTCTTGGAAACTACAGCGAGGAATTGCACGTATGTCATGTCAGTCATACCAGTAGAAGTAGTTGGCGAGTCTGAGGTTCTTGGCACATCTGTCGATCAGGAAGGTGCTGAGATCACATCCAGTCTGAATCTCAGCCTCTAGTCTCCTCAGGGAGTAGTGACGAACACGGTGGCGGCGATATTGAAGCTTTTGATCAGCGACGCAAGCAGCGCAGTTGTGACCGCAAGCGATCGCTGCCCACGACGTCTTCGGGGACTTCCGGTTCAAGCTGGGCCACAGATCTACCGATGACTGCACGCGGCGCAACGCAGTCATTGGGTGACCCAAAAAACCTGCGAAAAACATCCAGTAGGCATGCAGGTGAGACATAAAAGTCAGAGCTGGACTACATTATTAGACATAAGGATCTTAAGCTTTTACTCTTTGACCTTGGTCGAGTTAAGTTAGGTTTTACAAACAAGGAAATGAAAAACTTTTCATTTTGTGCTGCTTGCAGCTGTTACAGAGTAGTTCAAACCTCTGCACACGCTATTTGTGCATGATGTGCATATAGAGATTCTCACCATATCTTCTAGCTTCATCCCCTTGACTCCCGACTTGAACTTGAGTCAGATCCGGACATGAGAGGGTCTTCACCAGCCCCTTGGGAAAGGTTGTCTCTTCACCTGAGCCTCTTTTCTGCTCGTAGAAGTCCATCAATTGACAGTGAAGTCCATTTTTGACGCTCTCAAAGTTCTCATATCTCAGAGCCTACGAGATGTCCGAAATAAGCACATATGAGGCCCTTATGCGATGCATACACGCAGTTCGGCTTAAAAGTATTCGTGATAATGCAAAAATGACATATTTTCGGCATTTACTCCTGAACTACACTTTTGAAAAAACTTGCACTACTAATTTTAAGGTAGTTCTTTCAAGGTTACATCATGGCATCCACTTAAAAGTGTTTTAAATTTAGGTTCCAATACAGCATTGCAAAGCTACAAATGTCCTCAATTTCTTGCTTTTCCCCCAAAATTCATTGGTAAACACGATTTCAAAACCATTCAATGTCAGAAATGTACGGACTTCTTCTGAAGTAAGTTACATGAGCCATCATCCTTTCTTTGTATTTCACAACGTATTTTAGCATTAGACATACTTGTAACCCTGCCCTTTTTGCACCTCCATGCTTCTTGCATGACACAGAGCCAATGCACAACTCTTAAGTGGATGCAGTGATAAAACACTACAAGCATTTCAATCATTATAAGTGCAACTTCTTTCAAAAGTGCGTAGTTCAGAAGTAGTTCAAGGTGTCACGATTACTTTTGAGCCTGACTGTCCAGAGTGCAGTAGAGAGAGAAAATGTCACCTGCACCAGCTGTAGCAGGTACAGCTCCAACTCCTGATCCGAGGCCTGCTTGAGCCTGAAGACAGCGTACTTGCGCACCAGAGGACTACAGCTGATGCTTCGCTTGCCCCGGATGGGAGGCCCCAACAGCTCCAGGGCATTCTCGGGGTTCATCACAGAGCCTGAGACCTGATGGTTCTGTCGCCACCGACTCCGGGCACAAAGTCGCCTAGTCTGGTGAGTCAGATGGACGGAAAAAGCGGCCCAGTCAATGCACTGGCTGGAATACCAGTAGTTGTCCTGCAACAGCTATGCTAAGTAGGAGTCCTGCCACCGTATCATTCAAGCCTTTACGTTGAGTGAACACTCACGCTACTCCACGAATGAACTCGCGCATATTGAACGTTCTGATTGATGATCAAGTTATGCAGGTTCTGTAGTACTCTCAGTCCTCTCACTTTTTTTAGCGCCTGTCTGACAGGAGGTACTCTTTAGGTGTCGCGTACGTGTGTGTGACGGCCTCGCGCTAACAGAGTTTTGTGTACCATCTGCACCGCGAAGAGAGTGTGTCGGTGTAGACGGGGGAGAGCTAGCAGATTCCGGCCAGCTTAGAACGCGAGATGTCCACAGAACACCTGTTCACTTTCGTCCCCCTCCTTCTCTTTCCAAACAATCCGTAAAAGGAGGTGATGTACGAACTCATAGGTTTCGCACTTGGATGCACAGGGTGCATCTAAGAATTAAACGGAATCCCTCATTTCTGCCTCACTGGGAAAAAATCTGACTTTTTGTGCCACTGTCAAAGATTAAGTGCTCCGACTGAGAACATCGGCAGCAACTTTTGTGTCCCTCATCTTCTGTCATCTCACCGAAAGCAAAGGTACAGCACCTTGGCCAGAATCTGGACTCGGCGCTGTCTCCGTCCATGCTGCTGCTACCACGCTGTAGCTTGTCGTCGTTGTAGTTGTGCGTGTGACTTGAACTGCATTCCACCTCCTTTTTATGGACCTTCTTGGAGTACAGCAGAACTTCGATGTAGCGAAGTTCACTTGTTCAATTCAGTTTGAGTAGCAAATGACTCCTGAAAAAGCCCTCAAGTAGCTATTTTTTGGCTGAAATGATTCAAAGACCAGGGAAACAAACAGGATTTTTAATTCAGAGAGAGGTTTTTTTCTGATTTCTTTGAAGGTGACCGCTTTAGCAGAGTCAAAATACTGTGGCGGAAATAAAAATGAAGCTTTTCGAAACACAAACTGACCAACTGACACTGCAAAAAAAATCCCGCCCCTTTTGAGTTCAAGTTGAACTTAAAAGGACAAATGTCGAGTCGAGCTGACTCTCCATGAATACCTCGTGACAGTGAAATTTAGCCAAGACTTAACTATTTCGCATGCTCTATAGCAGCAAAAAAATCGGCGCAGTCAGACAAAAGTTCACTAAATCAAAGTTCTTCGGTGCTCGACGGAATACTCATTTCGCTACACACTTTTCTCACGATTGACACTAATCGTTCTGATGCAACCTGTGCAGGTGTAAAAACGTTCACAAGTCCTGGGTCTGGTGTCACACAACCCGTATGTGTTTTAACCGTTAATACACACTTAGTAGCAAGAAAAATCTTCAGCCACGATGCAGAAATCTGCACAGGGTACTTACTAAGTGTGACGCACGTAATTATGTCGTACGTGCAGAGGACTAATCTCTTCTTGCATGCTTCTTCCCAGCAGTAGCACTGACGCACACTGTGGTCCAGAAATATGTTTCCTACCTAGGCGCAGTATTTACTGGAACAATGTTTGCATTTATAGGTGTTGCTCCGTGCGTGCTTGGCTCTGGAAACATTCACCAACAGCTTACAGCTCCGACATTAAGCTATGTGTGTGAACAGCACTGTTAGGTGTTGTCTCGTGCTGCACCGCGCACACTCCCTCTCAAAGACTCTTAACTTGACTTCCACTTGCTCACGTGGTTCCCAAATGAACAGTTATGCGGAGCAATTAAACGTTACACCCAAAGTCATAATGAGTGAATAGAACTGGCGAGTAAGTGAAGTCGGCTCATATCTTCTTTAGCTCGGTGCTGCTGCTGCGGTGCTTTTTGGAACGTAGATGTCTTGCACTAAACCTCTGATGTCACCTAATTACAATAAAAAATCATTGTCTGGCCACGTTACGACATCTAGGCCCCAAAAAGCACCACAGCAGCAGCACCGAGCTAAGGCAGATATGATCCGTTAAGTCTTTATCTTACGTATGTGACAGCCATGGTTCTCCAAAAGGTAGATGAAAGTCTGGTGACCAATTTCCAGCTGAAACAAGGCTGTCAGCCTCATTGGCCTTAGTTGGTTGATCATGACAGGAGTAAAAAGCATTATTTCTGGATCAACGTACAAGAGCATATTGATTGTGATCCTTGCGATAAGGCGCTAATAGTTTCTGGGCCTGACTTTTGCTTATCTCGTCCGGTAAGGAAAGACGAAATGAAAATCACGAAACCTCGTGTATATTTTGGTCTCGCCTGGGACGGTTCAAGTACAAGTTCATGTCGCACCTGTCACTGGTGACGCAATACGGAATGGCAGCACTTGTGTAGGCAATTGCGAATGAGCAATAGCAACGTCTATCTGAGTATAGTAGCAGGACAAATGACTTCCTGAGGGGCCAAATCACTTCTGAGGGGGTCACTGATATCTCCAAGCAAAGATAGGCAGTGACCATGACGTCATGAGGTCAATTTGACGCCTGGACAAATGTACTGAATCAGGAAAGTGACGAACTCGGACACGCAGTGGGTGCAGCAATAACTTCTTGTCCGAAATAAATTAACAAGGACTTTTTCTCGAGATGCCCAATTCCACCAACGAGTGAAACAATAACAATTAAAGCCTCTAATCTAATGACATCTTCTTCGACTAGTAGACTTTTTCCGCCATTTTGGCCTGTGTGGAAAAGAAAGTCCCGCACTGCAAGTTAAATCTCGACTAATGTCAGTTGGCAACAATGCACGAAGGCAGTCGGACATGTGCTGCTCAAGCGTCTTCAACTAGCAACAGAATTAGCGGTTCAGACTTCATTGGCCCCATTTTGGATAGCAACAGTGTCAGAAACAACAACACAACCAGCATGGAAATTCCGGGAAGAACTGACTAAACTAAAGTGAACTGGGTGAATAGCTATTCATATGGGGGTAGATGGCTTCAGAAAAGTGACCCGCAGTTTTCGAGGGAATTTCACTCTTCCCGAGCGAGGGCGAAGCCCAAGGGATCAAAAAGTGACATCCCTGAGAAAACACTGGTCACTTTTCTGAAGCGATCTATCCCCATATATGAGGTTTTCTTTACCATGAAGCGCAAGCGAGAGAAAAAAAATAGTAATTCAGGGAAGAAAGATGATCATGAAAAGTAATTTTCCTGATTTTCAGGGAGGAAAACCCTCCCTTGATGCTCTGCGCAGGAGCAATAGACTGTCATCACTTTTCCTCCCTGATGATCAGTTTTCTTCCCTGAATTACTATTTTTTTCTCTTGCTTGCGCTCAGTGACGGTAAAGAAATAAAGTTTACTTTGTGTCACGCACAATTTTATTTCTTTGCCAATTTTAAGCGCGGAGAAGTCGATGTGTCGAAGAAAAAAGTTTGCATCTCTACAGCTAGCGAGAAAAGAGACTGCGATGAACAGAACTGAGTTATAATACAGTAAAATAAAAAGAAATACTAGTTAGTAAATGTAGTTGAGGGTGGAATACAGAAATTTCTTACTCGCCCACGTTATTTTCCACCATTATGTCTTGCCTACTAATGTCTTGCTTACTTTCCCAGCTCACCTAAAATCACTACAGTGTTTGTCCACTTCATGACCAATGCATATAAAACGAGATCCTGCTCAAGTACGTAAGTTAGATTGAGATAGGAGTTAAGGGCAATGGGAATGTTGTACAGTAGAATACTGATGAGTCGACCCCTGAAGAAATAGATTGGACGCTACCTGGATCATCATGCATTGGCTGGAACCAAAATAAAGCCATGCTTTTACTCCAGTACCAGCAATCTGAAGAGGTGGGTTAGTGCACAGTCTCTACTTCTACAGTTTTATGAACCCTTTGTCGAACTTTTGGCGCGAGTCTTAGCTTAGATGGACGCACAAATTGGTTTGGGTGCACATGACAATTAAGAAAAAAAATGGAAAAAAAGAAGACCCTGAATAAAGTCAAATTCATGGAAAGGACATAAAATGTCCATCCTTCACTGCTACAACGCCCTAAATCGGCGTATTCACCCTAACCAATTGAGTATCCTACATAAGCGGTGAGCCAAAGTTTCACTTCAGAATTCATAAACGTGTCGAAGTTAATTTTGTAGCACTAAGCAAGGTCTTTGAGTTGCTGGTCCTGCACAAAAAGTCTGTCCCATCAACTAAAGTGGATCACTACAACCTGGACGGACAGAAGCTGTCTCCTTACCGATGAGCAACTTCTTTTATCGAACTTGGTTGGGGACCCAGGGAGAGCACGAGAAAACTTGACCGTAGTGATCTTGATGACCATGGCAATCAGGCAACATCTGTTCATGCAATTGCTTAAGAAAGCTTCTTCTCTACATGAAGTGGGTCAGAGGGGGATAACTGGATAAAAAGCTTGACACTCACTCATCAGAATTCCACTGTACCTATGACTTGTTCACGTCTCTTGACCTTGGCGTAGGACGCCACATGTCTCTTAGCCGGGCTCACCTGTTGTGGAGCAGATGTCGATCTCCATCCATGCTTTCCCATTATGGTGGACTGATGATTATTGCTCTTGTACACTTGCGCAATGCAGAGTCAAAGCCTCCATTGATTGATCAGCACATCACCAAAGACAGCCCAAGTGCGCGTGAGGGGAAGTTTTCACATCATTCCCACATTGCATGCTGGACTGAGACGCGCCAGACATGCGCCAGGACACGTGCGAGGAGGGAAGAAGCTTGCACGGACACTGACTGCACTGAGCCAGAAGAAAACGAGGCGTGAAGGGAGGTGCAAAGAAGCTTCACCCCTCACGAAAGCAAAAGAGTCCCAGTTCACTGCTGAGAAGGAACTACAGTTGTCGCTGTCAGAGGGCCGGTTTCATTAGCTGAACGTACACGAAGTAGTAGTTACCAATGCTAGTTCACTACAGAGTGTCCCATGAATTCATTGTTCGTTTGTCCAAAAAAGGGATATTTACTTGGGTTGTTTAATGTACGAAACACTTGTTCAAAATGCTGCAACTATCCCCAGATGACTTAAGATTTCCTTGTATCACTTCTGTCAAAGAAGTACTTTATGGGATACAGTGTGCTCCAGCAAAATGCTTACACGCCGACCCTCAGCCTGGATCAAAACCATTCCTGTGTGTCTAAGGTCAATTCTTTTTTTACAAGAAAAGGTTTTTCCTCCAGTTCCACCTATTTTGGGCCGCAGACTCTTGATTCCGAAGGTGTCAAACTCCATGAGCTGCTTGGCCATTTCTACCGTTGTCATGGGTGGCGCTCATTGTTATGTCACAACAGGCCTGACCTGAGCATGATGGTCCTCGCCTCGCCTCACCTCCTCTGCTTAACGATGGCTCTTCCCGTGATATGTGTCAAAAGCCGGTATCACAGCAACCGTCAATAGAACTAGGGAGGTCTCAAATTGAAGTCACCATTTTGTTGGCACACACTGTATGTAGGACTCGCATCTGCTCTCTTGCCTGTGCACAATGACGGAGGGTTGCCAGGCTGGGCCTGAATAATCTCTTGGCCACAAAAGACTCCGCGATTGCTGGCAGACTGCTAGACAAAGCGGCTCCTGCCTAGGAACAAGTGCGGTTTTCTCTCTAAATCCCTATTACTTGTACACAACTGTCATGCACGAATCATTCGTCATCGTCAGCAGATTATGTACTTTTTATAGAGCATGAATACAGTTAGGTCTGGCGGCATCAATGATGCGCAAGAATTGAGGCAGTTACGAATGCAGCGTTACTTCAGAAGGAATTTTATTGTGTCTGGAAAGTACTAGCAGCAGTCATTTAGAAAGAAAAAGGGAGCAAAAACTTGGAACCCCTGTTACTCCGGCCGCCAAGAACCGCACAATCAATGCTTTGTGCAACTCGTGGGTCGAGTTCACACCAAAGCAAAATGGAAACCTTACAAGGGTGTTTCTTTTTCATCACTCCGTTACATTGGTGGGAGGATAAGTGACAAATAGACGAAACTTTAACTGTTTCCACGTACGCACATTAATAATGAGTGTCTCAACAGCATCACAAATAGTCTCACTCACTCCTTACGCATGTCCTAGGTTGGCCAAAAAATGGATGCCACTCCGTACGTATCCAGTCCTAACAGTTATGTCATGATCAGATCCAACATCAGCATGTTGTATTACTTTTTTCTAATTATAAGTGGGTGTAGCGTTTTCTGAGGGCTGTTTCATATTTATATAGAACAATTCTGAAAACAGGTGTACGTAACACTGAACAGAGACCACTCTACGATATCACAAGCTATTACTTCAAGCACTCAGTAGCGGTATCTTCGGATAGAAAAATGCTACTCTTTGGATCACTATAAGTATAAGGAGAGAAAAACGAGAAACTTGCGATCAATTTTCCTGCTGTTCAGACGTTTCCAAGTCTCTACTTTCGTTCCTGAGCTTGTGCCGCCACTGTTGTTCCTCCTGAATACGCTCGAAGCACTCGTATATGAACACATACTGAAAAAGAAGATCGTCGTGATCACCTCAGAGACATTGGTGCAAGCGCAAGTGTCATTGGGTCTTACGTGCTGCGAGTAGATCTTGACCCATCTGGGCGACTTATTCTGTCTTTGGTATTGGAACAGGAAGACCATGGCCTCGTCGTCGAGGTCGTACTGAACGATGCTGTTCCAGAGGAATTCGATGACTTGGTTCTGAAAATGTTTAAGATGTCACGTACCACAGTATTTATTGAAACGTGCATTGCGTTACCTCGTACGTACTGATGTCTTACACTTAGTCCACTCCGTACGTACAAAGTGTGGACGGAGAGTAATTCCCCAAACCCAATAGTTATTACTCAGGCTGTGTAGTTCCTACAACAGCGTGGCAGGGTTCTTCGGAAGGAAGAGATTCAAAGTTTGCGTTTGCAAAAGACAGATAAACTCTCTTAAAGTGAATTTGCTTATTTATTGAAATGTGAGTCATGACTCGAGAATGTCACCAGCCCTATCATGGCCCTTTGACACATCTATTTAACAAAAAATCTCAGGTCATAGAAGTTTTGATATATGTCTAGCCCATTCACCAGTGAAAAAGAATCATGTTGGTCATAAAAAGTAGAAGCATGACACTTTTCATCCTCTGCTTATTTCTTGTGTGAGGGTGTGACAAAATGATGTCACAGTGCTTTGCCGTAAGCCTTTCATTGCACTATGGTGCAGTCAGGTCATTCAGAACAATGCAACCACCCGTCGTGCACCGGTCTACAAGCCATCTCTTCTCCTCTGGTCGTACTCTCCATTCTTCCATTAGTTCTCGCTTTAGCTCCAGGTCGCACCTTTGCTCCGGGCACGATATGTCCTTACTGCACGTAAGGGTTTCCTTGGATGCGTCCGACGCATTGGTCACACGTCATGCACTCTGGATGACCAAGTTGGCCCTTGGGCCCCACACTCTCTCTATAGATGAGCTGGTGGCATCATTTCAAGCCTTCGTACTGTTTACTCATATCGCGCTTGAGACATCTTCTTCAGATACCTATAGGTCCGACATCCTGCCAACTGAGTCAGCTGGTCAATAATTTGAAGAAATGTTGATACACACCAACTTTCACTCTATCCACCGTCACATGTGGCAACATCCAAAAAACCTGTGTTCACCAAAAGGAGGGATGTCCACAATTTTTAGTTCGCAGCGACGTTTGTCAAGACATGAACATGTGGTCCCACCGACGTCCTGGTAGCTACATTTGCCGCATGTAATCAGGCAGCGATTGTTGTTGAGTGGTAGTTGTACATCTCCTTTATGTGGTTTGCTCTCAAGAGTCTTTGCAGAAGGAATTACCTTCAAGGACACATGAACACATTGCGAGATTCGAGTCTCCACACTCGTACATCCCCGGTCTTTGGGACTATGCCCTGTCCACTCGAAGTGAAAGCGCCATTATGACGATCTTGTCGAAGTTGCTCATATGAACTTTAATGACGTTGAAAATTTGCACAAACTAAATTCTGCAATTGTTCAAAACGATCGGGCCCTGTGACTGTTGAGTGACCGGACCTAATATATATGCAATCACAGCAGGTATCGAACCGAGAAGAAGAAATCATGTGTAGCATCTACACGGCAGCTCGAACAGTCGTTCGTCGTCCAGTGATGGAGAACCCACGCAGGACCTGGTGTCCCCCCCCCCCACAGGCCCACAGGTGCAAAGTCACGGCAGCTGAATAAATCATGCGCGAATCTTTCTGACTCGTTCTTCCAACCTCACACTTGCATTATCCCACATTTTGCCGAGGAGGACCCCGCGCCTCTGCGATACATATGCTGGGCTTGAGGTCAAGCCAGGTGTCAAACAAAGGATTGCAACATGTGTTCAAGGAAGTTGAACACTTCATCTCGTAGTGGGTGAGATGCTGTTGGACTTCCTTGCATCAGTCTCATCAATGAATCCTCCCACTCGCCTCCATCCAAGCCGATATCCCTCCATCGAAGGGGTATAAAAGGGAGTGACTGTGAGCTGGGGAAGCTCTTCCTCATTCAGCAATCAATCTGCTGACTTGCAGTAGGATGCATACACACTGTTCGGTAGAAGTGGTGTACACTTTTTAATGTAATGCTGTACATTGAGCTATTGAGCAATAGTCTCGGTTTCAGCTGAGGAAAACACAACTTGAAGTGGACTCCTTTGCTCCGTAATTTCCAAGGATGACCACGTCTTGCATAGTGCTTGTTGTGTCAATATTTCAAGGAAGGATTTGTCACATGTCTTTGGCAGACCATTTGACTGCTCTCAAGAACCTTTCTATGCATTACTGAACAGAAGATTTCTGCCAGAAAGTGCAGCAGGACAAAGGGACCCCAAACTGATTTCTTTCAGGACGACCTTTAGTGGCCTTAAAAGTGCCAGAGGCCATATCATGAAATCGGGCTGCCTTGTCAGATCAGCACCTCTCCTCACGAATCCTTCTTTCAGTCTGGCACCGGGATCATTGCAGTTATGGCCCAGAAAATGTAACCGGGCTGCTTGGACCGGATCTAGTAAGCTTCACCCTGTTTTACCACAAAGCAAACTGGGCTTGTCCTTTTCCACAAACTGAACAAGTTCATTTCAAGTGCACCGTTTTCCGGGAGCTTGTCGAGGATAATTTTCCTCTTATTATTGAGCACTTTTAGGCAAATCTCTTCTCCACGTTGCAGACAGTACCTGGATCCATTACGACGATTGACATTTCCTCACTTCATTAGGCGATGTGTACTTCGGTTACTTTTTTAACTAGTCACTCTAGCAGCCTTTCGTAGCCAATCTCATGAGTTGTAGCATCCCAATTTCATCCCAATAAAATGTGATAACTGACATGCAGACCACACAAATTGGCCTCTACATTGAGATATGACATTGCATCAATCGATTCTTTCCTCCAAACATTTTGGTGGGGTAAACCAAACGAGTCATAGTGCTTATAGTGATAAACAGGGACCCTTTGTGTGCCTGGATCTGTCAATTCATCTAAATTGAGCTCACAACACCCTGCAAGGAGCAACTTTTCATCGCACATAAAACATCCTTTACAGCCTTTCTCATGGTGCGATGTTTTTGCTGCATCATGATTGGATTGGATCATTCACCCTGTTCTCGATAAAAAAAAAGCCCTCCTTATTATTATTCTGTGGAAAATAAGCTCCTTCTGCATGAATTATTATAAAAGCCTTAGTAGCTTTCGATGTTTTTCAACTTATTTGTTGCGTCGTCTTGTTTCAGATCATCATATTTTTGTCGTCAATGACTAGCTATTCCTCCAGCGGCACCAGCTATTGGTGTCACCCATGCCCGCTAAAAGAGTCTGTATGGTTATGATAAAACCACCATTTGTGCTTAAATGTACCTTAGAAATAAATCTTTACACGGTTTTATGTGCTATAAAGCCTGAGCACTGAGAGCCGCTAAATTTCATAAGCGGTACCTCCTCATCGTGACTATGCAGTACGTACTCATGTGAACATATTCACGTACAGCAAGTCCGCCAAG
>JAAUXU010055586.1_pt1 | contig 19534 bp, 25 predicted proteins | sample 7278151 | NCBI WGS metagenome assembly JAAUXU01 (sample SAMN14350113, study PRJNA611818) | marine sediment metagenome | isolation source: surface marine sediment (1.8m) | place: French Polynesia: Moorea | collected 2018-08 | reverse complement strand
CCCCCCCCCCCCCCCCCCCCCCCCCCCCCCCCCCCCCCCCCCCCCCCCCCCCCCCCCCCCCCGGCCCGCCCCCCCCCCCCGAGGCACAGAGGGAAGGTCTTCTGACATCACATGGTCGAAGGGCAGCAGCAGCGGCAGCAGCGACGGCGGGAGCGACGGCTGCGGCGCCAGCGACGCCAGCGACGCCAGCGGCGCCAGCGGCCGCAGCAACACACACGGGAAAAACGCTTTCCCCCGAGTGCACAATCAAAGCACAAGGCCGAGAGCTGCTTGGTGGTGGTGGTGATGGTGGAAGGGGAGTGCATTTAACGTCCTCATCACCGTCGTCATCGTTACGTTTTAGTGGATGAATATAGCAAAGCAGGACGGAGATTTGCAAGGACACCTCCGTGAAATGAAGTGCACCAACTGCACTTCTTCTTCACTGCAGTCTGCAGAGGATCAATAACCCTTTTATGACCAAAGGTGTCTGGAAGGGCGTAAAAAATGCTGACAATTGCCGCTATGCGTTTCAAATGTCGTCGTCACCGATCCAATTCTCTCAGATTCTGGTGCAGCCTCCAAAGATGAGGCTTCAACACTCCTCTTTCTCTCGATGTGCACGGAAGTCATTTGATTATTATAAATTGCTAGCAAATTTGTGTCCCATAAGCTTTGATTTGCGGCACAGTTCCTTGAAAGACAACAAGATGGACGAATTCTGTGGGAAAAGCGCGTCTTCCAAGGAGTTTCAGGTGTCCACGATGCAAACAAACTGTTCCTGGAGACTACTAAAGACATCAGCACTTTGTCAATAATGCCTGTTCCAACTTTTCCGTCCCATCTTGAGAAGTGCGTCAAGGTCGATGATGAAGTAGTTGAGAAATGAATGTGGTCAAAGTTGTGCTCCATTGAAGTGTCTCTCGTACACGTTAAGGCTCATTTCACTGGGGAGAAAATGTTTCTGTCACCTCTTACTATGCCTGCACGCATCTTACAGTGTTGCGAGGGTTTGTGTACTTCTTGTTTTTTAAACTAATAACAGAATATAAAGCAGGCCTTACGGCAAAGTGGATGCTCTTGCATACGAGACACATGAGGAATGCTAAACTCTGGATGATGGCCTCGGATGACTACACGACAATGTCCAAGGAGCAAAGATTCGTTGCATAGTCAACTGTTCAGTATGACCTCAGTGCTGTTCTTGGCACTCCAAGGAAAGTCTTATACCATTGACTGGATGTCATCAGCATTGCACCAGCAGTCACATGGGTCAGTTGCAGTGTAGCACTTTTACACTTTTTTCACCATGTTCCACTCGCTGCCATGACACGTACGTGACCATCCTGACTCCCCACAAGTGGCTCTGTGGCCAATGATCTATGATACAGTAGACTGATCTATAACATTGTACACACATAAATGCTCCAATCAGCCTTCCAGGAGAAATGCTGCTTAATCATTCATTCCCAGTGGCCAAACCAATGATGCTACAGATGTTCTCACCATGTTCAATGACATCTTTCATTCTGACACTGGGTGCGTCAGACCATGTGGAACATATCAAAGTTTCTGCTTCATTCTTATTAGAGCTGAAGGAACATTTGCTTCTTCACGAGAAAAGTGTCCCACATTTATTGACGGCTCAGAAAATCCCACGCCATCTCCAACAACTGACAAAACTCGCACAAATCTGCAGCAAAGATTCGCAGACTTGACCTTTGAGACGTGCGAGCCGCGACCACTGACGGGTGCCACAATGACAAGCAGGTCACGGAGAAGGAAATGGAGGAAGGTGACTCTGACAAGACAAGGGGAATATTTTGATCGTCTGTCCAGAGGTTGTCCGAACCCCACGAGGACAGCTTGGGGATCGTCAGGCAGGGATCACTTGTATTCATCCACCAGAGAGGCTCTTCTGTCGGGGACGAATAGACTCAACATGAAAGATGCAGCTCGTAAGTGTTCCTAAACAGAGAGAAGCAATCAGTGATAAAATGTCAGAAGAATGCAACATGAGGCCTCTTATTTAGACGCACCTGACACTTGGTGAAGTAACGGTTAGTATAGCTACAATTTTTGGTGCTGCATGAAAGATTGTCCCTCACAAGGAATGTGGTGAAATGAAGCTGCTAGAATATTAAAAGATTCTGACGGCAGCAGTCAAAGAAGCTCGTCCAAGAGAAGCCAACGAGGTGGAATTCACTGTACGAGCTTCAGAATGCACACATTTGCTCATGTAAACTACTGTTATATAGACTCAGAGTTTGTCCATGTGCAAAAGACGGACAAAATGTTTGCAGCAAAATTAGTCGAGTCCATTTAGCCCAGTATTTTCTCTCTGTTTCGCCCAGTCTAGCTGGGATGGGTCATTTCATGTCTTAATCCGGGTTTTTGGCTGGGTTGGTTCTCACTCGAATTCGGAACTTCCCTGAAATAAATGAAGCGTTCCTTTTTTTTAGATCTGTTAACCCTACTCTTAGTTGGATTCGACGTTTTCTATCCGACTGAAATTGTCAAAAACTTGTGACATTTCAAGGATTGAAGCAAGGCTGTTCACTTTTAAGGTGATCACCTGAAAATTACTTTTGTCACTTTAAGTGAGATTTTCAGCGATAACTACTTAATTTTTTTTAGTCTATTGTCACTTCAGTTGTCTTAGGCCGTGTAGTATAGTGGAAGAGCATTGATGTGGAAAACAATTGTTACAGGTAGGCACAGTCACTTATGAGAAGTAAAGTGACCATCACACTTAGGCCCCCTCCTTGTTAAGCGAAGCACTAGGCCTTTCTTGTGTGTGTGCACAGTAGCGAAATGTGCCTGAAATATTGAAATCTCTCTATATAAAGCACTTGGGCTTTATGTACTGTCTGTGTATGTGTCTTTATCTATCTCTTTGTCTGCCGATCTTGACCAAACTTTCTGGGATTACTAGGGACGAAACGAGTTTGTTTTTAATGTCCTACCTTTGAGAAAAACAGGCTGGGTTACTAAATTAACTCCAGTTTTTGACTGTTAAATCGCATTTATATGATGCATTGTACACATACAAATACGATCGACGCACCCAACATTGTATAATAAAATCGCTTCCTTAGCTGGATTCGAACTGAAAAGCTAGCGAAAAGAGCCTCTTCGGCTAGTATATACAGTACTCTTCAAGTTTGTTTGCATATTTCTTTGTGCCCGTATAGCGCTGTCAGTCCTTCACGGATCTGGCTGATTTTTTCATGTGAGACCACGTGAGACCTCTCACCAGAGAGGACATTGGCTATTCAAAGTTCCATTCCAAGGGTGTCTTGTGGCACCAGTATTTATCAGAAGCTATCTAGGGCAACAGCAGAGGTGAGACAAGTCCGTCCGCAAGAGGGAGAGAGAGTAGAGAGAAACTGAGCCCATGTCCAAGTCGACAATCCATAAGATCATCAAAAATGATCATCAAAAATGATCTGAAGTTGACTTGGAAGCCCAAGAAGTACAGGCACCTCCTCTCGGCTGCCTCCAAGTTGAAGCGGAAGGAGCGGTGCAAACTGTTGTTGAAGAGACTGAAGTCCTCTGCTCAGGAAGTGGTCTGAAGTGACAAGAAGATCTTCACAGTGGAGCCGAAGCTAAACAGGAGGACAGACGGGGCCTACACCAAGGATCATGAGAAGATCCCAGACCACCTCAGATACTTGAACCGGCGCCAGAGCTCAGCCAATGTGGTGGTCTGGGCGGCCGTCACCACGTCTGGCAAGAAGTCCCACTTGGTGTTTGTGGAGCAGGGAGTGAAAATTGACACAGAGAAGTACCTCTTCTCCATCCTCCATGTTTGGAGAGCCTGGGGCCGTATATATCTGTTCATGCACAATGGTGCACCAGCACACACCAGCAAGTGCACTCAATCATGGTGCAAACAACAGCTGCACGACTTTCCGGGCAAGACAGAATGGCCTCCATCCTCACTAGACTTGATTCCAATGGATTATTCCATTTAGGGTATCATGTCTGGTGAGGTTGAGAAGGTCCAACATGTCAGTGTTGATCACCTCAAGACCTCCATTATCAAGACTTGGGACAACTTGGATGAGACGGTCGTCCTTGCAGCCGTCGCCAAAGTATGTAAGCGTTTGGCCTTTGTAGCCAAATGGTGGTGCTCATGCTGATCATCTTTGACATAAAAAAGTTTTGAGGATGTTTCATCTTGTTTGTGTTAAAGTTTTGGCTTTCTTAATTAAAAACTGTATGAGTAATAACAAAAAAAAACAAGTTGCAAGTTATCGTGGACAAACTGTAGAACAGTAGTCCTCCTACAGTTGGCCCAAGAAGGGGAATTCGGGCTAGCCCGAGCTCGATCCTACCCGAACTCCAAAAGGCCGACCCGGCTCGAGCCCCCCCCCACCCGGCCAGAACCATCCCGACACACTGCGGCTTAACCTATAGACTTGAGGCTTGCTGCCATCACCACAAGCCAGGGAGAAGGAGAGGGGGAAAACAGTTGCCACGCTCTGACCAGAAAATATCAACTCCACTGCAAAAATTGCCATGAAAACCTTCATATGATTAAAATGATGCTCTTTGGCAACTCTGGGAAGAGAGGTGTGGGTCAAACCAACCTGTTTCAAAAGTAAAGGCAAAATAGATTTTGGGGTGCAGCAGATCGCATGGAAGACATAGAGTGGGTGCATGGTGAGTGTGAAGGAAGTAGTGAGGACAAAGCGTGTGTGCAGCATGAAATGCGTGAACGTGGAATAAGACAGACAGAAATAGCGATATACGGAAATCTCCCGAGCTAAGCCGGTTGTGGCTTCAGCTAAATTGACTACTTTTTGGACTGCACCATGGACCACTGACTCGCCTAGGGACCAGGGGGAGGGGGAGTACACTGTGTTCGACAGCAACTGCTGCCAGACGGCGATCGAACATTCATGACCAAGTTCTGACCACCTTCTGCATTTCCGCATAACTGCTAAATTGTGGATCATGGGGGGATATCGGGATAAAGTAAAGAAGAGAGCATATCCAGTCCTTTTGTCCTCTATAACTGTCGGTCCTGACCTTCCCCTAAAGTTTAGCTCTTTGTTGACAAAAATCAATCATGTATCACTATTATCTCAATATTCTTTTCTCCTTTTGAGTGGGAATCTTGGCTGTCTCATACTGGGTTCATGAGCTTGAAGCACAAAAATTATTATTTCTTTTTTTCACTTCATAAAGTCCAAAGTAAAGATCCTGAAAAGTTACATCTGGTCTTTTGTTCGGAAGGTCCTTAAATTAAGGTTTCCTGGCCCAGTACTCTTCTCTGGGCTCTGAAAGTGAGCAAAACAACCAAAGGCAAAGGGAAAGTGGTGAGGAGGAAGTAAATAGAAAAATTGTGACCCGCCAAACACAAAATATCAAAAAAGTACAGCAGAAATTTAGTAGTAGAGGAGTATTTCATGGGGTTCCATTTTACATCAAGTCTATCATAGATGAAAATGTTCCCGATTCATTATCCACAATTGCCAAAAATGAGGACATCCTAGCGCAGCGTGCACTCTGCACCCCGCTACGTAAAGATGCTATACATACCTATGGTGCTGACTATACGAGATTTTTCAGCCCGAAATCTTTTACCCATGTGACCTTCGAAAATCACCGAAGGTAGAATCAAACCCACCAAAAAGCTTCACCTAAAATGTCAGGCGAACTTCCAAGCTAGATCATATTTCTCGAACAAAATCTGAAGAAGACGAGGGCACTGCTGAAAGAGTCTCCTAAAAAACTATAAAACTATAAACTAATAAAACTGGCAGTTAAGTTTACTGAACATTACTTAAATTTGGTAGTATTTACGACCCGACTTGGTCTGACTCAGGAGGATTCCCGACCCAATCTGAATCCCCTGATTTTCTCAGCCTTTGGTTTGAGTCCAATCAGACTTAGAAGTCTCCGACCCGGGGCTGGGTCGGATTCCTCGAGTCCTCAACGTACACGGGCTCCAAAGGATCAGGATGGACGATACAGTAGAGAGATTTCTCAGCGAGTCATTCCAAAAGGTAAAGATGCTCAAAGTCCTTCAGAATTGCCAAAGCGTAGCACAAAAGAGCCAGAAATATCCGCTTTTAGAAGAAAATTTGCTGCTTTGGCAGAATTTTTCTGGTAGCACTGCCAATTTTGGTTAGGATATAAAAAAATTCCGCTTTACTACATTGGGGAGAAAACTTCATTGTGAGCATGCGTGGTTGGAGAAGGACACTGGTCTTGACCACCTCGAGTTTGGTGAGTCCCTGTGGAGAACGTTTGGTGCTCTTGGACCAAGAGTGGAGATACTACTGGCCCTCTACGTAGCACAGAAAGAAGAAAATATGGTACCTTCGTTTTTTACGCATGTACAGAGTTTGCGTGGAATGTAATGAGTTGGCGTAGAATATAGTGGCATTAGAGCGGGATATGGCCGAGTTTGCGTGGAATATGGTCATGTCAGCGTGGCATATAGCGGAATTACCGTGGAATATGAAGAGGGACAAAGAATATTCCTCCCAGTTTATCAGTTCAAAGGCATCTCGGACACAGATCGTTTGCCTGGTGATACCCCTAATATCCGTCACTAATGTGCACGCGCCACAGGTACTTGTTGCAGTCTCGGCTGAGCCAGAAAGTACCGTCCACGCCTGGGGGATGTGGCGGTTTTACGTTAGCCCTTAAAACCAGTCAGATTTTTGAATGGCGCTGTTCGATAGGTACTGCGGAAGATGGAAAGTGCCATCGCGCAACCTCTCGTTGGCGACCTCAGTGCAAGATAAACATTGCCGGCAAAGTGAAATAATTTAAATGAAGAGCTTCTTAGGTTCTGCATCCTCCAGCTTGAGGTGTCCGACTACTGCAACGTTGACCAGGTGAGGAAGGGTAACTTCAGTGGCGGATTTTATGGCCGCCGCGGCTGATTTCGGAGCGATGAGCAATACTTTCCAAAACAGCCACTGCCATGGCGGGTGGTTCGGACGCCACCACAGTTCTGAGCCGTCCCTTTTTTGGAGTGTACTTGCTGGTGTCCCTGAACCCGACCATGCGAGGCCGCACCTACGTCGGGTTCACTGTGAATCCGGAGCGCCGACTTCGCCAGCACAACGGCGGTGCCGCCGCCGGGGGCGCAAGAAAAGTAGGCGAGTTCAAGGATCAAATGGCGCTATCCCAGTTCGAATACCTCCCTTTCTCTAGACGTCGGGTTCTCGTGGTCCTTGGGCGATGGTGCTGATCGTGCACGGCTTCCCGAACCATATCTCTGCCCTACGATTTGAGTGGGCTTGGCAGCACCCAAGGAGGTCGAGACGCCTGGCGCACCTGGCGCCGAAGAAGACAAAGGAGAAACTCTTCGACTATCACTTCAGGTACAATAACAAATTAAGAATTCTTGCAAGTTCGAAACTTTAGCACGGTTCCTTCACAAGGTTACTGGGCGAAATGTTGAACACGGGTCCCTGGAACCGCTTGGCGTTGACCGTTCGCTGGCTCAGGCCAGACGTCAGGTAGTCGAGATCCATCCCGTTGCGCTCTAAGACTTAGTACGCTTCACTTGTAAAATAAATCCTCAGGTTTGCAGAGTTTCCTAGGGAAAAGAGGCCTCCTGAGCACATGAAAATCGTCACTGGCTCCATCAGGGTCTTGGACGTGAGGCCCAAAAAGAAGAATGACAACCTCGAGGAGAATGTCATCAAGTCAGGAAGCGACGGAGAGTTCATCTGCTCTATCTGCATCACTAACGTGTTCAGCAAGGCGGACCTAATTCACTGCTCCTCTGAAAAGTGTCGAGCGGCTTCTCACTTGATTTGTCTCGCCGACAAGTTCTTGGAGGGCGAGAAGGACAAGATGTTGCCCGTTCAGGGCCTCTGCCCCGTTTGCGGCCAGATGCAGCTCTGGGCAGAGCTGGTTAGACTAAAAAACATTGAAGATGGTGACAACTGTAGTGACGACGAAGACGATGAAGACGACCTCGGAGTATTGACGCAACAGCCTACGCCATAAATATACCCTAGTGACTATGAGATATGATTTTATATTAGTGTTATTGTTGCTTTTACCTGTTTTACAGGTCTTCCTATGATGTCTTCCAAGGATAGTGACGAGGTTCAGTACTTGGACCTGGTGAAGAAGATTATTGCTGTGGGAAACGAAAAGGACGACCGCACAGGCACCGGGGTAAAGTCCATCTTCGGGGCGCAGATGAGGTTCAGCCTCAGGGAAGACACGTTGCCATTACTCACGACAAAAAAGGTGAACACGACTTTTAGTAGAAACACTCAATCAGACAATTGTTCAGGTGGCCGCAACTGCTGTAGAACTGCATTGTTAATCCATGTGCCACATAGCGTTGTTTTAGATGAACTGTATGTAAAGTTGCGTCTATGACCGGAGGACTTGTGTAAACTGAGCGGTCGCTCCAGGTTTTCTATCGAGGCATCGTCGAGGAGCTGTTGTGGTTCATCCGGGGCTCAACGGACGCACGTGAGCTACAGGCTAAGAACGTGCGCATCTGGGACGGGAACTCGTCCAGGGAGTTCCTCGATTCCATCGGTCTGACTGAGCGCGAGGAGGGCGACCTAGGCCCGATCTACGGTTTCCAGTGGAGGCACTTTGGTGCCGAGTATTCCGACATGAATGCGGACTACAAGGGGCAAGGAGTCGACCAGCTTCAACAGGTGACAGCGAGGTTACTCTTTCGAGCACGAAAGGCTTATCATCTCCCTTGTTAAGCGTATAGCTGGAGGAGCATTTTAGTGGCTCTTATGAAAAAGATTTGTCATGCATATCTTTTTCGAGGTATTTTTTGTACTAGTAGTAGGATAAAGAAACAGTTGGTCTCGGTGAGAAGATCCATGCTGAGGTAGTTCTGAGATATTCCTTCTCCAGGTGATCGAGTCCTTGAAAAAGGACCCGAACTCGAGGCGTCACCTGATTTGTTCTTGGAACGCCGCTGATGTGCCATTAATGGCCTTGCCTCCGTGCCACTGCCTGATGCAGTTCTACGTAGCCTCGGGCGAGCTCTCTTGCTTGTTGTATCAGCGGTCGGCAGACATGGGGCTGGGAGTGCCGTTCAACATTGCGTCATATGCAATTCTGACGCATTTGGTGAGTCTTTTCAATGATCTAAAAAGTTGAATTACCAAGAAATTGTGGTTTTACCCTAGGGTTTTGGTCGAAAGATCTAGTAGGGCTGCTTGGGAAAAATATGCTTTCCGTGTCGGGGTGAGGTGGGGTTTGCTGGGGCTTCAAAGCCTTTCAGGAGCAAAATTCTCCCCTTTTTAGGAGGAGGTCAGAATCTTTAAGTCCTTTATCGTTTTCTAGATTGCCCATGTTGTTGGCCTCAAGCCTGGCGAGTTTGTGCACACCCTGGGAGACGCCCACGTCTACAGCAACCACTTTGAGCCCTTGGGTGAGCAGCTCAAGAGACAGCCGAGACCATTTCCAAAGCTGAGGTAATAACTGCGAATGGAGCACATAGCAGTGACCACAATTGTACCGTAAATCTTATAGAATCAAGAGGAAGGTGGACAAGATCGAAGACTTCACCTACGACGACCTGGAGGTGGTGGGGTACGATCCGCACCCAAAAATTGACATGAAAATGGCGGTTTGAGCGTACCACAAATATATTTTTTAACACTGGTATTTTATTTGTTCTCAAAGAACCTCACTAACAAACAAGAGGGGACCCGAAAACCAAGACGGGGGAAAACAGTGATTATTATTACATCAATATTTCATAGCTTTAAAATACCGTTTCATCTTTCTCTCGCACGGGCTCATCACGTCAATCACGGGTTTTCGCTCTGCAAGTTCGCTGAGAAATCCGCTCAACATCTGTACAAAATGATCAGGGGAAACTTGGATTGTCTCTAGATGAGGTGAAGAGAGGGAGATATTGATTGATAGAGATAGAGAAAAGGCAGAGATGGGGGTGGCCTTGCAAATGCAATATATCACGTTCCATACGTATTAGAAGGCCTCATCCTGTACTGTACAAAAAAAGCAGGATCAACATAATGGGACTTATTTTAGGCTTAGGACACGCTTCCTCATGCAAATTTGGCCCCCCAAACAAAGCACACTTCATTGTGGCTCCGAGTCATGCTCTTAGTTGCTTAGATGAAGTGGCTACGTGGTGCAAGTTCAGTCGTCAAAAATATGTGAACCTTGAAAATGAGGCCACTAAATCACACCGTCTCTTTCTACAGGTGGCACGAAGTTGTTGCTCTAGCGTCCTGCGCCGAATTCCTTGGCGTCGTCAGCCGTGATGTCGCCGTACTCCCACATGTTGAGATGGCTCTTCTTGGCCCTCTCCATAGCCTACAAGAATGACAACAATTGTGCCCTGCCCTTGACTTAGCAAAGTACCAACCAACTCTGAACCCACCTCAGTGTAGGTCTCGAAAATCTTGGCCATATTCCTCCGGGTGCCTCCTGCCTTGCGATCGGTCATGAGAAGCCCATCAGCCACTAAGTTCTTGACAGGGTCGTCCTTGCTCTCCGGATCGCTCAGGGTCACGTAGGGCGGCAGCCCGGGACCACCTCGAGACTCCACGTTCAAGTTAAGCGGACCCCGGTCTAACAAGTCTTCGCGCATCGCCTGCAGGCCCTGGGCCGCATACTCATCCTACATTGAAGTGGAGAAAATCTTTCAAACCTGTTCAAGTCCTTCCGCAACATCCAAAGCTACAGAGACAATCGCAAAATACGCAGCAAGGTCAAGTTAACTTTATACGTAAGACTCACATCTGGTGCCAGCTGCACCATGGCCAGTGCATACTCCTTGGCGAATGGCGCCATGCCCGCGAATGTGCCGGGCAACGCTACGCACTTGGACTTCGCGACTGACGCGCGATTGCCGTAGTCCACATAGAGCACGCTTACATCAGCACCGCTAATCTTTTCCACCTTGGCGCGGTACCACTGAAAGAAGACAAGTAGATGCTGCGTGATGCATACCATGAACTGTCACGAGGAACATTACCTCGTCGTCAGCTTCGAATTTTGCGGCGCAAAGGTCTCCCCTCTTGGCCGTGTAGGCGCCGGACATGGGCGGGTTCGATGAGAACTCCGATCGCAGCTCATTCATCAACTGCTCGAGCTTGGGTCCCTCGTCCACGTGCTGTGCGTATATCCTGCACACAAACTTGATGTAATCAAACGTTTCGTTTCGATCAATGTCCAGCCTTCACCTCCCCTCTGGTGTGACCTCCGTGACGACAACCTTCTGGTAGGCGGTCTTTCGCTCGATGTCCTTTTCCTCCTCCTGCTCCTTACTATCCTGGTTATCGGCGTTTTCCTCCGGTTCCGTGTAGTTCGCCCATCGCCGCTCCTTTCGCCGCTTCGCGTTGTCTTCAGCCGTCTGGATCTGCAGCAAGTACGAAGGTAATAACAAGTCCAGGTGGGACACGCGTATCAATTACCTGTCTGCCGTACGACGACCATTCTGCACCGAATGCCTCGGCGTAGCCCTCCTCCACCAATGCCACTGACACGTTGGTGTTGCCTTCGGGCAGGTGCATCCAGCCGATGAAGTTGCCGCCCTTGTCGATCGTCTCGACCTAGATCCATCCAGTTGTATTTGTGAAGCTTCGAAACATACGTGCAACTGATGCGAATTTCTGCTAACCTCGATGTCAACTTCCTTCTGTAGCACCATTTCCTTGACGAACGCAAGGGCCTCGTCCCCAAAGGGGTCCGCCGGGGTGGCAATGCCCCCGGGCATCTGCCTGCTGGCCCTCGGGCAGCTGATACCCGAGAGCAGGAATGTGATCACGCAGGTCTCACGTGGAATGTAGACACGAAATCTAGATCCAGAGGCCACAAACTCAACGACTGCTTGCATCCTGGAACAATGTAGAACGAGACCTTTCAAAGCACAGCAGTCCTTAGTGGTCATGAAGCCGTGGTCGTGCCAAGCTGAGGGGGGCCCAAGCTTGGCTTGAGTTTTAGGCTTCAAGTTGGACACGGCCAAAATGTGCCGAAATATGCTTAAAAATCGCCGAAATTTCCTCTAAAATATGCTTAAAATCATGCGAACATCCTTTCAAACTCGCATTTCACAGACGACAGAGAAAGAAAGCAAGACTTTCCAGTAATTCTCAAGGCTCAGTCTCGGGTTTGATTGAAGCAAGGCTCTTTTCCACCTTACCATTTGGTTCGTAAAGTAGGGTACTGTCATGTTCATCCCCTTGCTGGTCAAGAGGTCCTTGAACTTACATCTACCGACGTCACAGGAGCATTAGAAAACTTGACTAGGATATTTGGATATATATCTTTTAGATCAACATCTGATCCTTCTCCGTTTAGGAAGCACACATTTGCCAAGAATCGTGTCGAAATCCAGAAAAGTACCAATAAATATGACTTACGCTTTCAAAAGTAAGAAAAATAGGTTTTGGCTATCTCTATCACTTAGGAATTGTCACGGAAAAAAGGGACCTTTATGGGTTTATCGAGGCGGCGGCAAACAGATCATCTGAAGAAACAGAAGATGGAAGTGAAACATTTACGTTGTGTAAAATGTTGCACAAATCTGCGAATTGCAACTTCTGTCTCTGGCGAATTGGTCTTGTCAGCCAAAAACTGGACAATCCACTAGCTGGTCAAAGACGTTTAGTGCAGAGTCTGCACCAAGGTTGTTGCAAAGCAAGACGACAAAAAAGTCGAAAAAATGTGTCCAGTCCTTGCAACTGACTCGACATTTTGAAGAAAATGACCTAGATGTTGTTGCCTTCAATTGCATTGCCCGATACTGAGCACCTTCAAAGCACTGACTGGGCTCAACTAACCGCACTTTATAAAATATTTTAAGTGCATGTGTTGTTTCATCAGCGTCAGTGCTCATGAGTTGGCCACCAAATGCAGTCAGGTCAAGTATTTCTAGTGTAGTCAGGTCAAGCATTTCTAGTGCAGTCATCGTACACCCTTAGCGGAGTGCTTGAACTGTTGATGAGATGACAAGCAAAAGTCATGTTTACCTGTGCTGCCATCTAGCAGCTCTCCACAGAAAACCTACAGTGATGCATAATACAGCTTTGTGAAAGCGCCTACGCATTCTTAGTGGTACAAAATTTTGCGTACTAAGCACGGGTTGTTCACAAAGGAATATCCAGACTGACCTGCCTGCCCTCTGTAAGAATGGTAAGAACTGTTTGCTTTTTGCAACATCTCCCGAGAGATCCGCGATCCTCCTGGCTGCAGGAGTGGAGCTTTTCTTGTCGTGGAGGCCCTTGGAGGACTTAGCCGCCTTCTCCTCAGCCGCCAGGAGGTCGTCATAGTGTGAACTCCTCTATTAAAGCGAACGAACGAACGTGAGAGATAGAACGCTCCATCAGATCAATGATGATGCAGGAACTAACCTGGTCGTTATCTGCGGAATATCTAACCACTGTGGCCAGACCCTTGGCCACGAGGGCCTCGGCTACGTTCACGCCGCCGATCGACACAGTCGCACAGACCCGCTCCATGAAGGTGTTGGCGGGTTGGATGTAGTCCACAGTAACCTGAAACGTAATGCCAAGCGTAGTACGAATTCAACGCCACACGCAACTTTGCCTCCTTCCTACTTGAACGCTTTGTCCAATGAGCTTCTTTCTGAGGAACTCTCTGGCGTCGAACATGTGGGGAATGTCATAAAGTGGCCGGAAATTCTTAGGCTTTTGTGCTCCCTCTGGCAGCCTGGGCGGCCTCACTGAGGCCAGGTGGACCTTCTTGAGGTCGCCCTTGCCGCGCTTAATAACGATAGCGTCGCCGTTGACGATCTCGACCACACGCCCGGTAAACGCTCGGTCCTTCTCAGCGACTTGCGGCCCGGACGGCCCGGTATAGTCCTTCCAAAGGCGTACCCGGCGCTCCTTGGCCGCCGCCTGCGCCTGCCTGTACTTCTCGGGACCGCCAGTGACGCACTTGAGCGACCAGTCGACGCACTTAGCCAGGCCCTCCCTGAGCAATGCCTCGGCGATGTTGCCATTCGGGTGGATGATGGAGCCGACCAAGTTGCGGTTGTTGACAGACTCCAGGATGACTTCGACATCCCGCTGGAGCAGGCGGGACTCTGTGAAATAGTGTGCCTCCAGAGAGAATGGCTCCGATTGCTGCGGGTCGGGCTTCCCTTCACTTCCCATGCGAATAGCCGGGGACTTGATGAGGGAGGGAACATTGTGCCTGTTATTTTTCATTCTTTACCTTTTCACCTTCGCTAACATTTCTTACCCGCACTCCGGAGAGCATGAGCGTGATGTGGTGGAAGTCTGGCAACAGCAAGGTCCTCACCGTCGTACCGTCCCTCACGTGCTCAATGACAGCTTTCACAGGCTTGCCCTCGAGCTTGTCTACCAGTTGCCTGGGGTTCTCCATTTCCCAGATGACGTTTCTGATATGTTTGGACTCGGGGTCTCCGCTCCAGACGCCTTTCTTAGCAGACTTGGCCGCATCCTGAGCCTCCCTCAAAGTTGCATCCTAAAAAATAACTTTCTGGCGTTAAAACCGTCACGAAATGAACTCCGCTTCGTTGTCTTCCGATGAAGACTATCCTCTGTCTACTATCCTCTGTTGCTCTCTCACCTGGCTGGTCTCGCGCACGCGCGCCAGTCCCTCAGATACCAGCCTGACGGCTGCGTTCTCGGCCGCTTCCGGATCCGACGATCCGAAGAGGACCGCTCCGTACTCCCTCCCCGAGGTCGGGACGGTGTGGGATACGGACCCGAGCACCGACTTGCCCACGAGCAGTTTCCTCAGGAACTCGCGCGATTCCCAAGCGTATGCCTCGTCCGGGGTGGCCGGGCTTGCGGTGCCTCCTGCAGGTGACTGCTGCGGGCGGCGGCCAAGCCGGGGGGCGTCGATCTCTGCGAGTGCGAGGATCCGCTCTGGTGGCGGCCCGTTGCGCGGCTGGCCGCGGATGACTACGGCTCCGCCGTCCAACACCTGCTTGACGATTCCAGTGAAGTACTGCTTGGCCAGGGGCGTATTCGCCTCTGATGAAGCCGCCGCTGTCGTCGTCGCCGAGGCTGCTGTAGAGGTCATCTTGTCCGGGTCTTCCGCCGGGTTCGAGTCTCCGGGTTAAGGGAGAGAGTGAGTGAATGGAAGAAGGAAAGTGAAGTGGAGAAAAGCGTGTAGTAAAAAGGCAGCTGATGCTTGGGATGTGCTACAAAGGTCTCAATCTCGAGCCGGAAGGCACCAATCACTCCTCACAGATTGTGGCATCCACTTGGCACATTTGGTCCAACTATCAGAAGCAGCAACCAAAATGACTCGAACAAAAGTATAATTGAATCGAGCTGGAAAGGACGACTCTTTTCAAGCCACTGTTATGTTAGCTGCCTTCGTGGCTTGTGAGGAAGCTTTAAAGGCTGGAAGGAAGGAGTCAGCTGATGCCGTTAACGGAGACTTCCGTTCACTTGGCGCCAAATTTAAATTAGGATGAGGGAATAAGAGGTCCCCTGAGGACCTCAATGGACGCTTTATCAATCATTGCTCATCGAAATTCAAAAGTTGTCTAACAGTACAAGTTTCCACCTATTGGGAAGTGCAAGTTGGTTCAAAATGGAGAACTCGTTGCGCTTCTCCACGTCGACACGGGGGAGAACAGAGGTCGTCTTGTTGGAGGATGTTCAGGAAGGGTGAATCCTTTGGCGCCGTCGACAGACGTCCATGCGCCAGTCTTGCGGCTCCTTCGCAACGTTGAACCCCGCCAGAGAACCTGGACTGGAGGAGCTCTACCCAAAAATCAAATATCGGGGATTCCGCAGGTGAATAGCGGAAGAAGGACTTGCTGAAGCAAAAGTGCTTATCTGTGTCGACTCAACGCCCGAAATCATGAGGCTCCAAGACCTGATGAGGCACAGAGTCGACATCGGAGGGGACCCCAACTCTGACGTCGGAAGGATCGTCACCGGATCGCGGACAATTGGGAATTACCCAATTGTCATCCTGGAGCGGTCAATTGGAGACCAATACTCACAGCTCTGGGCAATGCGACGGATCTATTTTATTTAATTCACCTCAGATGAGTTTCATTCCAGTTGGAAAGCTTGAGGATGTGGGAGGTCAAGGGACAAAACATACAACTTCCACAAGTACGACGCATCTTATCATGACTTTCACATGCTCAAAAGTTTATCCCCACTTTACCCCCCTTGAAGCTGGAAGAACGTTTCCTGTCCCCTTCCCTTTACCCTGGTTTCAACTAATCACCCAAATGGATCAGGCGAAAGTTTTTCTGTCCGGTCTCTTCCTCTGCCAAGGTAGTGACGTTAGTTAAGACGCAAGAAATTCCTCTCTTTGCTTTCTCTATGCATTTTCCCATCTGGAGACAGAGACAGAGGTGAAGTCGCTTTCTCCTCCGCGCGTGTGCCTACAGTGCAACCCGATTAAGTCTTCGGCAGCTCAAGAAGTGCACTTGACAGGTCAGCTGGCCGTCCACGGCGGTGAAGCTCGACTTCTCTGAGATCACGGTGGAGGAGACCACCAAGGAGAGAGACCTGAGCGAGTCTACGCGGAGGACGTGAAGAGAGGCACGCAGTCGCGGAGGCAAGAGAGCGCGCGTGTTAAATTCTACAAGACTTTTTTTTTCTTCAGGCCACTTTCACATTTGCAAAAATCTCTTTGACATTTTCGCTCCTTGGAGAAAGAAACAAGACAAAAGCAGGAAGGAAAATTGAAGATGTCGCGCGATGACGAAATTGACATCCCGGAAGATCCTTCTGGAGTTGACCGCCAGTGGGTCTTGGCCCTGTTGAGGCACCTTCACGAGAACGAAGATGTCGACGAGAATGCGGTCATTGACCTGTCTGTCCATGGAGCCGACGGAGGAGTTCTGAGCGACATCGTCCGAGGGTACGTGCGAGCCGCAAAAAAGAACAAGAAGTTCTTGGTGCTAAACATCTTCGTGAAGTTGATGCCCTCGGGCTTCATGCCCATGGTCAACAAGCATGACCTCTTCGCCAGGGAGATCACGTTCTACAGGTGAAGGAATGACAGATCGCTAGATTAGTAATGACAACAGCAGCAACTTTTGTGACCTCATCGGTAGGAGTGTCTTGCCTACTCTACGAAACTTCCTGTCCACTCGGGCTCCCTCGCTTAGACTTGAGCACTTCCAAGTACCAAAATTCTTGTACGGGTCCGCATCTGGAGACAAGGGCATCTTGGTGCTAGAGGACATCTCCACCAAAGGCTTCACCCTCTTCGATCAGACCATGACTCTCCTGGACTATGAACACATGAAAGTAAGTCTAACAAGATTGACAGAATGAAAATTATCCTTCATCATCTCAGGCAGCTGTTCGGGCACTGGCTGAATTTCATGCACTGGGACTCTCCTATGATCTTCTGGAGAAGGAAACGTTGAACGAGCTGTACCCGATATTCTCTGCTGACACTCTCATGTGGATGCAGGTAGGGAATGACGTCAGACAAACAGTGACAGAATGGATCAGCTTTTTCTTACAGAACGACATGCTGCAGTTCCTGGAGGGCATGACCAAGGCTGCCAAGGAGTTCCTGGACAGTATTCCTGGAGAACAGGAGACGTCAAAGTATGAGCCATCAGCTGGACAAAAAGCGAACCTTGTTATATCTCTGGTATTACTCAGAATATGAAAAAATAACTTTTCGACACTAAAGTAACTCACCAGAATTCACTTATAACATTTAAAAGTAGTACATAATCTGCTTACATTCGTCATAAATTATCACAATCTAATATTTAGTGCATAAGTCTATTTTTATTTCGATCAGTCATCGCATTCCGGTTATATGAATAAGATTCTGGGCCAAACTCGATTCCGGTTGCAGTCATGGGAAGGAAGTGATGCCTGTAACCGATATTTAAACATACAACATACATGCACATTCTCTATGAATGAGAATGCATCACGACCTCGATGATAACAGAGATATACATAAGACTGTAAAGCCCCGTACCTATTAAAAGCTTCTTTCCGCTCACCCTGAACGTGCTTGTATCTCTAGACCATCGCATTAATCACACCATAATATTTTTTAGGCGATTTTACTCTAAAATGTGCGATCCTCTGAGGCTGTTCAAGGAGGAGCTGAGCAGACAGACTCCGTTCAGGTGTCTCCAGCACGGAGACTCCTGGCACAATAACTTCATGTTCCGCAAGAGTAGGAACTCCGTCAAGGTGTCCATCGTCGACTGGCAGGTGTAAAGAATTAATAAATCACTTATCAGGGTGAATCTCTTATGACTTCGTCGCGCTACAGGTGTGCTACTACGGCAGCTGCGTCTCCGACCTCTGCTATCTGCTGTACTCTTCCTCCACTAGCCTCTTCAGGAGAATCCACATGGACGACCTGCTCAAGCAGTACTATGAGATTCTTACGAGCATAACTCGGTCTCTAGGGGTCACGCAGGAGCTCTTCAACCCAACATTCCAACTCTTTGAAGAAGAGTTTCAAAAGGTTCGTGCCGATTCGCAAGTCAGACTTACAGAATTTGCATGTTTCTTTCTGGTCTCTTCTTCAGGCCCTTTCTCTTTGCCTTCTATTCTGCGGGAGCGCAGAGGACCTCAGGTTGGATCAGGACCCCCAAAGTGACTCTGCCTACCCATGTCAGTCCAAAGACTGTTTTCACTAATCTGGAGCAATCTAACCAGATCTTTGCGCTATCCCAGGTGATGACGTCTTGACCAGTGACAAAGAAGTTCATGACCTGTCAGACCCCTACTGGCGGAACCCCATCACCCCCGAGAAGGCCAGGGCCCTCCGGAGAAAGAACTACTTGGACATCTGCAGGGAAGCTGTTAGAAAAGGAGTTGTGTGACAGCGTTTATTTCGAGAACTTTGGCACTATTTTTTTTTTACTCGTGTATACTGCGAGTAGGCATAAGTACTAAGCTAAATAGAGGTCAGATTTTAAGCGGATATTTTGTTTCGGTTGTTGTACTCTTGGTGTCTCTCTCTAAAAACCCTTGCTAAATTCACTGCATAATAGCCAAATTGTTTAAGCTGGAGAACACTACATATAAAGTGATGAGAAAAGGTATGGTTCTCGGTAATAGCACTTCAGGGCTACCATTGAGCACTTTGACATAAAGGATCTGGGGTAGATCTTGTTGGATGGAATTGTTCTTTGAGGGTATCGATTCCTGGGTATCTTCTAGCTTACGTCTGACTTCTTCAGTCTCTTTCGCTGGATGAGGGGAACAATTTTCACTGGGCTTATCGAATAGTTCCTCAAATCTCGGATAGGGAGTCTCTTTGTACTGAAAAAGAAGTATTGAGTGGATGAGTCTGACTTATATGAGGTGTTGTACCATTCTTTACCTTTATGATTGGTTTTCTGCCGTGTGCTAGGCAAAGGCTGTTGTGGTTTCCCCTGACCATGATCCTCTGGACTTTCTCGGCCAGTTTCTGATCGCCTTCCCAGTTCATGGAGGCCAGATGATCGCCGATCGTCACATTGCTCATCTCCAGGGGCGATTTGATGCGCAGTGACAGTAACATGTCAGACATAAAAGTCCTAGGAAACAAGCGATTTCGGCAAGAACATACAGCAGCTCCGTCTAAGTCTAAGGCAGGTCCAGCATGCGCACCTGTAGTCCTT
>JAAUXU010065805.1_pt1 | contig 19536 bp, 15 predicted proteins | sample 7278151 | NCBI WGS metagenome assembly JAAUXU01 (sample SAMN14350113, study PRJNA611818) | marine sediment metagenome | isolation source: surface marine sediment (1.8m) | place: French Polynesia: Moorea | collected 2018-08 | reverse complement strand
TGCAAGAATATTTCCTGCTAGATAGTAAATAAGCGGGGAAATATTCCGGAAATCGTGCATTAAAACCAATAATAGTGCCTAAATAAGTTCGCTAATGTAAACCAAAGCAAACAGTAACTGTTTCACTTCTCATGATGGTCTCCCTCCACTACTTCAATACACTCGTGGAGTCTTCTCAGCCACCACTTCAGCACATTCACAGACGTGTCCAGGTACAACTGTCTCACGCTCTTTTTTCATGGAGAAGGATTGTCCCAAGCACCCTCTTAGAGGCAGGAAAGAAACAAAAAGTCTTTAGGGGCAAGGTCTGGACTGTAGGAGCGGGACTGTATGCAAACTGACCTCACAATGGTCGTCAGAGTGTCACATTCTTGCTACTCAATTGAATCGCAGTAGTAGCTGCCTCTTAGTCTCTAGACCCCCGTTTACTTTGGTCTTGCTTCTGCTGCTTGCAGAAGAAGGCGAAACTGGTGCTTGTGCATTTTCCTGTTGGATCTGGGTGTTTCTAGTAAAATGCAAAAGTGGGTGATCCTTGCCTCGACATTGGTCGCATGTGCGCGCATTGGTGCATTTCCAAGACAAATGACCTCTTCCCAGACAACTACAGCACAAACGCTTGGCCATCACAATCGATTTCTACTGTTTGGTGGGATTTTCTGAAAATGCGCTCACTTGTCAAGAACGTGACCCTCAATGTGGCACAGTTCGAACTTCTTCCTCAACTGATGGACCTGACTAGACTGTACTTTCGGTGCTGTAACTTGAGACTGGTCTACTTCTGCAGCTCCTAGTGCATTCTGGGGTCCCTTTGAATGTACATTCCACGATTACAATCAATATTGCTTAATTCTTGGAGCATCTTTTTGATCGTCGACTGGGCACGTACAAAGTGCTCAAGAAACTCCAAAGGTCATCCATTTTGGCCATACTTGGTAGATGCCTCGAGATGATACACCTATCTTGTCTGCTCAGTTAATTTTGACTCTACCAGACTGAAGAGAGAACGATGCGAGATGGAATCGATCACTAGTCCGCGGCGTGTGGGTGCTTCTGCCAGCCCTTGTACTGCTCCCAGAAGCTCAATCACCTCTCTGGAGAGTGTTGGCCACGGACGGCTTCTGCGATGCGCGACAAGTCTGAATGTTCTCGCTGCCTACATCACCGATCGTCTCCTCCAGAATAATGATCGCTTGCGAGTAGACTCCATACCTATCTGCAGAGCGCAAGGCACGCACGATGGCCACCAGAGCATTGCAACTCTTGTACCAGTAAGACAGCATATTCTGGGCCTTTTGGTTCAGCGAAATGTGTATCTCTTGCACTCCTACTATGAACGAGTCCGCCATGTAATCGTCCGCCTGCCCAGCAAATTTGGGAATAATATGTGGCAGCTCCTACTTACTTTGAATTCTCGTAGAGTACCTGGTCTGGGCAGTACATTGCAAGGCACGGGCAGCGAAGTATAGAAGAGACTTTCCTACAGTACAGCGCTTGGGGGGGGGAGGGGATTCTGTCCAAGTACTGGACCCAGCACTCTCATCCGCGACTGAGCTTTAGACTGTGACTGACTTTGTGCATACTTTGTTTCACAGTTCAAGAGTACGGAAGCTTTTCGGCAGTCCCGCCGGCGATCGCTACCCCGTTCACTCATATGTAATTGTCCGGTCAAATCAACAGAACAGACAAACGAAAAGGGTCATGCATCGCTACATATAGATTGCAGCATAACCACACCCACAGACTGTACCTCAAATAATTTCGGCAAATTTCCCCCAGAATGGCCGCTAATGACCAGAATCGGCGTGGGCTTAACTTAGCTGTACTTTGAGCACTCTACCATCACAAGGAGCCTTCAATCAGTTAAACTTATGTACAAAATCTTCTGCGTAAGTATCTGAACAACCAATCTGAGGCGCAGATTCTGCAATAGGAGCTGCCACTGCAGCGTATGCGGCCTACTTTGCACCGCGGAAATTTCTTACACCAAGGACTGTATTTGACCTTGTCCACTCCACTCATAACTTGGTGGACAAATGTGTCTTTGCAGCAAGGTTTTCGCAGGTTACATCTTTTAAAGGCCATGGACGCCAAAACCTTGTCGTGCATTGCCATTCTTCACTTGGTGAGAAAGAAGCTAAAGATGGAAAGCTAACAGGCCCTGCGAGTTCAACTTGGCACATAAATACTCAAGTCAAGTCAAATACTTCAAATACTCGACTTGTTTCTGTTTTTCCTTGGTTGTGTGCTCAATGTCCATCCCTTGTGCTGTGTGTGCATTTGTATTAACCACTTTGACACTGCAAATGTTGTACTGAAATTTTCTTGTTTTCTGGATTGAAAATTTCTTAAGAAAGCAAGCAATTTCTTTTCTTTTCGCATCACTACCTCCTAGATGACTGCTAATCTCCCAAAAGCGTAGAAAAAGGCTTGAACTACTCCCGAGTTTTGGTTTATCTCGACATTCTTTGTATAACTCACCTGATAATCAAGCCCACGTGGTCAAGGGCCCATCCGTACTTATCTCTCTTCTTCTTCTTCTTCTTCTTGCTCTTGGCATCCTTTCCCCCGGCCTCGCAAGCCATCAGGATCTGGCAGCCCAGATCGTTGACATTGTACTTGCGAAATGTTTCGCTCAGAAGTAGCAGCAAGGTGTCGAAATCTGAGCAAGGGTTCAAGCATGAACACAATTTTGTAGCGATGAAGCTGCCCAGGCAATACTTTAAGTGCGAGGTCCCTCTATTTTCACCACTTTGCTTTCGATACTGCTAGACTAATATTGGTATAAGCCCAAAAGTTAACTTGACCTTAACAGCCAAATATTGCTTTTTCATTGTCATCAACTGTCTGTACACAAACTATAAGCGCACTGACCGTCTTTTTGCTCCCTCTTGTATCTGTGGCCGTAGCCTTGAGAATTGTCGAATGATGTGGCGTACGCCAGGTAGAGCGGCAGCGCCAACAGCAAAGCGCCGATGAGTGCTCCTATGGCCCTGAGCAGCGTGGAGTTGGTCGTCACCGTTGTCGTCGAGGTGAAGAGGATGCGAGGATCACCGTCGTCCTCAGTCAAGAGGTCGTCCGTGTATAAATAGTCGATGTCTGAATGAGGCACCAAACAATGCGATAAAGCTACTCAGTCAGTCAAAAGTCAGTATGTCGTCTCTTATGTATGAGTTCAAGTGAGATGGGTGTACCCATACGAATAAGTCGGTATTGGGGCCTCACGTACGTCTCGTGTCCGAAGTCGCAATCGTGGTTTGAAAGTTCTTCAATACTTGTGTGAGATGTGACGTCACTGGCAAGCTACTCATATTCCTCTACGTACGACCGAGGCGTGTACTGCACATATATATTCATTTGTAGATATACGGTACGTATTGCATTTTGTCAGCTGTCTGTTGGTGATGTTTAGGTGAGGCACGATACTGCGTCAAATAAACTCTAGAAAGGCAATGGCAGCAGTTACACGCCAAAAGGCCTATGACTGGGAGGTCTGCAAAGTTGAGTTCACCTTGTGCTATCCGAGGCTCGTCAGGAAGAGGCTGATGATGTGGCGAGGCTGCCTCCGAGGACGGCGTGGCCAGGTGCAGCAACAGTAACAATAGAGCGACGTTTTTGGGACAGTGACCTCCCCGTCCTCCTCGTCGGCCACCGACTAAGCCGCCGCCCCCGTCGCTGCTGCTGCTGCCCTCCATGATGGTTCTTTATAATAGGGATCTTTTCTCTCTTCTCTACTGTGTTTACGCCATGCTGGACTCTGAATTATTACTGTACTGCTCTGCCACTAGATCTGAGATACAAAACGTCCGTTGCAGCAGAGACGAGCGGACGCAGGACGCATATGAGGGGGGGGGATTCAATTTTTTTCCTCTTATCAATGACAAATAAAAAAGAAATGATCCCCAAGCGAAAACCCTTGCCGTGCAGTTGAATCTCCCACTTCTTAACCCACATGGGCCTCCCACCATTAATATTGCCCCCTGTGAGTAAGCATGGAGACAGACAACGTGCGCGCTCTTGTCGGTTAACGGAGCACAACGAGGAAGAAGGGGGATTCTTTTCGCTTTCTTCCAATGGCCATTGTGTGCGTCACGCAGCGCAATATGTGACGTGCTCGAAGTAGTGGACACTTCACGTTATGACTGCTCGCCTGGCGGGTGCGTGGACGTCGGTCCAGTGGTGGCGCAGGCGCTCGAACACGTACACACGCAGAGAGAGATGATGAAACAAAAAGAAAAGCATCACTTGCTTTAATACTTCGCTACTTTTCTGGTGCGTAATCAAATTGGCCGCATATGTGGAGAAAACTGAAAAGAGAAATCACTGGTATTAAAGAAGAAAGAGATGCGGATGCTGAATCCCTGTCCAATGCATTGAATTGTTGGAGTGGCGGTCAGATAAGGACAGCCATGTCGATTAGAAAAGTACAACTTTCTACATAAATCATTATAACGTTTGACCTCTTCCGTAATTATCCTCGGTACTTCCCCGTGGTGCTCATGTGGACGAGGCGACACAACCTGAACTGTGCACGCATCACCATGAGCTTTTCTCACATTTATATCATATCTTTAGCAGAAAAACAAGAGCAGTAGTGTGAATCTAATGGTGTGTGTCATCGCAATAGGCCCACTACTTCTGTCTGGCGCGCACGTGCTCGCATGTGGTGAAGGGCAGAAGCACCACAACTGTCAGACTCAGCACAAGTCTTTCCTCGACTGTACTGAGCAGGCTGCTTGGTCTGGTCTGGTGCGTCATGTCCTTGAGCGTCTTTCCACACCAAATAAATAGGATGCTCGCTGACGTCTTCCAAATGCGCCATTGCGAATTTCTTTACCTTCGGAGGCCAGACGGTACAGGGCGAAAGCGGACAGGACCTTATTGCCGCGGGCTCGTTGGACGTAATGCAGTATAAATCCGCGTCCTAATTGTGTGACTAGAGCGCATTCGATCGTCCACGTAACTGTTTTCTTCTCAGTTTCGGACAAGAAAGCGAGGGAATCGGTCTTAGTGGTGCGTACGTGCAGGACTACCGCGCTTTGGAGGACATCATGGAGCAGTTGGACGAGGTCACGCCTTTCCTGCTCCATGACAACGACGCCTTTGACGAGGACGGAACAAGCGGTAATCTGAAGTTGCTCTTTCACTGTTCAGTATATTTTTTGGGGCGCTTTTGAGGAAGTTGCTCAAAACGGTATCTCAACAATGAACCTGTTACATATGTGGTAGCAGCCGCAGCTCGGTTATTCTTCCCTTTCGTCAACGTCACAACGACGGTGAGCAACGGGGCTGCCCTCTTTCTAGTCTTCTCCATCACGGCGGGGTTGGCGGCCGTGCTGGGGGCTGTCTACTGGGGAATCCTCTCCAGAGACACTGGCAGCGGTCATTCATCCTACGGTGAGTGAGGACAAGATTGGAGTCTCTGATACTTTCTGGCCCGTGTCCAGTATCATCTCCACGCCAAGCTCTAGCGCGGACTTACCGTAAGTAGGAGAAATGTCTGACCATCCGTCGTACGTACCCCCTTGTGCAGTGCATGGTGCAGTCCCTGACCGTGGCCGTACCCGTGCGAAATGTGTACAGGTCGGATTATCAAACATACGTTTTAGCCACTATAAATTTCAAACGACTCGGCCTAACCGTTATGAAGCATTTTTTTTTTCACAAATGTGACTACGTGATGAGATTGCTGGAATTTTTTCTCCCGCGAAAGTGGACCGGGCAGATTATTATTTATACTGTTCACACGAAAAGTTTTGACATTCTTCCCTGAAGAGAAAGATGGAAGCGTCGGTGACGTGGACGTCTAGATTCGGAACTTTCGTTTTTTTTATGTACTGTGTATGTACTTGTCTTTCTGCTGGCAAAAACCGCTGCTGTTTTCGCCGCTGTTGTGCTCACGTTTCTGGGACAAATTTACGATAATGGAACTGCGATGTGGCCAAATTTCCTGGCTGGTTCAAGCCGAGCGCGCTGCCAAGTGCGGCGCTAATTTCTCTGAGTGTTGCCATTAATGCGCCTCCTCCTTTGTGCGTGTCGAACACGGATGTTTCTTTTGCATGACTCCGTCACATAAGACTGAACAGAGTCTGATTTGCAGGAAGGAGTCATCAACGATCCGACGATGCCCGGTTTTCCTTCGCGGCCGCCATTCTGGGGTCTCTGAGTGCTCTGGAGGAAAAACTGAGTCCATCTTTGTCATTGAAGCAAGAAGACAAGCGAGGGAGAAGAAAAAGTTGGCGCCAGATGCTCGAAGAAGCCCCAGAGAGAAGGGGACTTACAGGAGAAAAGAGATAATAGCGCCAATATTGGATCAAGGAAGAGGAGCAAGACACTGTGGAAGCCAAATTTCTGGACACGCAACTTCGGGACCTCAGACGTGTAAACAAAACTGATTTAGTTCTGTCATGTTATTAGCATCGTGCCAGATGTGAGATGGCGCACTTTAAAGTTGCTCTCCTGCCTAAGATGTGAACGTCCAGCGCGCATGCCTCGTACTGTCCGTGCTACGGCTGCGCGTACAGTATGTACGGTGAAAGTGACATATGATGCTCAAGAGAAGGCAGATACGTAGATTTGCCAAGTCAGCACTGTACGTACATTACAGTTTACTAGTGGCGCATAAGTGTTATTGTGCATACATGTATACAGTATAACGTGCGTTTGATACATGCGTGCAATGATGTCTTAACCGACCGCAGATGACGGCTCTGCTCGCACACGGTGGGTGGCGTCCGGCAAGCTTTTATCAATGCTTCAGGGAGAGAGAATTTGTGTAGAGGTGCGCAGAGTCCACAACGAACTTGGTCGTGATCTCCAGCTGGTAGCGCTGTGACTTACGAGAGAGGTTGCACCTGTTGCAAGGCTGTGTTCGTCTGTGCATGTGTGCCTAAAGTACATAAGTCTTATTATTCACTCCTCTCTTGACACATCCTCTACTGACGCCAGTTTTGGTGCAGTATCATTCCCGATTCTCCGACGAACGTGCAGCTCATGTAGTGAAGCAACGCAGAAAGATGCGACGAGTTCCAACAGAGAATTCCACGAAGGCTCGATTAGCGGCGGAGCACGTAGAGGGTGGCACACGTGATCGTTCGAAAAAGCTCATCCATGCTGCTGTTGCAGCTCAACTTAAGGGAATCCTGAAACTTTTGATAACAAAGCCTAATAATCCTCAGCTGTCAAGTCCAAAGCAGGCTACTCTCCAAAATCATTTTGGTTGCATGGCTTGAATGTTTGACGAGGATGATGTCAGATGGTAAACTGAAGCTGCTATTGGAAAGTGGGACGTTCTTGTGGGTCACCCTGTACAAGACAGCAAAGACACTGAACGAGTTGTTAATGCGTAAGCCACGTATGGGCGAAACTTGTCTTCTGCGGCAACTTTGCTAACGTGTAATTCCTCCTCTGTAACGCTTATAATTATGACCCTTCTCTCTGCATGGATCCTTGATCCGTTGAAGTATTAGACTAATTCAAGTCAGGCTTGACGCTCGACCACTGCATCTACATGTGCACTGCGCAACAGCTCTGATTAATATGGCGTCAAAAGTGCAGCGCAACAGCGCAGATTTCTAGAGTAATCAGTGCTGTGAACTGATCCGTAGGCACTGACGGTGCTTATGCCTGTGGTTGAGGATAAATAATATTTGTCTCTTATGAAACAACGGGAAAGAAGGAAAAAAAAAGGACGTCCAAAATGCACCGCGATGTTCTGTGAGCTTGCACGACCGTAGCTTAAAGGCACGTTTTGTAGCCGGGACGCACGAGTACGTCCATGGAGGTAACACTGAAAGTGTCACTGAGCTTTACGAACACTCACAGATCCAGGTAAATTTCCAATGTCTCCATGCCAATCACAGCCATAAGCACCTGCACAGCATTCCCAACAACAAAACATGACACTCAGCCAAATTCGGTCTTGAACGCCGCTAACTTGCGCCCAGGTAGAGACAGAAAGTGAAACTCACTACATGGTTCGATGAATTCGCAGTCCCGTCAAGCGACAAAGGCAGACTCAGGGGGTGAAATGTCACAGCAACGAACATCATCATTTTTTTCTCTCAAAGATGGATCCCCTCTTGTCTGAGATACCTTTTTTTCGGCGATGCTGAAAAAAATGGCGTCATCCTTGTCCGAGAGTGCGTTGATTAAGAGTCCGTGCCAACCCTCGATGTGTCGCGTTTATATCTGGGATGGACACAGGCACGTTGCAATGGACGACGTACGGTTCGTTCGGTATGCGAGCACATTCAAAACAAAGGAAAAGGACGCTCTCAGGTAAAAGTAGTCGTGTTCATACCCGGTGTGGCGGCAGCTGAGGGCCCCCGGCATAACCATCTAACTAGTGGACATTTCGAAACAGACAGACGGCGATGTGACGCCGAAGCTGGACAACTGCAAAGAAGAGAGAGAGAATAGTACGTACATCATGCAGTAGTCAACAAGCCCAGTATAGAGATGGACATCCTGGAAACGCTGCTCAAGACCCTGTGGACCCCTCAGGAGCTCCAAGGTACGCCCGAACTGTAGACACCGGGTACAATCCCCGGTGTGTAGTGCGCAAGTGCTGTACAGCACTGTGTGCACGGTATCCGGAACTCCAGACCAAGTGACGAGTCAATTTGAGGTGTGTGAGCGAGCGTCTGCATACCAGCCATTGATAGGGGGTACGTAAAACCATGGTAACTAGTCAGCCCATTGTAGAACTGTTTCACCAAAACTGAGAGTGACATTTTGGGTACAAATAACGCGTTGGTAAAGTGCGGATATGAAAGATTGACGAAGACCTTGGCAACGACAATGGGACACTCCTTTGGCCTTCACAACAGTCTAGAATCTCCCTCACGCTGAGGATACGTATTCACTTCTTCAGAGATGTCACGTCAGAGTTCATTTTGTGGATGAAAATCAATATGCTGATGAAGATTTGTGTCAAATCTTATGCCAGCTGTTCAACTGAGTCAACTACTTGACCTAATACAACGAACAGACTCCTACCGGCAGGAAGACAAGGCGCAAAAGTCACACCAGTCACTCTTCACCGTCATTTTCGTTGGAAAGCAGTATCAAGGGCAATGTTCCATTTTGTGAAGGACGCGTCATCAACTTTGAATTTGCCAAGCACTTTACACGTATGCATCTCATTGCAGATGAGGATGAGCCAAAGATTGCAGTGGACGAATCGCTACAGCTTCTATCTTACCAGGAGGTGCCACAAAATTCTCGCCTGTTCAACAACTACAACGCTACACAGACGGTGAGACTTATCATGGTCCAGAAAATTTAGACACCGTTGCTTACGTGTGCAGTTGTACAGGTGAGCGTTGCCACAGCCCTGATCATCGTATTTGCCATCACCTCGGCGCTTGCGGCCGCTATCCTGGCCGGGTACAATGCCTACTTCGGCGGCTTTGCCGGCAGTCGCCGCAGAAGCGACGTCGACTCCCTCTCAAAGTTGACCACGGACTTCTTCTACTTGAGTCGAAACGAGGAAGATGAGGAGGAAGATGAGACAGAGTTGTTGAGGAGGTGCCTCTCGCTCGCCAAGGAGATGGCGGTCAACAGACAGGAGAAGAGGAAGCTGCGGGCCAGGTGCTATAAGGCCTTTTAAACGCCGTTCGTCCATGCAGTCGAGGCTGAGCTCGGTTCTGGGGTTCCGGGGCAATCCTTCTTATGATATAATGAAAAATATCTTATCTGCTTCAAGACCGACTCAAAATGCACGCAATATTTGTCTCAAGTCACTTTTTTGGATAGGAGAGAATTAAATTTTGAGTCAAGTGTCTGACTCGAGTCCGAGTTGGACTCGCCAGCATCTCTAACCGTAGAAAAGTTTGAGTTTTAAGACAAAATTTTCTCGGAAAAAAGTGTTCGGATTCCGACAAGTTCGAGTGCTGAAGCTTGACTGCGCTAGTGTTTGCACTATTTTACTATCTACGCGTGTCCTCGCTGTTTTGTCCTACGTTACGTGAAGTATTGTAGACTGTGCAGTAGTCTAATATAAGGTCTTGTTTGTCGATGTGCTAAATTGGTGCATGGAACTGTGCGAGCCTGATTCTTTGGCGGTCTCTGTCCTTTTCCGTCTGTGCAAATACTTTTTGCAACTTGGTTTATCAAAAAGTGATCCCCTCACCAAACACCTACGACACTAAAAAAAGTACGGGCCACTATATTTCCCTTGTTCTGGAATTCACTTTTCCGCCCGACTGCCTACACTGATGCCTGAACAAGAACTTGAAAAAGTGCAACAGCCCAGAAGGGGGCACCCAGTGAGTGCGCAGGCCTACAACCACTTCAGTATATGGTATATATGCTGTACTAGCGGACTCCTACCCGCTTCGCTGGGCAAATGTCTGTGGCAATGACGACCGAAACATCGGAGTGCAAATGAGACCAAAAAACCACTTGGTTTATTTCTGCAGATACAACTGATACGCACAAAATAACATAACTCCTGTCCTCGAGAAAGCTCTTCAACATGTACAGTGTGTGGCGTAAAGATTAGCCACGGGCATGACTTCACCCCATACGCTACATGCTGGGACGTTTTGAGGTGGAACATGTAGATGTGATGCAATGTCGAGTACAGAGCTGCCCATTTTGATGCTACAGTGCTCAAAATGAGACCAACTGAAAGGGCCGCAGCATGCCAAAGAAGCAGGAAATTTGGCTTTTTCAAGGGGGAAACGTTGATGAAATGGACTGACATGGGACAATCCCAGTCCTCAGGCCCATCATTTCCACAGGGTCACACTCGCCGGGTCCTCCGGCGCCATGCGCTACCAAGCAAAAACCTATCATCCGGGTCAAAGGTTGCTAGGTGCAGTGAAGGGGCAAAAAAGGGTGCGAAAGGGTGACAGCTCCACATGTAAACAAAACGCATCGACGACAGTCGTCAAATCTCGGCCTCATCCTCTTGAGTCCCATCTGGTCTGCATTCTCTCACTACTGCTGAGGACATCGACCTGGTCTGTAAAGCTCTGCATTCTCCAATGCTATCAACATCACTTTGCTCAGCGTCTGCAAAAAATATAATTCGGTTCCACTGCCACAACTTCAGGTGAGTCTCCTGGTGGAGAGACTGACGGTAATAACTCCCAGTCTTCAGCCCCAACATTGACACGACCCTGAGCTTCTTCTCCTCCACTCATTGTATTGTTCACTCTCTCACAAGGTCTTCAGCTCACTGATCGGTTTTTTTGCGGGCATACAAGCAAAACGATCATTTTGCAAATCAAATACTGTACCCGTCACGATCTTTAATTGTAGACGACCATTTTGCAAAAGAAAAAGCTTTAGCAGTCTGAGTGGGTCGTGCAAATGCAGACCCGGTCTCATTTGAAAGAGCAATGTGCAATTATTCATTGCAAAAAGGATTGTGTGAATAGTTTGAAAATAACACTTTTTGTACATATTATAAAATGAAAAGACAATTTCCTGATGGACCGAAAGTTACCTGACGTAAGCAAAAGCCTGATTGTAAGAGTTGGAAAAGCTGCTTCCACATTTGGCAGCATCTGTTTTCCTGCGCGAGTTCAAACAGTTAAAAAGTCACCAAACAGCATAAGGTGCAGAAAAAAATCACCCTCAACTTTGGTAGGTCACAACCAGGTCCAACGTACGGAATCTTTTTCCAAGTGAAAATTTTGACTTTGCTCTTGAAAACGAATCATGCATTCGTCCATCCTACACAGGCTGGGCAAGACGCATGTATTTATCTCTTACGGTCCACCCCTGTGCATGTGTGAGTGTATGAACGTGTACGAGGGAGCGAGGGCGACTCTACTTTAAGGACTTGCCCAAAGAGCGTGAGAGAGAAGATAAAAGAGAAACGCCACATTTTGAGGTTGAGTAGGCACACGTGATACCACCGGGCAATCAACCAGAGTAGAAACTAACGCAAAAAAACCTTTGTTCGTGTTGCTCTCCGTCCTCACCAACATCGCGGCGGAAACGCCCCCGGACTTGTTTACGTGAGACTCTCAAAATACTTGCCCCTCCTCGGAAGAATTCTCCTCATAGGCGGCCTGCACGATGCAGAATGTAGCCATAACTTCACCCCATGATATGCCTGTCTCTTTTCATCGCCATGCCGAAATTAACGCTCAGTATCAGGCCTTTGAGGTCTTCCTTCACCTCAAAGAAAAAAATGTGGGGGTAGCTCTTATCCCATTTCCCCCACCCTCCCCCCATGGAACCATATGGCGGTCATGTAAAAGCCTATCTCTCTTGCTCTCCTCTCTCTTACTCACTCTCTGTCTCACACGCTGGCGCGCGCACACGCGCACACACACACACGAAAAGAATAATAGCAGCAGATATTCTCGTGGGAAACATCAGTGTCGAAAAGTTTGAGTTGAAATAAAAAGCATCGGAGTTTCCACCAACAAACCCCAAACTGTGGTTGTGTGGAAAGTCGGGGTGATCATGAAAGCCGCGCATCCGCTCGAGTATTAGAAGTGGCAGAGCAACAACTACTACTGTAGACAGCAACACCAACATTGTGTGCAGTGCACGGACAAAGCATCAAAGTGTAATGTCATGTCTTCATTTTCAGCTTGCTGAAGGTGCATTTGCCCTGACACATTTCTACGCACTATGGGAGCTGCACTGATAGTACAAACTTTGAGCTCCTTTTTGTGAGTTCGTGAGTATCCCATGGTCAGTTGAACGGATAACGGTCTGTTGAGCAGCTATGATTGTTCTTCAATGGCTACTAAACCTTTAAATGGCCAAGCTCAAAGAAGAGCAGCTACATCATGATCGGATTTGCTCAGAGAAAGAAAGAGAAACTGCGATTGGCAGCGATCAACTCCAAAGTTTTCGAGGGGATCATCCAACCCTTCTTTTTTTGTCATCATTCGCGAAATGTTCCCACGGAAGAGCCCGTTCTTTTTCTACATGCAATTTCGCAAAGGGCACACACACAAGCAGGCCTCATTTTTTTTGCCACCTTTTAAAAGTCACTGAAAGCGTCAGAACAATAAGAGAGGTAAAAAAGCCTTGTAGCGTTCACTACCTGCACGCTCCGTAAGAGTCATACCGTGGGCGTCTGCCAAAGCACGTCCTCTGTACCTTTCCACATAGAGGCTGCCACACGCGTCAGCACAGTACCTACACTCTATGCATTGGCTCCTAGATTGCATTGCTGTAGAGGCTGTGCGTGTACGTCTGAGCAGCGCGCATGTTACAATGTTTTCCTCCCCCCCCGCCCCTGCACGACAGAGTACGATTTCATCGAATTCTGCCTGGATGCACAGATGTCCAATAATCGTACGAGTAGTAACGTGCGAGGCTAGGGCGAAATTGGATTTTCCTAGTTCGCACTTAGCCAGGGGTAATGCTCACACATAGGTAGGAAAGAGGGTTTTTCCGGGTGAGGAGGGGGTTCTCCCAGGGTTTATTGCCGTTTCGGATCCCCACGTACTTAATGTAGGAGGGATTCCACCTCTGTACTTTGTGCCATAAGTTTGCTTGGAAGACGTGCCTCCGGAGCAACTCTCTTGTTGTTCCGTCACTTGCGTCTCAGTCACAATCCATCCACATCTTCCTTGTCCTGTCCTGCTAAAAGAACCGAGATATTTGCCCGTCCGACCTCTTCTCCTTGAATCAGGCATGCCCAACGCGTCCGTAGTGGAAGTGGGGTCAGGTCTGGAGGGGGGGGGGGAGAAATTTGACATTCAAGACGGCGCATAAAGAGAGCATCTTGTTATTACGACTTCTTCTCTATGGGATTGAACATGTTGGTTTTCCTGCCTTCTGCTGCCGGCTTACAGAGTTAACCTAGGTCGATCTCAGCTTTTCATTTTGTGAAGAACAAAACTTCGTTTAGGTATTAAAAGGCTCTGTTTTCTCCTTCATTTCTGAGAGATCCTCTTGTACCTAAACCAGATTAAAGTTTTGGGAGGAATTTGCTCTTTTATCCTCGCCCAATCTTCTCCTCTCGTGGGTCTCTTCACAGTTTGCCATCGTGCAATAGTAAAGGGCAACCTACTTATCCTGCCTCTCCAACGCACAGGCGTGCACACCCACGCACGCGCACACACACACACACACACAGTGAAGGCTCGCTTTGCAAGGCAACACATCTTGGCAATGCTGCGGCGACTGACGGACTTACTGTCCAAGGCAGAATTGGAGCCAACTTTACAGTATGCTGTGTACGGTATGCTAAATCTGAACGATTTTCCGAAAGTTATTAAAATTATGCCACTTCCATTTCAGAAAGATTATTGTTACTCCTAAGACTATTTCTGCTGACTGTTATGAAGAGCTTTTAATCGGTGGATCTAACAGTGATTCAAAACTAGACCCCCTGGGACTGACACAGCAGTGCAGACTTTCTGAGCATTCCCTATGTTTACAGACAAGCTTCTTCTGTCAGAAAATTGAGCACTTTTGACTAAAATTACTCCCCTGTCTTTTTTGATAGCATACACTGTGGCAGCTATGGTCATAATATCATCATAATATGATTGTGTTGGCCGCAAATTACGCTCAAGCATGGCCAAAATGGCGGCTTGTAGATCACCCTCATTCATGCCTGATAGCTTCAGGAAGGTGCCTTTGGTGGGTTTTGTTTTTTTCAGCAACTCATTTAAGATGCTCTGAGACTCCAATCCATCCAATCAGTGGAAAATATAAAAGACCGGCAAAATTCAAAAATGTTTAGATTTAGTCAGACTAGGTAGGAGTAGGTCATGCAAGGGGGGTTCACATCAAATTTTCCACAATAGTGGCATTTTCGTTCCGTAATGTACAATTCCATAGTGGATGATTTGGATGATTTTAATTTTTGTCATTGATAGTAAAAATGTTTTGCTATAAGTCGTTTTAACTGTTTGTTACTTTTGGCGTCTTATTTCTACACCGATTCTAGTCTGAAAGTTCAATTTGATGTGGACCCCCTAGCAAGTATAGGGTGTACTCGAGAAATTGGCCTGCTCAAGTCATATCGGATAGAAGTTAACCACTTGTGGTGCAAGCTTATCTGCATCTTTCTTTAAAAATATTCCACCCATCGTTCTCACAAACCAGGCACTGAGCCAAATTCCCATGTTGACCCCTTCTCGACCTAATCAATTAAGTACTCACCCACGTCATTAATTACCTACTTACTTGCCCTCCTACTATTTGTTTAAATGGACAAAAATCTCTGAGAATCGAATCCTCCGCTCTCAAAGGCATGAGACAGAAATTGGGCCTCTTTAATCCCAACTTTCCTTGGAATGTTTCGCCCTTCTCCTCTCTTTTTCAGATAAGCTGGTCAGAACTGCGGAGGCCAAATGGATGCCGACAATTTTTTCTTCTGTCTCTCATCCCACCACCCTTTCCTCGGAAGTGAATCCCTCATTTAAAAGGCAAGTTTTCCTATGGGACAAATGCTACGACACAAGAGGAAACCGAGGAGCCTTGGACAAAGTCTGCGACTCCATCACCTGGCCCAATGTTGTCACATCACTGTCTCTGGTTCGATCAATCAAGGTTCGACTGTACTCGTCCCTTAGATGCCGCAGCACGAAACGACAAAGTTAAGCAGAAAAAGGAGAGAAGAAGACCATTCCTGCGTCTTCAGCGCATGTGTCTTTCTTGGACGGGACAATTTGATAAGCTCGAACGGATCTGCGATTCTCGTACGGAAGTATTTCAGCGTTCATGGATGCACAGCACATGAGCACTCATAATGCAGCCAGGTCTTGCCTTGGCAGTGAGGCAACAACACGCCCACATGTATTCCTGCATGACTCGAAGCTACGACACAAGCACAACAACATTTGAACAGGGCTGAAATATCCTCCAAGATAGGGCAGAACTGAAGCGGGTCGGACTCTCCTCTCTTCTCCTCAAGAGATTGAGAGAGACTTTGTTTCTTTTTTTTGCTTTAATGTTTCTCCTGGCAGCTTTAATATCCGCGGGACAGAGGTAAGATAAGATTGGGACATGTCTACTTCATACTTTGTTCTATCTCCCTGCCTGTAAACGCCGCGCGTGAGAGAAGAACATCACTTATTCAGAAGTCCTCAAGAATGCACCAGAACGTAAAAAACACCATTCCTAGACCTGTCAGGCTCGTACTTCCTTCCTGCTTGCCTTTCTAGGCACCTGGTTGCTGAAGAGCATCTGTAGACAGCTTCATGAATACGTAGATATACAGAGTTTCTCTCACTCTCTTGAATCAGCATCATTTCCATACCGGTCAGGAAGGCCCACGACCTATCCGGGATGCTCTTTGCTAGTCTCATGCTACGAAGTTTGTATTTACTAGAGCAACGGCCGCAATGTTGTGTAAGATGAAACTTTGGTGATGCAGGCAATAGTAGCCTGCTCACATTTCTGTTATCTGACGGTGGAAGCTCAATGCCTATTGTGGAGAGATTGTGACCACCAGCCAAATCTCCAAACTTGAGGAGAAAGTCACCCAAACCGATGAGAGAATCACCGCGTCTAAGGGGAAAATCACCAAATCCGATGAGAGAATCACTAAATCTGACGAGAAAATCATCAAATCCTCCTACTATCCTGCCAACTCAATGCGTAGCCCAATTGTGACCCAACCCACATTTCTCTCCACTGAGCGTGTGTTCCTACAGGCAGGACGTGTGTGCACGAGATAGATAGGGAGAGAGAACGAGTAAAACAAGCTTCCTGCCGTCCAAGAAAATGGGTCACCCCATCGTGGAAAAAAAGTCACCCAAGAGCAGAGCTTTGGGCTTCTCACTATGAGAATGGAAGGGCCGTAAAATTTCGCTGCTCGCCTCATACCCCCTCCCCCCCCCCCAAAATGGCGGTGGGGGAATGGAAGAGAAAAGGCCTCTCATCTCTGTCATCACTCGTCGGCTTGAGAAATCGGCATCATCAAGCAAATTCATAGTGATGACGGAATCGGGAAGAAAAGAGCGCTTCTCTACAAATGGGCGTGATCGACCCCGACTTCCCGGAGCCAATCTCAGTGCACCCAACTCCTGACAGGGGGGCTGCTGCAACTGCAAGAGGTACCCCAGCTGTCAGATGGTGCCGCAGTTCCAGCCCACGCCAGACAAGACATCTGAGGAACTGCCGAAGACTTCTGGTACACCCGGTACTTGGTGTATTCAAGGGTTTCGGAGGAATGATGGAGCTAAAAGTGTTTCTGCGCTGTGTCTTGAAGGAAAAAGAAGATCTCTTGTTACAAAGTGCCGCAATTAATTTCCTCCAACTGGAGGATTTTCGCATAGACGGAAGAGTGAGATAATCGAGTGAAATGAAAGGACTTTTAGGTTCACTGAGGGTGCAAATAAATTTGGAGCTCTCAGGACCAAAGAAAAAAGAAAGAAGTAAGAAGCTCTGTAGCAAGTGTGTGCAAGAATAGCAGAACTTTGTGCATCAAATATGTATTTGGGCACAGGTGCATTCTTCTTTGAGGCTTCTCTTTGTCGATTTCCGAGCTAATTTCTCTGCAGCCACTGCGCGCCAGCGAAAGAACGTACGAATGTGTACTTGGATGAAAAATATACTCCAGAAGTTCTTATTGGTTGAACTGGTGTGGTCGTGTGCGTCAGTGAATGAACAGTGTGAATCGTAGAAATGTCAGATGAAGCCGTAGGCTCAACTTTGCACAAATTAACGGCAAGCGGTCGGTCCCGCACGAGTGGCGAATGTCTTTGGTCCTCACATACCGTATAAGAAACAGCAGCTGCCTACGCCAAACATGTAGCAGTTGACACCCTCTCCGAACACAGACAGCACTGCTATTACTGATGCTCAGGCTGTCTGCAAGGAGGTCATCAAAGCTTGCACTGATACAAGTACGCACCGGGAAAAAGCACCCATGAAGCTCTCTCTCGCTCTGACAGGCAGACTATGAATAAAGTTGTGTACTCACAGCAGAGATAAAAGCGTCATGTTGCGTCACCCTTCAAGGTCACCTCACAAATTGACCGACTGATGATCAACGACGCATTCTAAGCTAAACTCCCAAAAGGCCCGGCTGATGTCCAGTCTCCCAGTGCTGAATTGTCCAAAGATTTACCCCGCCACCCTGGTGCGAAAGGACATTACTGGAGTATGGGAGGTCAACAGGAATATGAGGGAGACAAGGTAGAAAAGTGAACGCATAGGGACACTTTTCGTCGTGTTCCTGTCCCTGGTTCTGTTCTATTAAGTCTTAGGCAGTGCAAATCAGCGTTAGTTTCAGGTTTGTGTGCGGAGACCAAACTAGTGACCATTTGACGTTCGCACATGAACATGAGCATCCCTCCGGGGAATATATTGGGCGTACCATGTCAATGTAGTACAAGCTGTGTAGCAAAACCTTCTAAAGTGGTAGAAGGGGAAATTTCAAATAGTTTCTTTGACAAGAAGTTTTCTAGCATAGTCAAATACAAAACTAAGTGATATTTGTAATCAGGGCTGAACCCATGGAAAAGGTTGCTATATAAAACTGGCGTACTCCAAGTGCAAAACACGTGTATGAGCACGACTAAGTGAAATTAACAATTCATTATTAAAGGCTGCAAAGCCACCCACTAGTGTTGCACATACAGTAGCTACTACAAACAAAAATCTTCCAAATGTCACACTGGTGATTGCAAATCTTGGTCACATTTGGCAAGACATATTTTTGAGGTATTGATCATTAGGAAGAGTTATAACTCACCCTGAACCAGCTCTTGGAATAAGAGAGAGGTAAACAAAACGAAAGTTGTTTCATGGTCTATTATTATTGCAAAACAGTATTAATTTCTCTAAGTTGAACACATTCACCTGCGTTTTACACTTTAAGTAAATTCTTTTTCAGTTCAAGTGCAAACTTTACCGCAGTCACCTCTCAGTCTCAGACCTTGTCACAAATATCATTAGTTGTACATTTAATTGTGTCAAAAGACTTCTTTATCATAGACCACAACAAAAAAGTGTGATGTTCTTTGACAGGGGCGGCCAGACTCCTCTGGAAAAAGGGCAAAAAGAAAGTCATGGTGTGTGTGCTCATGTCAATTTTATTCCAATTCTGACTGTCTGTTCATGTCTGGTAAGATCAAATTTTGACCTCCCTCTCTATGTAGTCTCTGTCACTTTTGCTTCTTATCAGTCGGAGCGCAAATAAAGTGGAGGTGTCGGCGAACACCGACACAGAGACCTCTCTGTACCCAGCCGGGCGCATCTTGCACCTTCATTGCCTTCACCTTCGCCTTTAGCTTTAGCTTTTGCCTACACTCTTGCCTTTGTCTTTGCCTTTGCCTTTGCCTACACCCTTGCCTATGCTTTTGTCTTTGTCTTTGCCTTTGTCCTTGCCTTTGCCTACACCCTTGCCTTTGCTTTTGTCTTTGTCTTTGCCTTTGTCCTTGCCTTTGCCTACACCTTTGCCTTCGCCTTCGCCTTCTCCTTCGCCTTCGCCTTCGCCTTCTTCTTCTCCTTCGCCTTCTTCTTCTCCTTCGCCTTCTTCTTCTCCTTCGCCTTCGCCTTCGCCTTCGCCTTCGCCTTTGCCTTTGCCTTTGCCTTTGCCTTTGCCTTTGCCTTTGCCTTTGCCTTTGCCTTTGCCTTTGCCTTTGCCTTTGCCTT